>Ga0075425_100000140_pt1 | contig 61408 bp, 45 predicted proteins | sample SoiMethybrSBSTD4_FD_75300 | JGI IMG/M metagenome (GOLD analysis project Ga0075425, IMG submission 75300) | Bulk soil microbial communities from a Populus tree surrounding site in Tennessee, USA - Soil MetaG P. TD hybrid SBSTD4 | ecosystem: Environmental > Terrestrial > Soil > Tree plantation... | reverse complement strand
GCATCAGCCAGATCGCAGATCTCGGCGTCGTGGGTGACGACCACGACCGTTGTGCCAAGTGTCTCGGCGGCGTCGCGCAGCAGGCTGATGATCCCGCGAGCGCTCGAACGATCGAGGTTACCCGTCGGCTCGTCGGCGAGGATCAACAGCGGCTGCTTCGCCAAGGCACGCGCGACCGCGACGCGTTGCTGTTCTCCGCCTGACATCTGGCGGGGGAGGCGCCGCTCCTTACCCTCGAGACCGACGAGCGACAGGAAGTGTGCCGCGCGATCGTTTCTCTCGCCGCGCGTCAGCGGCAGAAGCTCCAACGCGAGCTTGACGTTCTCTTCAGCCGTCAACATCGGCATCAGGTTGTAGAACTGGAAGATGAAACCGAGATGGTCGCGGCGAAAGGCCGACCGCTGCTCGGTGTCGAGGGCCGAGATCGCCCGGCCGAAGACCAGCACGTCGCCGGAGCTGGGCACGTCGAGCCCGCTGATGATGTTGAGCAGGGTGGTCTTGCCGCTGCCCGACACCCCCGCGATCGCGAAGAATTTTCCGGACGCGATCGTGAAGTTCAAGCCGTCGAGCATGTGAACGGTTTCGTCTCCGCTCGTGTACTGCTTGTGGAGATCCCGCACTTCGACCGCCGCCCGCTGCTGGAGTCGTCGAACGTTGCCCATCTCACAACCTATGCAGGAGCGCGTACACCCCGCGCAGGAGCGCACGCCGCGTTGAACGGTCGGCCGATCCTGACGGTGAGCGCGCTGTCGGAAAGGTGGCACTGAGTCGCTCCAATCGATATGTACAAACGTCGGCTCGGACCGATCAGCACCCGTCGACGCATCGTTGTTTGCGAGGTCTTCCGGTACACAGCCCGTACAGCAACGCGCCGGCCGAGCCGCCGACGATGAGGCTGGCGGCGGAATCGAGCGCGGAGAACCAATGGGCTAATCCGCCGGCGCCAAGAGCGAGCAACATCGGTGGGAGGACGCAGCAGAGCAGCGCGAAGGAGAACCCGGAGACGCCAAGTGCGACGAATCGGTTCGGTTTGCCGTCAACTGGGACCGTCAACCCGATGTCGCGCAGGGCTGAGGCGAGGAAGTCTTTGGCACCGGCGTCGCCGGTCAGCGACAACCTCATCGTGTCGCCACTATCTGGTGTGGACGCTGCGACATCCAACTGGATACGCAGGAACGGACAGCAATCGCGCTCCACGGCGATAACCCTGCCGACCGCTTCCAATGCCGGGCGCGACGCGTTGAACGTCAGCCGAAAGCCGTTCGGTCGCGAGTCGACTCGCGTCACCGCACTCTTCAGTTGACCCCAGAGCCGCGCTCGTTCCTCACGGTCCGCAGCTCCCACCACCGTGCATGCGATCGGAACCGATGTGGCGCGTGTCATTTGGATTCTCCCTTGAGCCGTCAAGGCAGTACGCGCGCCTCAGCCGAGCGATTACCGCCGCGCGGTACGCTCGGCTGAAACCTTCGCGCTCCTTCAGCGTTCGTCGTGCCCGCGGTCTTTCCGTCGCTCGGTGCAGGCATCGAATATCAGCGTCGGCTCGCCGCTCGGGACGCGCGGCGGCACGAGTTTGCACAGGTCCTCGGTGTTCACGCGTGCATCGAGCAACCCGTCGCGGACGAATGCGACGAGATCCTTGACCTCGCCGTTGGTCAGGTGGACAGGCCGCTGCATCAGCGGATCGATTCGGCTGACCGGAACGACAGGCCCGACGCGCGTGATATCGGCCGGCACGCCCGCCTTCACCGGATCGTAGCGGCGCGCACCGTCGATCACGTTCAGGTGGAATCGGATCGCATCGTCGATCCGGGTGAATGCCCCGTTGTGGAAGAAGCCAGGCGACACCGCGAGGTTACGCAGCGGCGCGGTCCGGAACTTGTAGCGGTCGGCTGCGCTGCCGGTGAACTCCTCGAGACCGAAGTCCTCGTCGTTGCCCGGTCCCGCGAAGATCACGTTACCGACGCCAGCACCGAATCCAGGCGCGAGTTGCGGCACGCCAATCGCGTGCGCCTTGAAGTCGCTGAACATCTCGTTGCTGTCGCCGGCGACGGCGTGGCACGTGATGCAGCCCGCCTTGCCGAAGAACAGGAGCGCGCCGCGCTTCTCGCGCGGGTTCATCGCGTCCTGCGCACCGCGCGCGTAGCGGTCGATCGGGGCATTGGCGAACACGAGCGTGAACTCGAACTCGGCAATCGCCTTGCCGAACATGAAGAAGTCGATCGGCGCACCGGCGCTCACTTCAGGAAACACCGCGCCGAACAGCTTGCGGTACGCAGGCGACCCGTTCAGGAACGCCAGCGTCTTCTGACGAATTGGCTCGTTGCGCGAACCAGTGGTCGGATCGGGAAGCGGCACGGTCTGTCCGCGCCCATCATCGAACTGGCAGAAGGCGCTGCCGAGCGTTGCGTCGGGGACACCATTCGGGCACGTGCCGTTGAAGCCGGCGACCTCGATCAACTCGGTCGGCGGCATATGCGCCTGCGCCTGCAGGAGATGCTTGACGCCGTTGGTCACGTTGTTCTGGTACGAGAACCGGTCGTCGGCTTCCGGGAACGGGAATTGAAATCCCGGGGCGTTGTTGAATGGATCCCTGGAGAGCGCGTTGAACCGGCCATTCCACATGAGAGCCGGATAAAGAGCGGTGTTGATCACCGTCGGCGTACGGCGCTGATTGCGCGGGCCGGAGCGGCTTGGTCCGACGTGGTTGTTGTTCTGGACGCCGATCGCGAGCGGCTGGGAATCGCCGAAGCCGTTGGTCGGCGCATGACAGCCGCCGCACGTGTTGTCCTTATGCAGCGACTGACCGACGTCGAACCATAGCAGTCGGCCGAGGTCCGCCAGCCTGGTGTCAATCGGCCGCCCCAGCGTGGTGCGAAGGCGCCGATGGAAGCTGCGCTCGATGTCGCCGGTGAAGCCGGCGGCCGACAGCACCGCCGTCAGGTCGCGGTCGATGTGTGCGCTGGCACGGTCGCCGTGTTCGTGGTCGCGGTCCTGGTCGGACGACCCCGTGGCTTCGGATGTGGCTGCTGACTCCGCCTCATGGCGAGGGGACTGCGCCAGCCCGACCGCCGACGCGTATACCAGTATCGACAGACCGAGCGTGACTGAAATGCGATTCATCTAATCGAGCCTCCAGAAGGTGTAAACGGCGCCCCGCTGGTTTCGGCACACCGCGGCCTGCACGGCCCCTGTGAAGGATCGGCATCCACGACGTTTATAGCCAGCGAGGTGACCCACGCCTGACAGCTCACTGGCCCGACGGCCACGTGCGTGAGCTGATCGCTCGCTGGACATCAAGTTGAGGAGATTGAGATGAAACGTGTGCGTTCGAAAATTGCCTTGGTCTGTCTTCCGGTCCTCGCCACTGTCCTCATGAGCGCGCGTGGAAGCGCCGATGGCCACCCTTCATCGCGCACGATTCTGGTCAGTCGCACCGCCGACGGCCAACAGGGCAACGGCGTCAGCGCGTACCCGGCAATCAGCGGCAATGGCCGCTTCGTGGCGTTCCAGTCGACGGCGACCAACTTGAGCCCGCTTGCGACCGACGGCACGCAGCAGGTCTATGTGCTCGACCGGAGGACGAACGCGGTCGAGCTCGTCAGCCGTAACCGCGCGTCCGTGGCGGGCAACGAAGAGAGTTCGGCTCCAGCCATCAGCTTCGATGGCCGCTATGTGGCGTTCTGGTCCCACGCCGACAACCTGGTGGCCGGCGACACCAACGAGAGCCGCGACGTCTTCGTCTACGACCGTCGGACCGACGACATCGAGCGCGTCTCGGTCAGCGATGCCGGCGAACAGGGCACGGGCGTGGACGACTCGGAAGAGTTGGACGAGCACGGCGGCCTGCACGCGATCGAGGGACACCCGCCGTCGATCAGCGGCGACGGCAGATTCGTCGCGTTCTGGACCGGCCTCGACGGTCTCGTCGCCGGCGACAACGACGGCGTCATCGACGTCTTCGTTCACGATCGCTGGTCGCGCACGACGCGCCGAATCAGCCAGGGCCGCAATGGTGTGCCGGCGGACGGATCGAGCCGTCATGCTGAGATCAGCGGCTCGGGCAACGTGATCGTCTTCGACTCCGAGGCGACGAACCTGGTGCTCGACGACACCAACGGCAAGAAGGACATCTTCGCGTTCGACCTCGTGCGCCGCCGTCTCACCAGGCTGACGCGTGCCGTCGACGGTGGTGCGACCAACGACGACAGCCTCGAACCGCATGTGGACTTCGCCGGCCGGAGCGTCGTGTTCACGTCGTGGGCCAACAACATCGTCGCCAACGACGCGAACAACACGCGCGATGCGTTCGTCGTCGATCGGGTCACGTCACAGGTGGAAATGGTCAGCGTCAGGTCGGATGGATCGCAGTTCCCGGCGCCGACCTTCGAGGCGGGTCCCTCGCCGGACGGACGTTACGTCGCGATGATGACGCTGGCGTCGATCGTTCCGCAGGCGACCGCCAACCTGTTCCTGTTCGACCGGCACACGAAGCAGCTCGAGCTTCTCAACGTCAACAGTCAGGGGCAGCCGGGCGATCCAATCGTGATTGGCTCGATCCTGGAACCGATCGTCGATCCGTCCGTTCCTTCGATGACGCCGAACGCGACGTCGGTGGCGTTCTGGTCGACCGCCGCCAATCTGGTTTCGGGAGACACCAACGGCGTTGGCGACGTGTTCATCCGCGAGCGCAATAAGCACCACGACAATCGAGACCACGACAAAGACGACGACAACAACAAGAACAGAGGCAAAGACCAGTAGATCGCCGGCGGGCCCCTGATCTGGAGGCGAGACGCGGCGGCACCCAGCAGTCCCGCCGCGTCGCTGTGCCGATGGTCTGGATTGCGGCCAACCCGCCTGTGAGTTCGAACCCCAGCTGAAAGCGAGATTGGAGATGCCGACGCGATTGCCAGGCCGCACGAACCGCGCGCATTCGACGAATCCGCAAACGCTGGAGATCGCGGCCGCCGACGGTGTGCCACTGGCAGCGACGATGTTCGTGCCTGTGGACCGACCGCCGCTCGCGTGCGCGCTGGTCGCCTGCGCCATGGGCGTTCGTCGCACGCGCTACGACGCGTTCGCCCGCTTCCTGGCGAGCAACGGAATCGCGGCTGTCACGTTCGATTACCGTGGGATCGGCGACTCAGCACGCGTTCCAGCGCGGGCTTCCACGGCGACGCTCACCGAGTGGGCGGAGCAGGACATCGAGGGCCTCGTCGAATGGCTCGGCCGGCGCTACCCGGATCTGCCGCTGCTCGGCATCGGCCACAGCATTGGCGGCCAGCTCTTTGGCATCGTGCCGTCGGTCCATTGCTTTTCTGCGCTGTTCCTCGTCGGCGCCCAACGCGGTTACGCGGCCTACTGGCGTGGCTTTTCACGTCCGCTGATTGCGGCGTTCTGGCGCGTGCTGCCGGCAATCGTCGGCGTCTTCGGCTACCTGCCGATGGGCGTCGCCGATTGCGAGGCGATTCCGCCGCGTGCGGCGCGCGAGTGGCAGTCGTGGGGACTCCACCCTGATTTCCGCGACGCGTCGGGACAGCCGCTAAGCGGACGATGGCGACGGTTTCGCGGCCGGCTGCTGAGCGTCAGCTTCGAGGACGACTTCTTCGCGGCCCGGGCGGCCGTCGCCGCATTGGTTCGCACCTACGCCTCCGCACGCGCCGAACATCTGCACTTCTCCCCGTCGGATTTCGGCCGCGACACCGTCGGGCATTCAGGATTCTTTGTCGAAGGCGTTTGCCCTGGCTTGTGGGACCGCGTGGTGCGCTGGCTCCTCGAAAGCACCATCACAGATGTCACCCGCTCCGACACGTGTGACCGCACAGCCGCGACGGCATTCAGGATCCAGCGCCGCGCGTAGACCCATGCCCGCACCCGTTGTCATTCACGCGAACGACAGGACACTGCCGGCGACAGACGGATATCCGCTTGCCGCCACATGCTTTGAACCTGCCGACGGCCATGCGCTCGAGCCGCGAACGCTCGCCGTCGTGATGGCGGCGACAGGCGTGACGCGGCGGCACTATCGCCGCTTTGCCGCGTATCTCGCCGAGCGTGGCATCATCGCGATCACGTTCGACTATCGCGGGATTGGCGATTCAGCGAGCGGGCCGATCGCGGCGCCGCGGATGGCTATGTCGGACTGGGGTACGAAAGACGCCGCCGGCGTGATCGCCTGGGCGCGGCGGACGTACGCGCCCGCGCGGGTGGTTGTCGTCGGACATAGCGCCGGCGGTCAGCTCGTCGGCGCCGTGCCCAATCACCATCGGGTCGACGCCGTGTTGGCTGTCGCCGCGCAGAGCGGCTACTGGCGCCTCTGGCCGGCGCGCGATCGCGTGCTGATGGCATTCATCTGGTACGTGGCGGTCCCTGGCGTCACGGCGGTCCTGCCAGACTTTCCGTCGCGGTGGTTCGGCGCGGGTGAGAACCTCCCGCGCGGCATCGTCCGGCAGTGGGCGCGCTGGTGCCGCTCGCGCAATTACATCCTCTCGGAAGGCGACTCGATCGCCGAGCGGTTTGCCGCGTACCGCGGCGCCATCCGGGCGTATCTGTTTGCCGACGATCGGTATGCGCCGCCAGCCGCCGTGCGCGCCCTGGTGTCGTTCTACCCGGGCGCGCAACGTGAAATCGTCCGCTGCGCTCCTGCCGATGTGAGTGAGGATCACATCGGACACTTCGGCTTTTTCCGCGAACGATTCCGCGCAACCCTCTGGGACGATGCCGTGGCGTGGATCACCGATCCGGATGCGCCGCCGCGGTTTGGAACGCGCGAGCGCATCGCACAATCGATTTCGGCGTAGCGCCGACGGCTCTTGTTTGCGTTCAGCGAGCCGTTGTCAGCGCGATACCGCTGATGTCCATTCCCGAGGCGTTGGGTCACGCAGATTGTGAAACACGACGGGCCGTACTGCTGCGGTTGTGCTTGCGCCCGGCCGCGGTGGTTCCTACCATGTCGCCCGTGCCATGTCTCGTGCGCCGCGATGAGATTCGCCGGCGGATTGTCGTCCGGGCAACTGGCGTCCTGACGCTCTCAGAGATCCTGCGGGTCATTCACACCGCGCGCGCCACGGTCGCACATCAGATGTGGCCGATGGTGTTCGACGCACGATCGGCCACCACGGAAATGACGGAGAAGGATGTCGAGCGCGCCGTCGAGGCTGTGCGAGACGCAAGCGCCCGTGGGCCGCGCGGTCATGTGTCACTCGTGGCCGACGATGACACGCTGTACGCGCGAATGCTGCTCTACGAGGCCCGATGCGCGGACATCGGCGTGCGCGTCATCCGCGCATTCCGTCAACTCCCCGACGCCGAGCGTTGGTTGGAGATCGTCTCTGCGGCTCGTCATTTCGGTTGACGGGTTCCGTCGAAGACGTGGATTTCGAGCGACGCCTCCGACGACCTGCGGCGATCTGCTGAAGAATCCCGTCGATGCCCTGACGTCCGAAGGCCTGCGCTACTGATGCGCCGCCGCGGTTCGGACCCCGCGAGCGCTTCGATCCTGACGCGGCAGCCTGTCTGCGGCCGGCACCGCGCTCGCCACACTGAGCAACGGCTCGCCGACCGTCCGTGCGAGGAGAGTCCGCGCATACTCGCGCGCGGCGCTGATCTGCGCCGGCGAGTCGTCCGGCGGCGTTGGAATCGCCTCGAGAACCGTCACCACGATCGCTCCGGGCGTTGGCCACCATTCGCCGTCGCGAAGCGCCGCACGCGAACCGTCGATCGCAATTGGCACGATCGGGACGCGGCACTCGGCCGCCAGGCGAAACGCGCCGAGACGGAATGGCCGGACGCCAGTTTGCGGCGTGATCGTTCCTTCGGGAAACACATGAATGAGGTCTCCTCGCGCGGCGCCGTCACGCATACGCTGGTAGCTGCCGATCCGAAGATCGGCGGTGCCGCGTTCGACCGGCACGTAGCCAAGTCGCCGCAGCACGGTTCCGAGAATCGGAACGCCGAACAGGGCCGCCTTCGGCGTCAAAGTGATCGGCCGATCGCACACCGCGATCAGGATCAGCGCGTCGAGCCAGCTGGCGTGGTTGCTGATCAGGATGGCCGGACGCTCAGGCAAGGGCAGTCCTTCGAGTCGCGGGCGCAGGCCCGCCACCGTTGCCGCCAACCGTGCGGTGGTGCGCGCCACCCGCGCCGCGGCGTCGCGCCGGCGGCAGAACGCCCAGACGACCACGCTGCCGAGCACGAGTATCGGCACGGCGGCGAGCGTCAGGCAACGCTGGCGAATTGCCCGAGCAGCGCGCGCGAGCACGCTGCCCGAACGCGCTCGCATCGGTGGCGGCGGCTCCCGCGGCACCAACGCCGGTCCGGACGATGACGGAATACCGACCGCAGGCACTCGTCGCAAAGGCGATGCGATCGGCCCGTCGGTGCGACGCTCAATTGCGGTGAGGATGTCGTGCAGACGATGCGCGCTACCAAGCAGCCGCTCGAGGTGAGGCATCCCAAGCGCCCTCTCCAGGCGGAGGAGGAGTTCGGCGCACTCGATGCTTCCGAGACCGAGCTCGCCCTCGACATCGTCGTCCAGCGATACCCGCTGCGGCATCCCCAGGTCGGCCAGCAGCGCCTCGGTCTCCGCGATCAGACAGTGCGCGATTCGATCGTCGGCCGCGCCGGCGGCAAGAGCCGCCGCGTGGCTCATATCGATTCCGCCATCGCCGATCCCACCGGCACGCCGAACCCGCGATCGTGTGCGCCGGCGCCGGTGGGCTGGTTCTGCCGGCCGCGCACCGTTTCCAGGTTCTTGACGACCGGCCGCAACCGGTAGAACGTCGCCAACGACTTCCAGATGGCCTCGAACCAGCCAAGCGTGCGGTACGGATAGTTGCGCTCGCGGCAGAACTGCTCGACCAGCGGGCTCAGCTCCGGGTAATAGACGTGGCTGATGCGCGGGAAGAGGTGGTGTTCGATTTGGTACTCGACACCCGAGCACAGAAAACGACCAATTGGACCGGTACGGAAGTTCACCGTCGTCGCGGTCTGGCGGAGCACGAAGTCGACTCGCTTCTGGCTTTCATCGGCGAGCACCGCCTCCGCCGGAAAATGCGCCGGTGCGAACACGATGAACATGCCGTATCCCACGCCGACCAGCCGCGCGGCATTGAACGCGAGCACGCCTGCGGGGCTGAAGAACACGAGCGGCAGGCCGACCCACAGGACGTAGTGCAACGCCAGCAGGCCGAGATCCAGGAACGTCGCAGCCGATCGCGCCTTGCGATCGCGAAGCGCGCTCACGAGGTAACGCCAGCCGCTGATCTGGATGTTGACGTGATTCAGCGACAGGGCGAGCGGCAGCAAAATGAACTGCACCCGCCGGTAGTACCAGCGCCACGCTGGCGTGGCTGCCTCCGCGTCACGCTCCGACAACACAAAGAAGGGCAGCAGATCGGCATCGTCGTCGACGCCGAGGACGTTCGGCGCCGGATGGTGAACGACGACGTGCTTGTGGTACCAGTAGCTGGTCGACAGACCGTGAATCACGGTGTAGCCGAAGTAGGTCAGGGCTTTGTCGAGCCAGGCGTTCGTCGAGGTGGTGTGGTGCGAGGAGCTGTGCGTGTGCGTGGCCACGCCGATCGCCCCGCACACGAACAGCACGTACGCGGCGACGGCCGGCCAGAACGACCAGGCAATCATCCCGTGCACGCCGGCGCCCATCACCGTCAAGTGAATAGCCAACTCGATGAGGAGGCGCCGCGTCGGCCGGTGCGCCCACTTGCCGTTCTTCACGCGGGCGGCCAACTGGAGGTACCCCTCGTCGAGCATGCTGGATGCTGCTTCCATCTCCGATGTCCTCTCGATGTGGTAAGTGCCGCGCCGCGTCGCCGCGGCGCGGTCGATTACACGCGGTGAAGCGTGGGATGGTCGGCGCGGTAGGTCGTGAACAGCACCTGATACAGGGCGGTGTCCGATCCGTTGTCCGTCGCCGCGATTCCGCACGCGAAGTAGTAGCGCCACATGCGCTTGAACCGTTCGTCGTACTTGCCGGCGTCGAGCCGGGACACGTTCTGCTCGAAGCGCTCGAGCCAGCGGCGTCCGGTGAGGGCGTAGTGGCGGATCATGTTCTCGACATCGAGAATCGCCAGCTTGTTCTGTTCGAGGCCGCGCGCGATCTCAGAGAGCCGCGGCTGATTCGACGCGGGGAATACGTACTTCTGAATGAACGGGTCGTGGACGTTTCGCGCGGCGTTGCAGCCGAGCGCGTGCACGAGACCGAGGCCACCCTCGCGCAGCCGCTCACGAATTTGCCGGAAGTACACGCCGTACTCCTTCCGCGGGACATGCTCCATCATCCCGACGCTGACCACCTTGTCGTACTGCCCTGAGCAGCGCGTGAAGTCCTCGGAGACGATCTGGATGCGGCCGTCCAGGCCTGCCGCGCCGATCCGCGCGTTCCCGAGCTTGAACTGCTCGTCGCTGATCGTGATGCCCTTGCCTTTGATGCCGTAGTTCTGCGCCGCGTGAAGCAGCAAGCCGCCAAATCCGCACCCGATATCGAGCAGCGTCTCGTCGCGGCGCAGGCGGAGCTTCTGGCAGATCCGATCGAGCTTCTGACGCTGGAGCTGATCGACGTCGTCGTCGACCGTCTGCGCGTAGCCGCACGAATAGGTCAGCGACGAGTCGAGGAAGCTCTCGAACAGGTCGTTGCCGAGGTCGTAATGGCGGTGGATGTTGTCGCGCTTGCCGCGCAGGACTGCCTGCGCCCGCTGCAGCAGCACTCGCAACAGGACGACAGGGTCGGTCTTGATCGCCTCGTCGAGGCGGTTGCGTAACAGGATGGCGACGAAGTCTTCCAGCGTTCCGACTTCGACCTCGAAGTCGCCGTCCATGTACGCCTCGCCGAGGCCGAGATTCCCGGCAGCGGCGATGGCTCGAAACATCCGCTCGCGATAGACGCGAACGGTCACGTTGCGCTCGCCCGGACGGCCCGGCCCCACAACAATCGAGTCGTCTCCGACGATGAACCTGATGCGTCCCTCGCGCATGTGATCGGCCAGCAGGCGGAGCACTGCATGGCGTCGCACCAGGCGGTGATCCCGGCTGACTGATCCTCGGTCGGCAGTCTCTTCGTGTGCGTGAACCACTGTCGCAGTTGTCATGACGCGTCAAACCTCGTTTACGGGAGAGTTCCGATTGACGGTTCTCTGTCGCCGTCATTCGAGTAAACGGGCCAAGTCGTGAGCCTTTACGCGCGTGCGAGAGCGAGAGGCACTGCGTTTTGAGATCGGCCCCGCGGGTTGCGCGATTAGAGCCCGAACGCAAACACCGCAAAGACCGCAAGACCGCAAAGACCGCGGAGAACGCAGGGAGCAGGCGTGTCGCACGTCGGCCGGCTCCGCCGGCCGATCCACGCGGTCCGGCGAACGCACAGAAACACGACCGGCACCCACGGACCTACGGTCGTATTTCTGCGCGTTCGTCGGACCGCGTCCGCCGCGAAGCGGCGGCGTGGGACGCGCAAACCTCTCGAGAGTCGCGTTCTCGCTTTGCTCTCGCGAGCAGTGGGACGCCTGCGGGTCGCGATGGGTCCTCTGTGCGAAACCGAACCCCGTCTCGTTTAACAGGTGAATTGGGCGCGCCGGCCGACGTGGCCTGGATGCGCGAGGACCTCGCCAGCGTCAGCGAACGGCAGAGGTGTCAAGGAATTCGAGCATGACGAGCGTCGATGGCAAGTTGACCGGACTCCGCGGCCTGACCGCGGTGCTTCGCTGCTATGTGGCCCACCCCGGAATACTTCTCTATCTGGTTCCGAACGCGTTGCTGGTGACGTGGCTCGTCGTGAACCGGAACCTCGTGCACTTTGGCTGGTTTGCCGCCGGCTTCATCGGGTTTCTGCCGCAGGAGTATCTGACGCACCGCTACATCCTTCACTTCAAGGCGCCAGCCAATAAATTGGCGTACCGGTTTCTCTACCGGGCTCACTACGGCCATCACGAGTTTCCCAAGCGGATCGACCTGATGTGGATTCCGGTGTGGCTCACGGTTCCCCTGCTCGTCGTGAACGTGGCCCTGTTCGCTCCGATCGCGCGAACGCCGGCGAACACGCTGGCCTCGCTGTCAGGGCTGTTCACCGGATATCTCCTGTTCGAATGGTGTCACTTGCTGTGCCACGTGCCGCTGCGTCTCAGCTCGCGCTTCGTCTCATCGATGCGGGCGCGACACCTCTGGCATCACTATCGGAACGAGCACTACTGGTACTCGGTGCAGCAAGTGGCGTGGCCCTTCGATGCGGTCAGTCAAACCTCCGGTGCGCCTCTCAAGGTTCCTCCGTCGAATACGAGTTTCTCGCTGGGGATCGAGAAATCGGATCCGCGTGTCGAGGCGGCGCGTCAGTCGTTTGCGGCAAAGAGCACCGGCACGATCGAGCGTTCGGAGATCTGGCTATGACCGCCATCGCTTCTTCGACGGCTGCCGTCGAGCACGCGGTCGGTCGCCGCGGCCGTCTGGTCGCCGACCCGTCAGGCCGCCTGGCGCTGCAGTTCGGTCCGGAGATGATTCCGCGTCTGCACGCGCTATGCGCTCCGGACGGACGCGTCTTCAGCCTGTGGGTCGCCGCACACCTTGGCGTGTACGCCGTTGCGCTGTTCCTGATCGCGCACGTGCATTCGCTGCTCGTCCAGGCCCTGTTGTCACTGGTGGTCGCCAACCAGCTCCACGCGATCACCGTTCTCCAACACGATTGCGGTCATGGAAGCGCGTACAAGAGCGGCGCCGCGAACCTGTGGATGGGCCGATTGCTGGCATCGTTCATCTTCATGCCTTTCACGACATTCACCGTGATTCATCGCCGTCATCACATGTTTCTCGGCGAGCCAGGAAAGGATCCCGACGAGTGGTTCTACGCTGGCGGCCGTATCGTCGCGTTCGCCAGAGAGGTGTTCTTCATGCCCTATTTCACCGTGCGCTCGCTCATCGAGTTTGGCCGCGATGTGCGGCGCGTGGTGTTGTGTGAACTGGCCGCGACCACGGTGTTGTGGGCCACCACCGCGTACTGGCTGGTCAGCCGCGGGATGATCGGTTCGCTGATGTGGGGGCTGGTGATGCCGATGGTGCTTCTCGCGACCGTCATCAATCCCATCTCGCGAGCCTACGAGCACTATCCGATGGCGACGCTCACACGAGGTGATCGCCGGAGGCGCGACCTCCGGTTCAACACCGTCACCGTGACGAGCCGAGTGCTGGGTGTCCTGTGGGCGAACATCACCTACCACGTCGAGCACCACCTCTACCCGCGCGTGCCGTGTCACCGGCTCGAGGTGCTGCACGGCCTCCTGCGAGATCGTGATTACGTCATGTCGCCGTTCGTGCTTCATCGACTCGACGACCCGGAGATCACGAACCGATTGAATGCCCGAATCGCCATGGATCACGGAGGTGCACGTGACTGACCAACCGTTGCCGGCCGACAACCTGTCCGTGCGCGCTGCCGAACCGACGTCGGGCGAGCGTTCGCGGCTGGTCGAGCGCTGCCTGCGCCACAAGACCTCCTTGCTCGCCATCTGGATCGGCGTGACGGTTCTCTCGTTCGTGGCCATCGGCTGGCACTTGCGTGGCAATCATCCGCTGATCGACAACTCGGTCGGCATCTGGTTCATGGACGACGACCCTGACCTGCGCGCCTACGACAAATTCCAGACGGAATTTGGCGAGAAGGAGTGGACCGTCCTCCTCTTGCACACGCGATCGATCTACGACGCAGGCTTTCTGCGCGATCTCGCCGCCGTCACCGACCGTCTCGCGCGCGTCGAGCACGTCGCCAAGGTGCTCTCGCTGACCAACGTCCGCGACAGCCGCAGCGACGGCGACGGCGTGGTCGAATACACCCGGCTCTATCCGGCCACCGATTCGGCCGACGTGCTGACGGCGACCGAGCTCGAAGAGTTCAAGGCGCGGGTCCGTGCAAATCCCATCCTCGTCAATAGCCTCTACCGGGAGTCCGACGACACGACGACCGTCGTTCTGTTCAAGAACGACAACCTGATTCACGAGGGATCGCCGTATCGGATTCACCTGGTCGACGCGGTCAACGAGATCCTCGGGCAATACCCCTCGATCGCGCGTCATTCGATGGCCGGCTCCACGGTCATCAACGCCGAGCTCAACCGCGCGTCACAGCGCGACGTGATCGTGTTCTACGTCCTCGTCTCGCTGTTCATCGGCGCGGGCGGCTACCTGCTGTTGCGAAACATCAAAGACCTGTTCGTTCTGCTGGTCGTCGTGACCACGAGCGCGATCGTCCCGATGGGCGTGATCGCGCTGTTCGCGATTCCGTACAACATGGTCACGGTCATGCTGCCGCCGTTCCTGATCACGCTGTCGGTGTGCGACGTGATTCATGTCGTCAACTGGTTCCACTACGAACGGATGTTCCGTCCTGCGACCGAGGCCGTGATCGTCGCGGTGGGGAAGATCTGGACGGCGTGCCTGTCCACGTCCGCGATCACGATCGTCGGGCTGCTGTCGCTGGTGGCGTCGACAGTCCACCCGATCAGTCAGCTCGGCGCATTTGCGGCGCTGGGAATTTTTGTCGCCTGGCTCGTGACGATGACGCTCGTGCCGATCCTGCTGACGATGATCTGGAACGGTCCCGAGCGATCCGCTGGCACGGCGTCGGGCACCGCAAAGGGCTTCGGCACGTATGGCCACCGCCTCCTCCCGTACTTGTCCGGACGCTACCGGCTGCTGTGGCTCGGTGCCGCGGCTGCGATGTTGTACACGGTGGCAGGTTTGAGCCGCGTCGAAGTCGACACCGACTACACGAAGTTCTTTGGCCGCGGCACGTCGGTGACGCAATCGTATTCGGACATCCAGCAGTCGGGATTCGGCCAGAACCCGGTGTCGATCGTGCTGCGCTATCCGGAGGGCACGACGTTCGCGACAGGCGATTACTTCCGGCGGCTGATCGAGTTCGAGAAGGCGGTGGGCGACATTCCGGTTGTCGTCAAGCTCCTGTCGCTGACGCAGATCGTCGGACGGATCGACATGGCGTTCAACGGCGACCATGACGCCGGCCGCATCGCCGGGTACTCCGAGCAGCAGTTGTCTCAACTCCTGTTCCTCGGCGAATTGTCGGGAAACGACGATGTCGACGATTTCCTGGTGGGTGACAAGCGCACGCTCCAGGTGATGGCGTTGACGCCGTATATGAGCTCGAAGCAGCTCGGCGAGTTCAAGCAGCAGATCCGCGACGCCGCGAGCCGCACTCTGCCGCACGACGTCGGCGTCGATATCACGGGTACGGCTGTTCTCTGGGCGAACATGGACGAGCAGATCAGCCATACCGAAGTGAGCTCGATCTGGATCATCACGTCGGTATTCCTGGTCGTGATGCCGGTGATGTTCCGCTCCTTCAAGCTCGGCACCGTCGGCTTCGTGATCAACGCGTTGCCGCTGGTCATCGTCTTCGGGTTGATGGGATTGCTCGACGTGAAGATCAACATGGCGACTGCGCTGATCGGCGGCGTCGCAATCGGCGCGACCGCCGACAGCACGCTGTTTTTCATCAACGCCGTCCGCCGCGGTTTCAGCGCGGGCATGTCCTGGCAGGATGCCGTCGACCACGGCGTCGCGACCGTCGGCGACGGCATCGTGATGACGTCGCTGGTCTTGGCCGGCGGCTTCGCGTGCCTGGCGACATCGAGCTTCCTGCCAACGGCGCAGTTCGGGGCGCTGGTGACGGCGGCCGTTCTCCTGTCGCTGTTCCTGGACATCATCATCAATCCGATCATTCTGGGACTGGTCGGCCCGCCCGCCGATCCGATCGCGCTGCCTGTCGCAGGCGGAGAGGAGGCCCTGTGAAGTCGATTCGTGTGGCGTTGTTGACGGTGCTTGTCGCCTGGCCAGCCTTCCTGGCGGCGACTACGCTAACCGCTGGTGACGATCCGGTCAGCCAGGGGCGAGAGATTTTCGCCGAGGTAGCCGCTCGAAACAGTGGCTACGGCGACCAGCAGGCCAGTGTGACCATGCAGCTGCGTCGCAAGTCGGGCGCGACGACAACGCGTGTGATGAACATCGCCACGCTCGAAGTCGCCAACGACGGCGCCCGCACGATCGTCTCCTTCAACAACCCGCTCGACGTGAAGGGGACCGCAGTACTGACCTACACGCACTCGGCCGCCGACGACGAGCAGTGGATCTATCTGCCGGCCTTCAAACGGGTCAAGCAGATCGCCGATGCGAACAAGACGACGTCGTTCATGGGCAGCGAATTTACCTACGAAGACCTCAATTCGCTGAACATCCAGCTGCCGAAGTTTGACTATCGCTTTCTCAGGACTGAGGAACTGGATGGGGCGCCGTGCCAGGTAGTGGAACGCGTGCCGCGATACGCGAGATCGGCGTACAAGCGACAGGTCGTGTGGGTCGACCGCGAGCGGTCCATCGTGCTGAAGATCGAGTATTACGACACCAAAGACGTTCTGGCCAAGACGCTGTCGCTCACCAAGTTTCGAAAATACCCGAGTTCGCAGTGGCGCGCCGACGAGATGTCGATGGTCAGCGTGAGCGGCGACGCCACGCTGCTGACGTGGCGCGACTTCAAGTTCAAGAGCGGTCTGGCGTTGAACGACTTCTCCGTGTCGGCGCTCAAACGGTAGATCAATGGGTCGCATCTATCGAGTCGCGCTGATCGCCTGCGCCGTTGGTGTCGCCTTCGCAGGCCGGCTCGACGCCCAGGTCTCGCTGTCCGGTGACCTGTCAGGCGAGGTCCGTACTTTCGTCGATGCACCGGTGCTGCCTGGAGAGAAGTCCACGACCGCACAGCCCGGGTTCTCTGGTGAAGTGAAATTCGAAGCCCCGAATCTGTTCGATCGCTTCGATGTGACGATTAACCCCTACTACCGGTACGACGCGGTCGACAGCGGCCGTTCAATATTCGATCTGCACACCGCGAAGATCGCGACGCATGGGGACCGCTGGCGCTTCAAAGCCGGTTACGACGTCGAGTTCTGGGGCGTGATGGAGTTTGTCAACCCGGTGAACGTCCTCAACCAGCGCGATTTGACAGATGACATCGTCGGCAAGAGGCGGTTAGGCCAACCGATGGCCGACGTCACCGTGCTTGGGAAATGGGGAACGCTCGATCTCTACGCCCTCACCGGGTTCCAGCCGCTCCAGTTCCCGGCGGCCACGGGAAGACTGAGGCCGGCGATACCCATTCGGCAGGACGAGGAGAAGTACGGCTCCGGAACAGGCCGCGGCCAACCGGAGGGTGCGATTCGATATTTCCAGAACTTTGGCAACGTCTACGTCGGCCTCTCGCACTTCTACGGCTTTGGCCGGGAACCCGAGATGCTGCTCCAGGCCGATAGTTCTGGTGCACCGTTTTTGGCGCCGAAGTACAACCTGGAGCATCAGACAGGGCTTGAACTGCAGGTGACGTTCGGCAATCTCGTCCTGAAATCCGAAGACGTGTTACGGCAGGACGTGCAGGGGAATAGACACTCCTCTGGTGTCAGCGTCGGCGGGGAGTACAACCTTAGCGGGTTGATCAAGGGCGGCCGCACCCTCACCGTTTTCGGCGAGTACTCCTATGACAGTCGCGACAAGTCGCTGATCATTCCGTTCAACCGCGACGGGTTCGCGGGCGCGCGGATCGCGATGAACGATCGTCGATCGACCGAGATCCAGCTCTGGGCGAACTACGATGTCGCCGAACAGAGGGTTGACGTCATCTCCGGCGACGTCAACACCAGGCTGTCCGACAGAGTGAAGGCGACAGTCGGCTACCGCGCCGTTGTCGCCGGAAAGGGCGCGTTCGCAAGCGTCGCACGCGACAGTCACGTGGTCTTCAAAATCCAGACGCTGTTCTGACGGTTGCAGTTCTAACCGGCCTCGTCGCGCAGGCCTTCCCGCCTCCGCTCGCGCTGAAACAGGCCGACTGCTGCACCGGCACGCATGATCAATTGCGGCAGTAAAGCTCAAACGCAAAGACCGCAAGGACCGCAAAGAAACGCCGGAGAAGATAGCGTGGCTGCGACGTGCGACGCGCGCGCTCCTCTGCGTGCTTTGCGGTCTTTGCGTTCTTGCTGTGATGTCGCGGACCTCGGTTGGCTATGCCGTTTTCTCGATGACGTGCGCCGGCAGCTTGCCGAAGGCGACCTGCCGGGTTGCGACGTTGAAACGGTTCCAGACGTTGATCACGCCGATCGCGACCAGCAGCGACGCGAGCCCGCGCTCGTCGTAGTGGCGTGCTGCCTCGTTCCAGATCTCGTCGGGCACCGGGTCGGTGTGGTCGGCGATCCGCGTCACTGCCTCGGTCAGCGCCAGCGCCGCGCGCTCCGCGTCGGTGAAGTACGGCGCATCGCGCCAGGCCGCGACCGTGAACAGCCGGGCGTCGGGCTCGCCCGCGTCCCGCATCTCACGGGCGTGCATGTCGACGCAGACGCTGCAGCCGTTGACCTGACTGGCGCGCAACTGCATCAGGAGGATCGTCTTCGCCGGCACCCCGCCCTTGTCCGCGGCCTTGCCCAGCGCCAGCAGCGCCTGCATGGCCTCGGGGACGATCGTCGTGACGTGTTCCATTCGTGCGTGCATGAGTCCGCTCCTCTTCAGGTAGTTGTCGTGTTCGCTTGCTCTCGTTCGTTCATAGGTATGACGAACGAGACCGCCGCGATGTGACATGAGGCGCTATCGCGATATGGAAATTGCCCCTAGTGCGCCGCGCGGTGCCACGGATGGCGGACGGTCGGCGCGTTGGCGTAACGCTTCATCTCGAGGACGAGCTGTTGCCCGCAGCCGGGCTCCAGGCGCACGGTCATCAACGGCGCATCGATTTGCTTGGTCTGACCTCCAGCCGTGACGCTCAGCAGCTGATGCTCGCCGTATCCGCCGCCCTGGACGATCAGCGTTCGCGGCTGCGACGGGTTGAGATTGACCAGCGTGACGACCGTGCGTGAATCCGACAGTTCCGACACGAGCGCCGCGACGTCTGCCGGCACGCCGGCCCTTCGCCGCTCTGGATCGAAGTAGCGAAGCCGTGCGTTCAAGAGCCCGCCTTCGCGGCCCGGCAGCAGTCCGCCCCACATCAACTGCACCAGCGAGTCGGTCGAGGCCGGGTTGTAATCCAGCATGTTGTCCGCCAACCGCCGCTCCGGCGGCGTCGTGTCGCGGCGCATCGCCGTGAGACGCTCGTCGATCGTCTTCAGGTCGCGCTCGAGGACTTGTTCGGGATAGGCCGGATTCTCGCCGCCAAGAAACCGGACCCACGCACCAGGGCCGGGCGGTGCGGTCGACGACTCGCGGGAGACGCGTGCCAGGTCCTGTGGTTTCTGTGACCAGTACCAGACTTCGAGCGCGCCGACATTCCACGGCGTGCTGCGCCAGCCGTACCAACCGCCCGGACCGTACATCGAGGGATATTGCCGGCGTCCGTCGATCTCGCGGGCATTCGCGTTCACCGCGTCGATCATGGCGCGCCATGCGTCGACGTATTTCTGGTCGCCGGTCACCAGCAGCGCGTTGTTGAAGCCGACCAGGGCACGCGGGATGCGATTGCGATCCTCGCGTCGGCCTGTGACGGGATTGACGGGGCTGAATCCCCAGCCGTAGGCGTTGTTCCACCATTTGCCGTCCGGGCCGCCGATCCGTCCGTCGAGATCCACGAAGCTCGGAATGATGCCGTGGTTGCGCGCCATCCGGTCGAGCCAGGCGTCCATGTATTCGACGATCCAGGTCTTGTACTGGGACGCGCCGTCGAGGAGATACGCGTTCATCGGCAGCGTGGTCGCGACGAGATTCAGGAAGTGATCGCCGACCACGTCGCCGTACTCTTCGTAGTGGGCCAGGAACTGGTCGAACGTCGACTCGCCGTGGAGCGCGTCGAATCCCTTCACGTCGAACGGGTCGCCGACCCAATCGATGGCGGTTGCCTTCCGCAGCATCGGCCCGCGGCTGCCGTTCTCCATGCTGCGAATGATCTTGTGGACGGGATCGTAGTTTGGCGCCTCCGGATCCTCGGCCATGTAGAAGCCGGCGAACCGACGGGCGCGCCGCTGGTAGGTAGCGTCCATCGGAATCGACAGCCCCATCCGGTTGAACAGCTGCAGGCCTTCGCCGTGATGCATCCAGTCGGACTGAACGATGAACTCCTTGTAATACATCCCCTGGCGCGCGATCGGCACGTCGGTGGTTTTCGCTGCGGTGTACTGCTCGATCAGTCCGTCGTGGCCTTTGAGGAACATCTGGAGGACGTCGTCGCTGGCGCCCAACGCGTGCAGCTCCGGCCAGCGATTGAAGTTCTCGAAGGCATCGTCCGGCCCATCGTTCGCGCCCCAGCGCACGAAGCACTGCAGGTGGCCGCGGGTGTCGAAGTATCTGTCGAAGAACTCACGGCATGCCGGCGCATTGGCGGAGAGCAGCTGACGCTCGAGCGTCGCCCACCGCGGCGGATCCATGCGCGTGTCGACGTCGACAGTGATGCCGTTCGCCTTCGCGTTCGCAATCTCCTTCGACGTGACGGTGCAAGACAGGCAGAGAAGCGACGTCATCGCACAACACAACGCCTTCATCGCTTGCCCTCACTTGGTTTCAGGCATCAGCGTGACCTTCACGTAATTCCCGGTGTCCAGGTACGTCTGCGCGGCCTGCTGGATGGCCTCGGATGTCAGTGCGGCGATTCGACCCGGCACATCGTCGATGTCGGCGAACGTGGCCAGGTCGCCGTCCTCGTACCGCCTCGCGATCTGGTCCAGCGCGTAGCGGTTTTCCTGGCTGTTCGCCTGATAGTCGCGCACGAGGCCTTCCCGAAGGCGGATCATCTGTTCTGGCGAGAGCCGCGTCGTCTTGACGAAGGCAACTTCCTCGAAGACGCGCTGCACGAGCGCAGAGGTGCGCTGCGGGTCGCACGTCCATTCGATCCGGACGCGGAACTCGGGCCGCGGCGTCTTCCTCGCGGTCGGGATCGCAGTGATGCTGTAGGTGCCGCCAAGCTCCTGCCGGATCGTGTCGAACAGGCGGCCCTGGAGGACGCGCGCCATGGTGTCCAGGGCGAGCCGGTGCTGGGCGTCGTATGTGAACGGCCCGGAAAAGACGATGGCGACGTCGCTCTTTGGCGCGATCCCCTTTTCGATTGTCTTTTCGATCACGCCGGTCGGCGGCACGATACCGAGGTCGCGCCAGGTCTCGTGCGCGCGGGTCGCCGGCAGGCTGGCGATATACGACTCGACGAGCGGCTTGATCGCATCGAGCGTGAAGCTGCCGACGAACACGAACGTGAAGTTGCTCGCGTCGGCGAAGCGCGCCTTGTAGAACGCCAGCGACTTCTCGAGGTTCCATTGATCGACGGTCGCCGGCGTTTCGGGCTGACGGCGCGGGTTGTTCCGGCTGAGGATCGCATCCAGCGTCTGATTGAACACCACGTCGGGACTCCCCGCCTGGTTCGCCAGGAGCGCCTTCGCCTCCGACGCCATCGCGGCGAAGGCGGTCCGATCGGCGCGCGGCTGGGTGAACCGCAGGTAGAGAAGCTGGAACATCGTCTCGAGATCCTGCGGTGTGCTGCCGCCGCGCATGCCTTCGTGCGTGTCGGTGATGAACGGCGCGACTCCCGCGGCCTTACCGGCGAGGATTCGATCGAGCATCACCGGGCTGAACCGGCCGACGCCGCCGGCCGGAATCACATCGTCGGCAACCCGCGCCGGGATCAGATCGGCGTCGCTTGCGAGCGATGTTCCGCCTGGCGCGGTGGCGCGGAAGAGAATCTGGTCCTGCTTCAGCGTCGTCGGCTTGAGGACGACGGTCGCGCCGTTGGACAGCGTCCATTCGGTGATGCCCGGGGCGCGAACCGCGGTCTTCACGATCGAGCCGCGCGCCGGCGGCGTGTCGACGAGCGTCTGCCCGGCGGCGGTGTCGGCGTAGGGATCGAGGCGCTTGGCCGACGCCGCCTGCACCACCGATTCGAGCTGTGCCTGATCGGGCAGGACGATGCCCGACGCATCAGGCGCCGCGACGACAACGAGGCGGTTCTGCGCGGGGAACCAGTCCTCGGCCAGCGCGTTGAGCTCGGTCAACGTGATCTCCGGGAGAAAGCGGCGGTGGAATGCGAGCTCCTGCCAGATTGTCGGCAGCGCCTCGGACTGCAGGAAGTTCCTGGTGTACTCATCGGCGCGGCTTTCGGACTCCCGATCCGGACTCGCGGTCACCGCCCGCTCGTAGTCGCGCATCATCGCCTGCTTCGCGCGATCGAGCTCGGTGGCGGTGAAGCCGAAACGTGCGACCCGCTGCAGTTCGGTGACCAGCGCGTCGAGACCGCGCGTAACGCCGTCGCTCGCGACGAGCGCTTCGAGCGCCGCTTGATCCCTCGAGCGGGGCGCCGGGAAGAGGACGCGGTTGGCTGCCGCCCTGAAGAACGGCGGATTGGTCGTCTGCGTCAGTTCGCCCAGCCGTCCGTTGAGCATGACGGAGAACAGCTGGTCGCGAATGATGTCGCGATAGCCGCCGACCGTCCCCTGGTTCCTCGCCGGCCGAAGATCGCTCAACTCGACCGCCGTCGTCGTCGTTTCCTTGTCGGTGACGATCGCGTACTTGGTGCCTGGATGTTCGGGCGCGTCGAAGATCGGACGCGGCCGTTTCGGTGACGGCGCCTCGAGCGGCGAGAAGTGCGACCGGATCATCGCGGCGACGGCATCGCGATCGACGTCGCCCACGACGATCACCGCCATCAGATCGGGCCGGTACCAATCGCGGTAGAAGCGCACCAGCTGGTCGCGCTGCGCGCGCTCGATGCTCTCGGGCCTGCCGATCGGCGGCCGGTCCGCGTAACGCGATCCCTCCAGCTGCACGCGGCGGATCTTGTCGCCGGTGCGCTCGTCGGCGCCGAGGTTCATCCGCCATTCCGAGTAGACGATGCCGCGCTCGCGATCGATGGCGCCCTGGTCGAACGTCGCCGCGCCGGCCCAGTCCTCGAGGACGAGCAGCGCCCGATCGAGCACACCTGGCACGTCAGTCGGGACCCGCAGCGTGTATTGCGTGTCGTCGTAGCTGGTGGCGGCGTTCGCGTCCGCGCCGATGCTCAACCCGAGCGCGCCGAGAAACTGGACGACGCCCTGTCCGGGGAAGTGGCGCGTGCCTTCGAATTCCATGTGCTCGACGAAATGGGCGAGCCCCTGCTGGTCGTCGTCCTCGAGCACCGAGCCGGCCTTGACGACCAGCCGCAGTTCGGCCCGGTGCGCCGGCTTCGCATTCGCGCGCACGTAGTAGCGGAGCCCGTTCGGCAGCGCGCCGATCAGCGCCTCGGGATCCGCCGGCATCGATTGCTCGAGGCTGTACGCGGCGACCGACGTCGCGGACGTCTCACGCCCAGGGGGCGGCGCCTGTGCGGAGAGGAGGGATGCGCACGCGGCAATCAGCGTCGCGACGGCGGTGGATGTGGCGATGCGGCGATCGCGCAGGATCATGCGTCGATCCTACCGCGAAGGGCTGAGGGCTGAAGGCTGATTGCGGATTTATTGGAAATTGATCGGCCGCGATCAATCATCAATCATCAACCCGCAATCATCAATGGGTGGAGGAGTGATGCAGCGGTGGAGCAGTGGACGTCTGAGCGCGGCGGCGTGCCTTGTGGCGCTGCTCATGGCTTCGTCGGACACCGCGAAGGCGCAGGACTTCGCCGGCCGCGAGAAGCTGCGCGCGTTCGGGGACCAGGAGTTTCGCAAGGATGTCCTCACCGTGACCGACGGTGTGTACGTCGCTGTGGGTTACTCGATGGCCAACGCGACCCTGATCGTCGGAAACGGCGGCGCCATCATCGTCGACACCACGACCAGGATCGACGATGCGCAAGCGGTGCGCGCTCAGTTCGCGACGATCTCCCGCGCGCCCGTGCGCGCCATCATCTACACGCACTCGCATCCCGATCACACCGGCGGCGCGAGCGTGTTCGCCGGAACCGATCGGCCGGAGATCTACAGCCATCAGCTGTTCGTGAATCGCGTGCCCGATCTCGGTCGCGCCGGCCGCGACGGCGGCGATCAGTTTGGCTCGACGCTGCCCGACGCGCTCTACATCAACGGCGGTACCGGGACGGAGTTCGGGCGTCCGTCGGGTCCGGCCGCGATGAAGACGGGATTTCTGCCGCCAACCAAGACGTTCAGCAACGACCGCCTGGCGCTGACGATTGCCGGCGTGCGGATGGAACTGCTGCACACACCCGGCGAGACCAACGACGGAGTGTCGGTGTGGTTGCCCGACAAACGCGTGCTGCTGACCGGCGACCTGTTCCTCAAGGCGTTCCCGAATCTCTACGCCATCCGCGGCGCCGCGCCGCGTCCGGTGGAGCAGTGGGTCGCCAGTCTCACGAAGCTCATCGCGCTTGGCGCCGAGCACATCGTGCCGGGACACACGCGTCCGGTCATTGGCGAGGCCAACGCGCGCGTCGCGCTTACCGCCTACCGCGACGGCATCAAGTCGATTTTCGATCAGACGGTGGAGGGCATGAAGCGCGGCGAGCGCCCCGACGAACTCGTGGCGCACGTGAAGCTGCCGCCGCAGCTGGCCGATAGCCCCTACCTGCAGGAGTACTACGGCACCGTGGAGTGGTCGGTGCGCGCGATCTACAGCGACCGCCTCGGCTGGTTCGACGGCAATGCAACCCGCCTGTTTCCGCTGCCGGAGTCGGATCGCGCTCAGCGGATCGTCGCGCTGGCCGGCGGTGTGCCGCAGATACTTTCCCGCGCGCGCGACGCGCTGAACACGCAGGATTTCCGATGGGCCGCCGAACTCACGGACTGCGTGCTGGCCATGGACGCGGCGAACGCCGACGCGAAGCGTCTCAAGGCGCGGGCGCTGACCGAACTCGGCGAGCGGCAGACAAGCGCCAACGCCAGGAACTATTACCTCTCGGTCGCCCAGTACCTGGTGCGAGATCTTCCGCCGCAGTAGGTGAGCCCGGGAACTGCTGGTGATGATTCTGGAAAAGCGGTTCGCTCGCGGCATCCAGCGTCTGGGATGATCGCGTCGAAACTGCTGGCACGAAATGTGAACTTGCGATCGACAGGTCAGGTTGCTGAGCGCCGTATAGGCGCCAGCCGCCGGGGCGAGAGGCGCCGGCCTCTCGTCTCACCTGACCGACATCCGCCGCCCGCCGCCGCTTTCACCTCATCGACGCCGCTCACGCCCGCTCGATCCGCTTGTGATCCGGTTACCGCAGGCTGAACGCCAGAACGTTCGATCCGCCCGCGACGGCGACGTATTGATCGCCGTTCACTGCGTAGGTCATCGGACCTGCCTTCCAGTTCTGGTTGGTCGTGAATTGCCAGAGACGCTCTCCACGAGCCGCGTCGACGGCGATGAAGCCTTCGTCCGCGCCAAAGAAAATCAGGCCGGCGGCCGTGGCCATCAGACCACTGCCGCCAATGTTGCCGCCGATCGGAATCTCCCATGCGGTTTTTCCGGTCTGGATGTCGAGCGCTTTGAGAATCCTTCCGGCGGCGCTCGTCCCAGGCGCCCGCCGTGTGACGCCGCCGTAGAACGACTTGCCGGGTTCCCACTGCTGATCGTTTTTCGTGTAGATCGCGCACGACTCGTCGGCGAACAGATAAAACAACCCGGTCAGCGGACTGAATGCTGTTGACGGCCAGTTCGTCGCGCCCGCCACCGCCGGACAGACGCGCTGCCCGTCGCGCGTCGGCTCGCTGTCGACGTTCAGCACCGGACGGCCGTCGGCGCCGATGGCGCTCGCCCACGTGATGCTCGCGACGAACGGTTCCGCCAGCAGCACCTTCCCGGTGACGCGATCGAGCACGTAGAAGAAACCGTTGCGGTTTCCCTGGACCAGCAGCTTGCGCGGTTCCCCGCGAAATCGAACATCGACGAGCATCGGCGTCTGGTTGGCGTCCCAGTCATGCAGATCGTGAGGCGTGTACTGGTAATGCCAACGCAAGCGTCCGGTATCCGGATCGAGCGCCAGTACCGAGGCGCTGTACAGGTTGTCGCCCTTGCGTTCGTCGCCGTTGTAGTCGGGGCACGGATTGCCGGTCGGCCAGTAGAGCAGCTTTGCATCCGGATCGTAGGTGCCGGTCAGCCAGGTCGCGGCGCATCCGTGGTCGATCGCGCCGCCGCTCCATGTCTCCGCGCCAGGCTCACCTCGAGCCGGGACGGTCCAGAAGCGCCACGCGCGCTCGCCGGTGGTCGCGCGGTAGGCGTCGACGAATCCGCGGATGCCCTCGTCGCCGCCCGAGACGCCGGCGATCACCAGGTCGTTGACCGCCAGCGGCGCGCCCGTGGCCCCGTAGTTCTGACGCGAGTCGGCCATCTCGACGTCCCACAACAGCGTGCCAGCGTCCCGATCCAGCGCGATCAGGTGCGCGTTGTCGGTGACCATGAACACGCGCGTGCCGAGCACGGCAACGCCGCGATTGATGCCGGTGGCGGCGTCGCCGGCGAGGCCTTGCGTGCGCGGCCGGCTGTAGTGCCAGATCTGATGGCCGGTTTGCGCATCGAGCGCGTAGGCTTCGTTGACCGACGTGACGTACATCACGCCGTCGGCGACAACCGGCGTCATCTGGAGCGGCCGCGGCGCGCCGTGGATCGTGAACAGCCACTTCGGCGCGAGGCGATGAATCGTCGCCGCGTTGATCTGGTCGAGCGGGCTGAATCGATTGCCGCTCAGATTCCCATGGTACGTCGGCCATTCGCCGCGCCTGGGCCGCGCGATCTCCGCGAAGGGCAGCGGCGGATACGTCGCGACGGCGAGCGCCCGAGCCACGAGGAGCGCAATTACAGCAATCAGGATGGGTAGCCGCATCTTCGCAATTAAGAATTAAATTCCTAATTCTCAATTGTCAGCGCGGTCTGCCCGGCGCCGGCGTGACCGCGTCCCACCGTGCGTCGCCGGTCTGCCGGTAATCCTTCGGCAGCGTCGTCCACTCGGGCCGCGTGATGCCGTTGAGATCGTAGACAACCTTGCCCTCGCGCAGCGTCAGCTCGCAGGTCAGTTTCTGGCTGCCGTTCAGCCGCGCGCCATACATGTCGACGAAGCCGAAGCGTCCCGTCTCGAGCCGCAGGACGGTGATGTCCGCGGGCGCGCCCACCGACAGGTGGCCCAGCTCGTCGCGCTTGATCTCGCGCGCCGGGTTCCACGTCGACCACCGCACCACGTCGTCGAGCGGCAGGTTCATCGCGAGGAACTTGTCCATCACGTTGAGCATGTCCTTCATGCCCGAATTCATGCTGCCGATATGCAGATCGGTCGAAATCGAATCGGGGCGGAATCCCTCCTTGATCGCCGGCACGGCGATCCGCCACGCGAAGCTGCCGCCGCCATGGCCGACGTCGAAGATGACGCCGCGCGTGCGTCCTTCCGGCATGCCGCGATTTACGTGGCCGGCTTCGTCCAGCTCGTTCCGCAGCCCCGAATACATGTGTGTGTAGATGTCGCCGGGCCGCAACTTCTTCGTGACCAGCTCCGCCATCGGACGTTCGGGGCGGTTCGTGCCGAAATCCACCATCACCGGAACGTTGGCCTCGGTGCCGGCTTCGACGGCGCGTTCGACCGGCGTCCACTCGGGACCGGCGTAGTGCGCGGTCTTGATTCCGACGATCACCCCTTTATGCTGCCGTGCCTTGTCGGCCGTCGGCCTCGCTTCCATGTCGGACAAGTTCTGCTCGAACTTGTCGCCGCGCATCCCGGCGCCGACGATGTTGAGGAAGGCGAGGACGCGGGTGCGGGAGCGATCGATGATTCGATCCTTGAAATCGTCGAAGCTGCGCCAGCCGGACGACCCCGCATCGACAATCGTGGTCACTCCCGATCGCAGCGTGAAGCCGTCCGGATACAGGCTGTTGTCGCCGGCGTAGGATCCGCGCTCGCCGGTTCCGGCGTAGACGTGGACGTGAATGTCGACCAGGCCAGGCGTGACGTAGAGGCCGGATGCGTCGACGACCTTCAGGGCGTCGGCGGCGTTGATGTTCGCGGCGACCGCCGCCACCTTGCCTCCGGCAATCGCGACGTCACGAACCGCGCTGAGGTTGTTTCGCGCGTCGATGACGTGGCCGCCCTTCAGCAGCAGATCGTACTTCTGCTGCGCCGATAGGTGGATGGTCGCGGCAAATAAGAGACAGACCGCCAGACGTGACGACATCGCCTCACCCCCGTCGATAGTCGTGCCGCTTCGCGGTCCACGACGCGGTGAGATACTCGCCCATGTCGAGCGTGCCGGACATCGCGTCGCCGTCGACGGTGCCGGTGAAGCGAAAGCTCAACGCGTCGCCGTGCCGCTCGGTATAGGAACTGGAGATCTGGACTGCGCTGCCCTCGATCGTCCCCGCAAGATCGCGCGAGACGAAGTCGCCCTGGTGCGAACCTTCGAGGCGATTGCCCGCCTGCTTCAGGTGCAGCGTATGCGTCGACGCGCTGGCGAGGTAGTCGATCCGCACGTCCCATTGACCGCTGACGTCGGACGCCGGCGGCGCGACGCGCGCCGTCGGTGCAGTCGGTCGTGGCGCTGTCGAGAGCGCCGTGTAGATCTTGTCGGCGACGATCTGCTCTTCGCCGGCGGCCATCTGGTAGGGCGTCACCGAGATGCTCGCTTCGTCGCCGCGGTCGCGTCCGCCCGGCGTGGCGATGCGCGGCTCGGTCTCGAGCAGGTGCCGGGCCAGATCGGCGCCGCTGATGCCGATCCGCTTCCGATCCCATCGGATCGTCAAGATTGGCGTGCGGTTCGAGAGCTCGGTCGTCTCCGTGATCGCAGTGGTGACCCCCTCTATCTTCGAGGCTCGAGACGCGACTGCCTCAAGCCACGACATCCATCGGGCCCACTCGGCTTTGTGATCCCGCTTCACCCACATCTCGACCGCCATCAGCATGCCGATGGCTTCCTCCTTGCCGACTTTCATCGACCGCGAGAAGCCGTGGTGCGGCGCGCTGTGGACCCACGCCGCACGGACGAGATCCTTCCGGCCGAGGAGCAGGCCCGCGCTCTGGGGACCGCGGATGCACTTGCCGCCGCTGTACGCGACTAGCGTCGCGCCGTTCTCGAGATGCACGTTCGGAATGGTCAGGATTTCCGCCGCCGCATCGACGAGCACCGGCACGCGTTTCTGGCTGGCGACCTGTGCGATCGCGCGCGTGTTGAGCAGGCTCTCGTCGGCTTCGGGACCGGCGAGGATATAGATCAGCGCAGTCCGTGGACCGAACGCTGCCTCGAGTTCCTCCAGCGTGCCGACTTCGACGACGCGGACGCCGACGGCGCGGACGGCGGCGTCGTAGACGTTGCGCGAGTGCTTCGGGATGATCACTTCGTCTTTCGGGAAGCCGCTCAGGTTGGGAATGCGGACGTGCAGATCGGGATTGCCGCCCGCCACGCACGCCGCCGTGGCGTGTGTCAACGCCGCCGCGCAGCCTGACGACACCATGCCGAACTCCGCTTTCGTCAATTCGGCGAGGCGCGCGCCGATGGCCGTCATCAGCTCGTCGAGGTGGACGTGGTGCTGCGCCGCGGCATCGATCGCCGCCCGCACCTCCGGCAGCATCAGCGATCCGCTGATGATCGTGAAGGTGCCGCGCGCGTTGATCAGCGGCCGCACGCCGATGGACCGGTAGACGTCCTCGCTGCTGCCCGGCGGAGCTGCGCCGGACGAATCACCCGCGGCCGCCGTGCCGCCGCGAAAGATCGCCGGCAGCGCCAGCAGCCCCGATCGCGTGAACAACTCACGCCGGCTCCAGTGCGTCAGGACGTCGAGCATCTGCGTTCTCCCTGCTTGGAGTGGCATCGGCAATTAGGAATTTGGAATTCGGAATTTGGAATTCGTGCCATTCCAAATTCCAAATTCCTCATTCCGAATTCTCACAGCGTTGCGATCACGTCGATCTCGACCAGCGAGTTGCCGGGAATCCCGCCGGCCGCTGCGATTGTCGTCCGCACCGGCGGCTCCGCGCCGAACCGGCCCTGGAACATCTCGTTCATGCCGGCGTAGTCCTTGAGGTCGTTCAGGTAGACGTTGCACTTCAGGACCTTCTCCATCGACGATCCGATGCTCTCGAGCTGTTGCTGGATCTGATCGAGTACGCCCTTGGTATGCACCTTGATGTCGCCTTCGGTGTGGTAGCCCACGCCGGCGATGAACACCAGGCTGCCGTACGAGATCGTCCCGTTGAAGAGCGGCGGCTTCTCCGGCTTGCGGCCATTTCTGTAGTGGACTTTCTTGGTCGCTTTCTCGCTTTGCGCGGCCGCCGTCGCGGGCAGCGCGACCGCGGTGACGGCCGCTGCCGCCGTGACTCCGCCGCGTATGAAACTACGTCGATTCGTTCGCTTCATGTCATCACTCCTGAAAACGACGTCTGACGCTCCGTAGCGCAGCCCTTCAGGGCTGCCGGCGCGGCGGGGTAGCAGGCCTCAAGGCCTGCGCTACGTCCGGCCGCGAGCGAGAAACTCCGATCCGATCAGAACATCAGCTTCGCTCCAAGCTGGATCTGTCGCATGTTCGGGTAGGTCAGGTTGGTTGCGCTGATCCGGCCGAACGTCGCCGAGCCGAACACCGCGTTCGGGTTGCCGTAGTTCACGGTGTTGAACGCGTTGAAGATCTCGGCGCGGATCTGCACCCGCATCGCGCCACTAACCGGGACATTCTTGACCAGCGACAGATCGGTGACCATGGCTTTCGGACCACGCAGCACGTTGCGCGGCGCGTTGCCGAACGTGTATTGCGCCGGCATCGCGAACGCAGACGGATCGAAGCAGTCGATCAGATCCAGGTTCGTCGGGCTCTGCCGGCAATCGAGCTGCGGAACGTGGCCGACGAGATCGGGCCGTTGGAAACCGGAAATCCCGATGTTGGCGCGGTCGGCGGCGATCGTGACGTTGATCGGCGTCCCGCTCTGGATCGTGGTCACGCCGCCGATCTGCCATCCCGCCACGACGTACCTCAGGATCGGGTTCGGCGAGCTCTTGAGAAACGGCACGTCGTAGATGTAGTTGGCGACGAAGCGGTGCGGAACGTCCCAGTTCGCCGGACCGTAGTCCGCCCAGATGTCGTAGTTGTTCATCGTCTGGCCGCCGCCGTTGGAGTGCGTCGACATGTCGCGCGTCCGCGACCACGTGTAGTGCACATCCGCCTGCAGGCCGCGGCTCATCCGCTTGCGGAGGATGACGCTCACCGCGTCGTAGTCGGCGATCAAATCGTTCTGGATGATGCGGCGGCTGCGGAAGCGCTGGCTCGGTCGTCGCGGATCAACGGGCCCCGGACCGGGCTGCGGTGTGTTGTTGAAGAAGCTGCGATCGAGATGGCTGGTGTTCGAGCCGACGTACTGAACGTCGAGCGCGGCGCCCGACCACAGCTCGCGCTGCACGTCAGCGCTCCATTGATCCTTGCGCGCGTTGGGAAGCTGGCGGGTCGGCGAAATCATGTCCGGCGCCCCGCCAGGGCCGACAACGCCGAACGGCTGATCGAAGGACAGCGTCGGGTTCGCGGGATCCGAGCTGAACGTCGACACGGCGGCGATCGGCGGGTTGTTGGTGAGGAACGTGAACGAGTTCATCTGGTTCGGGTTGTAGTAGATCCCGTAGCCGGCACGCAGAACGGTTTTGCCGTTGAGCCGGTAGGTCGCGCCGAGGCGCGGCGCAATGTCCTCGTGGTTTGGCTCGGAGAACTCGAAGCCGACCGCGGGAAAGCTGCTGGGAATGATCGTCTCGAAATCGTCGGCGAGCATCGACGCCAGCCCAGCGTAGGTCTGCACCGGCGTGTTCAGCTCGTAGCGCAGGCCGAGGCTGAAGGTCAGATCGCGCGACGCCTGCCACACGTCGTTGACGAAGAAGCCGTTCCGCCAGCCGCCGACGTCCCCCTGGATCTGATCGGTCGGCGGGATCACGGTCCGCGGCAGACCGAGCATGAAGTCGGCGACCGGATGGCCGGTCATGTCACCGGTGAAGTTGAACCGCCCTCGCGGATCGTTCGCGGCGCGGCGGCCGGTTTCGAGCCGGCGCAGATCGAAGCCGGCCCGCAGGTTGTGCGAGCCGCGGTTGTAGGCCGCGACGTTCGACAGCTGGAAGGTCGTGTCGAACTGATACCAGTTGGTCCCGCCCCCGCCGAGGCCGCTGAACGCATTCGTGAGATCGATCGTCGGCAGGCCCGGATTGTTGTACTGCACGTCGCCGTTGAAGCCGGGGATGCCGAGGTCCGCGCCGGCCGAGGGCTGGCCGTTCACGAGGAACGGGTTCAGGGTGTCGAAATTAACGCGGTGGTAACCGAACCGGAAGTCATTGAGCAGGTTCGGCGACAGCGTATGGGTATACGAGACCAGCGTGTTCTTGTTGACGCGCGGCTGGTCGACCGACTGCGTCGGCAGTACCGCGCCCAGCGGGTTGCTGTTGACGCTGTCGTGCCAGTTGTAGCGCACCGAGAGCCGCACGGTGTTGCCGATATTCTGATCGGCGCGGCCGATGAACTGGTCGACATCCTCCGTGTTGGGAATCGGCGTCTGCAGGTTCGAGGCAATGCCCGGGCGGTTCGGCATCGGGTAGTAGGCGAGCAGGCTGCGCGCGATCGGCGACAGTTGAGACTCCGGGATGATGTTGCCCGGATAGGGGACTTTCGTGAACGGATTGCGGATCGCGCCGGTGATTTCCGAAAAGTTTCCCTGGCGCATCAACGCCGTCGGCACCGTGGCGATCGGACTCAAGAGCGTATTGGCGCGGACGCCTTCGTAGGCGAGGGTGACGAACGTCCGGTTGCGGCCGTCGTAGACTTTCGGGAACATCACCGGCCCGTCCAGCTCGACGCCGAACTGGTTGCGACGCCGCGGGTTCTTGGGCAGGTCGCGGTTCTCGAAGTAGCCGCGCTCGTCGAGCGCATCGCCCTGGTAGAACTCGAACAGCGAGGCATGCGGCGTATTGGTGCCGCTCTTGGTCACGACGTTGATGTGGACGCCGAGGTACGAGCCGTACTCCGCCGAGGCGCTGCCGGTCTGAATCTGGATCTCCTCGACCGCATCGGTGATCGGCCGCATGCTGGTTGCCGCCAGCAGGTTCGCCGAGGAGTTGATGCCGTCGAGCGACAGGCTGTTCTGGATTTCGCGCTGGCCGGCGCCTCTGAAACTCAGGCCGATGTCGCTCGTCAGACCACCGAGTACGCCCGGCGTGGTGCTGGCCAGGCTCCAGACATTGCGTCCGTTCAGCGGCAGGTCGCTGACCGCGCGCTTGCCGATCGTTTCCGAGATTTTGGCGCTGTCGGTGTCGATGATCGGTGCCGAGCCGGCGACGATGATCGACTCGTTCACCGGCCCGACCGTCATGACGATGTTGGTGCGGGCCACCTGGTTGGTGGCGACGGCGACGCCGCTCGTCCGCGACGTCTGAAAACCGCTCAGCGTCACGGAGATCTCGTAGGTGCCGGTGCGCACGAACTGGATGTTGTAATAGCCCTCTGCGTTCGTCGTCGTCTCGTAGGTATCCCGCGTTCCGGCGTTCACCGCAACCACCTGCGCGCCCGGCACGATCAGGCCGCCCTGATCGGTGACCGTCCCGACCAGCGCGGTTTGAGACGCCAGCTGCGCCGACGCGCTGGCCGCGAACCACAGGGTGTATCCGAGCGACAACGCCAGTCGACGCATGGTTGCCTCCTCGCTGCCTCGATCGCGATCAGAAATAGAACTTCAACACCAGTTCGCCTTGTCGTGCTGTACTCACCGTCGCCGAGCTGAGCGTGCTCGTGATCTGTCCGAACGTGTTCGGCGCGTTGATGTCGCGCCCCGGCGCGCGGAAGTTGGCGCGGTTGAGCACGTTGAACATCTCGGCGCGGAGCTCGGCGTAGCGCGGGCCGCCGACCGCGAATCGCTTCGACAAGGTCACATCGAGATTCTGGTAGCCCGGCGCACGTGCGATGCCGACGCCGCAGTTCCCCCAGGTGCCGGCCGCGGCGCGTGCGAAGGCGTTGATGTCGAGCCACTTATCGAGCGTCTGGCTGGCCGGCACCGGGTCGCCGACGCAGTTCGGCCGTTCGCCGCCGCGCACCGCCTGCAGCGACGAGCCGCGTCCGTCGAGCACCGTGATCGGGAATCCGCTCCGGGCCTGGAAAATACCGGCGACGACCCAGCCGCCGAGCAAGGCGCTGGTGACCGTCGACCCGGCGGCGTCGCGTGCGTAGGGCAGCGCGTAGTTTGCCGAGAGGACGAAGTTGTGGCGGACGTCGAAGAACGCCGGTCCGTAATTGGCTTCCGGATCGTAGGCATTCATCCAGTAGGTGCCTTCAGACGCCGTGAAACCGCCCGAGCCGTAATAACCGAGCTGGTTCGCTTTCGCGCTGCCGAGCGTGTACGACGCCAGGTATTCGAGACCATGCGTCGCGCGCTGCCGCAGACTCGTCTGCAGACCGTTGTAGTTGCTGCGGCCGCGCGACGCGGTCGTGGAGATATTCGTGATGAGCGGCGCCGTCGCAAACAGCGGACGCCGATTCTGCAAAGGCGCCCAGGTGGCGGGATCGCCGACGCCGGGGAGCGGCTGGTTCCCCTCGACCGGAGTCACGAGATTTGTCGCGTGATGGCCGACGTAGCCGACGTTCGCCGTCATCGATGGCCGCAGCAGGTACTCGGCGAAGACGTTCCACTGCTGCGTGAACTGCGGCCGCAGGTTCGGATCCCACGCCCGCACCTGCCCCGAGGGCTGATCGAGCGGCCGCAGATCGGCGAAGCCGGACGCCAGGCTGCCGCCGCCGGTGGTTGCGTCGTAAGCGACCGCTGACTCGAAGAAGAACGGCGGATTGAGCGGCAGCCGCAGGTTGGCACCAGTGCCTTCCATGTACTGCGAGATGCCGTAGCCGCCACGCAGCACCAGAGCGTCGGTCGCGCGCCAGGCGAGGCCGAGCCGCGGTTCGAACCCCTTGTAGTACGGGTTGTAGAGCGCGCGCGATGCGCGGTCGCCGTCGGTCGCGATCACTTCCTGCCCCGTCGTCAGACTGAAATTCGCCTGACGGTTATCCACCTCGACCACCGGCTGCGTGTACGCCCACCGCATGCCGAGATTGAGCGTGAGCGCCTGCGTCACTTTGTAGTCGTCCTGCAGGAAGAGCGCGATCCGGTTGTGCACGTGCGTCCATGCATCGGCGGCGCTGCCGCGGCCCTTGGTTGTCACCTGATCGAGCAGGAAGTCGGAGAATGGGAATCCGGTGAACGCGCCGCCATAGCTGAAGATCCCGAGCAGACCGTTGTTGCCGGCATAGAAGCGCTGCTGCGCGTAATGGAGCAGCTGGCCGCCGATCTTCAGCGTGTGGTCGCCAGTGATCCAGGTCACCTTGTCGTTGAACTGGTAGGTGCGATCGAGCGTGTCGGTGTCGGTCGCGGCGGCGCCAATCGTCGAGAGCCCGCTGTTCAACGTGAGCTGGCTGAGGCCGGGAATCGGCTGCCCGCCGCCAATGCCGAAGGTCGCGTTGGCGTCGCCGATGCCAGCCCAGTCGAGCGTCTTGGTGACGATGGTGATCTGGTTGAAGCCGACCAGCAACTCGTTGACGAGCCGGTTGCTGAAGATACGGTTCCAGTTGAACGCGACGTTGCGAAACGGCGAGTCGGTCAGGCTGCCGAGCAGCAGCGCGAACGGCCGCTTGTCGTTGCGCGACTCGTATTCGGAGATCGACAGGCGCCCGAACACCTTGTCCTTCGCCGTCGCATTCCAGTCGACGCGCACGTCACCTTGATGCGCGTCGGTCGTCGTCACCGTCTCGCCGACGAGATTGCCGGACACACCGCCGACGTTGCGATTCGGCGACGGATAGAGCGCGGTGTTGCCGAGGATCGCCCGCGCGACGGGACTGATCCGGCCGAGCGGAATCTGATTGCCGGGAAACGCCTGGCCCGTGAGCGGATCGCGAATCACCGCGTTGACGCCCGAGAGATCGCCGCGCCGCCATTCGTCGGGCGCCACCGAGGCCGGTTCCGATCCCGGGGCGTTGAACTTGGTGCCCTGGTAATCGCCGAAGAGGAACCATTTGTCCTTCTTCAACGGGCCGCCGATCGTGCCGCCGAAAATGTGCTGGGTGCGCTGCGCTTTCGGCGCGCTCGACCGGTTGTTGTCCCAGGTGTTGGCGTCGAAGTCGCTGTTGCGGTAGAACTCGAAGAGGTTGCCACGGACGACGTTCGAGCCCGACTTCATGACGTTGCTGATCACGGCGCCGGCCACGTTGCCGACGTCCGCGGCATAGTTGTTCGTCTCGACGCTGATCTCAGCGAGCGCGTCGGGGCTGGGCTGATAGGCCACGAGGTTGTCGATCGACTCGTTCATGTCGACGCCGTCGAACATGTAGTTGTTCGTCTGCTCGCGGTTGCCGTTCACGTACGGGCGTCCGCCGCCGAAGTTGCGAACCGCGGTGAAGGATCCGGGGTTCACGCTCACGACGCCCGGCAGCAAGAGCGACAACTGCCCGGTGTTGCGGCCGTTCAGCGGCAGGCCAACGACCGTCGCGCCGGAGATCACTTCACCGACGGTCACCGACTCGGTCTGCAGCAGCGGCGACTGGCCGGTTACGAGGAGGGTCTCCTCGACCGCGCCGATCTGCAGCGTGAAATCGAGCCGGACGATCGCTTTCGCCTCGACCTCCATCGGCGTGGTCGTCGCCGTCTTGAAGCCTGACAGCTCGGCCTTCAGCACGTAGCTGCCGACCGGCACGGAGGTAATCGTGTAGTTGCCGCTCTCGTTCGACACCGTCGTGTAGGCGACATTGGTCGACTGATTGGTGGCGGTCACCGTGGCGCCGGGCACTTTCGCGCCGCTCTGATCGCTGACGATGCCGGTCAGCGATGCGGCGCCGGTTTGTGCGAAAGCATTGGCGGGAGAGAGGTGAAGAACGACGAGAAGCGAGAGGATCGAAACCAGGCATCGCTGCGCGCTCATGGTTCCTCCTAGCCGCTGGACGGGAGTGGCGTAACCATGGCGCACCTCGACGCGCGAGTCAAGGTAGGATTGACAGCCGGAGGCTCGCACATGCGCAGGCGATCATTTGTGCGGCTGCTGTCGGCGGCTTCCTTCGTCAGCCCATTCCAGAATCGGACGGATAGTCCGACGCTTCGAGTCGTGTCGAAGTACTCGCCGTCCGCGACGCCGGGCATGCCCGGTCCCTATCCCGGTCGAGTCGTCTCCATCCGATCGGATCGCTCGGTGGACACGTCCACGGGCGCAGCAGACGCCGCAGTCGTGCGCGACATGCTGGCGCAAGGCATGCGCGCGCTGACCGGCGCCGCCACGACGGCCGATGCGTGGCGCCGCTTTTTCGCGCCGTCGGACATCGTCGGCATCAAAGTCAACTGCGGCGGGTATCCGTACTGCGTGTCCGCGTACGAAATCGTCGCCGACGTCGTCGGGCAGCTCACCGGGATCGGCGTGCCGGTGTCGCACATCTACGTCTACGAGCGCTTCCAGAGTCAGATGGACGAGGTCAATTACGCGCCGCATCTGCCCGACGGCGTCCAGATCGTCGCGGCCGAGCGCGAGAACCGCAACGTCGACAACAGCGGCTACGATCCGGCGACTTATCTCGAAGCCGACTTCTTCGGCGAAGAGGACACGCGGTCGAACATGATGCGGCTGGTGTCGCGGCTGCTGACCAAGATCATCAACATCCCGAACATGAAAGACCATGGCGCCACCGGCGCGACCGGCTGCCTGAAGAACATCGCCTACGGCAGCTTCTCCAACGTCGCCCGGACGCATCAGCGCGGCAAATCGTACACCTACTCCATGGTCGGAGCGCTCGCCGCGATGGAGCCGCTGCGCTCGCGGACGGTGCTGCAGATCCTCGACGGCCTGCGTGGCGTGTGGCACGGCGGCCCGTTCGCCAGAACCACGCGCTACGTGTTCTATCCGCGCCAGATCATGCTGGGTACCGATCCGGTCGCCATCGATCGCCTGTTGCTCGACATCATCGACAAGGAGCGCCGCGCCCACGGCGCGATCTCGATCTGGGATCGCTCGCCGGACTCGCTGAGGATGGATGACACACGCGCGCGCGACGCCGATCCCAACGTGAATATCATCATTCGCGAGCCGGGACACGTCGAGTACGCCTCGACGCTCGGCCTCGGCGTCTACGATCGCGCGCGCATCCAGGTGCAGGAACTGACGGTGTGACTGCGCTGCTCGTGTTGGCGCTGTCGCTGCCGTGCGTGTACGTGGCGCCGAGCGCCGATGGCGCCGCGGCGCTCGCGGCCGCGGGCATCACACGCGTGTGCACGGAGACGGATCTCGCGAGGCGTGAACCGCTGGCGACGCCCGGCACGGCGCCGCGTCCCGGCCTCGCCTCGCCGACGCGAGCGCCGTGGGTGGTCGCCAACGGCTGGCGCTTCCTCAGGCAGCCGCGTGCGAAATATGCCTACGACTTGCCGGTGGGGAAGGCGCTGCTCGCGCTTGCCGAGGCCTTCGCGTACGAGGTCGACGCCGCTCTGAAGATCGATCCCGCCGATGCGCGACCGCTTGCTGAGATGTTGAAGGTCCTGACAGCGTTGCCGTCCGTCGATCTTCCCGGCGTCGCCGATTTCGCCGTCGTCGACGACGGCTCCGCCGCGACGGGTGAGGTGATGAACCTGCTGGCGCGCCGCAACCTGTTGTTCGAGGTCGTTCAGGCGCCATCACCGCGACATCGACTCAACGTCAGGATCGGCACGCCTGAGTACCCGCGCGAGCAGGCCGCTGATCCGAGCGCGTTCGCGCTCAAGATCCGCCGTCAGCTCACCGACGACCAGCGGACGCTGCGCGTGTACGGCAGCGAGGTCGTGATCTGCCGACTGGCGGCTGCGGCCGGCCGCGCGCGACTGCACCTGATCAACTACGGCGGCCGCGAGATCGAGGGGCTGCGCATCCGCTTGCGCGGCGCCTATAGCGGTGGTGACGCGCGCGTCGCCGGTGTCGGCGCGCTCGCCCTTCAGGATCGCGTTGTCAGCGGCGGCACGACCGAGTTCTCGCTTCCTCGATTGACCGCCTATGCGGTGATCGACCTTCAAAGCGTCCGTTGAATGAGTGCGACGGTCCGGCTGAAGCCGGATCAAGGTCCGGCTAGCCGGACACTAGCGCGGTTACCCGTGGACGCGCGGCCGAATGAGTATCCAGCCGCGCCTCGGGTCAGGCAGGAAGAACAACGCCTCGGTCTCGCGCAGCCGGTTCAGGTACTCCCGGCTTCCCTCAGCGCCAAGCACGAAGAACGCATCGTCGAGCGCGTCGCCTTCCGTTCCAGTGGGCGCGAGAACGACGACGCTCAGGACGTCCTGCGCCGGCATGCCGGTCCGCGGGTCCATGATGTGCGAATAGATCATGCCGCCGGCTGCGAAGGATTTCTCTGAGCGCCCGGCGATTGACAGGGCCCGGTCCTTCAATTCGAGCGTCACCGCGACTTTCCGCGAGTCGACTGGATCCTGAATCGTCACCGGCCATCCATCGCGTCCAGGCGGCGCGCCGAGCGCGTAGATGGTGCTGCCTCCGGCGCTGACGAGCGCGGCCGCGATCTGCCGCTGCTTCAGCAGCGCAACGACGCGATCGACCGCGTACCCTTTCGCGATGCCACCGAGGTCGAGCTCGACGCCGGCCGCGTCGAAGGCGATCGTCCGCGAGGCGGGATTCAACGTCACGTGCGCGCCTCCGACGAGACGGCGCGCCGCGGCGAGTTCGGTCTCCGAGGGGACGCGCCCTTCTCCGTCGAAGAAGCCCCATGCCTTGATCAGCGGGCCGACCGTGACGTCGAAGGCGCCGTGCGATTCGCGGTTGTACCGCATGGCCGCCGCCAGGAAGTCGAACAGCTCCCGATCGACTTCGACCGGATGCTGCGCCGCCTCGCGATTGACGCGCGACACCGGGCTGTCGGATTTGTAGTGGCTCATCAGGCGATCGAGGCGATCGACTTCGTCGAACGCTTCGTCGACGATACGAGGCAGTGCGGCAGGGTCGGGACCGTAGGCCTCGATCGCGTACTCGCACGCCATCGAGATGCGGCTCGCCAGGTGGTGGCCGACGGCAGGGTGGGCGCGCGCTGACGTGTGCGGCGGCTGTGCCGCAACGCTCCACACGGCGAGCACCAGCGCGAGGCCGAGCGCACCGGGGATCGAGCGCACGATCTAGCTGCGGCTCTGGAGCACGTCGCGAAGGCGGCGCGCGACGATCTGTTCTTCGCCGGGATTCATCATCCAGACGCCGATCACGACGGCGTCACCCTCCGACCGGGTCCCAATCGACGGCTCTCCCGCGCGCAGCCGGTTGACGGCATCAGCCGCGGTCATCCCTTTCGCCGCTGCGTCCCACGAGATCCGCACGTGCGGTACATGGTTGGCGACCTCGGGGACGAAGATCTCGGCTTTGACGCCGGCTACGGCGGCGGCGCTGCTGCGGATCGCTTCGGCGCGTGCCTGGAACTCACGCTGTTCGGCGGCGTGATCCCTGGCGAGATACAACTCCAGCGCCGCGAGCATGCCGACCATCTCTTCCTTGTTGACCTTCATCCCGCGTCCAACGGTGTTGCCATTCGGCGGCGCATTCAACCGTGCGGCGGCGACGAGATCTCTCCGCCCGATCAGCAGGCCGGCGCTCTGCGGGCCGCGCAGCCCCTTGCCGCCGGAGAAGGCCACCAGATCGAACCCCATCTGCGTGTACTTCCACAGGTTCTCGACCGGCGGCACGTCGGCGGCGGCATCGTTCAGGGTCGGCACGCCGTGTTTCCTGCCGATCGCGACGAACTCCTCGTCGCGAATCCGCCCTTCCATGTTGTTGTTGTTGTAGAAGAGCATCATCGCCGTCTGCGGCGTGATCGCGCGCTCGATGTCGTCGCGCGTCTCGACTTCGACCAGGCGCACGCCGCAGTTGCGCACGGCATGGTCGTAGCCGAACCGATGTGCCTTCTGAATGATCACGTCGCTTTTCATGCCGGCCAGGTTGGGCAGCTCGACGACTTTTCGCGGATCGGCGCCGGTGAGGACGCCCGCCGTGGCGAGCGTCAGCGCCGATGCGGCGCCGGAGGTGACCATCGCCGCTTCGCACTTGAGCAAGGTCGCGATGCGCGCGCCGACGCGGTCGTGCAGTTCGTCGAGCATCACGTAGTGTTTCGACGCGTAGGTGATCGCCGCGATCACTTCCGGCGGCATCAGCGACGCGGTCATCGCGGTGTAGGTGCCCGCTGCGTTGATGAACGGGCGGACACCGAGCTCGCGGAAGTAATCGCGCGCCACAGCCGCCGGCGCCGCAGCGCCCGGCGCGACGCCAGCCCCGACCCAGCCTCCGACCACCGGCAGGCCCGAGAACATTTCAAGAAAACGCCGCCGACTCCACATGGGCATCGTCTTCATGTGATCGACTCCTCACGTTGCAGGTACGGAATCGTCTGCGGTCCCTGCGGCAGGACGCACAGCGTTGCCCGCGGGCCCGCGGCGGCCAGGGCGCGTGCGACCGCGGCGCCGACGTCGTCGATCGGTTCGAAGTGCGCGGCGCAGATCTCGCGGTCCGACAGACCGCTCGTCTTCACGAGGACGCGCGCCTTGGTCTGCACCTGGGCCTGGATTTGCACCTGCCACTGATCGGGTGTCGAGTAACCGGGCGCGGTGATCATCTCGAGCAGTTCCTGCGGGCTGGAGCGCGAGGCGAGCACTTCGCCGTACGAGCCATGTGCGGGAAGGCCGTCGCGGCACTCGGCAGCGCAGACAATCGTGCCGCCGCGCTTCACCACCTTGGCCGCCGCCGACATGCCTTTCACGGCCTGGTACAGGTTCTGGTCGAGCGGGTAGCCGGAGTTGGTCGTGAGCACGACGTCGAACGGCGAATCGACCTCCCGCATCGCGTCGCGCATCGCCGCGGCGCACGCCGCACGATGCTCGGCGAACAGCTCGCCGGCAAATACGGCGGTGATCTGCTGCGCGCGGTTCAGCGTCACGTCGACGGCGAAATGTACGCCGGTCATCCGCGCAATCGCCCGGACATCGTCGTGAATCGGATTGCCTTCGGTGACGCCCCACGTCGCCATCGGATGGCCAATCCGCGTGGCGTCGTGCAGCGTGAGCGTGGTCTGCAGTCCCGCCAACCCGGGGGCGACCATCTTCGGCCCGCCGCTGAACCCGGCAAAGAAATGCGGCTCGACGAACCCGGTGGTAATCCGCACGTCGGCGTCGAGCCACAGGCGATTGAGGTAGACGGACACGCCGGTGGTGGTCTGGCCGACATCGACCAGCGCCGAGGGGTTGCGGCTGTCGTGGTTGACCACGCGATAGCGCCGTGCGATGTCGGCGCCGAGCATTGCCTCGATCTCCGCCGGCGTGTTGCAGCGATGCGTGCCGGTGGCGACGAGAATCGTCACATCGCCGGCGGTGACGTCCGGCATCTCCTCGAAGAGTGCCTCGAGCATCTGGCGGCGCGGCTGCGCGCGGGTGATGTCGCAGACCGAAATCGCCACGCGGCCGCCGCCGCTCGTCAGCTCGCGCAGCGGCGGTGCGCCGATCGGTGAGCGAAGCGCCGAAACGAGCGCGGCGTGCGAATCGACGATGGCAGCACGCGACCGCGGCTCGATGACGGTGACGCGATCGTCGGGGAGATCGACCTCGAGGCCGTCGGCGCCGTAATCGAGCCGGACGCGCATCGCGCGATTATACTCACCGCGTGAAGCCTGCACTCCTCCTGGCAGTAGCCGCGGCGGCGCTGCTCGTTCAGCCCGCCGCGCGCGCACAGCGCGACGAGCGGCCGCGCCTGACCGTCCGGCCGGCCGACGATTTCGACGTGACCGGCGCCGGCGACAACGCCGCGTGGCGGCCGGTCGAATGGGTACCGTTGCGCCGCCGTGAGCCGGATGGCCACGCCTACGACACCCGGTTCAAGACCGTGTACTCCGGCACCGGCCTGTACTTTCTGATCGAGGGGACCGACCGCACGCTCACGGCGACGATGAACGAAGACTTCATGGATCTGTGGAACGAGGACGTGTTCGAAGTCTTCCTCTGGACCGACGAGCGCTATCCTGCGTACTTCGAGTACGAGATCTCACCGCTCAACCACGAGCTGCCGATCCTGATTCCCAATTTCGGCGGCCAGTTCCTCGGCTGGCGGCCGTGGCACTACGACCGCGATCGGCTGACGCGCAAACAAACCGTGGCCATCGGCGGACCGAAACAGCCGCGCGCCGCGATCGAGGGCTGGCGCGCCGAGTTCTTCATTCCGTATGCGCTGCTGAGGCCGCTGCAGAACGTGCCGCCGAAGCCGGGCACCACCTGGCGCGCGAACGTCTACCGCATGGACTACGACGGCGGCACCCGCTCGCAGTGGGAGTGGGCGCACGTCGACAAAGGCTTCCACGAGTACGAACGGTTCGGCGAGCTCGTCTTCGCCGATCGGTGAGATCAATTCCGCGGGCGTCTCGCGTCGCGGCGCTACAGCGAGTTGCCGCATCAGAGCGTCAACGCAAAGGCCGCAAAGACGAGCAGGCAATGCAAGCGCATTGACTCCGCCCGAGATCCCTCCCGACGGAACCTCGAAGACGCGAATAGAGCGAAGACGCACGGCGTGGCGCGGGTGCCAACGGATCAGAACCCTTCGAGTCGGGTATCCGCGTCGCCGAAGCGATCGAGCGCGACGCCCATCCGATCCATGATCGACAGATACAGGCTGCACAGGCGCCGGTTGCCGTCGCCGGCGTAGAGATACTCGAGCGAACGGCCGGTCTCGAGCGTGCCGCCGAGGCTGCCGACGGTGACGACCGGCAGCTTCCGGTTGTCGTGCTTCCAGCCGGCCCACATGTTCGACAGCCACAGGAGGCAGCTGTTGTCGAGCACAGTGCCCTCGCCCTCGCGCATCGCATCGAGCTGTTCGGCAAGGCAGGCAAGCTGGCTCACGTGAAACCGCACGATGTGCTCGTAGCCGTCCGACAGATCGTCGTGCGACGCGGTGTGATGATCGCCGCGCACGCCGAGGAACGGGTAGGGGAGCGACGATAGATCGCGGGCCAGCAGCAGCGACGCGATTCGCGTGCGGTCACTCTGGAAGGCGAGCGCGACGATGTCGCACATCAGCCGAGCCCGCTCACGAAGATCCGCTGGGCAGTCGCGACGCAGTCGGTCGACGCGCCTCTCGACCTCACGCACGCGTGTCAGATAACCGTCGATCGCGTGTCTGTCAGATGCGCTCACCCTGATGGCGAGACGCGCGGTGTGATCCGTGACGCGATCCAGGATGCTCCGACGCGGATCGCGCCCGGAGTTCGCGAACACACGATCGAACGCGCGCGCCGGATCGACGTCACTCGGGACGGCCGCCGTGGCGCCCTGCCACGAGATGTGCGAGCTGTACACCATCGAGAAACCGCTCTCGTGAGAGCCCGTCGCCGGCGGCTCGCACGCCAGCACGAGACTCGGCAGCGCTGTCTCCCGTCCAACATGCTGCGCGAGCACCTGGTCGACCGTGATCCCGGCTCGCACGATCCGACCGCAGTGGATTGGAACGCCCGACAGCAGATTGCCGGTTTGCGCAGGATGGATCCCGACCCCGACGGCGAGCGGGTTGAACAGGCCGCTGATCACGTTGACCTTCTGCTTCAGCGGCTCGAGCGGTTGCAGCGATCGGCTCAGTGTCATGCCGGCGCCATGGCCGCGTGCCCACCAGTGATTGCCGTTGACGCCGTTGCCCATGAACAGCACCGCGAACCGCCTGGGACACGCGGCCGGCTGCCTCGACGGCGACGCGAGCGCCGGCAGCGATTCGAGCCACGGCAACGCGATGGCGGCGCCGGCAGCGCGCAGCACGACTCGCCGGGAGATGCCGCTGGTCATGTCACGGCTCCGCCGGCGGCAGGAACTTCATGCACACCGGCGACGGCGCGTAGGCGAGGACGCCGGACGGCGTCAAGCGGCCGTTCGCCGCGTCGACGCGCGCGACGAGGATCGTGCTGGAATCCTGGTTGCCGACCGCGAGATAGGTTGCGGACGGATCGATCCCGAAATGGCGCGGCTTGAACCCGGCGGTCCCCTGTTCCTCGATGTAGGTGAGCATGCCGGTTTGCGCGTCAATGCCGAACAGCACGACGCTGTTGTGGCCGCGGTTCGATGCGTACAACCACCTGCCCGATGGATGCACGTCGACTTCCGCTCCCGAGTTGGCGCCGTCGAAATGCTGCGGCAGCGTCGAGACCGTCTGAATGTCGTGCAACACGCCGGCGCCGGCGTCGTAGCGCAACGCGGTCACCGTCGAGTCCAGCTCGTTGACGACGTATGCGAAGCGGTGGTCGGGCCGAAAGACCATGTGCCTCGGCCCGGCGCCCGGTTTCGCGGGCGCGAACGGCGGGTCGTGTGGCGTCAGCGTTCCGTGCACCGCGTCGAAGCGGTACGCAAGGATTTTGTCCAGGCCGAGATCGCACACGAACACGAACCGGTTCGCCCGATCGATCGTCACGCAATGTGCGTGCGGACCCTGCTGGCGTTCCGGATTCACGCTGCTGCCGCTGTGCTGCACGACGTGGCTCGCGACGCCGAGTCGCCCATCCGCTGCAACTGGCAGGACCGCTACGCTGCCGCTGCCGTAGTTCGCGACCAGCAGGTGCTTACCGGTCCGGTCGAGCACCAGATGGCATGGTCCGGTGCCCATGCTCGGGCGCTGATTGATCAGCGTCAGCGTTCCCTTGGAGCGGTCGATCGCGAAGGCACTCACGGCGCCGCTCGCCTTGCCCTCGAACTGGCTGACTTCGTTGACCGCGAAGACCAGCCGCCTCTTCGGATCGAGTTCGAGAAACGATGGATTCGCGGTCGCCGCCGCCAACCCGAGTGGAACGAGCACGATGTTCTGCGACGCGCCGCCCGGGCGGTCCGGCTGCAGCCTGAAGAGATAGATGCCCTGGCTCTTTGGCCCGGTGTAGGTGCCGACGTATACCAGCGTCGAGTCCGTACGCGCCTCGTTGGCGCGGATTCTAGCACCAGCGAGCAAGGCGGCGCGGCGTCACAATTCTGGAAAACCGGTTCGCTCGCGATGCGCACTGCCTGCGTTCATCGCGACGAAACTGCTGGCACGAAACGTGAAATTGCGATCGACAGGTCAGGTCGCTGAGCGCCAGATAGGCGCCAGCAGTAGGGGCGAGAGGCGCAGGCCTCTCGTCTCACCTGACCGTCATGCGCCGCACGTCGCCCCGGCTGTCACACCTCGCCGGCTCACGGCCGCTCGATCTGTTTGTGGCATAACTCGCAGTCGCCGCTGATCTTCGTTCCGTCCTTCGCCTCGTGCGAATCGTCGTGGCAGCGGAAGCAGCCCATCGACGTCACGTGCCCGATGTTGCCCGGATACGTGCCCCACGTTACGTTCATGGTCGGAAACACGTTGTGGCGATAGATGTCCTGCAGCGCAGCGACGGTGCGTTTCAGCGCGTGTTCGTCGGCTCCGCCCTGCGACTTGTAGAATCCGCTCAGGCCCTGATCGATTGCCGTTGCCGCGGCATCGTGGCTCGGGTACGTGGCCTTCATCAGCCGCACACCCTCGCGCCGCACGAACGGCAGGTCGCGGCTGATCATCCCGACGGCGATCGCGCGATCGACGGCCTGCTCCGCGGTCTGGGCGATGGGATGGCCGATCGTGTTGTGGCAGTCGATGCAGTCCATGGTCTGCCGGCTGCCGGCGGCGATACTCTGGTCGGTCGTATCGGCAGCGCGGAACTCCTTCGCCCGCCCCTGCGCGTCCGTCACTCTCACATACGGAATCGTCTGTCCTTCGGCGTCGGTAGAGACGTACTCGATTTTGACGGCGGGGTCGGCATGCCAGTGAATCGCCCGTTCCGACGCGGTCGACGCGCCGACGTGCATCTGCAGCACGGTCATCGTTTCAGTGTTCTTTTCATCGTCGGCGTACTCGCGGATGACGTTGATCCGATCCCCGACCAGCCGTGCCGGCTGATGGCAGTTCACGCAGGTTTTGGCCTGCGCGCCTGGCGCCATGTGGGCGCCCGGCGGGATCGGCCGCGGGTAGGAAGTGGTCGCCACCGAGATCAATTGGTGCACGCCGGACAGCTTGGCACGCACGAAGCCGGCGGCGCCTTCGCCGATGTGGCACGACACGCACGCGATATGGCCGTGCGCCGCATTCTGCAAGGCGGTGAATTGCGGCTGCATCGGCGTGTGGCACGCCTGACCGCAGAAGCCCGGCGATTCCATGGCGTGAAGGCCGCCGTACCCGGCCAGCAGAATGATCACGACGTTGACCGCCGTGAGCAGCGCGATGAGCAGCGTCGTGCGGCGTACCGACGCGATCCGGAAGTCGATCACCGGCCATCCAGCCGGGGCGGCGGCCGGATGGCGTTGCCGCGCCCGCTGCTGCCGCCACGCAGCGAGCGGGATCAGCAGCAGACCGACGACGAACACGGCGGGAATCGCGATGAAGACGACGAGACCCGCGTAGGGATTGTCCAGCATTCCCGCGAGCATTGCGATCACCAGCGCGATGAACACGACCGCTGATGCGGTGGTGATCACGGCGCCGGTAATCGCCAGCGGATCGCGGGCGAGCGCTTCGGGTCTTGTCATCGGCGCGCTCTTACTTGAGGCTCGCCATATAGGCGACGAGCGCGTCGATATCAGCGGGTGGCAGCGTGCCGTACTTCGCCGGCATCGGCGGCTTCTTGGTGGAGTTCGCCTTCGCCGCGGCTTCTTTCGGATGGGTAATCCATTGCTTGATGTCGTCGGCGCTCAGCTTTGCGCCGACGCCATCGAGTGGACTCGCTTTGCCGCCCTTGCCGGCGACTGAATGGCATACCGAGCATTTCTGCGCGGTGTAGACCTCCTGACCGCGTTTCGCGTCCTGTCCCGCCGCCGGCAGCGACGCCGCGATTCCGACCAGGATGAGCGCGCCAATGAGGAATGTCTTTCTGTTCGTGAACGTCAGCATGGAGCCTCCAGAAATTGTCGTTCGTCGTGTCCGGCTTCAGCCGGACGCGCACCGTCCGCCTGAAGGCGGACCCTCCCGACATGTGAAAACGCTAGAACAGGTACCTCACGCCGAACTGGAAAGAGTTCGCCGTGTACGGACGATAGACATAACCGAGAACGAGAGAGCTCGGCTGGGCGATGCCGTTGACGACGCTGGGATCGAACGCGTAGTCAAAGATGCTCAGTGGCTCGTACAGGTACGAGAACGTGCCGGCGAGGTTCTTCGTGAGCCGGTAGCGCGCGTCGACGTGCAGCTGCTGCAGCTTGTTGAACACCTCCGGCAGCTGATTGGGCGTCGCGATCGGGCTGCCCGCCGGAATCGTGTAGAGGTTGTCCGCGGCTGCGTGGCTGAAATCGTACGAGAACCGCACCTCGGTGTTGCGTCCGATGCGGGGCGGCATCGCGTAAATGGAAAAATAGTGGACCGTCTCGGTCGAGTCGGACGTCCAGTTGCGCAGGGGATCGTTGAACTGCGCGGTGGACGAATCACCCTCGTGCGATTGCTGCAGTCCGGTATACCGCTCGAAGTTGTAGGTGGCCCCTGCGCCCAGGCCGTTCGGCAGGTGGTAGTCGGCGGCCATCGAGAACGTGTTCCCGTTCGACTTCTGCAGTCCGAACACGGTGTTGCTGTAGTCGTCGTGCAGGAGTCCGCCGGAGACGCTGAACATCCAGACGTCCGACGGGACGATGTCGACCTGCCCGCCGAACCGGTTTCTCGTCCGGTCGGCCAGATCGTAATAGCGCATCTCCGGGTGCTCGCCGATGGCGGTGAGCTGCGTTTGGTCGAGGCCCGATCCGGTGCGTGAGCCGATCTCGTACTGGACGCGGAAGGTGGCCCAGGACGATCCCACCGCGTCGGCCGACACGCGGAACAGGTCCTCGCCGCTCGACTGGAAGGTCCGCGCGTCCCAGCCGTTGGCGTTGTGCGTGTAGCCCACCGTCAGCGCGAGCGGCTTCACCTTGTCCCACGTCGCGTCGGCGTCGAAGGTGGTCCGATTGTGGGCGTAGAGATCGGGGCCGCCGGTGGGCGTCGTCGACGTGCCCGAATCGTAGTTGTTGTAATTCGTGATGCTCGTCGCCGGCATGTGATTGCTGTACGTGTAATTGCGGAAGCGCGCCCCGAACCGCCAGTCGGTCGTGGGGTGCGACGTCAGGTTCAGGTTCGTCGAAAACACGTGCGCTTCGGCGTCCGTGTTCGTCCGCGGCAGCGCGATCGGCGCCAGCGCCGAGTTGATCGTGAACGGCTCCAGCGGCTCGTTGTTGCTCCACAGCCCGTAGGAGAAGAACCCGGTGACCTGAGTCTTTCGTGCCAGCTTCGTATAGCCGCCGAAGCTGATCGTCTGCGCCGAGTTCGACGGCCATAGCGACATGCGTCCCTTACCCGGCGTGCTCGCCGCGTCGTTGAGGTCCAGCGGGCTGTCCCAGACCAGCGTCGGCGCCTGATTGTCGAACCACGATCCGCTGTAGGCGACGCGCAGCATGTTCTTGGTGTTGTTCCACTCGGTGCCGATGGTGAAGTCGTTGGCTCGCGACTGGTAGGGCAGCGGCACCTCGACGTCGTTGCTGAAGCCGAAGCTGGCGCCGAACGGCAGCTCGCCGCCGTGTTTCTGCGTGGTGAAGTTGGCGGTGACGTCGAGCTTCGGCGTCGGCGTCGCGACGACGTCGACGCGGCCGACGTCGCGGCGTTCACGCAGGTCGAACTGCGGCGCCAGTGGCACGTAGGCCGTCAGCGACGGGGAGGAGCTGTTCTGCAGCGCGAGCTGGGTGGCATCGTCGAGCAGCAGCGTCGACGTGCCACGCGTGAACGGCGTCATTGTGTCGACGCTGTAGAACTGCGGGATCTGCTGGTAGGCCCCGGTGATCGACAGCTTCCCTGTGCGGTTGTAGGTGGCGAAGTACTCCTGATCGCGGTAGCCGACGTTGTTGGCGCGCGCGTGGAAGTCGTAGGCGCCATCGGGCGCGTCGAACTTGTAGCGGAAGCCGGAGAAGAGCAATCCGTTGCGGACGTCCTGGTAGCGCTGAAACCGCGCCGGGTCGCCGTCGATGCTGGTGGCGCGGCCGCCGATGAAGAGCTCCCGGTCGGTCAGGGCGAACAGGCTGCGCGTATCGTCGGCGTCGGTTGGAGACGCGGCCGGTTGTGCCGGCGTCTGCGCCGGCGGCGGCGTGCCCGCCTGGGCCAGCGCCCGCTGCGGCGCCGCGGCGGCGCCAACGAGAAGGATCAGCGATACGAATGAGAGGCGTCGCATGGTCGTGTCTCCCACTACCGCATGAAGAACTGGCCGGACGGATGGTTCGAGCCATGGATGGTGGAATGGCAGTTCACACACGATCGACCGAACATCCGGTTGCTCTTGTTGGTGGTGATCTGGTCCTTGTCGTAGAGCGTCGCCGGATGCTTGCTGGCGATGTGGCAGCGCTGACAGAGCATCGGCATCCGCACGACCAGCATGCGATCGTTCGACGAGCCGTGCGGGTCGTGGCAGGTCGCGCAGTTCTCGCGCACGGGTGCGTGCTCGAACAGCACCGGCCCGCGCATTTCCGCATGACAGCTCGTGCACAGCTCGGCGACCGAGCTGCCCGTCTTGAGGTTCTTGACGTTGCTGATCGAGCCGTGCGGGTTATGACAGGAACTGCACGACATCTTGCCCTCGCGCACCGGCATGTGCGCCACGGCGCGTTCGGTCTTGCTCACCTGCAGCCGGTGGCACGTCGCACAGAGCTGCGTCTCGGTCGCCCGGACGAGCTGCCGTTCGCTCGACTTCGGGCTGTGAACGCTGTGGCAGGTATTGCACGAGAGATTGCGGCGCTCGTGCCCGCTGCCCTCCCAGCCCGCATGATTGCCGCGGTTGTGACAGGCGAGGCAGGTCTGATTGATGTCCGCAGGCGTCGCCTGGCCGAATTTCAGGATGTGCCCCTTCGCGTCGTCGTCGACGTGCGCCTGGCCCGGACCGTGACAACTCTCGCACCCGTGGGCGGCCGCCGGCGAACGCGGATTCTTCGCCTGCGCATGCGGCGTTCCTTTGAGCGAGGTCTCTTTGTCCTCGTGGCAGACGATGCAGGTATCGCTGCCGGCGTAGCCCGCTGGCGGCGCCGCGGCGGGCTGGGCGGCCGGCGCTTGCGCGGCGGCCAACGCCGCCGGTGAAATTGCGCCTGCGGCGCGAGTGGCGAGCACGCCAAGCAGGCAGAGCGCAGCGAGAGAGAACCGATTCATCTCAGTGCCATGCGGAAGTTGGCGCGTTCGTAGGCCGCGGGATCGGCAATTTTCCCGAGGCTCATGTTGCCGCGCATCTCATTGAGGGACGTCCACTCGTGCTCGACCATCCACGCCTCGACCTCGTCGCGGACTCGACGCAGGTGGTTCGGACCGTGCCGAAGCAGTGCCGACACCATCTGCGTCGCGTGCGCACCGGCCATCGTCGCCTTGATGACGTCGAGGCCTGTGTGTACGCCGCCGGTGATCGCGATCGATCCCTTGATCCGCCCCGACATGGCCGCGGCGCCGCGCAGGCGCATCAGCAGGTCGGATGAATCGGACAGCGGCGTCGAGCGGACGATCTCCAGCTCGTTGACGTCGATGTCCGCGCGGCTGAAGCGCGTGAACACCACGATGCCGTCGGCGCCGGCCGCGTCGACCTGCTTCGCGAAATGCGCGAAGGCGGTGAACAGCGGCGCCAGCTTGACGGCCACGGGAATACGGACCGTTCGCTTGACTTCGCTCACGATCTCGACGAAATGACGCTCGACCTCCGCCGCGCTCTTCGTCAGATCGCTCGCCGCATGAAACATGTGCAGCTCGAGGCCATCGGCTCCCGCCTGCTCGATCTGGCGGGCGAAGGAGAGCCAGCCGCCGGGCGTGACGCCGTTGAGCGACGCCATCACGGGAATGCCGACGGCGGTCTTGATCTTCCGGAGATGCTCGAGGTACTCGTCGGGTCCGAGCGCGAGCTCCGGCTCGGGCGCAAAGTTCGCCGCCTCGGCGAACGATTCGCTGTAGGTGTCGTAGTTGAAGAACGCGTCCATCTGCTCGCCGGTGATTTCTTCTTCGTACAGCGAGCGCAGCACGATCAGCGAGGCGCCGGCGTCCTCGAGGATCCGCACGCGGTCCAACTCGTCGCCGAGCGGTCCGGCGCCGACGATCAGCGGATGCGGGAGGCGCAGGCCGAGGTACGTGGTGCTGAGATCCATTACGTCTCCATCAAATCGGGTTTCGCCAATTCCTCTTCCGCCGTGGTTTGAATGACCGGCACGGTGATGCCGGCCAGCTGTTCGTACACCGCGTAGCGCCGTTCCGCCGCCGCCTGCGATTCCTTCAGGAACGCCTTGTAGCGCGCCGGGTCGGAGCGCTCGATCGAGCGGAAGCGCGATTCGTTGCGCATGTAGTCGGCGACCCTGGCCTTCGGCGGGCCGTAGTCGAGTTTGAGCGGCGGCTCGCCGTTGGCGATGCGTCGCGGATCGAAGCGGTAGAGCGGCCAGACGCCCGAATCGACGGCGAGCTTCTGCTGCGACGCGCCGTTGGCCATGTCGTAGCCGTGCGCGATGCAGTGGCTGTAGGCGATGATCAGCGACGGTCCGGGATAAGACTCGGCTTCGAGGAAGGCCTGGGCGGTTTGCGCCATCTTCGCGCCGAACGCGACCTTGGCCACGTAGACGTGCCCGTACATGTTGGCCAGCAGGCCGAGATCCTTCTTGCCGACCGGCTTGCCGGCGGCGGCGAACTTGGCGGCGGCGCCGAGCGGCGTCGATTTCGACTGCTGGCCGCCGGTGTTCGAGTAGACCTCGGTATCGAGCACCAGGATGTTGACGTCGCGCCGGTTGGCGAGCACGTGATCGAGTCCGCCGTAGCCGATGTCATAGGCCCAGCCGTCGCCACCGACCAGCCACACGCTCTTCTTGACGAGATAATCGGCGAGCGTCTCGAGCCGTCGCGCCTCCGCCGTTTGGAGGCCCGCCAGTTGCCGCCGCAGCGCGACGACGCGGTCGCGCTGCGCGGCGATGCCGGCTTCGCCGCTCTGGTCGGCGTCGAGGAGCGCGACGGCCAGCCCCTCGCCGATGTGTGGCGCGAGGTGCTGCACCAGCGCGCGAGACGCAGCGACGTGCGCGTCGAGCGCCATCCGGAACCCGAATCCGAATTCCGCGTTGTCCTCGAACAGCGAGTTCGACCACGCCGGCCCTCTGCCGTCGCGGTTGGTCGTGTACGGCGTCGTCGGCAGGTTGCCGCCGTAGATCGACGAACATCCGGTGGCGTTGGCGATCAGCAGTCGGTCGCCGAACAGCTGCGTGAGCATCTTGAGGTACGGCGTCTCGCCGCAGCCGGCGCAGGCGCCGGAGTACTCGAACAGCGGCTCGAGGAACTGCGAGCTCTTGTGATCGAGCCGGGTGATCGCCGCGCGGTTGATCTCCGGCAGGTTGAGGAAGAAGTCGTAGTTGGTCCGCTCGGCGTCGCGCAGCGGCGGCTGCGGGTGCATGTCGATCGCCTTGTGTTTCGGGTTGGTGCGGTCCTTGGCCGGGCAGACGTTGACGCACAGGTTGCAGCCCGTGCAGTCCTCCGGCGCAACCTGGATCGTGAAGTGCTTGCCCTTGTGCTCGGTGCCCCGGAACAGCGTCGACTTGAACGTCGGCGGCGCGCCCGACAGTTCGCTTTCGTCGTAGACCTTGGCGCGGATCGCCGCGTGCGGACAGACCAGCGCGCACTGGTTGCACTGGATGCACACCTTGGCGTCCCACACGGGGATCTCGAGGGCGATGTTGCGCTTCTCCCATTTCGCAGTCGCCACCGGCCACGTGCCGTCGACCGGAAACGCGCTCACCGGGAGCAGATCGCCCTTTCCGGCCAGGATCACCGCGGTGATTTTCTGCACGAAGTCGGGCGCGCGCTCCGACACGAGTGGCGGACGTCCATGACGAGCGGTGACCGTGGCGGGCACCGGGATCTCGTGCAGGTGCGCGAGCGCCTGATCGACCACTTCGCAGTTGCGCCGCACCACCTCGGGCCCGCGCTTGCCGTAGGTCTTCTCGATCGCCTTCTTGATGTAGGTGATCGCCTGATCGCCGGGCAGCAGCTTCGCGATCGCGAAGAAGCAGGTCTGCATGATCGTGTTGATGCGCGTGCCCATGCCGGCGAGCTTGGCGAGCTCGTACGCATCGATCGCGAAGAAGCGGATCCGTTTCTCGATGATCTGCTCCTGCAGTTCCCGCGGCAGGTGGTCCCAGACCTGGTCGGCGGGAAACGGGGCGTTGAGCAGGAAGGCCGCGCCCGGCACCGCCGGTTCGAGCACGTCGATCTTGTCGACGAACTCGAACTGGTGGCAGGCGACGAAGTTGGCGCGGTTGACGAGATACGCCGATCGGATCGGCCGACGGCTGGTGCGCAGGTGGGAAATCGTGATCGCTCCCGACTTCTTCGAGTCGTAGACGAAGTAACCCTGCGCGTAGAGATCGGTTTCCTGGCCGACGATCTTGATCGAGTTCTTGTTGGCGCCGACCGTGCCGTCGGCTCCCAGCCCGTAAAACACCGACGCCGACACGTCGTCGGACTCGGTTCGGAACGACGGATCCCACGGCAGCGACAGGTGGGTCACATCGTCGATGATGCCGATGGTGAAGTGACGCTTCGGCGCGGGCTTGGCGATCTCGTCGAACACCGCCTTCACCATCGCCGGCGTGAACTCCTTCGACGACAGCCCGTAGCGGCCGGCGACGATGCGCGGCGGCGTGGCGAACGGCGAGATCCCCTCGGCCTGCGCTTCGGCGAGCGCCGTGGTCACGTCCTGGTACAGCGGATCGCCGGTCGCTCCCGGTTCCTTGGTCCGATCGAGGACCGCGATGCTGCGGACGGTGTTGGGGAGCGCGGCGAGGAACGCCCCGCGCGAGAACGGGCGATACAGCCGCACTTTCAGCAGGCCGACTTTCTCGCCTCGCGCGGTCATGTAGTCGACGGCCTCGTGCGCCGTCTCGGCGCCGGAACCCATCAGCACGATCACGCGCTCGGCGGACGGATCGCCGGCGTACTCGAACAGTCCGTAGTTTCGGCCGGTGAGCGCCGCGAAGGTGTGCATCGTGCGCGCCACGATGTCCGGGCATGCGTCGTAGAAGAGGTTGGCGGCTTCGCGCGCCTGGAAAAACACGTCGGGATTCTGCGCGGTTCCACGCAGAACCGGCCGATCGGGCGTCAGCCCGCGCCCGCGATGTGCGTAGACGAACGGTTCTCCGATCATCCGGCGCAGGTCGTCGTCGCTCAGTTCCTCCATCTTCGCGACTTCATGCGAGGTGCGGAAGCCGTCAAAGAAATGCAGGAAGGGAATCCGCGCCTCGAGCGTGGCCGCGTGCGCGACTGCGGCCATGTCGTGCGCTTCCTGGACCGAGTTCGAGCAGAGCATCGCGAACCCGGTCTGCCGGCAGGCCATCACGTCGGAGTGATCCCCGAAGATCGACAGCGCGTGGGTCGCGAGCGCCCGCGCCGTCACGTGCATCGTGAACGGCGTGAGCTCGCCGGCGATCTTGTACATGTTGGGGATCATCAGGAGCAGGCCTTGCGAGGCCGTGAACGTCGTCGCCAGCGACCCGGCCTGCAGCGCGCCGTGGATGGCGCCGGCGGCGCCGGCCTCCGACTGCATCTCGGCCATCTCCGGGATGCCGCCCCACAGGTTCAGCATCTTCCGGCTGGCCCACTCGTCGCACAGTTCGGCCATCGTGCTGCTCGGCGTAATCGGGTACATCGCGATCGTCTCGCTCACCCGATATGCGACCGATGCGGTTGCTTCGTTCCCGTCGACAGTGATCCGCCGCCTGTTCCCCATGTCAGGTTCCTTTTCCGTCGATGCTCCCGCTCAGACCTGCGCCTGGGTGAGTCCCAGGACCGCGCCGGTGTGGCGGGCGATGATCAGTTCCTCGTTGGTGGGAATCACCCACGCGGACACTCGGCTTCGGGACGGCGACAGGCGTGTGTTCCTGGCGTCGTTCGCCTCAGCGTCGATCTCGATGCCGAGCCACGCCGAGCCCTCGCAGATCCGGCGGCGAATCTCGGCCGAGTTCTCGCCGATGCCGGCGGTGAACACCAGCCCGTCGATCCCGCCGAGCACTGCGGCGAGCGCGCCGATCTCCTTCACGGCGCGGTACACGAAGAAGTCCACCGCGAGCCGTGCCGCCGGCGCAGCGTTCGCCACCAGCTCCCGCATGTCGTTGCTGATCCCGGAGATCCCGACCAGCCCCGATTTCTTGTAGAGAATCGTTTCGACGTCCCTCGCCGACAGGCCGAGGTTCTGAAAGAGATAGAGCACGACGCCGGGATCGAGCGAGCCCGGCCGCGTCCCCATGCACAGGCCGTCGAGCGCGGTGAAGCCGAGCGTGCTGTCGACGCTGCGCCGCTCGTGCATCGCGCACAGGCTCGAGCCGCTTCCCAGGTGGGCGACGATGACGCGGCCATTGGCGATCTCCGGCGCGACCTGCGGCAGCACCGAGGCGATGTATTCGTACGACAGGCCGTGGAAGCCATAGCGCTGCACGCCGGCGCCGCAGATCTCGCGCGGCAAGGGAATCACCGTGGCGACTTCCGGTTGGCCGCGGTGAAACGCGGTGTCGAAACATGCGACCTGCGGCACCTGTGGCAGCCGTTCCGATACCGCCTCGATCGCCGCGAGGTTGTGCGGCTGGTGCAGCGGCGCCAGCGGAATCAGCGCACGCAGTTCGCCGACGACGTCGGGCGTCACCAGCGTCGCTGCGGCGAAATGCGCGCCGCCATGAACCACGCGATGACCGACGCCGAGTACTCGTGCGGCGTGGTACTGCGACCGCAGCCACGACGCGAGCGCGGCGAGTGCCGCGGCGGCGTCGTGGACGTCGTTCTTGTCCAGCGCCTCGTCGGCCAGCCGCACGCCGACGTCGTCTCGCGCCGAGAAACGCGGCGCCGTGCCGATCCCTTCGATCTGTCCCCGCGTGCTGAGCCGCCAGCCGTCGGCGGCCGCGTTGTAGACGCAGAACTTCAGGCTCGACGATCCGGCGTTGATGACGAGGACCACGTCTTCCATGGATCGCTCCGCTACACGACTACCTGAAGCGACGAAGTCTTCGCGTGCGCCGCCATGACGGCGACCGCGCAGCTCGCGATCCGCGATCGGACGCTGTCGGCGCGGCTGGTCAGGATGATCGGCACGCGCGCGCCGAGCACAAGCCCGGCACTGTCGGCGTTGGCGAGAAACGTCAACTGCTTGGCCAGCATGTTCCCCGCCTCGAGGTCGGGCACCAGCAGGATGTCGGGATCTCCCGCCACCTCGGAGGCGATCCCCTTCACCCTCGCCGCTTCCGCGCTGATCGCGTTGTCGAATGCGAGCGGGCCGTCGAGCGCGCCGCCGGTGATCTGTTTGCGGTCGGCCATCTTGCAGAGCGCCGCCGCGTCAATCGTCGACGGCATCTTGGAGTTGACGGTCTCGACGGCGGCGAGAATCGCCACCTTCGGCCGTTTGATGCCGAGCGCAATCGCGAGATCGATCGCGTTCTGGCAGATGTCCACCTTGTCCTCGAGCGTTGGGGTGATGTTGATCGCTGCGTCGGTGACGACGAGGACCTTGTGGTAGGTCGGCACGTCCATGATGAACACGTGACTGAGGCGGCGCCCGGTGCGCAGCCCGATCTCCTTCGCGAGAACCGCTCCAAGGATCTCGTCGCTGTGCAGGCTGCCTTTCATCAGGAGCCGCGCCTCCCCCAGCCGGACCAGTTCCACCGCCTTCGCCGCCGCCGCGTGGCTGTGCGCCGCGTCGACGATGCGGGTCGTGCCGAGATCGAGGCCCGCGGCCCGGGCAACGTCGCGAATCTTTGCCGACGGACCAACGAGGATCGGCGTGATCAGGCCTTTGCCGGCCGCTTCGATCGCTCCGGCCAGCGCCGTTTCCTCGCAGGGGTGCGCGACAGCAGTCGGGATCGGGTCGAGGGCGCGGCAGCTTTCGAGCAGCAGTTCGTACTTTCCGGTGCCGGTTGCGTGATTCATGGTCGGCCTCATGCCACACCGACGGTTCGTTCCTGGCGACGAACTGCCGGTCCGGTCTCCTTCAGGAACAACGCGAGCGCCATCGCGATCGCGATGCCGTACAACAGCGGCTCGAACGCCGTCAGGTAGTGCTCGAGGGTCATCGTCGGAGCGCCGCCGCTGACCGCGAGCAGGACCCAGCCGAACACCGGTCCAAGCAGCGCGCTGAACGTGAAGTTCAGGAAATTGACGGCGCCGGTCGCCGTTGCGCTCGCCTCCGGCGGGTTGGCTTCCTTGATGCCGGTGTAGGGGAGCATCGCCGCGCCGCATGCCAGGCCGGCGACCAGCCCGACGACGTATGGCGGAACGACGTTGGCGCGTCCGTAGAGGATCCAGGCCATGCACGCGAGCAGCACGAGCGCGCCGGACGCGATGACCGGCCTGCGACGACCGAGCAGAAACCGTCCGACGCTCGCGAGTTCCGCGTTGCCGCTCCCGAACAGCAGCGCGCCGACGCCGACCGTCGCCGCGCCGATCGGCACAACCCGCCGCGGCCCGATGCGATCCATCGCCGCGCCGGCGACGAGGCTGAACGGCGAGTAGCCGTAGTAGAAGATGCCAACCATCGACGCCACAGCCGTCGTGCTGACGGCGAACGCATTCGACAGTTCCGGCATCATCGCCGCAGGCGCCGATCGCAGCGTGTACTGGTAGAAGTAGTAGGTCGCCGTGAGCAGCCACGCGACTGTCGCCGTCCTGGATCGTGAGCTCATGGCTCTCACGCCGGGCGAATCACTGCTCCTGGCAGAGAACCACGGAGACGGCCAGGCCGCCCCCGGAGGTCTCCTTGTATTTCGCGTTCATCTCCTTCGCGGTCAGCGCGATCGCGTTCACGGTGGCATCGAAGTCGACGCGGCGGCTCGGGATCTCGTCCGGGCCACGTTGCTTCAAGATCATGGTGCCTGTTCCTTTCGGCGCGTCTCACGTGCGAACGTGAGGCGTCCCGGGGGGACGGCTTCAAGGCAGGTACCAACGCATGATGGAGCGGCGGGTGAAAACGTCCCGAAAAAAGCAGGAAACGAGTTGGAGCGCTCCGACGTGCTCCGGCCGTACTACGTCAAATCGGAGGTTGGTGGGTCACGTCGGAGGCACAGCGAGCAGATCGCTTAGGATCGACTGCCGATGACGGTCTCCTACGAGAACTCGAAGGCGATCTTCCAGGGCATCAAGGCCGCGGGGATCACCTCGCTCTCGGCCTTGCCGGAAACCTGGCTGGGACTGCTTCTGCAGCAGGCTGAGAAAGATCCGGACGTCACGATGATCCAGGTCGCCAAGGAGGAAGAGGCGATCGGCATTGCCGCCGGCGCCTACTTCGCGGGCGAGCCGCACGTCCTGCTGATGCAGAACCACGGTTTTCTCGCGGCGATCAACGGGATCGTGTCGCTGGCGCAGCTCTACGGAATCCCGCTGTGCATGCTGATCGCGCTCCGCGGCCACTGGGGCGAGCCGTACCCGTGGCACACGCGTGGCGGGATCGTGACCGAAGGCGTCTTGCGCGCGCTCGGGATTCCGTTCGAGTACGCGCGCGATCCGGCGCAGGTCGGCCGCCAGATCCGGGAAGCCTACACGTTTTCTTTGAGTTCGCTGTCGCCGGTCGCCCTGCTCCTCACGCGCGATCTCATGGAGGAGCCGCTATGAAGGAACCGCTATGAAAGAACCGTTGTGAAGCGTGCCGAGTGCATCGCCATGCTCTATCCGGAGCTGGACGACAAGCTCGTGGTCACGATCATGGGCGCGTGCGCGCAGGAGCTGTACGATCTCGGGCACAAGGACAATTTCTTCTACCTGCAGCACGCGATGGGGCTGGCCTCCTCGATCGGGCTCGGCCTGGCGATGCATTTGCGGGCGGAGCGCGTCGTCGTGCTCGACGGCGACGGCTCAGTGCTGATGAACCTCGGCACGCTGGCGACGATCGCGCGCTACCGGCCCCGCAATCTGGTCCACATCATTTTCGACAACGGCAGCCTGCTGTCGACGGGCGGCTTCGATTCGCACACGACCTCGGGGACCACGGATCTCGCCGCCATCGCCAAGGGCGCGGGCCTCGAGCGGGTCAGCGCCGTCGATTCGGTCGTCGACTTCGGCGAGGCCGTGATCGATGCCTTCAACAGCGACGATCTCAGCGTGATCGTCGCGAAGGTTGCGGCCGTCGGGCCGAACCACTACGGGATGGACCTCCAGCTGCCGGAAAACGCCTTTCGCTTCAAAAGATTCATCCACTCGCTCCGCTCGCGGCGGTGAAAAGTTAGAAATGAGAAGTGAGAAGTTAGAAGTACGGACTCTCGGCGGGTCTCGGGCGTGTGATGGTCCCTATCAGCAGCACATTTTCGATAGACACTGGTGATGGGCACCACATAAATCCGAGGAGCCGAGACGCCGCCCGTACTTCTAACTCTCACTCAGACCCTCGTGATCGGGACCACACAAATCTGAGAAGCCGAGGCGCCGCTCGTACTTCTAACTTCTCACTTCTCACTTCTCACTTCTAACTTGACACCTCGTCGACAGCCGCTAGCGCCCGTCGATGCTGAATGCGAACAGCTTGTTATTGCCGCTGCCTTCTACGCCCGCGCGCGCGTAGCCAGAGCCCCAGTAGACCGAGCCGTTCACGATTGCCGGACCCGAGTTGACGGAGCTGCCGGCGCTGAACTGCCACAGGATTCGGCCGGTCCGCGCATCGAGCGCGAACATCTGATCCTGGCTCTGGAGCTTCGCCATCGACGAGGCGTAGACGACGCCGTTGGCAACGCTCAGCGGCGCCAGGTCCCACACGCGGACCTCGCCCAGGCCGGGCAGCGTTTCCACTTGCGGATCGGCGGTCTGCCAGAGGATCGTGCCGGTCGCCGGATCGAGCGCGGCCCACGATCCGCCGGTGGTCGTTTCACCGGTGAGCGCACCGTTCTGCGTCACCCTGTAGGGAATGTGATGATGGTTCGTGATTGGGACGTAGATGCGTGCGCCGTCGAACGCCGTGCCCCACTCAACGCCACCCTGATCGCCGCCGGGGCCGACGAGCGTGCTCCAGATGAACTCGCCGGTCTTCGCATCGAGCAGCGTGTAGACGCCGCTCTTGCCGCCGATGCCAACGACATCGCGCATGCGACCGCCGTCGTCTTCACCCGACTGCTCCGCGCGGTTGCCGTCGCCGTCGCGATCGCGGTCGGAACCGCGGCGGCGATCGCGCATCCGCACCCGCATCACGTTGACGCCTGACCCGCCCAGGTCCCATTTCTCGCCGTCTTGCTCCGCCGGGCACCACGTCACCGTCGGCGGCAGACTGCCGCACGCACGCAGCCACGGATCGTGGCCCTGCACGCGGTACGACCAGCGTGGTGCGCCGGTTTGCATGTCGAACGCGACGACGGACTTCAGGTACGAACCGCGCTGCTCGCACGATTCGTCGAAGCCGCCGTGCGCTGCGTTGCACGCCGCCACAGTTGCCGGTAGGGCTGGCCGAACGTGCCGTACACCAGGCCGGCGCGAACGTCGACGGCAGGCGGCGAGAACATCGTCGCGCCGGCATATCCGCCAGCGACGCCGCCGTTGTCCGGCAGCGAGTA
>Ga0075425_100000138_pt1 | contig 61692 bp, 59 predicted proteins | sample SoiMethybrSBSTD4_FD_75300 | JGI IMG/M metagenome (GOLD analysis project Ga0075425, IMG submission 75300) | Bulk soil microbial communities from a Populus tree surrounding site in Tennessee, USA - Soil MetaG P. TD hybrid SBSTD4 | ecosystem: Environmental > Terrestrial > Soil > Tree plantation... | reverse complement strand
TCGTTCCGCTTCCCGATCCGAAGGATCTTCGCAACGTCAGCGTCAACACATCTGCCGGAAGCACGCAGAAGATCACGTTCCCGCTCTTCATCCCCGGAGTGCCGGGACAGTTCCTGACGTTCGTCGCCACCACCGACAAGCCGTGGATCGCCGTGACGCCGACCGTCGGCATCCTGCCGCCGGAAGGCATCACCGTCACGATCTCCGTCGATCCGTCGGGACTGGTCAACGGCACATGGACCGGCACGGTGATCATCGTCTTCAACACGCCGTCGTCGAGCAACAGCCGCGCGCACACCGAAGTCACGCAGGCGACGTCGATTCCTGTCAGCGTCAGTCTCGTGACGCCGGTGACGCCGTCGCCGTTCGGCGCGGCCGCCGGCTCGTTCGTGATTCCGTCGGCGGGACATCTCGCCGGCGCATCGCAGTGGCAGAGCGACGTGCGCATCGCCAACGTCTCCGCGCAGTCGACGAAGTACATGATCACGTTCAACGCCGGCACCGGCGATCCCGCCGCGCCGGTGAAGCAGACCACGGTGACGATCGACGGCGGCGCGACGATGGCGCTCGACGACGTCGTCCGCAACTGGTTCGGCATCGGCTCCCTCGGCGACTCCGCGAACGGAATGCTCTTCATTCAGATGTTGAACAACCAGGGCAAACCGATCACCGACGACTCGATCCTGAAGACCACCGCGGTCTCGAGCCGCACGTACAACGTCGGACAGACCGGAACGCTCGGACAGTTCATCCCCGCGATTCCGTTCTCCAACTTCATCGCGAATTCGCAGTCGATCCTCAGCCTGCAGCAGCTCTCACAATCCGCGGCGTTCCACACGAACCTCGGCATCGCCGAAGCGGCGGGACAGGTGACGAACGTCAACGTGAAAGCGTTCGACGGCGCGGGCGCGCAAGTGCTCAACCTGCCGCTGCAGATCAAGCCGGGACAACTGCTGCAGCTCAACTCGATCCTGTCGCAGAACGGCGTCAGCGCGCTGTCGAACGGACGCGCCGAAGTAAGCGTGACGGGCGGCGGCGGACGCGTCACTGCGTACGCTTCCGTCGTCGACAGCGTCAGCAACGATCCGTTCCTCGTGCCGCCGGTGACGCTCGGATCCGTCGGCGTGAGCCGCTACGTGCTGCAAGGCATCGCCGATCTCAACACCGGCAATGCGAGCTGGCGCAGCGACGTGCGCGTCTTCAACTCCAGCACGTCGCCGCAGACGGTCTCGCTGACGTTCTATCCGAACGGCAATCCGGGCGGCGTCGTCTCGAAGGATGCGTCGATCAATGGCGGCGAAGTGAAAGCGTTCGACAACGTGCTGCAGTCGCTGTTCGGACTGACGAACGTCGGCGGCACGCTGCACGTGACGACGGCGAGCACGGCACCGCTCGTCGTCACCGCGCGCACGTACGATCAGACGAACGCCGGCACGCTCGGCCAGTTCATCACCGCAGTGACGCCGAACGATGCGATCGGCAACGGCGATCGCGCGCTGTCGGTCCTGCAGGTCGAAGACTCGACGCGCTACCGCACGAACATCGGCGTTACGGAAGTCACCGGCAAGCCGGTGACCGTCGATGTCTCGCTGATCCTCCCCGACTCGCGCGTCACGCCGCACGTGCCGATCACGCTGCAGCCGTTCGAGTCACGCCAGATCTCCATCAGCAGCTTCGGCGTGAGTCCGATCTACAACACGCGAGTGACGATCAAGGTGATCGACGGCGCCGGCAAAGCCAGCGGCTACGGCAGCGTCGTCGATCAGTCGACGCAAGCGCCGACGTACATTCCCGCGCAGTAGCACCCCCAGTGCCTTCTCCCCCGCCCACGCGGGGGAGAAGGTGGCGCGAAGCGCCGGATGAGGGGCCGTCGCGAGATCACCCCTCACCCGGCCTTCGGCCACCCTCTCCCCGCAAGCGGGGAGAGGGGACTAGAGCGACTTCAAAAACTCCCGCAACTTCGCCTTCGACTTCGCATCCAGCGCAGCGAACTGATTGCGCGAAGCCCTCGCTTCCCCATCGTGCGCGAGAATCGCATCATCCAACGTCGCCGCCCGCCCGTCGTGCAGATACGCATTCAGAAAACGCAATCCCCACAACGGCGCCGTACGCATTTCCTGAGCGCCGGCATCGGCCTGCACGATCCCGTCGCCGAGGCTTCCCATGTCGTGCAGCAGGAAATCGGAGTACGGGTGATACGTCTTGTGATCGAGCGCCGCGATCGGGCTCGATCCGGTGTGCAGATTCGCGACGTGGCAGTCGCTGCATCCGATGCGATTGAAGATTCCTTCGCCGTCGTTCGCATCGCGTGAGACCGCCGCGCGCGGAGGCGCGTTGAGCATCGTCATGAAGTCGGCGAGCGCCTGCACGCCGTCGCCCGTGTCGTTGATCGACGGCGCCGGATTGAACGCCAGCTCCGCGCAATTTCCGTTCGGGCAGTTCTCATTCGGGAACTGCGGATTGGTGATGCCCATCTCGTTCATGTAGGCATCGCCGGCGAACTGAAAGAGCGTCGGGTTCTGACCTTTCCATCCGAACTTGCCCGCGGTCTTCATTCCCGCCGCGATGTTGTCGACGAGCGGCACGCGCCCGCTCACGCCGCCGCGACGCGCCGACTGCAATTGCGCCATCGCGAAGAAGTCGGAGTCGGGAGTGGCGTCGACGAAGCCGAGGCCGAAGAGCGCGGTGGTGCGCCGATGCGCGGTGACGTTCGCGGATGCAGGAACGCTCTCGCCGCTGAACGTGTGCGTCGATCCGTCCGCCGGGCCGATGCCGTTGACTTGAATCAGCGAGCCGCCGAGGGACGCGAGCGGATCGAAGGCATTGCCGCTTCGCTTGCCGAATCGCGTCACGCTCTGCGTACCGGCGCCGCCCGTGGCGCCGATGTTGTGGCATTCCGCGCACGAACGTCCGTTGAAGACGGGACCGAGTCCCTCCGCAACGCTTTCGACTTCGTTGAAGTCATCGCGTCCGTCGTTGAATGCCGCCGATTGCGCGGGAGTGAGATTGGGAAGAGGAGTTCCGACCGCGACCGCCGCGGCGAAGAGGAGAGAAGAGAGCACGACGTCCTCCTTAGAAACAAAAAGGCGTAGCCCTTTTGGCTACGCCGACTTGCTCTCCCTTACGGATGAGGACGCAAAAACGTTAAATCACTGCGGGATCTTTTCCGCGCGAGTAGTGCGGAGCGCCCACTGCGCGAGCTTCGGCGATTGCAGATCGCGGATGGCGATGCATTGAGCGCTTCGTTCGAGCGCTTGCGCCACGCGCCGCTCCGTCCCCGGCGCCGGATGCGCTTTGAAAGCTGCTTCCGCCGCGTCGCGAATCGAGCGATCGCAAACGAGTGAAAGCGAGCCGGATGGTCCCGAGCGGCCGCTGCCGGTCGTCGATTGCGGAAAGACGGACGTGAGATGGTCCCAATTGGCGATGAAGTACTTCCAGGCTTCGCGCTGCACCTGCGGCGTGCCGAGGACGGCGGTCATCACGCCTCCGGCGTCCTGGCTGCGGATGTCCGAAGTGGTCGCCCACTCGAGCGTGCGAATGGCGAGCTTCGGATCGTTGAACTTTGCCATCGCGAATTGAATCTGCCGGCGTATTTGCGCGTCGTTCGACTTCCTGAACTTCTCCAGCAACTGGTCGTACAACGCCGGGTCGGCACGCAGCGCCGCGAGTTGGAGAACGTACGGAACGAGCGACGGATCGACGGCGGATGGATCGGTCGTCCAACGCTTCGCCAGCTCATTGGCCTTGTCCAGCGTCGCACGATCGTGGCCGGTGTAGCCGAGTGTGAGGAGAAGGCTGCTGCGGAGATCGGTGATCTCCGGACTCTCATCCGGCTTCGGCGTCCATCCCAGAGTATTCGCTTCCTCGCGAACGTAGTCGGCGGCGAAGCGACGGAATACCGCGTCGTCGGCTGGAGTGGTCAGACGCTCGCCGATGTAGTCGAGCGCCGCGGTGATCTGGTCGAGCACGCGCGGCTCGCGATTGTTGCGAAGCGCTTCGGCGAGTCGGAGAAAGTCATCGACGCCGCGTCGTCCCGAGCGCGTGAGAAACCACTCGTCGCGCAGCAGCGCGAATTTTTCCGCCGGCTTGAGCGACGTTGATTTCGCGAGCCGCAGGACTTCGGCCGGCGAATACTGCGTGATGTAGTACCCGCGCGCGTTGCGATTGAAAAAAAGCGGCTCGCATCCTTTTACTTTGAACGTCTGCTTTCTCTCGCGCAGCAGTTCGCATTGATCGCCGAAGCAGATGGGAATCGACCACACTTCCGGCGACGTCTTCGACACCATCGACGGATCGGAGAAAAATCGCTGCTGCGACGCGCTCACGATGGTCGATCCCGATTCGCACCGCGCATCGATCGTCACCAGAGGAACGCCCGGCTGCTTGATGAACGACGACAAGACTTCCGTTACCGGCTTCGACGACGCGCGTTCCATCGAGCGCATGAAGTCTTCCGCGGCGGCGTTGCCGTAAGCGTTGCTGGCGATGTACTCGCTGATTCCGGCGCGCGCCGTATCTTCTCCGATGTACGACTCGACCATCCGCAGCATCCACGCCGTCTTGCCGTACGCGATGGCGTCGAACATGTTCTCGATCTGCGCCGACGTCGTGGCGTCCGTGCGGATCGCGCGCGTCGTCTGCAACGCGTCGGTCGAAAACGTGCCGCGCGTGTCGGTCGTCTCGCCTGCTTCGAATCCCCACTCCGGCTTCCATGCCTTGAGCGGCTTCGGCGCCATGTACGTCGCGAAGCCCTCATTCAGCCAGATGTCATTCCACCACTTCATCGTGACCAGATCGCCGAACCATTGATGGGCGATCTCGTGCGCGATCACGCTGGCCACGGCCTTTCGGTGATCGACCGAATCATTTTTCTCATCGATGAGCAGCGCCGTCTCGCGATAGATGATGTCGCCCGTGTTCTCCATCGCGCCCGCGGCGAAATCGGGGACGGCAACGAGATCGAGCTTGCCGAAAGCGTAGCGAGTTCCGTAGTAGCGATTGAAGAAGGGGATGATCGCCTTCGTCGCCTCCAGCGCGAACTTGCCGTTGGCGAGCTTGTCGCGCGTGGCGCAGACGCGAAGCGGAATGCCGTCGGCTTCGTCCTTCAGACAGTCGAACGGGCCGACGGTGAGCGCGACGAGATAGCTCGACATGCGCGGCGTCGTGGCGAATTTGAACGTTCGCTTGCCGGGCGTCGGCCCGGCGTCGTCCGAGAGCTGCGTTCCGTTCGAGATCGCGAGATCGCCGTCGTCGACGATCGCGGTGACCGTGAAGGTCGCCTTCATCTCCGGCTCATCGAAGCACGGGAACGCATAACGCGCTGCCGCCGCTTCGAACTGCGTCGACGCGTATTTGCGGCCATTCGCCTGGCCGAGGTAGAGACCTTTGAGATTCTTGTTGAGGATGCCGCTGTAGCTGATGTGAATCGTGGCCGGCCCGACATCGATCGGCTTTGCGACGGTCAGCGTGACCGTCTCATCGGCCGGATTCGGCGTGACGGCCGCAGTCTGCTTCGTTCCGCGTGACTCGATCGTCACCTCTTTGAAGGTGATCTCCATCGCGTGCAGCTTGATCGACGTCGCCGCCAAGTTGTTCGTGACATCGATGGTCTCTTCGCCGTCGAACGTCTCCGCAGCAAGGTTCGGAGCGAAAGTCAGATCGTAGTGTTGCGGCGAGACCGTACGAGGAAGGCGCTGCGCTTCAAGGGTGACGGCGAACAGGAAAGCGACTGCGATGAAACAAAGCCTCGCTCTCATTCCTTCGCCCAGTTTGTGTGCACGAACGGCGTGTCCGGACCTTTGTCGTTGCGCTGATACGTGTGCGAGCCGAAGTAGTCGCGCTGCGCCTGCGTGAGGTTTTGCGGAAGGTTGGCGCTGCGATAGGCGTCAAAGTACGCGAGGCTCGCCGACATCGCCGGCACCGCGAATCCGCTCGACTGCGCGACGGACACCGCGCGGCGCCAGGCGCCCTGCGACTCGAGCACGCGCTTGCTGAATTCTTCGTCGAGCAAGAGATTCGGAAGGCGCTCGTTGCGCTCGTACGCGCGCATGATCGAGTCGAGGAAGCGCGCGCGAATGATGCAGCCGGCCTTCCAGATGCGCGCCATCTCGCGCATGTTGATGTTCCAGTTCCACTCTTTCGAGCCGGCCTGAATCAGCGCCATGCCTTGGGCGTAGGAGCAGATTTTCGAGGCGTAGAGCGCATCGTGGACGTCGGTGATGAACTGTTGTTTGTTCTGGACAGGCGCGGGCGCCCATCCTCCACTGGACAACACCTTGCTGGCGCTGACTCGCTCTTCTTTCATCGATGAGAGGACGCGCGCGTCGATGGCGGCGGCGATCGTCGGAATCGCGACCGCGAGGTCGAGCGCGACTTGCGCGGTCCACTTGCCGGTGCCTTTTTGTCCCGCTTTGTCGAGCACTTTGTCGACGAGCGGTGCATTCGTCTCGGGATCTTTCACGCGGAAGATGTGCGCCGTGATCTCGATCAGGAACGACTCGAGCGGACCGTGATTCCATTGCTCGAAGATCTCCGCGAGCTCGTCGGCGCTCGCGCCGAGGCCGCGGCGCAGCATCTCGTACGCTTCGGCGATCAACTGCATGTCGCCGTACTCGATGCCGTTGTGCACCATCTTCACGAAGTGTCCCGCGCCGTCGGGACCGACGTGCGTGACGCAAGATCCCGAGTCGCTCTTCGCCGCGATCGACTCGAAGATCGGCTGAAGCGATTTCCACGATTCGTCCGATCCGCCCGGCATGAGTGACGGCCCGAATCGCGCTCCTTCTTCGCCGCCCGAGACGCCGCTGCCGACGAAGTGAATGCCGGTCGGCTCGAGGCGCTTCGTGCGCTCCTGAGTGTCTTTGAAAAAAGAGTTGCCGCCGTCGATGAGGATGTCGCCCGGCTCGAGATAGGACTTGATGGCGTCGATCGTCTGATCGACCGGCGATCCCGCCTTGATCATCATCATGATGCGGCGCGGGCGTTCGAGCGCTTTCGCGAAGTCGGCGAGTGTCTTCGTGCCGGTGAGCTGTTTTCCGCTGTTCTTGTTGATGAAGCGATCGACCCAGTCGCCCTCGAGGTTCCAAACCGCGACGCGGAATCCGTGCTCTTCGACGTTCAGCGCGAGGTTTTCTCCCATCACGCCGAGGCCGATCATTCCGAATTGAGCCAACTGGTCTGCCATCGTCATCACTCCTCGGCGAAGCCGCGCTTACGCGCGGTTGGCGGACGAGGGCGTCCGCCGTTCCAATGTGTTCTTCACGGTTTCGGCGAGTTGTTGCAGGCCGCGCTCGACGTCGCTGCCGAGGTTGATGCTGAGCAAGCGTCGATTGCGTTTCGCCAGCGACACGAAGTCGCCGATCGCTTGCGCGCGACAGAGGACGCCGAAGCCGAACTCTTCGCCGGGCAGCGGGAGCTCGTCGCCGACGGCGCCGGTGAGCTGCATGAAGACGCCGTTGTCGGCGCCGCCTTTGTGGAGCTGGCCAGTGGAGTGGAGGAAGCGCGGACCGTAGCCGGTCGTCGTGGCGACGTGCAGCTCGCGCGAGATCGTCTCGCGAATCTGCGCGATCAGTTTGTTGCGCTCGGGCGTCTCGGCGAAGTACTCGGTGAGCGCGACGTAGTCGCCCGATTTGATCTTCGCGAGGAGTGCACCGATCGCCGCGGCGTCATCCACCTTCACCTGCGATCCGTCGAACGTCATCGTGCCGCTCGATGTGTATTCGACGAGCAGCCGCTTCGTGTTGTCTTTCGATTCCTGCACGTTCGGTTGATCGAACGCGTCGATGCCGAGCATCGCCCCGGCGACGGCGGTGGCGAACTCCCAGGTGAAGAAGATCTCGCCGAGATCGAGCTCGTCTTCCATGACGATGTCGACGACGGGATGTCCTGCGCCGGACAGCTCGCGCAATCGCGCCGTCTCATCGCTGCCCCGCAGACGGACGCAGACGAAGAGTCGATCGTTGCCGTAGTCGCTTGTATTGAGCGTTGGTTCACCCGCGATCGGTACAACGCCTTTGCCTTCTTTGCCGGTCGACTCGGCGATGAGCTGCTCGACCCAGAGTCCGAGCGTGTCGAGCGGCTTCGGAGTGATGAGCGTGAGCTTGTCGCGACCGACCGCTGCCATCGCGCCGATCAGCGCGCCGAGATGCGCCGGCGGATTCTTCTTGATCGACGGAACCGCCGCGACGTGCGCAGCGTGATTGGCGCGGTCGAGGAGCGCGACGATGTCGACGCCGGAAAGCGCCGCCGGCACCATGCCGAAGTACGACAGCGCGGAGTAGCGGCCGCCGATGTCGGGCATGTTGATGAAGGTGTGGCGGAACTTGTCGTTCGCCGCGTCCTTCACGAGCTGCGTGTCGGGATCGGTGACGGCGACGAAGTTCTCTCCGGCGCGATCGCCTTTGATCGACTTCACGCGATCGTAGAAGTAGCGATGGAACATCATCGGCTCGGTGGTCGTGCCCGACTTCGACGCGACGATGAAGAGCGTTCGTTCCAGCTTGATGCGCGACTCGAGCGCGCGCACCGCGTCGGGAACCGTCGAGTCGAGCGTCGACAGCGCCGGCCATCCGTCGCGTTTACCGAACACGCGCCGCGTCACTTCGGAGCAGAGGCTCGATCCGCCCATGCCGAGGACGACGACGTCGTCGAAGTCGTTGCGAACGGATTCCGCGAACCCCACGACCTGCGACGCGCTCTTCGAGATCAGGTCGGAAACGGTGAGCCATCCGAGGGCGTTGCCGATGATCTTCTTGTGCGCGTCGTCGTTCTTCCAAAGCGTCGTGTCTTTCTTCCAGATCCGCTCGACCGCTTTGTCTTTCTCGAGCTTCTTGATGGAGTCGTCGATGTTCGCGTTGCCGAGGTGGAAGGTGACGCGGTCGGTGAGTCCGCGCGTGACGCCGTCGCGGCGCGCTTCGATCGTCATCAGCAGCGAGTCGAATGACTCTTCGAACGACTTCACGCCGTCGACGGTGAGCTTGTCGGTGATGGCCTTCAGACTGAAGCCTTTGGCGTGGAACTCGTCGATCACGCGCTGCGCTTCGTCGACGTTCTGCTCGAGCGTGAGCGCGACCTTGCCGTGATCCTTGAATGCGTCGTAGGTCGCCGGAGGAACGGTGTTGACCGTGTGCGCACCGATGAGCGACTCGATGTAGAGCACGTCGCTGTACTTCGGATTCTTCGTGCCCGTCGACGCCCACAACGGCCGCTGCACTTTGCCGCCTTTCGCGCGCAGGCGCTCCCAGCGTTCGCCGCTGAAGACGCGTTTGAACTCGGCGTACGCGAGCTTCGCGTTCGCGATCGCGATCTTGCCCATGAGTTCCGTCTCGCCTTTCGCTTCGAGCTGTTTGTCGGCCTGCGTGTCGATGCGGCTGACGAAGAAGCTGGCGACGGAGTTGAGGTGATCGATCGGCAGGTTCTGTTCGACGCGACGCTCCAGCGCGCGCACGTACGCTTCCATCACCTGCTTGTAGACGTCGTTCGAGAAGATCAGCGTGATGTTGATGTTCACGCCGGCGGCGAGCGACTCTTCGATCGCCGGGATGCCTTCCGGCGTCGCCGGAATCTTCACCATGACGTTCGGACGATTGAGCGTCGACGAGAGACGCTTCGCTTCGGCGATCGTCGCTTTCGTATCGCTGGCGATCGTCGGCAGCACTTCGATGGAGACGAAGCCGTCGTTGCCGCCGGTCTTGTCGTAGACGGGACGGAAGACGTCGGCGGCGTTGGCGATGTCGCGCAGCACGAGCTCGTCGTAGATCTCGTCGCGCGATTTGTTTTGCGACGCCAGCTCGCGCAGTTGCGCGTCATAGTCTTCGCTCCCCGCGATCGCTCTCTCGAAGATCGTCGGATTGGAGGTGAGACCGCGCAGATCATCCTGATCGATCATCTGCTGGAGGCGGCCGGTGGTGATCAGCTTGCGCTCCATCTGGTCGAACCAGACGCTCTGTCCGACCTTCGCGAGCTCACATAGTGGGTTGCTCATGTTCGCCCTCCGTAAGAAAGCGAATCTTATGTCAACGCGCGCTCAATGGATTTCGGCGAGAAACGCATCGAGCGCGGCGTTGAGCTCGCTCGGTTTGTCGAGCATGAGCCAGTGCCCCGCGCCGCTGATTCGAACCGTCTGCACGTCGGGAAATTGTTTCGAGAAGGAGGCCGGAGACTCGATGTCCGATGCGACGATCGCCAGCTTCGGTCCCGGATAGGCGCGGACGAGCGATTGCGCGTCGTACTGAAGAAGACTCATGAGCGCGCCGATGAATGCGTCGGTCGACGTTTGTTCGACGGAGTGCAAGACCGCGGTCTGCACCTCGGCGGATGACGGCTTGAGCATCGGCGCGAACATCGCCCGCACCACTTGCATTTTGTCGGCGCGCAACGCGGCGTCGATTCGCGATTTCTGCTCGTCGCTCAACGTCAGCGTCATCGCCGCTGCGTCGACATAAACGACGCCCGCGATCTTGCCCGGATGTTCCGCGGCGTATTTCGCGATGACGGCGCCGGCGTAACTATGGCCGACAATCACGAATCGTCGGACGCCGATGTCTTTCACCGCGTCGTCGATCGCTGATGACATCGCGCCCAGCGAGTAGTCGCCGTTCGCAGGCGCGCTCGATTTGCCGAAGCCCGGGAGATCGATCGCGATCGCGCGCCGCGTTGCGCGAAGATGTTCGAGTTGCGCCCGCCACTGCGCCGAGCTTCCTCCATTGCCGTGAACAAAAACGACCGGCACGCCTCCTCGGCCGCCGTCGTCAACGAAAATTGATCCGTTTTGGGCAGGAAGTATATGTGGTGCAGTAACTTGCGTGCATGCGGCGGCGAGGAAAATGAGAATGAAAAGTAGTTTCTTCATGACAAGTAAGCTTTACATGGCGAACACTCCCTGTCAAGCAACCTTTACACTTTGAGTGCCTTCGTCGCGATCCGCCCAACCACGATGCTGACGAGCAGCGCAGCAACGGCTCCGACGATGTAGACGATCAAACGCGCGCGGCTCGCGGTCGCCGCTTCGTTCGCGATCGATCCGATGTAGACGAATGCGAACGTGGCGGGAGCGATGCCGACGAGCGTCGTCCAGATGTACGTCCGCAGCCGCACGCCGGTCAGGCCGAGGACATAGTTGATCCAGGTGAACGGAAAGAGAACCGACAAGCGCACGAGGAAGACGATCTTCGTTCCTTCGCGCGTGATCGCTTCGTCGAGCGCGCGGAACTTCGGATGGCGCGACGCCATCTTCTCCACTCGCTTGCGCAGAACCGTGCGCGCGAGAAGAAACGCCAGCGTCGCGCCGAGCGTCGCGCCCGCGATGACCACGAGCGTGCCGCCGGCGAGTCCGAAGATCGCACCCGCGCCGAGCGTCAGGATCGTTGCCGGGATGAAGAACACGACGCAGACGGCGTAGACGAGGATGTACGCGATGTAACCGATGGCGCCCGCGCCGCGCACGTACGCCTGAAACTCCAGCAGCCAATGCGTCACTGCGCCGAGTCTATCAATGCATCGTGACGAGTTTTTTCGCGGACTTGAAAACCATGACGAGAGCGCTGATGCCGCCGACGATCGCGCCGAGCACCAGCCCAACGACTGTCATCCCGAGCGTAGCGAGGGATCTGGAGCGGCGGGCGGGCGCAGGAGCCGCCGGCAAGAGCGCGATCGGCGTCGGTTTCTCGGCGTGCTTCGCAGCCGCCTTCGCCCGATGCGATCCCTGCTCGCGCGCATACACCTGCGTAAACTCCGCCCCGAAAAACAGAATCTGCGCCGACCAATAAACCCAAACCAAAATCACGACCAACGATCCCGCCGCACCGTACGCCGATCCGACTGCGCCCTTTCCGAGATAGAGCCCGAGCGCAACCTTCCCGATCACGAATAGCAGCGACGTGAACGCGGCCCCCAGCCACACGTCGCGCCACTCGACCCGCGTGTCGGGCAGAAAGCGAAAGATCATCGCGAACATCACCGTCACGAGCGCGAACGAGATCACGTTTCCGATCAGATGCATCAGCGTCTCGCCGCCCGTAACACGCGCGCTGATCCATCCGCCGAGCGCGCCGAGCGCCGCATCGAACAGCAGCGACACGAGCAGCAGGAAGCCGACACCCATCACCATCGCCATCGACAGGAATCGCTGTTTGACGAAGCCGATGATTCCGCCGGCCGGCTTCGTCTCCACGTTCCAGATCGTGTTGAGCGCATCCTTCAACTGACCGAACACGCCGGCGGCGCCGAGAATCAGCGTCACGACGCCGATGATCGTCGCCAGCGTTCCGCCCTCTTTGTGCTTGTTTGCATTCGCGAGAAGCTCCGTCAGCGAATTCGCGACGGACGGTCCCATCACCGCGTGCATCTGCGCGGTGATCTTCTGCTGCGCATCGCGGAAGACGATGCTCGCGATCTGAACGGCGATCATCAGCAGCGGAGCAATCGAGAAAATCGTGTAGTACGCGAGTGCGGCGCCGAGGCGTTGCGCCTTGTCGTCAGAGAACTCGGTCCACGTTTGCTTGAAGAGCGCGAATAGGCGTTTCACGCCGCTTTATGGAGCAATGGATGTTCCACGCATCCACTTCACGCAACGCTCGAGCTCGGCGTGCATCTTCGCGGCGGGCAACCGGATCGGGCGGCCGTGACCCGGCAGCACCCACTCGAACGAGTAGTCGAGCAGCCGCGACATCGACTCGATCTGCTCCGTCCATGAGTACCAACAGGCGCTGCGAAACGCGTAGAGGTGATTCGTCCGCTCGTTCCACGCGAGGTGATCGCCGGTGAAGAGAAAGCGATTCTCGTAGAGGAACACCGCGTGTCCGCGCGTGTGTCCGGGCGTCGGGATCATCAGCAGATCGCGCTCGATCTCGATCGGCTCACGCCCCGCCGGCTGCACTTCGATCATGGCCGTGCGCGAGCGAATGTCGTCGCGATGCAGCACGCGCTCGCATCCGAATCGCTCCGCGAACTTCTCGTGATCGGCGACGTCGTCCTGATGCGTGAGCAGCATTCGCCGCACGCCGCCCATCGCGTCGATGTTCTTGACGATCGGCCCGACGAAACGCGGCGAGTCGATCAGCACGTTGCCGCTGTCGCGGCGAATGAGATAGCTGAACGCGCCGAACGAGCTCTCCGACGTGAAGCCGCAGCGATAGACGTCGCCTTCGACGAGCTCCGGATACGCGGCGATCGCGCGATGCATGTCGTGCTTCTCGACCGTTCCGATCGACGACGTCGGACACGCCAGCAGCGCCTTCTGCGCGGCGAACAACTCCTCGTCGTTCTCCGGCTGATGAAAGACGGCGGACTGATTGCCGGCATCCTCGAACACGCTCGGCGCGATCTGCCGGCAGGCATCGCAGTCGATGCATGACGAATCGACGTAGAAGTCTCCCTCTACGTTTGCCGTGATTCTGAGTGCCAGTTGGGCCATGATGGGTTCATGCCTGAGCGCGTCACGCCGCGCAGCGGCCACGTGTTCACAAGTGCCGAGGTGGCGCGCGCATTCCGCGTCGGCGTGTCGAGCGTGAAGCGGTGGACCGACGAAGGCGAGCTCGAGGCGATGCGGACGCCGGGCAAGCATCGGCGCTACACGCTTCCCGCGCTCTACCGCTTCGCGAGCATTCGCAGTCTCGGGACCGACCTTCTTCCCGCGCTCGAGCAGGCGGAGATGTTCGAAGAGATTCCGCCGCCCGCGGACATCACGCTGTACGACGCGCTCGTTTCCGGCGACGCCGAGGCCGTGCGCAATCTCGTCACGCCGCACGTCGAGACGCTCGTGCAGCGCGCGTCGTTCCTCGATCGCGTGGTCGGCGACGCATTGCGCAAGATCGGCAACAAGTGGGAGTGCGGGGAGTTGAGCGTCGACGTCGAGCATCGCGCGTCGTTCATCGTCGCCGAGGCTGTCGATCGTCTTCGTCCGCGCTCGACGTCGCGCGACGCGCATCTCGCGTTGCTCGCCTGTCCTCCCACGGAGGCGCACGATCTTCCGCTGCGTCTCGTTCGTCTGGTCTTCGAGTGGTGCGGCTGGCGCACCGAATTCCTCGGCGCCGAGCTGCCATGGAGCGATGCCACGCGCGCCGTCGATCGCGACGTGCCGCGCATCATCGCGTTCTCCGCGCGCACAAGCGATCCGTTTCATCACGACGACTTCGCGGCGCTCGTCGAGCACTGCGCGGCGCGCAGCACGATCGTGGTCACCGGCGGCGAGTGGGCCCGCGGCGGACAGGCCGTCGAGCGCGGCTACTATCGCTTCCGCAGTTTGCGAGGATTCGAGAAATGGCTGCGCTCCCAATGAGCGTTACGCCCTGACGCATGTTCGACAACCTTCAGGACAAGATGGATCGCGTCTTCAAGACGCTGCGCGGCGAAGCGGCCCTCAACGAGTGGCACATCGACAACGCGCTGAAAGAGATTCGCGTCGCGCTGCTCGAAGCCGACGTCCACTTCAAAGTCGTCAAGGAATTCACGAATCGCGTTCGCGAGAAAGCGGTCGGAACCGAAGTGCTGACGGCGTTCTCGCCGGCGCAGCAGGTCACGAAGATCGTTCGCGACGAGCTCCAGACGCTCCTCGGCGGCAACGAGGTCGGCCTCGCCCTCATCGGATCGCCGGCCGTCGTGATGATGGTCGGACTGCAGGGCTCCGGTAAGACGACGACGTCGGGCAAGCTGGCGATGCATCTGAAGAGTCGCGGCAAGCGTCCGCTGCTCGTCCCGTGCGACGTCTATCGTCCCGCCGCAATCGATCAGCTTCGCATCGTCGCGAACGGCGTCGGCGTTCCCTTCTTCGAGATCGGTGAGGAGCGCAATCCGCTCGCCATCGCGCAGCGCGCCGTCGCGGAAGGCCGGACGCTGCTGCATGACGTCGTCATTCTCGACACCGCCGGCCGACTCCACATCGACGACGAATTGATGAAAGAGCTCGACGCGATCAAGAAAGAGACGCGCCCGAGCGAGATCCTCTTCGTCGCCGACGCGATGACCGGCCAGGACGCCGTGAAGTCGGCGAAAGAATTCGATGATCGCCTCGGCGTCACCGGCATCGTGCTCACGAAGCTCGACGGCGATGCGCGCGGCGGCGCGGCGCTGTCGATCAAGAGCGTCGTCAATCGCCCGATCAAGCTGGTCGGCGTCGGCGAGAAGTACGCGGACCTCGACGTCTTCCATCCCGACCGCATGTCGCAGCGCATCCTCGGCATGGGCGACGTGCTGTCGCTCATCGAGAAGGTCGAGACGGAGATCGATCAGAAGGAAGCGCAGCGGCTCGCCCACCGCGTCGCCAAAGACAAGTTCACGCTCGAAGACCTCCGCTCGCAACTTCAGCAGGTAAAGAAGATGGGACCGATGTCACAGATCGTGAAGATGCTTCCCGGCGCCAACAAACTGAGCGAAGAAGATGTGGACGAGCGCGCGATCGTGCGCATGCAGGCGATCCTCGACTCGATGACGAAGAAGGAGCGCGAGTTCCCGCAGATCATCGACGGCAAGCGGAAGAAGCGCATCGCCAAGGGCTCCGGCACGACCGTGCAGGAGATCAATCGCCTTCTCAAGCAGTATCTGATGATGAAAAAGATGATGCGTTCGTTCTCGAAAGGGCTCGGCGCGCGCAAGTTCGGGAAGATGATGAAGGGGCTGCCGCCGGAAATGTTCGGATAGGCCTTGGTGTTCGCCAGCCCGTTCCGGTAGCATTACCGGCCCATTTCAAAGGAGTTAGGAATCAAATGCTTAAGATCCGTTTGCGCCGCGGCGGCGCCACTCACGCACCGTTCTACCGCGTCGTCGTTTCCGACTCGCTCAAGACGCCGAGCGCGGCCACGCTCGAGCAGATCGGCCACTACGATCCCAAGAAGAATCCGGCCGATGTGAAGATCGACAAAGCCCGCGTCGACTACTGGGTGAGCAAGGGCGCACAGCTCTCGCCGACCGTGAAGTCGCTGCTCAAGAAACTGAAATAGACTCGTGAAGCCACTCGTCGAGTTCCTCGCCAAGTCTCTCGTCGACGATCCCGACGGTGTGCAGGTGCACACCCTCGAGCGCGATCAGTCGACGGTCTATGAGCTCGAAGTCGCGGCGTCGGACCTCGGCAAGGTGATCGGCCGCCAGGGCCGCACGGCGCGCGCGATGCGCACCGTGCTCTCCGCCGCCGGACAAAAGCAGCGGCGGCGCTACATTCTCGATATTCTCGACTAGTTGATTGCACTCGGCATCATCCGCAAGCCGCACGGAGTGCGCGGCGAAGCGAGCGTCGAGCCGTGGACCGATTTCGCCGATCGGTTCAACGAAGTCTCGCGCGTGACGCTCGTCGCGCCCGGCGAGTCGTCGACGCGCGACGCGACGATCGAGTCGGCGCGCGCGCATGGGGATCGCGTGCTCGTGAAGTTCAGCGGCATCGAGTCGGTCGAAGATCTCCGCGACTGGACCATCGAGATCCCGGACGAACAAGCGCGCAAGCTCGATGAAGACGAGTACTTCCTCCACGACCTGATCGGGATGAAGCTCGTCGACGAAAGCGGCAACGAGCGCGGCGTCGTGACGGACGCCTACGCGGGCGGCGGCGGAACGCTGCTCGAAGTGACGAGCGGAACGCGCAAGTTCGAAGTGCCGTTCGCGGTCGACATCTGCACGAAGATCGATCGCGAAGTGAAGACGATCGTGGTGCGATTGCCGGAAGGCATTGAGAGTATTGATGAGATTTGACTTCGTCACGATCTTCCCGCGCATGTTCGATCCGCTCATCGTGGAAGGCGTGATCGCGCGCGGCATCAAGCAGCAGCTCCTCGACGTGCGCGTGCACGATCTCCGCGACTTCACGAGCGACAAGCACCGCTCCACCGATGACGAAGCGTACGGCGGCGGGCCGGGAATGGTGATGCTCGCCGAACCTGTGCTGCGCTGCGTCGAGTCGATCGGCGGCGGACATTGCGTGCTGACGACGCCGCAAGGCCGCCGATTCACCCAAGACGTCGCGAAGGAGCTCGCAACGACAGAGCACCTCATCTTCCTCTGCGGCCGCTACGAAGGCTTCGATCACCGCGTGCACGAAGCACTGAAGCCGGACGAGATCTCGGTCGGCGACTTCGTCGTCTCCGGCGGCGAGCTGCCGGCCATGCTCATCGCCGACGCGGTCGGCCGCATGATCGAGGGCGTCGTCGGCAACCAAGGTTCCGTCGAGGAGGATTCATTCTTCAACGGCCTTCTCGACTACCCGCACTACACCCGTCCCGAAGAGCTGCGCGGGATGCGCGTGCCGGAGATTCTGATGTCCGGCCACCACGAGAAGATTCGGAAGTGGCGGAAAGAACAGGCGTTGGCAGCCACGTTGGCGAAACGGCCGGATCTGTTGCAAGTAGCGGAGCTCGATGATGAGGCGAAGGAGATCCTGGAAAGGCTGAATGCAGAAGGCAGAAGGCAGAAGGCAGAAAAATAGCGGTCTTTCTGCATTCTGCCTTCTGCATTCTGCCTTCTGCATTCTGCCTTCCGGAATGACCCGGCGGCTTGTGCGGTTCTCCCCGCCTGCTAAACTACGCAACTCGTTTTGAGGTAAAGCCATGCCTGACATCATGAAACTGGTCGAGTCGCGCGAAGCGCGCACCGACATCCCGAACTTCGCGCCCGGCGACACCATCAAGGTCCACGTGAAGGTCAAGGAAGGCGACAAAGAGCGCATCCAGATCTTCCAGGGCGTCGTCATCTCGCGCAAAGGCGGTGGTTCGCGCCAGATGTTCACCGTCCGCAAGGTCTCCGGAGGGGTGGGAGTCGAACGAATGTTCCCCCTCTACTCTCCGACGATCGATAAGATCGAGGTCGAACGTCATGGCCGCGTCCGCCGCGCAAAGCTCTACTACCTCCGGGATCTCCGCGGCAAAGCCGCGCGCATCGAAGAAAAGCGCCAGCGCTAAGAAAACCGCCGCAAAAAACGAGCGCCTCGTGGCGCGCGTATTCGCGGAGTTGGCGCGCGTCGCGGAGATGTCCGCGATCGAGCGCCGGCTCCGCGATTTTGGTTTTCGCTCGATCGCCGGCACCGACGAAGTGGGCCGCGGTTGTCTCGCCGGCCCCGTCGTTGCCGCGTGCGTCATCCTCGATCACGAGCCGACGCTGCTTCGAGTCAACGACTCCAAACAGGTCATGCACGACGAGCGCGTCGATCTCTGCCGCGTGATCCTGCGTCACGCGCGCGCCGTGAGCGTCGGCGTCGTCGAGTCGCAGACGATCGATCGCATCAACATTCTTCGCGCATCGAAGCTGGCGATGGCGCAGGCGGTCGAAGACCTTCCGGTGCGTCCCGATGTTCTTCTTCTCGACGCCGTCTTGCTCGAATCCGTCGACATGCCGCAGGTGCCTTTGATCGAAGGCGACAAACGAAGCATCTCCATCGCCGCGGCATCGATCGTGGCGAAGGTCTACCGCGATCTGTTGATGGAGTCGTATCATGAGCGTTACCCCGTATACGATTTTGCTCACAACCGGGGCTACGCTACCGAGGGTCATCAGGCTGCGCTGAAGACGTACGGGCCCAGTCCGATACACCGACGTTCGTTCGAAGGGGTGGATGAGCCGATGATGTTGTTCGGCTCCGGAAGAGATGGCGATTCAACGCGATAAGGTCATCGCCAACGCGGAGAAGTTGGTCGCGAAGGGAAAAATCGATGCCGCGATCAAAGAATACGAACGCCTGCTCGAAGAGTCTCCGAACGACGTCAACACGCTGAACCGCATCGGAGACCTCTGGGTCCGCATCAATCGCAACGATGAAGCGGTGAAGGTCTTCACCAAGATCGCCGATCACTACTCGAAGGACGGCTTCTTCCTCAAAGCGATCGCGATCTACAAAAAGATCAACAAGCTCGATCCGTCGAAGCTCGAGGTGTATGCGAAGCTCGCCGACCTTTACGCGAAGCAGGGCCTGGCGATGGAGGCGAAGAGCCAGTATCAGGTTCTCGCCGACTACTACCTCAAGCACGGCGATCCCGCGAATGCGCTCTCGATCTATCGCAAGATCTCCGAGCTCGATCCGAACTCGATCAACGTCCACGTCAAGCTCGCCGATCTCTACTCGCAGAACAATCAGACCGCCGAAGCGCTGAAGGAGTACGACCGCGTCGGACGCATGCTGCTCAAGCGCGGCATGCTCGACGAAGCGGTGCAGGTCTTCCGCAAGGCCTTGAAGATCGACGCGCGCAACGTCGAGCTGGTGGAGTCGCTCGTCACGGCGCTGCTCGAAGCGAAGGACTACGACAACGCGCTGCAGATCGTCGACACGGCGCTGGAGTCGAATCGCGACAATCCGAAGCTCGTCGGAATCTGGGGACGCATTCAGATCGCGCGTGGCGACGTCAACTCGGCGCGCACTGCATTGGAGAGAGCCGCTCAGGCGAATCCCGACGAGCCGGCCATTCGCGAGACGCTCGCCGACATCTATCTCAAGCAAAACAACGCCGACGGCGCGCTGAACATGCTCACGCCGCTCGTCGAGAAAGCGCTCTCGCGCGGCGAGCGCGGAGGCGCGGTCGAGATGCTCAACCGCGTCCTGCGCGTCGACAGCGGGCACACGCCGACGCTCGAGCGGCTCGTCGCCGTCTACAGCCGCCTCAACGAAGAGACGAACATCCTCGCCTCGATGAACTCGCTCGCCGAAGCGCACGTCGCGAAAGGACGCTATGACGAGGCGGCGAAAGTTCTCGAGAAGCTCATTCAACGCGAGCCCCAGAACGCGCAGCATCGCAACAAGCTGCAGTTCGTGAAATCGCAGATGGGCGGCATCGATACGCTGCCCGTCAAACCGAAGACCGCCGCCGACGTTCCGCTGCCGCCGATCACGACTGCGCCGACTCCGTCGCTCGAGATCGAAGAGCCCGAGCCGGAGTTCGCAATCGACATCGACGAAGCGCCAGAGCCGGCCGGCTTCGAGCTCGGCCTCGATGCATCGGAGCCGATCGAGCTGTCGCTCGAGCTCGACGAGCCGCCGCCTGTCGTCGCACCACCGCCGCCTCCTCCGCCGCCGCCGTCGCGACTCGCATCGGCGGTCGAGATGGCCGCCGCGGACATCAGCGAGGCGGACGAAGATCTCGACTTCATCACCGAGCACCTCACCGAGGCGGAAGTCTTCGCGAAGTACGGTCTCGCGGAGAAAGCGGCCGAGCATCTCCGCACGGTGCTGGAGCGCGCGCCGAAGAACCTCGCCGCGCATGAGCGCCTCTACAAGATTCTCCTCGACGAAGGCGATGTCGACGCCGCACGCGTCGCTGCGCAGGCGTACATCGCAGTGCTCGAAGATCGCGGTGACGATGACGCCATCACGACGGCGAAGAATGAGTTCACCGCGCGCGGCCAATCGTTCGACCTCCGTCCTGCGGCGCCGAAGCGAACGCCGACGATGGAGCGTCCCGCGCCGCCGCCTCCGGCTCCTGTCGAGCAGGAAGTCGAGATCTCACTCGACGACTTCGGCACGACCGAGCCGGAAGAAGAGCTCACGTTCGACGTCGGCGGCGACGTGCATTCCGTGGAAGGCGAGACGCTGACGTTCGACGAAGAAGTCGGCACTCTCATCGACCAGACGGAGACCGCGCCGCTACCGCAGGAAGAGCCGTTCTTCGGCGTCGAAGCAGTCGGCGGTGATCTCGCCTTCGGCGAACCGTCGGTCGAAGAGATCGGCGAGATCGACTTCTACATCGGACAGGAACTGTTCGACGAAGCGCGCGACAAAGTCGATGCACTGCTCGCGCGTTATCCGGGCAACACCGATCTCGAGTCGCGCAAGCTGCGCATCGAGCGCGCAGCCGCGTCCATCGCACCACCGCCGCCGCCTCCGCCACCGTCACCTCAAGCGGCGCGCCCGCTCGCAATCTCACGCGACGAGATCGAGAGCGAGCTGCTCTCCGCGATTCCCGACGACGACGAAGACATCGCTCCGCCGCCACCCCCTCCTCCCGCCGCGCCGCCCGTTCAGCCGGCGATGCAGTTCGAGATGCCGCAGGAGGAGAACCTCTTCGCCGACGAAGACGACTTCTTCGATCTCGCCTCCGAATTGGAATCGGAGCTCGGCGAAGAAGAAGAGCAAGTCGCCCTCGGCGAAGAAGAGCAGTCGCTCGAAGAGATCTTCAAGGAGTTCAAGAAAGGCGTCGAGCAGCAACTCGACTCCGAGGACTACGACACCCACTACAACCTCGGCATCGCCTACAAGGAGATGGGCCTCATCGACGAAGCGATCGGAGAGTTCCAGCTCGCGTCGAAGGATCCGAAGCGCGCCGTCGAATGCGCCTCGATGCTCGGCCTCTGCTTCCTGGAAAAAGGAATGCCGCAGCTGGCGATCAAGTGGTACCGCAAAGGCCTCGAGATTGCCGAGATCACCGAGGAGGAGCACGTCGGCCTGCTCTACGACCTCGGCAGCGCCTACATGGAAGTCGGCGACACCGCCAACGCGCAGAAAGCGTTCATGGAGGTGTACGGGATGAACACGAATTACCGGGACATCGTGTCGAGGATCAAGCAGCTCGAGGGTGCGCACTAAAAGAGCACGGGAACCAAACCCCGCTTCGCGCGTACTCCCCTTAGATGGAACGCGACGACGCTGCCTTTACCGCCTTCATCGAGCGTCATCAGGACTCACTCGTCAACTACCTGACGCACATGCTCCGCTCGCGCGATCGCGCGGAGGAGGTGGCGCAGGAGTCGTTCGTTCGCTTCTATCGCAGTGCCTGGCAAACGCGTGAAGACGAGAAGCTGGCGCCGTATCTCTTCCGCATCGCCACGAACCTGACGGTGTCGCAGATCCGGCGCGAGCGGTTGTGGCAGCGCATCGTGCCGAATCTCATCGCGCGTGAGCCGCGGAGCGCGCCCGCGGCGGATCGTCCGCTGATGACGCAGGAGATTCAACAGCAGGTGTCCGCGGCCCTCGACCGCATTCCGGTCAAGTACCGCGCGCCTCTGGTGCTGTACGAGATCGAGGAGTGGTCTTACGAGCAGATCGCGCGGACGCTGGCGTGCGCGATCGGCACGGTGAAGTCGCGCATCTCGCGCGCGCGGGCGCTCATGCGGCGCGAGCTCGAGTCGTGGTGGATCGGAGGAAATGGACATGATGAACGATCAGGACGTTGGAAGTGCGTTGCGGCTGTTGCCGCGAGTGACGACGTCGCCTCGATTCGCCTCTGACGTCATGCGCGCGGTGCGCGCGCCGGAGCCGTCACGAGCGCGATACGTCTGGAAGTTCGCGACGTCGTTCGCGATGGTGCTCATCCTCGCCGCCGGAATGTTCGTGCAGAGGCACAAAGAGGCGAAGGCGGAGATGAATGCCCTTCGCGCCGAGCACCAGAAGATCGAAACGGAATTGAAGCAAGTGAAAGCGGTCGCCGATGAAGCGCATCCGGTCATGGTCCTCGACAACGGACAGACGCGCGTGATCGTCGACCTCAATCAAACGACCTACTACTGAGGTGAACATGTTGAAGAGACTCTCCATCGTAGTTGCACTACTCATCGCCGCGCTGCCGCTGCTGGCCGGCGAAGTCGGCGATCCCGATCGCCGCGTCGTCATCGTCAAGGACGGACAGATCGTCCTCGATGAGGGCGTTCCCATCGCGCCGCGCGCGTTCATCGGCATCTCCACCGTCCAGCTCACGCCGGAGCTGCGCGAATACTTCGGCGCGCCGAAAGACAGCGGCGTTCTCGTCAGCTCGCTCTCCGACAACGGGCCGGCGGCGAAGGCAGGAGTGCGCGTTGGCGACGTCGTCGTGTCGATCAATGGCCGGGCCGTGAGCGGCACGTTCGATCTGATCCGCGGCATGCGCGAAGTGAAGAGCGGCGACTCGGTGCGCATCGAAGTGATTCGCGGCAAAGCGCGCCAGACGATCGTTGCGACCGCCGGAGAACGCACCGAGCCGGACATCGCCCGCGCCATCGATATCGCGCAGCTCGGCCGCGACCTCGGCGGCCTCGGTAATTTCGAGTGGAAGTCGGCTCGCATCGCTTCGCCGGATGACATCGACGCGCTCCGCGCACGCATCCGCGAGCTCGAAGCGCGCATGCGCGAGCTGCAGAAGCGCCTCGACCAAAAGTGATCTAGTTCACACGGTGTACGGCACGGCTCGACCGTGCCGTACAATCTTGTGTGATGAATCGTTCCTTCGAGTCGGCGCTCCGATTCGTCAATCTCACCGCCTCCGGGCTCCTCGCCGGATCGCTCGGCTTCGGCGACGCCGCGCTCGTTCCCGGCTGGCAGCATGAGCTGCCGCGCGACACGCGGCTGCGGCCTTTCGATGCATTGAAAGCGATGAACTACTTCAACGCCATCGGACCGGTGGCGCTGGCGAGCGCAGTGACACTCGCAGTGGCGTCGCGAAGCAACGGCGTGATTCGACGCCTGCTCGACGCCGCGTCCGCCGTCGGCCTCGCCGGCGTGCTCGCGACGACGGTAATGGTGACGGTGCCGCTCAATCAAAAGCTCGACGCGCAGGCGCCGAGCGACTACGCGCGCGAAGACATGCAGTCGATGTCGCGCAACTGGCGCCGCACGCACGCCGTCCGCACCACCCTCGGCGTCAGCGCATTCTTGTGCGCCGTCGCATCGAGCATCTCTCAACGCGCTGCAAAGTGATCGAAGCCGCCAGGCTTCAGCGGCTCCCCGTCCAATCGCACTCCCAACTCTTTCGTGATGCGGCCGATCGCGTAGACCGGACGTCCGACCTTCGCGCTGATCTCCGACTCGCGCATCGGCGACGTAAAGAGCAGCGCGAATTCTTCGCCACCATTGAGCACGAGATCGCGCACGTTTCCCGTGAGCCCCGGAAACACCGGAATCCGCGCGCGCTCGATGTCCGCTCCAACGTGCTCACACAAATGCTGCACGTCGCTCGACAATCCATCGGAGATGTCGATGCAACTCGTGGCGATGCCGACGAGCTTCATCCCGAGATCCACTTCCGGCTCCGGATCGAGATGACGTCGAATCGCAGACTGTGCAAACTCGCGTTCCGCGTACGACATTGATTCAAGGTCCGCATGAAGCAGCGCGAGGCCCGCTGCGGATCCGCCGAGGGGACGGCTGACGTAGAGACGATCTCCGGCGCGCGCGCCGCTGCGGAGAATCGGCTGCTTCGCTTCTCCGATCGCCGTGATGGAGATCGTGAGCTTCTCCGCGCGCGACAGATCGCCGCCGATGATCTCGACGCGATACGACTTCGCCGCGTTCGCCAGCTCTTCGATCAGCTCGCGCACGTTCACCCACTCCGGCGCGCCGATCGCGACGAGCGCGTACTGCGGCCGGGCGCCCATCGCCGCGAGATCGGAGAGATTCACGGCCAGACTCTTGCGCGCGATCAGTCGCAGCGGAACGTCGCGCGTGAAGTCGACGTCCTCGATCAGCATGTCATTCGTGATCACCTGATCGCCGATCACCGCGGCATCGTCGCCCGTGCGCGGGAAAAGCTCGCGGATGCGCGCGATGAGGTCCGCTTCGCTCATCGCACCGGCACGATTGCGGTCAAAGGACGATTGAACGTCTCGCTCGGATAGACGATCGCTTCGAGAAAGAGTCCCGACGGCGGCGCTGTCGGCTGCCAGATTTCTTTCCGCTTCGTCGGATCGCCGCGCTCGTTCCCTCGTCCGACTTCGGCGAGATACGACACGAGCTTGCGCACCATCTTCCAGAGAAAGTGCGACGCCTCGATGCGGAGCAGAATCAGCGCGCCGTCGCGCGCGACTTCGCATCGCTCGACGACGACGATGCGCGACTCCTCTTCTTTGATCCGCTTGTCGCTGAAGGCGGTGAAGTCGTGGCGTCCCGCGATCGTCGACGCGGCGCGCGTCATCGCGTCGACGTCCAGCTCGTCCTTGATCCACCAGACGAACGACTTCGCAAATGCGCTGCGCCGCGTCGAGATCTGGTAGAGGTAGACGCGCGAGACTGCGTCGTGTCGCGCGTGAAAGCGATCGCCGGCGCGCTGCATGTCGAGGATGTGGATGTCGTGCGGCAACAGGTCGTTGATCTTGCGCGAGAGCTGCAGCGGATCGACGGCTTTGTGCGCGCGCAGGTGCGCGACCTGTCCTGCCGCGTGCACGCCGGCGTCGGTGCGTCCGGCGCCGCCGACTTCGACGTTGGCGCCGAAGACTTGGGATGCGGCGCGGATGAGATGCCCCTGGACGGTTTTCTGCGTGTTACCCTGCGCCTGCCATCCCGAGTAGCGAGTCCCTTCGTACTCGATCGTGAGCTTGTAAGTCGGCATGCACCCCAATTCGTATCAAGTGCTCGGCGATACGCTCGTCGTCGTCTGGAACGACGGCCACGAATCATACTATCCGCTCGAAGAGCTGCGCCGCGCGTGCCCGTGCGCGAGCTGCAGCGGCGAGCCTGATCTGTTCGGAAGGATGTACGGCGGCGGCCCGCAGCGCTACGGCCCGGCCTCGTTCCAGCTCGGCGGAATCGAGTCGATCGGCAACTACGCCCTGCAGCCGAACTGGTTGGACGGACACACGTACGGGATCTGGACCTTCGAGCGGCTGCGTGCGTTTTGTTCGTGTGAAGAGTGCGCGAAATTACGGAACGACTAACGTTCCGTTCTTTCCTTCCACCGCCTCGCGCAAATGCTCCACATCGGTGATCAACACCTGTTGTCCGCTCGCGCGCACGAACTGGATCGCCGCTTCGATCTTCGGCCCCATCGATCCCGCCGGAAACTGTCCGTCGGCGAGATGCTTCTGCGCTTCAGCGACGGTCATGCGATCGACGTCGCGCTGCGTCGGCTTGCCGAAGTCGATTGCCACTTTCGCAACGCCGGTGAGGATGATGAAGAGATCCGCTTTCAGCTCGTTCGCGAGCAGTGCCGACGCGAAGTCTTTGTCGATCACCGCTTCGATGCCGCGCCATTGACCGTCGCGGCCGCGCACGACGGGGATTCCGCCGCCGCCGGCTGCGATCACGACCGCGGCGCTCTCGATCATCCGCTCGATCGTCTTCATGTTGAGAATGTGCAGCGGCCTCGGCGACGGCACGACATGGCGCCAGCCGCGGCCTGAGTCTTCGCGCATGGTCCATCCGAGGTCGCGCTCGAGCGCCTCGGCGCGATAGCGCGTGAAGAATGGGCCGATCGGTTTGGTCGGACGCTTGAATGCCGGATCGTTCACGTCGACTTCGACTTCGGTAAGCACGGTCGACACTTCGCCCGGCGCGCCGACCGACTCGAGCCGATTGCGAATGGCCTGCTGCAGCAGGAAGCCCATCGAGCCTTCCGTCTGCGCCACGCAGACGTCGAGCGACTGCGGCGGAATCTTCGTCGACGCTTCTTCCGCCTGCACGAGGATGTTGCCGACTTGCGGTCCATTGCCGTGCACGACGATCAGCTTGTAGCCCTGCCGCGCAATGTCCGCGAGCCAGCGCGCCGCCTGCTTCGCGCGCGCGATCTGCTCCTCCTGCGTGCCGCGATCTTCAGGACGAAGAAGCGCGTTGCCGCCGAACGCGACCACTGCGACACGCTGTTTCATCCGATGTCTTCGCGCTGGAGCGGCATCGTCATGCAGCGCGGTCCGCCGCGCGCGCGCGAAAGCTCGTTGCCCTGGATTTGGATCGCGTACTTGCGATTCGTCCACGTCTCCAGCTCGGTGCGGCCGAGGAGGAGATCGTCTTCGTAGACGATGTGGTAGCCGTGCTTCGCCAGCTCTTCGGTCGTGCGCACGTTGCGCTCGTAGAGCAGGATGATGCCGGGGGCGAGTGCGAACGCATTCGCGCCGTCGGTCCACTGCTCGCGCTGCTGATCGACTGCTTTCTTGCCGCCGCAGTAGATCGGCTCGAGATCGAATTTCTGTCGCTTGAGCGCGTGCAGCAGCGATTTCTGTTCTTCGCTCTTCATCGTGCGCTGCGTGAGATCGAGCGTGGTGACTTTCGCCGCTTCGACGCCGCCCGGAAGAATCACCGGCGGATAGATCAGACATTCGTTGCGGCTGATGAAGGTAAAGACGGTGTCGAGATGCATGAACGAGCGCTGCTTCGGGAGCTCGACGACGATCATCGTCTTCACGCCGGCGTTGCTTTCTTTCAGCGCTTGTGCGAGCTGGCGCACGCCGCGAATGGTCGTTCGCTCGGTGACGCCGACGAGCAGGAGGTCGCCGCGCGCCACGAGGACGTCGCCTCCTTCGAGCGTCGGCGCTTTGCGCGGCACGGGACGTTCCGGTTGCGCGGCCATCAGATCGACGCGCAGTTGTCCGCGTAACGACGGGTGATGCTCGAAGACATACTTCGAGAGCAGCGACTCGCGTCTGCGCGCTTGCGTCGCCATCGACGAGATCACGACGCTGTCGCCGATCACGACTTGTGGATCGCGCATGAAGAAGAAGTTGGGGACGGGGAAGAGGTCGAACGTCGGCAGATCGCCAGACTGTTTCTTCTCGTTCGGAATGCCGCCGATCAGGACCTCGGCGAGCGCGGCCGGCGATTGCTCGAGCAGCCACGATGCGAGACGCCGCCCGAGCTGATTGCGCTTGACGAAGTCGCGAACGATTTTTCGCTTCGCCTCTTCGTCGGCGAAGACCTCTGCGAGCAGGTCCTCGATGTCGAAGATCTCGTCGGCGACGAAGCGGATGAGTTGTTGGAAGCGGCGATGCTCTTCGCGCGCGACCTGGCCGTAGAGGATGTCGTCGAACAGCAGTTGGGCCATCATCGGCGGGATCATCACGTCGATCTCCCGCCCCGGCAAATGCACGAGCACGCTCTTCAGCCGCCCAATTTCACTCGTCACATGAAGTTGCATGCGCGCGGCATTCTAATTCGTAGAATGGCGCCATGAAGCGGACCGCAGTGGTGCTGTTTGCTGGCGACGCGAGGCGCGAAGAGGCGCAAAAGGGCCTTCCCGCGCGGTTTCTGGCGACGCTTCATCAGCGCCTGGTGCGCACGATTCGATCGTTCGACGTCGATCTGCTGATCGCCGATTCGCTCGTCGCGAGCGCTCGGCTCGCGCAAAAGATCGAAGAAGTGTTCGCGATCACCTTCGCGCGCGGATACGAACGGGTGATCGTCCTCGCCGGCGACATCGTCATGCCGCGCGCCATCCTGCAGAAAGCGATCGAGTCGAACGAGACGCTGATCGGCAGCACGAAAGACGGCGGCTTCTACATCCTCGCCACGAGCAAACGGCCGCAGATCGATTGGACGTCGCTCGCATTCGTAGATGTCGCCCGACAACTCGACTGCAGAACGCTCGCGACACTGAGGGATGTCGACTCGATTGACGACGCGAGACTCGTTGCTCCGGAGCTGCTTCCGACGCTTGCGCAGCGACCGCGCAACTCGGCAACTCAGCAACCGCTTCACCAACCGAATCAACTCCGCGCGCCTCCACGCCGTTAGGAATGGCGGACGCCCTCGTCCGCCGGCCGCGCGAAAACGCGCGGCTCGACGCCGGTCCGAGTTGTTCGCAGGGAGGAACGTATGCCCAGCTACTACATGTCCGAGGACCTCGCGCGCTTTGGCGAGATGGCGAAAACGTCGCCGCAACTGTTCGATCTCTTTCTCAACTGGTACTCGACGACGATGAAAGAGGGGGCGCTCGACGAGAAGACGAAGAAGTTGATCGCGCTCGCCGTCGCGTTCGCGATTCAGGAGCCGTACTGCATCGACTCCTATGCGTCCGCGTGCGCCGACGCCGGCTGCGCGCCGGAGGAGATGGCGGAGGCGGTGAACGTCGCGGCGGTGATTCGCGGCGGCGGCACGATCGCGCACTGGGTTCAGGCCTGCAACACGTTCGCGCGAAAGGACTGACGCGTGAAGCGGATCGTCGTCATAGGCGCGGGACCGATCGGTCTCGCCGCCGCGGCCAGTGCGTCCGAGCGCGGGCACGACGTCACGGTGCTCGAAGCGGGTGACGTCGGCGCGTCGCTGTTGACGTGGGGATCGACGCGATTCTTCACGCCGCTGTGGATGAACGTGCGCCGCGCCGCCGAGGGCGGCGACGCCACATTGCTGACCGGTCGCGAGTATGTCGAGCGCATCTTGCATCCGCTCGCGTCGCGGTTGAACGTGCGCACGAATACGCGCGTCGTGTCGATCACGCGACGCGGACTGACGCGCACCGACTTTGCCGATCATCCCATTCGCGCGGAGAAGCCGTTTCGCATTCTCACGAGCACCGACGAGATGTTCGAAGCCGACGTCGTGCTCGACGCCAGCGGATCGACCGCGCCGATTCCGTTTCCCGCGCGCGGCGCCGCGAACGCGGACATGATCCGCACCCTCGGCGAGCTCGAATCGCGCGATTTGCGCGGCAAACAAGTGCTCGTCGTCGGCAATGGCCACTCCGCCGCACACGCGATCGCGAATTTGCACGACGGCGGCGTGAGCGTGCGATGGGCGGTGCGCACCGCTCATCTCAAACCATGCGAGGAGATCGCGAACGATCCGCTGCCGGAGCGGCAGCGCGTAGTCGCGACGGCGAATGCACTCGCGAAGACGATTCCGGTCGAGCGCCGAGCGATGATCGAGTCGATCGACGGTCGCACGATCACGCTCACCGGCAATCGCAGAGTGGAAGCGGACGTCATCGTCGCGCTCACCGGCTATCGACCACAGAACGGATTCACGAGCGAGCTCGCGCTCGAGATCTCGCCGGTCAACGAAGGTGGCGCGCGTCTCTATCGCGCGATCTCGAAGATCACCGACTGTCTCTGCGTCCCGAAACTGAGCGCGCGCGATCTCGCGTCGGGCGAGCCGAATTACTTTTTCATCGGCGCGCGCGCGTACGGCCGCAGCCGCACGTTTTTGCTGCAAACCGGATTCGACCAGGTCGAATCGATTCTCGACTCCATCCAATGAGCGAACATCCGCACGTCCCGATGCTGTCGCTCGACACCGTCTGGTTCCAGGTGGCGGGAACGATCTGCAACATCGCGTGCACGCATTGCTTCATCTCCTGTTCGCCGAAGAATCACTCGCACGAGATGCTGTCGCTCGCGGACGTCGAGCAGCGCCTCGCCGAGGCGAAGCGACTCGGCGTGAAGGAGCATTACTTCACCGGCGGCGAGCCGTTCATGAACCGCGACATGATTGCGATCCTCCGCGCCACGCTGCAGCAAGGACCGGCGACGGTGCTGACGAACGGCATGCTGCTGCGCCGCGAGATCTGCCGACAACTGCGCGAGCTGGTCGACGCGAGCGAATACTCGCTCGACATTCGCGTGAGCCTCGACGGATTCGACGCCGCGTCGCACGACGCCATCCGCGGCGCCGGCGTCTGGGATCGCGTGATGATCGGCCTGCGCAATCTCGCAGAGGTCGACATCAATCCTGTGATCACGGTGACGGAAGCCGCCGAAGGCGCGGGCAGCGAAGAAGGCCGCGCGCAATTTCTCGATCTCATCCGTTCATTCGGATTCACGAAGCCACGACTGAAAGTGCTGCCGCTCTTTCGCATCGGCGCGGAGGTCACGCGCACGCACGGCTACGAGCCGTGGGAGAAGCTCACGACGCTCAGCGAAGAAGACGCTTCGGTGCTGCAGTGCTCGACGTCGCGCATGATCACGAGCAAAGGCGTCTATGTCTGTCCGATTCTTCTCGACTACGACGAAGCGCGCATGAGCGACACGATCGAGGAGTCGCTGCGCCCGTTCCCGCTGAAGTTCGGCGCGTGCCACACGTGCTGGGTGGATGGAGTGTCATGCCGAACGTAGCTCTGAACGTTGCTCTCATCGGCGGCATCTACTCCAACTATCACGCGCTCGTCGCCACACTCGACGACATCGCCAACCGCAACGTTGACTTCACCTACTTTCTCGGCGACCTCGGCGCGTTCGGGCCGCATCCCGATCGCGTCCCGGAACTGCTGCGCGCGCGCAACATCCCCGGCATTCAAGGCAACTACGAAGAGTCGCTCGCCAGCGGCCGTGCCGACTGCAACTGCGGCTACACCGATCCGCGCGACAACGTCTACGCGCAGATCTCGTATGACTACACCTTCGAGCAGACGTCCGACGATCACAAACGCTGGATGGGAACGCTGCCGAAGTCGATCCGCTTCGACATCAACGGCAAGCGCGTGCTCCTCTCGCACGGATCGCCGCGCCGCATCAACGAATTCTTGTGGCGCTCGACGTCACCCGATCCGTTTCTGCATCGCCTCTGCGACGAGCACGACGCCGACATCATCATCTGCACGCACAGCGGACTGCATTGGCACAAAGCAATCGGCCATGGACGTCACGTCGTCAACGCCGGCGTGATCGGACGTCCGGCGAACGACGGGCGCACGAACGTCTGGTACACGATCCTGTCGATCGACGACGAAGTGCGCGTCGAATTCATCCCGATCGCGTACGACCACGACGCACTCGCGCGCGAGATGCGCGCGGAGAAACTGCCGGAGGAATTCGTCGCCACGATCGAGAGCGGCTGGTGGACGACGTGCCTCGAGTCGCTGCCGGCGAAGGAGAGAATGGCGAGCCGGTATTAGAATGACCGTACCGCCATGTCCCCGGTCGTTCCCTTCGCGCTTGTCCTGGTGCTCGCTGCGCCGCGCATCGACTTCGTTCGCACGATTCCCGCGCGCCACGACGTCGGCGGCGAGCGCGCGGCGGTCATCTACGCCATCGGCGACAACGACAAGGTCACCACGTTCGTCGACGTGCTGCTCACGCACACGAATCGTGAAGGATCGATTCTGCGCGTCGACGACGCCGTCGATCGCTCGCGACATCTCTTCGGCGATCGCCTCAGCGACGCCGAGATCAAGAAGCTCAATCGAGAACATCCGGCCGACGTCTGGCTCGGCGTGCATCACTTCACCTGCGATGCGCAGCAGCGCGGCGGCGAAGGAAGCACGTACGACGTCGACGGTACGCGCATCAAGCGGCGGCACATGTGGATCGACGCGACGTGCAGCGCGCGCATCGACGTCATTCAGCCATCCACGGCGAAACGTTTGTTCTCGTTCGAGGTGAAAGGCGAAGGGACGTCACCGCGCGTCGTCGACATCACGGAGGAAGAGCGCGGCATCGCGCTCGAGCAGGCGGCGCGCTACGCGGCGATCATGGCCTCGGAGTCGATCATGCCGAGGAGGGTGAGGGAGTCGATCGAGTTGGATGAGAGGGCGCCGATGTTCGATCGGGGAGCGGCGATGATCGATGCGGGGAGACTGGAAGCGGCGCGCGCGTTGTGGGAAACGGAGCTCGCGAAAAACGAATCATCAGCGGCGCTGCACTTCGACGTCGCAGCCGTGTGCGAGGCTTTGAACGATGTGGACTGCGCCCGCGATCACTATCGGGCCGCAGCGCGCATCGCACCGGGCGATGCGCGCTATCGGACGGAGCTGGACCTATTTAGGAAGCGATGGTCGGCGTTGCCGCATTGATCTGAATCTGGCGCGGCTTGGCCTCTTCCTTCTTCGGGATCTCGATCTCGAGCACGCCGTTCTTGTAGTTGGCGACGATCGAGCTCGCGTCGACGCTGCGCGGCAGGCTGAACGTGCGAACGAAGCTGCCGTACGTGCGCTCGATGCGGTGATAGTTGCGGTCGTCCTTCTTCTCGAACTGGCGCTCGCCGCTCACGGTGAGCAGGCCGTCTTCGAAGTGGACCTTGAGATCGTTCTCGTTCATGCCCGGGACTTCGACTTTGACGAGAATCTTGTCGGTCTCTTCGGCGACGTCGACGGGAGGAGCCCAGGTGCTGTTGTCGAACGCCTCATCGAGGAAGTTGAAGCGGCCGAAGAACGGCTCGAAGAAACGCGCCTGAAGGTTTCGGGGATTGGTGCGAGTCACAAACGTCATGACGATTCCTCCTGATATTAGTGTTTACAACTCAGGTTACTGAACTTCGAGAGAATATGCCTTTATTCCACGCATATCCCGTGGAGGATAGGCGCCTCGCCTGTCCTTCCGGGGGGACAGGCGCGGGGCGCCTATCCTCCACTGGAGGCCGGAATGTTTCGGCGTCTGACGCGTTGTAAGTGGCTCACATGACGGCACTTGTCGGAGAAAGCTCGGAGCTGGAGCGCGAAGTCGCCCGCCGGCGGACCTTTGCGATCATCTCGCATCCCGACGCGGGAAAGACCACGCTGACCGAAAAACTGCTGCTTTACGGCGGCGCGATCGACATTGCCGGCGCCGTACGCACGCGCCGGGCTCAGCGACACGCGACTTCCGACTGGTTGGCCATGGAGCAGGCACGCGGGATCTCCATCACTTCGACCGTGCTGCAGTTCGAATACGAAGGCTGCTGCCTCAATCTCCTCGACACGCCGGGCCATGAAGACTTCAGCGAAGACACGTACCGCACGCTCGCGGCGACCGACAGCGCGGTGATGGTGCTCGACAGCGCGAAAGGCATCGAGCCGCAGACGCGAAAGCTCTTCGAAGTCTGCCGCATGCGCCACATCCCGATCATCTGCTTCATCAACAAGCTCGATCATCCGGGACGCGATCCGTTCGATCTCGTCGACGAGATCGAGCGCGAACTTCACGTGCATGCGGTGCCGATGAACTGGCCGATCGGCAACGGTCCCGATTTTCAGGGCGTCTACGATCTTCGCGATCGCCGCGTCCTTCGCTTCGAGCGCACGCAGCACGGCGCGTCGATTGCGCCGGTGATGGTGAGCGGACTCGATGATCCGAAGCTCGAATTGACGATCGGACCGACTGCCTGGAGCGACCTGCGCGACGCCGCGGAGCTGCTCGCCGGCGCGGGCGCCGCATTCGATCGCGACGCGTTCTCGCGCGGCGCGCTCATTCCCGTCTTCTTCGGAAGCGCCATCAACAACTTCGGCGTCGAGCCATTCCTGCGCGCGATTCTCGAGCTCGCGCCGCCGCCCGTCGCGCGCGGCGGAGTCGAGCCGACCAGCGAGACCTTCACCGGATTCGTCTTCAAGATCCAGGCGAACATGGACAAGCGCCACCGCGACCGCCTCGCCTTCATGCGCGTCTGCTCCGGCGTGTTCGAGAAAGACATGGCCGTGCATCACTCGCGCTTGAATCGCGAAGTGCGCATGACGCGGCCGCATCGCCTCTTCGCGCGCGACCGCGAGACGATCGAGCGCGCCTATCCCGGCGACGTGATCGGCTTCGTGAATCCGGGACTCTTCCGCATCGGCGACGCCGTCTCGTCCGGCGCGCCGGTCGAGTTCCCACCCATCCCGCGATTCGCGTCGGAGCACTTCGCGACGTTGCGCGCAAAAGAAGTGACGCGGCAGAAGCAGTTCCAGAAAGGCCTCGAGCAGCTCGAAGAAGAAGGCGTAATGCAGGTCCTCACGCTGCACGAAGGCTTGAAGAGCGAGCCGATTCTCGCCGTCGTCGGAGAGCTGCAGTTCGACGTGCTCCGCTCGCGGTTGGAGACGGAGTACAACGTCGAGACGACGATCGCGAATCTTCCCTACACGATGGCCCGCTGGGTCGACATGGATGTCGACGAGGCGGCGAAGCTCAACCTGCCGTCGCGCGTGCGTCTCGCTACGGACAGCGAAGGACGTCCGGTCATTCTGTTCGCGACGTCGTGGGAGCTCGAGCTCGCCGAGAAAGACAATCGCGGCGTGACGTTCAGCGTCGCTTCGTGATCAAGAGCCACCAGTGCTCTCTTCTCCACGAAGCCGCGACCGTGTAGTTCGCGCGCAAGTACGCCAGGAGTCGCTGATCGTAGTCGGCGCCGAATCCGCGCGAGCCGAACTCGCGCATGTCGCGCGGCACGACCGCGATCCACTCCGGCTTCTTCATTTGGAATTCGCGCAGGATGCGATCTTCGGCGCGAGCGTCCGCTGACTCCGCGGGCGTGAACGTGTAGGTCGAGATCGGCGTCGGGATCTCGAAGAGATAGTTGATCGCCAGTCCCTCGGGGACGACGACGAGCGACTTCAGTCCGCTGCCTCCCAATTGATTCAGCAGCGCGGCGCGATCCGGATTCGCGTCGTAGATCGTTCCGCGCGGCGTGGCGATCGGAAAGGTCTTCAGCGCGTAGGCGTTGTGCGCAAGGAGGAGCGAATGCAGTGCGGCGCCCGCGAATGCCGCGATCCACGCGCACGAGGCGCGCTCGCTGTAGACGCCGTTGCGCGGCAGAAACGCGAACAACACATACGCCGCCAGCGCATAGAGCGGAACGATGAAGACGAAGCCGTACCAGATCGGCGTGAGGTGAAAGAAGACCCGCGAAGAGGCGCATAGCGACGCCGCCAGCAGCACCGCCAGCGGATCGCCGCGCCGCTTGATCGCGAACGGAATCAGCGCGATCTGCAACAGCGCCCAGGGCTGAAAGAAATATCCGGCCGCACCGATCGCCGCCGCGAGAACGCCGGCAATGAGAACAAGCCCGCGCCGCAAAAGCAGCGCGATGCCGATGAGTAGGAGCGCTCCGAGGGCGCAGCGCGCGAGCAGCGCCGGCCAGTCGTCGAATCCCGCCACGCTGCTGTAGAAAAGGCGCAGCGCCGGACTATTGCGCATCGCATCGGGAAGGACGTTGCCGTGCAGCCAGTCGCAGTCGCGAAAGACGAAGCTCACGAATGCGAAGACGACGGCATTGAGCGCGAAGTATGAAAGGAGCCAACGCCATCCGATGCGCGCGACCAGCAGCACGATGATTGTGAAGGCGGCGTATTCGACTTTCGTCCACGTCGCGGCCACGGCGAACAACACCGCCAGCGGCATCGAGCGCATCACCAACGCCGCCGCCATGGCCACGAAGAACAGCATCGCCAGCGTCGCCGCATGCGCGTACGGGAAGATGTAGTTCGTCCCCCACGTCGACTGTCCGGCAATGCTGCACGCCGCGAACGTCGCCGTGGCAGTCAGCGCCGCGACGTCATTCGCAACGCGCGCCGTCAGCACGTAGATCACTGCCGCCGTCGCGCCGGCGATGGCGATTCCGATCGCGACGTACGACGCGATCGAGTGACCGATCACCGCCGTCACCGCCGCGAGGAGATACGGCGTCAGCGGCGGATAGAAGTAGAGGATGTCGCGATACAGCTTGACGCCGTGCGCGAGCTGCTCGGGGATGTAGAGATCGCGGCCGGTATCGACGATCGGATCGAGCCACCGCATCCACGACTGCGCGAGTGCAATCGCGCCGACGACGGCAATGATGGTGGCGTCGACAGCCCGCCGCGTCACTCGCGCATCGTCTCCGGATCGATGCCGTTCGCCGCGCAAAATTCTCGGTAAGCAGACGGCGAGATCTCCGACGGCTTGATCTCGCTGCGCCCGCCCCAGAACACGTTCGTGTAGCTCACCGGGATGCCGACGCTCGCCAGATGCTCATCGATGGCGCGCTTGTGCGCGAGGATGGCCTCTTTCTCCGTTCCGTGCGCGACGGCCATGATGTTGACGTTGCGGAACTCGTCGCCCCCTTCGCGCCAGTAGCAGTGCGTGAGGATATGGAAGCGGCCGACTTCGCGTCCGGCCTCGATCTCTCGCCCTTTCGGGACGGCCCAGTGAAAGAGCGCGTTGAAGCGTGTCACCCGATCGCCCGTCTGCAGCGGCTTCACATGCTCGAGGAATGTCGAGAATCGTCCGATCACGCCGCGCTTGTTGAGCGACTCCGCGACTTCGTAGAACGTCTCGAGCGGAACGCCTGCTTCGGCCGCGCGGCGCGTCCAGATGTCGGGCACGATCTCTTCAGGCTCGAGCTCGCGCTTGAGCGCCGTCATCACGCGCCACTCGAGATCGGACAGCACGACTTTCGCGGTGTCTTTCACTTCCGCGAGCTCGTCGGACTTGCTGCCCGGCTCCATCCCTTTGCGCCGCACGTGCCCGACACCGAGGGCAAAGATACGATTCGCCGGCATGACGCGAAAGTGCGCCGCGCCGACCTCCTTCGCCAGAAACGCGCAGTGCTTCTCGATCGAGTAGCCCTGCGGCACTTTCACCGTCGTCCAGAGGCGATACGAAGATCCCTGCGTGGCCGGATCGGCGGAGCGCACGACAACGTGTCCCGAGAACGGATCCTTTTGAAACATGTAGTCAAAGGCTTCGTCGATCTTCTCGTTCGGAACCTGCCACGCCACGAGCGCCCCTTCGGCGAGGTTCGTCGCCATCAGCGTCTGGCGCACGCGGCGGATCGTGCCGCCTTTCAACATCGCGCGGATGCGCTCCAGCACGGTGTCGAGGTCGACACCCGACTGCGCCGCGATCTCGCCGAACGGATCGCGCACGAAACCCTGAATGCGATCCTCGGAGATCGACAGGATTTTCGCGTTGATCGGATCGGTGTGGGTTACGGGCGTCTCGGCAACTGTGGACATAACTTGAAGATATCAAATGACCCGCGCGTTCGCCGTGATCCGCACTCTGATCGTAGGGCCGCTTTTCGTCTGGCTCTGGACGTGGCTCATCCCTCGCTGGATCGGCATTCCGCTGCACGTCGTGCATCCCGAAGCGTGGCTCGTCGTCGCCATCGGCGGCGCGCTCGCCTTCTGGTGCGCGTTTGCCTTTGCCATTCGCGGACTCGGCACTCCTGCGCCGTTCGATCCGCCGCGCCGTCTCGTCGTCGCCGGCCTCTATCGATTCGTCCGCAATCCGATGTACGTCGGCATGGGCATCCTTCTCATCGGCGAGGCGTGGCTCGTGGCGCGCGTGGAGATCATCTACGAGACGCTCATCGCGCTGGCGCTGGTCAGCGTCTTCATCCTCGTCTACGAAGAGCCGACGCTGCGCGAGAAATTCGGCGACGACTATCGCGACTACTGCCGCAACGTCCGCCGCTGGATTCCGCGCCTCACGCCGTGGTACAGTCGCCCGCACCTGGAGTGATTTGCGGGGCCGCTTGCAACCAGGCTAAAAAAAGCTAAAGAGCCGGCAGTCGTCAGCTTCGAATCTTGAGTTGGCCCCGCACGTCGCGGGGTTTTTCGTTTTCGGAGACACGATGCCTCAACCCGACCGCACCGCAGAGCTTCGACGCATTCTCGAGCGACGCATCATCGTCATCGATGGCGCGATGGGGACGATGATCCAGCGCTACCGTCTCGACGAGGCGGCGTATCGCGGCTCGCTCTTCGCCGATCATCCGCGCGATCTCAAAGGCGCCGCCGACGTCCTCTGCCTCACGCGTCCCGAAGTGATCGAGGAAGTGCATCGCGCGTATCTCGAGGCGGGGGCCGACGTCATCGAGACGAACACGTTCAACGCGCAGGCGATCTCGCTCGAAGACTACGCTCTCGTGCCGTTCGTCTACGACATCAACCGGGCCGCCGCGCAGCTTGCGCGACGCGCCGCCGACGCCTATTCGACTCCCGATCGCCCGCGCTTCGTCGCAGGCTCGATGGGACCGACCAATCGCACCGCATCGCTCTCGCCCGACGTCAACAGCCCGTCGTTTCGCGCCGTGACGTTCGACGCGCTCGTCGACGCGTACTACGAACAGGTGCGCGGGCTCGTCGACGGCGGCGCGGACATCCTCCTTCCCGAGACGACCTTCGACACGCTGAATCTCAAAGCAGCGCTCTTCGCGATCGACAAGTACTTCGCCGATACCGGCAATCGCCTCCCCGTCATCGCGTCGCTCACGATCACCGACGCTTCCGGCCGCACGTTGTCCGGACAGACCGTCGAAGCCGCGTGGATCTCCATCTCCCACGCTCCTCTCTTCGCCGTCGGCATGAACTGCGCCCTCGGCGCGCGCGAGATGCGTCCGCACATCGAAGAGCTCGCGCGCGTCGCGCCGCTCGTCATCTCCTGCTATCCGAACGCCGGACTTCCGAACGCCCTCGGCGAATACGATCAGTCGCCGTCGATGATGGCGGAGCTGCTGCGCGAGTATGCCGAGAACAACTGGATCAACTTCGTCGGCGGCTGCTGCGGCACGACGCCGGAGCACATTCGCGCGATTGCCGAGGCGGTGAAGGATCTGCCGCCGAGAGTGCCGGAGAAGGTGGAGCCGCATCTGCGGTTGAGCGGACTGGAGCCGCTCGTCGTGACCAAGGACTCCAACTTCATCATGGTCGGCGAGCGCACCAACATCACCGGCTCGCCGAAGTTCGCGCAGCTCATCAAGGCGAACGACCTCGAAGGTGCGCTCGCCATAGCGCGGCAGCAGATCGAAGGGGGCGCGAACATCCTCGACGTCAACATGGACGAAGGGATGCTCGACTCCGAGAGCGTGATGGCGGAGTTCCTCAACCTCGTCGCCGCGGAGCCGGAGATCTCGCGCGTCCCGATCATGATCGACAGCTCGAAGTGGTCGGTGCTCGAAGCGGGACTGAAGTGCGTGCAAGGGAAAGCGGTCGTCAACTCGATCTCGCTCAAAGAGGGCGAAGAGAAGTTCCGCGAGCAGGCGACGCTCGTCAAACGCTACGGCGCCGCAGTGATTGTCATGGCATTCGACGAGCGCGGACAGGCGGACACGATCGAGCGCAAGGTGGCGATCTGCTCGCGCGCGTACCAGATCCTCGTCGACGAAGTCGGCTTCGATCCGACCGACATCATCTTCGACACGAACGTCCTCACCGTCGCGACGGGAATCGAAGAGCACAACGACTACGGCGTCGCCTTCATCGAGTCGGTGCGCCAACTGCGCGAGAAGTTCCCGCTCACGAACGCGTCGGGCGGCATCAGCAACGTGTCGTTCTCGTTCCGCGGCAACAAGAGCGTGCGCGAAGCGATGCACGCGGCGTTTCTCTATCACGCCATCAATGCCGGACTGACGATGGGCATCGTCAACGCGGGGCAGCTCGCGATCTACGAGGAGATCCCGAAGGATCTGCTCGCGCTCGTCGAGGACGTGCTGCTGAATCGCAACCCCGACGCCACGGAGCAACTGCTCACCTATTCGTCGTCCAGTGGAGGACAGGCGACCTCGCCTGTCCGCGCGACGGTCGCGATCGAAGGACCAGTCGAAGAGCGCCTCTCCCACGCACTCGTCAAAGGCGACACGACCAACCTCGAGAACAATCTCGCCGAAGCCCGCACCACATACCCCAACGCGCTCTCCATCATCGAAGGCCCGCTGATGGACGGCATGAACATCGTCGGCAATCTCTTCGGCTCGGGAAAGATGTTCCTTCCGCAAGTCGTCAAGAGCGCGCGCGTGATGAAGAAAGCGGTTGCGTATCTGCTGCCCTTCATGGAAGCGGAGAAGGCGAAGAGCGGCGACACGTCCGCGCGCGGCAAAGTGCTGCTCGCCACCGTGAAAGGCGACGTCCACGACATCGGCAAGAACATCGTCGGCGTCGTCCTCGGATGCAACAACTACGACGTCATCGATCTCGGCGTGATGGTTCCCGCCGACAAGATTCTCGACACGGCGGTGAACGAAAACGTCGACATCGTCGGCCTCTCCGGTCTCATCACGCCGTCGCTCGACGAGATGGTGCACGTCGCGCGCGAGATGGAGCGGCGCAAGATCGAGAAGCCGCTGCTCATCGGCGGCGCGACGACGTCGAAGCTCCACACGGCCGTGAAGATCGCGCCGCGCTATTCGCAAGCGACGGTGCACGTGCTCGACGCCTCGCGCGCCGTCGGCGTCGTCTCGTCGCTGCTCAGCACGGAGAAGCGCGGCGACTTCGTCTCGAAAACGCGCAACGAATACGAATCGCTGCGCGCACGTACGCAAACCTCGGCGATCAAGCTCCTCACGATCGGCGAAGCGCGCGCACGAAAACCGCGGCTGACGTACTCACCCACCAAACCACAATTCGGAATCCGAACGTTCGAGGATGTCCCGCTCGCCGACATCGAGCCGTTCATCGACTGGACTCCCTTCTTCGCCACCTGGGAAATCCGCGACAAGAACGATCCGCGAGCGAAAGAGCTTTACGACGACGCGCGCAAGCTGCTGCACGAGATCATCGAGAAGCGCTTGTTGAAAGCGACCGCCGTGTACGGCATCTGGCCCGCCCGCGCGAATGGTGACGACGTCGAGATCGACGGCGCCACGATTCACACGCTGCGGCAACAGCAGGAGACGAACAGCGGCCGCAATCTCGCGCTCGCCGACTTCGTCTCGCCGAACGGCGACGACGCCGTCGGCGCGTTCGTCGTCACCGCCGGCCACGGCGTCGACGAGCTGGTCGCGCACTTCCAGCGGGATCACGACGACTACAACTCGATCATGACGAAAGCGCTCGCCGATCGCCTCGCCGAAGCGCTCGCCGAAAAACTGCATCGCGACGTGCGCCGCGCCTGGTACGCGCCCGACGAGTCGCTCACGAATGAAGAGCTGCTCGCCGAGAAATATCGCGGCATCCGTCCCGCGCCCGGCTATCCGGCCTGTCCCGATCACACCGAGAAGCGGACGATTTTCGAGCTCCTCGGCGCCAGCAAGCTCGGAATGCACCTGACCGAATCGTGTGCAATGACTCCGGCCGCCTCAGTCAGCGGCTTCTACTTCGCGCATCCCGAGGCGCGCTACTTCGCCGTAGGCAAGATCGGCCGCGACCAAGTCGCCGATTACGCCGCGCGCAAGGGAATGCCGCTGCACGAAGTCGAGCGCTGGCTGGCGCCAAATCTCGACTACGAGCCCGAAGCGGTGCCGGTATAGCTCACTGCCAAAGCGGCGTGCCGCTCGCGTCGCGAACCTTGATCGTCTTCCCGCTCTTCGTCACTTCGCGAGCGATGACCACCTCGGAGTTGTTGACGACTTGGCGCGCGCCGATGATCGTGATCGAGTCGCCCGAGGAGATGGCGATTCCACGCTCGGCGAGGAACGCCGCCGGCGCGAGCTCGATCTGAATCTCGTTCATACCGTCTTTCATGATCACGAACTGCTCGCCGTTCTGATGCGTCGAGACGTACAAAGCTTCGCCGCGCAGCGTCACCGTCTCAGCGAAAACCGGCACCGCGACGAGGAACACGAGGGTCAGGAGAAGCGTCCATCGTTTCATGGCAACCTCCTGCACCGAACGTAGGTCCGCGGCGCAAGCGGAGACTAGGGCGGACGTCACGCCGTCGCGTGACGTGGCGCGGGTGACGCGACGTAGCCGATCGCCTTCGTCGAGTAGTAAACGAAACCGAGGAGTCGCGCGAGCGTGACGGAAGCCGAGTCCGCGTCGATGTCGCGACGCCGGCGCGCGATGCGCTCGCGCGCATGCTTCAGATCGATGCGCCATTGACGCACGCATTGAGCGAGCGAGGCATTTCCGTCGAGCGCGTCGTAGAAGCGTTGATCGCTGCCGGCGTGGAACGCGCGCGACAGGAACTGCCGCGCGCCGGAAGGCGCGGGATGCGACGCGCGCGCGGCGGTCTGCTCGAACATCGGAATGCCGCGTGACTCGAGCGTCACCGCGAGCTCACTGCACGGACCGCGGAACGTCGGACGCTTCGGAAACTGGAAGTGCGTGAAGACGCTGCGGCGAAAGGCGACGCTGTTCGATACGAGACGCTGCGTCGGACGAACCGTCGTCGATGGATCGCGCGTGTCGAAGATCCAGAACAGCGCGACGGCGCGATCGTAGATCGTCGTCGTGTCGAGATGCGTGCGGCCAACGACGACCGACTTCCGGAAATCGGAGAACGGCTCGATGAGACTGGCGAGCCAGCCGGGCTCCGGAATGAGATCGGAGTCGAGGAAGACGACGATCTCCCCTTTCGTGCGCGTGAATCCGAAATTTTTCTTGCCGTAGTAATCGAGGTCGTCCGGCACTTCGACGATCTCGCAGTTCACTCCGGCTTCACGCACGGCTCCGGCAACGGAGTCTTTGCGATCGGAGCAGATGATCATCTCGGCGCCGTCGCCATAGTCGCGAATCTCGCGCGCCATCGCGGCGAGACAGCGCACGCCGCGCGGAGTGCCGGCGGCGAGCACCGTTTCCCATTCCAGCACGATCGAGACGGTCGGCTTCATCACGCTTCCTTCTTGTGGAGGAACGTCTCCATCGCCAGCGTATCGAGCGCCGCCTGCCGCAGCTCCGGATTACCGCGCAGCCGCATCGCTGCGCGCCAGTTGCGCAGCGCGTCCCGAACGCGCAGCGCGTAGAGCAGCGGCACGAGCGGCGACGAGCGTCGGACAGCGTACAAGTCGGCGATGGTCGCACGCGGCAGAAAGACGCGCTGACCGATGGTGCGCAATTTGCCGAAGAACGATTTCTCCGCTGCGAGACGCTCCGGCGGAAGCGAAACGTTCGTGATCGACGCCGGCTTCGCGCGCGCGGCGATGCGGAGGAGATCGGGATCGAAGTCGGACGGCATCAGCGACGCGAGCACGTCGTCGGGCACTGCGGCGCCGAGGAGATCGCGCGACATGCGAAGGGCGAGATAGGTGCCGCGGCTGCAGCGCCAGCGGATGGCGCGCTCGACGACGTCCGGCCACGAGATCTCGTGATGCCGGATCGTCTCGGCGATGTCGCACCACGCCTGCGCGGAGAGATCGCACGCATGGCTGTACGTCGCGTGCACGGCGAGATGCAGCAGCAAATCCTCCGGCGCGAACACGCGCACCTGTTCGCCGGCGATGCGAATCATCTGCGAGCGCTCCCACATCTCGCGGATGTCGATGCGCTGATCGAAGGACGGCGGAATGATGTGCCAGTGGATCTCGACGAGCGTCGCGCCGCTCTTCGTGAACTGCGGCAGGTGATGATTGACGGCGTACGGCGTCGCGCCGTCTGTCGTGGCGTACGAACGCGACGGCGCATATCCGATCGCTTCGAGCGTCTCTCCCGCGCGCTGCAAATCCTCGGCACGCACGAGAAGATCGAGATCGCGCATCGGTCGCACGGCGAGATCGCGATAGACGACGCTCGCCAGATGAATCCCCTTCAACGCGAGCACTTCGACGCCGCGGGCGCGTAGCGCTTTCGCGACGATCGCAAAGTCGCGATGGCGCATCACGTTCTGCATCGCCGTCTTCTCGAGCGGCGCGCGCAATTTCAACCTTCGAGCGACCAGCGGCAGCACCGAATGCCGGGATGCTTCTTCGAGAAGATCGTCACTGCTCTCGACCGGTTCACCGCGCAAACATCTGTAGAGATCGCTGTCCATCAGACCGCATCGAGAATACCGCTATCCTTTCGATCGAATGCGCATTTTCGACAGCTTTCCGTTCGATGGCGAGCTCGATCTCCTCGAGCATCGCCTCAGGGAAAACTTCGATCTCGTCGACGCATTCATCATCATCGAGTCCGACCGCACGTATAGCGGCGCGCCGAAGGAGCTGACGTTCGATCGCAATCGCGAACGTTTCGCGTGGGCCGCGGAGAAAATTCGCCACGTCAAACTGCAAGGAAGCGACGCGCCGCGAGCACCGCGCGAGTGTGCTGCGATTCAACGCGACGCCGTGCGACTGGCGTTACGAGATGCGGAAGCGGATGACGTCATCCTGCTGCTCGACGCCGATGAGATTCCGAGCGCCGAGGTGTTGCAGGGTCTTCGCGCGAGTGGAATCGATCGGCCGCGGCGCTTGCTGATGACGCGACACTACGAGCATGTCGACGCGCTCGCGCCGCGATCGCCGTGCTGTCCGATTCCGGAGTTGCGGTTTCAATCGGCGACGCCGCATCTGCGCCCCGGCGCGTGGAACGATCTCGATGAACGATGGTGGAGTCGATCGGGTGTCGCCGTTCCGTTTCGCGTGCTGCGCGATGCGAACGCGTTCGACCTTCGCTACGGCGAGATCGACGCGCCGCCGATCCCGCGCGCAGGACGGCACTTTTCGTCGATCGATCGCGGCGCGCGTCTGGAGTCGAAGCTCACGCGCGTGTTTCACACCGAGTGGAGCGGTCCGCGCGAGACTTCGCGGCATCATCTGAAGCAATGTCGCAAGCACGGCGTGCATCATCGCGGCTGGTGGTATGCGGAGATTCCTGACGGCGAGCCGCCGGAAGACGTGAAGCGACTGTTGAAAGGCGACGCGACGAAGTTCCCGCCGATGTGGCGCCGGCGCGTCGTTCGATCGTGGGCATGGATGCGGTTGTGGCGCATGTTTCCCGACGCGATCGTCGCCGCGATCGACCGTCACCTCTTCATGTTTGCGCTGCCGCTGCTCGCCGCCGACCTGCTGCGTCAGGCGGCGATCACGAATCCGCGGCCGCGCATCTCGTCCGCGAAAGCCTGAACTTCGCGGCGGCACGTCGCGGGATCGATGTCGTATTCGGCAGTGAGCAGCTCGACGAGCTCGTCGACGCTTCGCGTTTCGCCGAGGCGCTCCCAAATGCGCGTGGCGGTCTCGTTGAGGTGAACGTACGTCCAGGTGCTGGCGTTGAGAAGGATCGTTTCTTCGCCGAGGCCTGCGGCGATGATCTCGTCGTTGCGGCGGAGGGTCATGAAAATATGGTACATCGTCGATTCGTGCGACGCGTGATCGATGCCGCGAGCGCGCTCGTCGCGCTCATCGTTGCAGACGTTGCGGTGCGTTTCATCCCGTTCGGGGTGATCGTGAAGCGCGTGCGCTCCGAACTTCGCACGACACACACCGACGACGCGTCAAACGCGATCAAGCAAGTGAAGTGGGCGATCGGCGCCGCACAACGACGCATCCCCTGGACGATTCCGTGTCTCGCCACCGCCATCGCCGCGAATCGCCTCCTCGCCCGACGCGGCATCCCTTCCGAAATCCGCCTCGGCGTGCGAACCGGCAGCAACTCGAGCATCGACGCGCATGCGTGGCTCGTCGCTGACGGCGTGTTCGTGACCGGCGCGCGCGAGATGCCGCAGTTCGAGCCGCTGTACGCGCTGGCGACGAAGCCGCGATGATCGTCTACGTCGACGCGCTTCCGGAGACGCTCGAAGGCGGCGTTCGCGTCGGACCGTATTCGACGGCGCGTCCCGGCGCGCTGCTTCGCATCGTGCCGGGCGTCGGACGCTTTCTCGCGCGCGACGGCGAAGTGATCGAGGTCTTCGCCGAGCCGGGCGCCGATCCCGACGCCATCGACGCGCTCGCGCATGGCGGCGTCTACGGCGCACTGATTCATCAACGCGGCGAGCTGCCGCTGCACGCGTCGACACTCGTCTCGCCCGATCGCACGCGAGCGATTGCCATCGCCGGCGACTCCGGCGCCGGCAAATCGACGACCGCATTCGAACTGATCCGCCGCGGCTGGACGATGCTGAGCGACGACCTGACGCGCGTGACGATCGAGAACGGACGCGCGATCGCGCAACCCGGCCGCGCAACCGTTCGCCTCATGCGCGACGCATGCGACGCATTCGCGCTCGACTTCGCAACGCTGCAGCCGGCTCCGAACTGGCCTGACAAGTTCATCGCACAAGTCGAGTGCTGGAACGAACCGGTCGCGCTGTCAGCTCTCTTCGTGCTGCAACGCTCCGCTGAACGATTCGAGATCGCACCCGCAACCGGCATCGCCGCCATCACGCTTCTCGCCTCGCAAACGTATCGCCTGCACTACGTCGCCGCCCTCGGATGCACCGAGAGTCATCTGCGATTGATCGCGGCCATGGCGTCGACGACGCGCGCGCTGTCGATTCGCGGAAGCGGAACGGTCAGCGAGATTGCCGACGCGATCGAGAAGCTCTGAAGCGCCTCGACTGGGCTGGATTCGAACCAGCGACACCGAATGAATCACTGCCCACGGTGACGCGCCATCTGGAACAGGCGGAAGCACCAGGAATTTGGCTGTGGTGCGTGGACTCGAACCACGGACCAACGGATTAACAACCGGCCGAGCATGGGACCTGGTTCGCGACCGAGCGCGGAGCTACCGCATTCGTGCCGCCGTGGCGTGAATTCGATCGCGGATCGCATTCGAGGATTTGCGGTGCCGGGGTGAAGTCCTTCGACTTTCTTTCGGGATCTTCCGTACTTCTTTCGATGCGAGTTCCGACAATGCGGATGTGGAGAGTGGCAACGTTGCGATCGCCGTCCCGGGCGATCCTGAGCGCGCTCGCGCGATCATCAGCCGCGGGCGTCGAATCGCCCGCTACTTTGGCGTCGAATGGATTGCTGTCAGGATAATCAGCTCACCCGGCGAGGCACGCGACGCGCTCCGCGAGTTGGTCGACACGCTCGGCGGCTTTCTCATCTGCGCTGAGGCACGCGACATCGCGGCGGGACTGATCGAGGTCTCGCTACGCGAGCACGCGCGCGTCCTGGTGATCGGCAGATCGCGAAGGCCGCGGCTGCTGCGTCGTCTCAAACGTGGGACCACCGAACGCATTCTCCATGCGAAACGTCCGTTCGATGTCGTCGTCGCCGCTGAAGGAGTGGATCGTTGAACGATCACCAAGAGGAACCATCCAAGATTCAGCGCATCAAACGACTGATCATCGGCGCGCCGCGTGATGTTTCCGACCCGCAGATTTTTCACCACGTCTCGCTCATCGCCTTCTTCGCGTGGGTGGGCCTCGGCGCGGACGGACTCTCGTCCTCGGCGTACGGACCGGAAGAAGCGTACAAAGCGCTCGGTGCGCACTACCACCTCTCGATCATCTTGGTCGGGATGACGGCGATCACGATCACGGTGATCGCCATTGCCTACTCCAACCTGATCCAACACTTCCCCGGTGGCGGCGGCGGATATCTCGTCGCATCGAAGTTGCTTGGCAACCGTGTGGGCGTGGTCTCGGGATGCGCGCTGCTCGTCGATTACGTCCTGACGATCACCGTGTCGATCGCCAGCGCCTGCGATCAGATCTGGTCATTCCTTCCCCTCCATGCGTCCGCCTACAAGTTGCCTGCGGAATACGCGCTCATCGCCGTCCTGATCATCCTCAACCTGCGCGGCGTGAAGGAATCGGTCAATATCCTCACCCCGATCTTTCTCCTCTTCATCGTGACCCACGTCGTCGCCATCTTCTGGGTCATCGCTTCGCATTTCACAGGATTGCCGGACGTTTTCCATGCCGCCGGCGTCGACTTCCGTCAGTCGGTCAACACCCTCGGCTTCTGGCCGGTTGCGCTGATTCTTCTGCGGGCGTATTCGCTCGGCGGCGGAACGTACACCGGTATCGAAGCCGTCTCGAACGGAGTGTCGATGCTGCGCGAGCCGCGCGTCCGCACTGGTAAGCGCACGATGGCGTTGATGGCCTTCTCACTCGCCTTCACCGCCGGCGGGATCATGTTCGGCTACCTGCTCACGCGATCCGAGCCGGCGCCGGGCAAGACGATGAACGCCGTCTTTCTCGCCAAGCTGTTCGGATCGTGGCACGTCGGCGGGACGGCGATCGGACCTTCGCTTGTGGTCATCAGCCTCGCGGCGGAAGGGCTTCTGCTCGTCGTCGCCGCGCAGGCGGGCTTTCTGGACGGCCCGCGCGTGCTCGCGAACATGGCGGTCGATTCGTGGATGCCGCATCGATTCAGCCAGCTCTCCGATCGGCTGGTCACGAAGAACGGCATCTACCTCATGGGACTGGCGGCCATCGCCGCGCTGATCTACACGCGCGGCGACATCACGACGCTGGTTGTCATGTACTCGATCAACGTCTTCATCACCTTTTCACTCACCGAGCTCGGGATGTCGAGGCATTGGATCAAAGACCGGGCGAAAGAGCCGAGGTGGAAGAGCCAGCTCGCCATTCACGGAACCGGCCTCGTGATGTGCCTGAGCATTCTCGTCGTGATCATCTTCGAGAAGTTTGCGCAGGGTGGGTGGATCACCGTCGTGGTGACGAGCGTCGTCATCGCTTTCGCGTTCTGGGTTCACAGGCACTATCAGGGAGTCAAGGAAGGTTTGAAGCGGCTCGATGACATCCTGACCACCGTGCCGCTTCCGAAGCAGGTTGACTCCGTCGAGCCTTCAGAGCTCGACCCAAACGCGCCCACGGCCGTGATCAGCGTCGCCTCCTTCTCCGGATTCGGTCTCCATCAAATCCTCTCCATCCACAAGTCGTTTCCCGGCTACTTCAAGCAGTTCATGTTCGTGTCGGCTGCGATCGTCGACTCGGGCACGTTCAAAGGAGCGGAGGAGCTCGAGAGGCTGGAGCAGACGACCGAAGACCAGTTGCGCAAGTACATCGCGTGGACGCAGGCGAACAGCCTCAAGGCCGATTACCGGCTGGCGGTCGGCACGGAAGCGGTGGCGACGATCGAAGATCTCTGCGTGACGCTCGCCGAGCGATTCCCGCGCGCGATCTTCTTCATGGGTCGCCTGATCTTCAAAGAAGAGAAGTGGTATCACCGGCTGTTGCATAACGAGACGCCGCATGCCATCCAGCGCCGCCTTCAGTTCCAGGGAATTCAGGCGATGGTGTTGCCGATCCGTGTCCTATGAAGAACATCGAGGCTGACGATGAATTCGTCGAGTGATCATCCGTTGAAACGCACGGCGCGCGCCGTCTTCTCTCAACTGATCATCGGCCTGGTCACCTTCAGCGCGCTCCGGCTCCACGCCAACGCGGCGACTTCCGGCTTTGCCTTTCTGATCACGATCCTCGGCATCGCTGTGTGGACCGATCTCTCCACCTCGCTCGTCAGTTCGTTCGTGGCCACGCTCTGCTACAACTACTTCTTCCTCCCGCCGGTGCGAACATTTACGATTCAGGACCCTGCCAATTGGGTCGCTCTGATTTCGTTCTTCATCGCATCGATCGTCGCCACGCGGCTGATGTTGCGGGCACGAATGCAGGCGGACCGCGCCGAGTCGCGACGGATGGAAGTCGAGGCGCTCTACGCGCTGAGCATCCAGCTCTTCACGGCGACGAACCGCGTCGGCGCGCTCGGCGAGGCAGCGTCGCGGGCGCTGGCGAACGTGGGCGCGATCGGCGGCGGCCTCGTTCTTTTCGGCAACGGCACCTATGACCAGCGTCTCATTTGTTGGAGCGGCCCGCGAGAAGAGGAGATCGAGGATCTCATCGCCGGCGTCGGCCGGCATAAGCGAACGCTGGAGTTCCCGGCGATGGCCGGGCGGGACGTGTATCTGCCGCTCAACATCGGCGGCGACGTAATCGGCGTTCTCGCAGCCCGCGGTACGTCGACAGCGCTTCGCGCGCTCGAGTCTGCGGCGACGCTCGTCGCACTGGCGGTCGAGCGGGAGCGCTTCCTTGCGGAGAGCGCGCATGTGCAGGCTTTGGAGGAAGGCGACGCGCTCAAGACCTCTCTGCTGCGTGCGCTCTCTCACGATCTCGCTACACCTCTGACCTCGATCGCACTACAGATCGAGCGCCTTCGCGAGATGGTGGATGAACCGGCCGGCGTGGTCGTTCATGACATCGCGGAGCACACCGGCCGTCTGCGGCGCCGGATCGAGAACCTGCTCGCGATGGCGCGGCTCGAAGCGCGGAGCGTCGTTCCGCGCCCGGAGCCGACGCCGGCCGCCGATCTGTTCCGCGCGGTGCGCGATCACCTTCCGCTGGTCGTTCAGAATCGACAGATCAACGTTCGCGTCGCACCCGATTGCCCCGATGTCTACGTCGATCCGTCGCTCGCTCTGGAGATCCTCGCCAACCTCGTGGAGAACGCCCATCAGGCTTCACCTGCCGAGATGCCGATCGAGCTCACGGCATTCGCACACCCGCTCGACCCGGAACGGGTGCGGCTCGAAGTGGCCGATCGCGGATCAGGACTGCGGTCCGAGTCCGACGTGAACACCGACCCGAGCGACACGCCGCGCCGCGGCCTGGGGCTGGAGATCGCGCGCAGTCTCAGTAACGCGAGCGGCGGCCAGGTCACGCTGACGAATCGGCCGGGCGGCGGCGCAATCGCGCGAGTCGATCTTCCGGGAGCCTGCTATCCCGCTCCCGAGGAGATGTCGGCATGACTTCGCGCGCTCGTATTCTCGTGGTCGATGATGACGGCGGCATTCGCAACACGCTCGAACAACATCTGATCATGAACGGCTTCGATGTGATTACCGCGCGAGACGGTGTCGAAGGATTCGACCGCTTCAACGCGACGCGGCCTGACGTCGTGCTCTCGGACCTTGCCATGCCGAGGGCGGATGGGTTCGCGCTGATTCAGCAGATCCGCACGAATGACTCCACGCCGATTCTTGTGCTCTCCGTGCGCGGCGGGGATGTCGATAAGGTCCGCGCCCTCGATCTGGGCGCCGACGACTTCGTCGTCAAGCCGTTCTCTTCTCCCGAGTTGCTCGCGCGTATCCGCGCACAACTGCGCCGCTCGGTAACGACGCGGCCCAAGAAGCTCGACTTCCCAGAGCTGTCCATCGACTTCGATAAGCGCAGAGTGATCCAGCGCGATCGCGAGGTGCGACTGACGCCCACGGAGTTCGCCATTCTCGAGCTATTGGCCCGTCACGCTGGTCGTCCTGTGTCCTTCGACGAGATTGTGGCCGCCGTCTGGAGGGGCGCGCCGTCTACGTCGAACGACACGGTCCGCGTGCACGTCGGCGCGCTGCGACGCAAGATCGAGCCCGACACCTCCGATCCTCGATACATCGTGACCGAGCCATGGGTCGGGTATCGATTCATCGCCGAGCCGCTGGCGTGATCCCGTGAGCTCGCGACCGATGAGCTACGTTTGGTTCGTCATCGCGGCAATCCTCGAGATCAGCGGGTGCTTCATGTTTTGGCTTTGGCTGCGGATGGGGAGATCAGCGCTCTGGAGTCTGCCCGCGATCGTCATCCTCGCGCTCTTCGCCTGCGCGCTGACGCGAGTCGACGCTGCATTCGCAGGTCGCGCCTTTGCCGCCTATGCTGGGGTGTATGTCATCGCGTCGATCGCATGGCTTCTCGTAGCGGAACGGACGCGACCAACGGCCTTCGATCTTCTCGGTTCGGCGCTCTGTCTCTCAGGCACGTTGATCATCATGCTGGGCGGGAAAGTCGCGACCTGATTAGAGCTCGACACGCGTCCCGAGCTCGACGACGCGATTCGGCGGCATGTTGAAGTACAGCGTGGCACTGCGGTCGTTGCGCTTGAGGAAGCCGAACAGCATGAGGCGCAGCCATCCCATCCGCTTCGTTGTTCGCTCACCATGAGGCACGAGCGTCGTGCGCCCGAGGTAGTAGGTGATGCGGTCGCAATCGATGGGAAGCCCGGCCCGAGCCGCTTGTTGCAGGATTGCCGACGCGTCGGGATCTTCCATGAACCCGTAGCGACCGACGACGCGATGAAATCCCATGATCAACGTTTCCGTGGTGATGCGCGCATCTTCTGCCACGACGGGTATGTCCGCGGTCGTGATGGTCAGGAGCACGATCGTTTCATGCAGCACCTGATTGTGTTTGAGGTGATGCAGCAGCACCACCGGGACCCCTTCGCCCTCGCGCGCGAGGAATACGCCCGTTCCGCGAATGCGATGGGGTGGATGCCGGGAGAGGCTCTCCAGAAAATCGGAGAGCGGAATCGATCGCTCGCGGACCGACTCCTGCAGAAGCTTCTGGCCGGCCGACCATGTCGACATGACCAGGAAAACGGCGCTGCCGATCAGGAGCGGCAACCAGCCTCCATCGACGAACTTGACGACGTTCGCCGCGACGAAGGAAAGGTCGGCGATGAGGAAGAGACCGCACACCGACGCAACGGCCAGTCGTGACCACCGCCACCGTCGCCGTGCCATTGCGCCGAAAAGAATGGTCGTAATCGCCATCGTGGCAGAGACGGCGAGACCGAATGCGGCGGCGAGGCGATCCGAGGAACGAAAGATGAGCACGATCGCAATCGTCGCGAACATCAGGATCCAGTTGAGGGCCGGCAGATAGATCTGTCCGACGACGGAGCCCGATGTGTGAACGATGTTCACGCGTGGAAGAAAGCCGAGCTGCGTTGCTTGCCGGGTGAGTGAGAAGACGGCGGAGATCAGCGCCTGTGATGCGACGATCGTGGCGAGCGTCGCCAGCGCCACCATCGGATACAGCAGCGGCGACGGCACCGTGGAGTAGAACGGCCGGCTCGCCGCACTCGGATGATCGAGCAGGTGCGCCGCTTGTCCGAGATAGCTGAGCGTCAGCGCCGGCAGCGCCAGGCTGTACCAGGAGACGCGGATCGGCAGCGTGCCGAAGTGGCCCATGTCGGCGTAGAGCGCCTCACCGCCGGTGAGGCAGAGAATGACGGCGCCGAGCGCGAGAAATCCGTGCGCTCCGTTGCGCGCGAAAAAACTCGCTGCATGCAGCGGATTGAACGCCGTCAGCGCTCGCGGATTCATCGCCAGCGAGCGCGCACCGAGGATGGCGATGACGACGAACCACGTCGCGAGAATCGGTCCGAAGAACACGCCGACGCGTCCCGAGCCGAATGGCTGAATCGCGAACAGGAAGATGAGGATCACGATCGTGATCGGGATGACCACTCGGGTGAGATCCGGTGTCGCTACCACTAATCCTTCGACGGCGCTCAGCACCGAGATTGCCGGCGTGATGATGCCGTCGCCATACAGCATCGCCGCACCGAAGAGCGCGAGCATCACCCAGAGTCCGGCCCGGCGCTGGTGCCCCGTGCGCCGCGTGAGAAGGGCGAGCAGCGCGAGGATTCCACCTTCGCCCCGATTTCCGGCACGCATCAGCAGCGCGACGTACTTCACGCTCACCATCAGGATCAAAGCCCAGAGAAACAGCGACACCATTCCGATCACGTTCTCCGGCGTCGGCGCGACGCCGCGCGTTCCGTGAAAGGCCTCCTGGAGGGCGTACAGCGGGCTGGTGCCGAGGTCTCCGAAAACGACGCCGAGCGCGGAGAGACTGAGGAGGAGGAGCGAGCCTTTTCGTTCTCCCTGATCAGTCGGTTGGCCTGCGCCGCTCATGTTCGCGATGGCGGCGACGATAGCGCAGAAGTTCGTGGTCGAAGCCGATCTTTCGAAACTCTTTTGCGTTCTTTCGAGCTTCTTCCGCTCTCCTTCGATCTTCCTCCGGACTTGCAGTGGCCCCGCGGCGTTCAATCGTCGCAGATGAAAACGATCCTCACTTTGTCTCTGCTCGTGGCCATCGCGGTCCCTGTCAACGCGCAGACGATCACGATTCACGGTTGGCTCGACGGGTACTACGCCTGGAACGATCAGCATCCAGAACCGCATCTCAACTTCTTCAGTGGCACTGGTACGTCGGCCCATCGCGCCGATCAGCTCGCGCTGAACATTGCCGCGCTGGAGATCGTCCGCGATCCGAAGCCGCTCGGCTTTCATCTCACTCTGGTCGCCGGCGATTCTTCCGATGTCGTGCACGCCGGCGAGCCGCATCCGCATCGCCACCCGATTCGCAATTTGTATCAGGCGTCGGTCACGTACAACGCGCCCGTCGGTCGAGGACTGGCGATCGAGGCAGGCGTGTATCCGTCGCACATCGGCTTTGAAGGGTTCTTCACCAAAGACAACTGGAACTACACGCGGGGCTGGCTAGGCGAGCTCTCCCCGTACTACCAGACCGGCGTCAAGGCGTCTTATGCGTGGACCGATCACTGGTCCGCGCAGCTGCACGTCCTGCGCGGCTGGCAACTGATCGGCGACAACAACTCCGCGCCCGCATTCGGAACGCAGATCGCGTACGGCGGCCCGCGCCTCTCCGCTTCGTTCAACACCTTCGTCGGCCCGGAACTGCCGAACGATAACCGCCATCTAAGAAAGTTTGGCGATGTCGTGGCGACGTGGAAAGCGACGCCGAAGCTGAGCCTGGGCGCGTCGCTCGACCGCGGGCGTCAGGAGTACGGCGGTGATGTGGCTGCGAACTGGTTCGGCGTTGCGACATACGGCCGCTACGCGTTGAACGATCGCCACGCCATCGCCATGCGCGCCGAGGGGTTCCGCGATCCCGACGCCGGCATCAGCGGATTCGCGCAAACACTCGCGGAAACAACGCTGACGTACGAGCTGCGTCCGACGCCTCATCTCATCTTGAAAGCTGAAGCTCGACGTGATCGTTCGACCGCCGCTGTCTTCAACGGATCACGCAACCTAAGGCTCGCCCTCGCGAGCGCCGTCATCACCTACTGATCATGACCGACCTTCTCTTCCTTCTCCTGACCGCCGTGCTGTTCGTTATCGCAATCGCGTACGTGCGCGGGTGTGAGCGCGTATGAGCGCCGAGACCATCATCGGCCTCGTTCTCTCGCTGCTCGCGCTCGGATATCTCCTCTACGCGCTGCTGCGGCCGGAGGACCTCTGATGCTCGCGCTGAAGATCCTTTTCTATTTCGTGCTGATCGTCGCTGTGGCGAAGCCGCTCGGTGTGTACATGGCGCGCCTCTTCACGCGCAAGAAGAGCAACGCCGTGGAGCGTGCCATCTACCGGCTCACCGGCGTCGATGAGACGAAGGAGCAAACCTGGACTGCGTATACGATCGCCATGCTGGTCTTCAGCGGCGTAACGCTGCTCCTCACGTATGCGATCGAGCGCGTCCAACACTTGTTGCCGCTGAATCCCGACAAGCTCGGCGCCGTCGCTCCCGATCTCGCCTGGAACACGGCCGTCTCGTTCACCACGAATACGAACTGGCAGTCCTACAGCGGCGAGTCGACGATGTCGCACCTCACGCAGATGGCTGGCCTCACGCTGCACAACTTCCTCTCCGCGGCTGTCGGCATCGTGCTCGCCGTCGCCATCATCCGCGGTGTCGCGCGGGTCTCGGCCGCGACTATCGGCAACTTCTGGGTCGATCTCACGCGCTGCACGATCTGGCTGCTTCTTCCCCTCTGCACCGTCTCCGCACTCCTCTTCGTCTCGCAAGGCGTGATTCAGAACTTCCATCCGACGCAGCAGGTGACGACGCTCGACGGAAAGGTTCAGAAGATTCCACAAGGTCCGGTCGCGTCGCAGGAAGCGATCAAGGAGCTGGGCACGAATGGCGGTGGATTCTTCAACGCAAACTCCGCGCATCCGTACGAGAACCCCACTCCGTTCTCGAATCTCCTCCAGATGTTTCTCATCTTCCTGATTCCTGCGGGGCTTCCGATCACTCTCGGCGTCATGACCGGAAAGCCGCGCCACGGATGGGCGGTGTTCTGGGCCATGGCGATTCTCTTTCTCGCCGCTGCGTTCATCGCCACGTACGCCGAGCAACGCGGCAATCCAATCCATCAACAGCTCGGCGTCGCGGCGCGCGACGGCAACATGGAAGGCAAAGAGGTCCGCTTCGGCATCGGCGACTCGGCGCTGTTCGCGACGATCACCACCGACGCGTCGTGCGGCGCGGTCAACGCGATGCACGACTCCTTCACGCCCCTCGGCGGCTCCATTCCGCTGCTCAACATCATGCTCGGAGAGATTGTCTTCGGCGGCGTGGGAGCAGGCCTCTACGGCATGTTTCTCTTCATCGTCCTCTCCGTCTTCATCGCCGGCCTGATGGTGGGACGCACGCCCGAGTATCTCGGCAAGAAGATCGAGGCGCACGACGTGAAGCTCGCGATGCTCGCGGTGCTCATCCTCGCGTTCTGCATCCTGATCGGGACCGCCGCCGCGGCGGTGACGAAGGCCGGTACATCGAGTCTCAACAACAACGGGCCGCATGGCCTGAGCGAGATGACATACGCGTTCACGAGCGCGACAGGCAACAACGGAAGCGCGTTCGGCGGTCTCAACGCGAACACGAAGTTCTACAACCTCGCGCTCGGCGCCGCCATGTTCCTCGGGCGGTTTCTCATGATCATCCCGCTCGTGGGCATTGCCGGCTCGCTCGCGGCGAAGAAGCGGCTCGCCGACTCCGCGGGGACGTTCCCCGTTGACGGGCCGCTGTTCACGTTCCTCCTCATCGGCGTAATCCTGATCGTCGGGGCATTGACGTACTTCCCGGTTCTCTCTCTGGGCCCGTATGTCGAGCACTTCCTGATGAACGCAGGGAAGGTGTTCTGATGTCGAGATCCAACAAACTGTCGCTGTTCGATCGCGCGATTCTTCGCCGCGCGCTGGGCGATTCGTTCACGAAGCTCAGCCCGCGGCGGATGATGAAGAACCCGGTCATGTTCCTCGTCGAGGTTGGAGCGTTCCTGACGACGCTGCTCCTCTTCCGGCCCACCAATCTTTTGTTTCAGACCCAGATCACGCTATGGCTCTGGGCGACCGTGCTCTTTGCGAACTTCGCCGAGGCCGTCGCCGAGGGCCGCGGAAAGGCGCAGGCGGATGCGCTGCGCAAGGCAAAGACGGATGCGGTGGCCCGCAAACTGACCGAACCGGGCAAGGAAGAGCGCGTGCCCGCTTCGACGCTGCGCAAGGGCGACCGCGTCGTCGTCGAAGCCAACGACATCATTCCCGGCGACGGGACGGTCATTGAAGGCATCGCGTCCGTGAATGAGTCAGCCATCACCGGCGAGTCGGCTCCGGTCATTCGCGAAGCGGGCGGCGATCGATCCGCGGTCACGGGCGGCACCACGGTGTTGTCGGATCGGATCGTGGTCGAGATCACGTCGAACCCCGGCCAGACGTTTCTCGATCGCATGATCAGGCTGGTCGAAGGGGCGGAGCGCCAAAAGACTCCCAACGAGATTGCACTCGACATCCTGCTCGCCGGACTGACGATCGTCTTTCTCCTCGCGACCGTTACGCTCAAGCCGTTCGCCGTCTACTCGGGGAGCGACGTGTCGATCACCATCCTCGTCGCGTTGCTCGTTTGCCTGATCCCGACGACGATCGGTGCGCTCCTCTCGGCCATCGGCATCGCCGGCATGGATCGCGTGCTCCAGCACAACATCCTCGCCATGTCGGGCCGCGCCGTCGAAGCGTCGGGCGACGTGAACGTGCTGCTCCTCGACAAGACCGGCACGATCACGCTCGGCAACCGGCAGGCGCACGAATTCATCCCCGCGCCCGGCGTCGAGCCGCAGATGCTCGCCGAGATCGCGCAACTCTCGTCGCTGGCCGACGAAACGCCAGAGGGCCGCTCCATTGTCGTACTGGCGAAAGAGCAGTTCGGGTTGCGCGGCCGCGAGCTTCACGACCTCGGCGCGCACTTCGTCCCGTTCACTGCGAAGACACGCATGTCGGGACTCGACTTCGCGAACGGCCGCGCGATCCGCAAAGGCGCCGCCGACGCGGTCGATGCGTTCGTGCGCGCGCGCGGCGGGGCGCTTCCCGACGCTGTTCGCGACGCGGTCGCGCGCATCGGCGGCGAAGGAGGAACGCCGCTCGTCGTGACAGACAACGAGCACGTGATCGGCACGATCTATCTCAAAGACATCGTGAAGGGCGGGATGAAGGATCGCTTCGATCGCCTGCGGATGATGGGCATTCGTACGGTGATGATCACCGGCGACAACCCCCTCACCGCCGCCACGATCGCGCGCGAGGCAGGCGTCGATGACTTCCTCGCCGAAGCCAAGCCGGAAGACAAGCTGGCGCTGATTCGAAAAGAGCAGGCGCAGGGGAACCTCGTGGCGATGACCGGCGACGGAACGAACGACGCGCCGGCGCTCGCACAGGCCGATGTCGGCATGGCCATGAACACCGGAACGCAGGCGGCGAAAGAAGCCGGGAACATGGTCGATCTCGATTCGAACCCGACGAAGTTGATCGAGGTCGTCGAGATCGGCAAGCAACTCCTCATGACCCGCGGAGCGCTCACGACATTCTCGATCTCGAATGACGTGGCGAAGTACTTCGCCATCATCCCGGCGCTCTTCCTCGTCACGTTCCCGGAGCTGCAGGCGCTCAACATCATGCGGCTGGCGACACCGCAAAGCGCGATCCTCTCGGCGGTCATTTTCAACGCGCTGATCATCGTCGCCCTCATTCCGCTTGCGCTGCGCGGCGTCGACTACCGGCCGCTCGGCGCGGCGCGAATCCTTCGACGCAATCTCCTCCTCTACGGCGTTGGCGGTGTCGTCATCCCGTTCATCGGCATCAAGGCCATCGATCTTCTTCTTCACGCGGTGCACCTCGCATGAAAACGCATCTCCTCGTTTCGCTTCGCATGACCGTCGTCCTTCTCGTCATCACGTGCGGCATCTATCCGCTCGTCGTCTTCGCGCTTGCGCAGCTCGCGTTTCGCGAAAAGGCCAACGGTTCGTTCATCACGCACGACGGGCGAGTGATCGGGTCTGAGCTGATCGGACAGTCGTTCACGTCGGATCGCTTCTTCCACTCGCGGCCGTCGTCGTCGGACTACGACGCGACGGCGTCCGGCGGAACGAACCTCGGCCCGACATCGCAGAAGTTGCGCGACGCAGTCTCGTCGGCGGTGAAGTCGTACGACGTGCACAACGATGTTCCCGCCGATGCCGTTACCTCGTCAGGGTCGGGACTCGATCCGCACATCTCACCGGCAAACGCAAACGCGCAGGCCGCACGCGTTGCTCGCGCCAACGGCGTTGCCGTCGAGCAGGCCCGCGCCCTCGTCGCCCGATTGACCGAAGAGCGATTCCTCGGCGTCTTCGGCGAGCCTCGCGTGAACGTGCTTCGCTTGAATCTCGCCGTTGCGGAGCTGAAGCGCCGATGAGCGTCGCCGCGGCGATCCGGATCACGTCGGCCGATGAAGATCGCGTCATCAGGCACGCCGTCGAATTCGCCCGCCAGCAGAGCGCGCCTTGCTTCATCATCTCCGTCGTCAGTGAACTTCCCTACGGTGCGGTCGCTGAAGAAGAGCGCAACGTCGTACGGCGTAATCTGGAGATGATCACCGAGCTGGAAGCCTCTCCGGTGATGCAAGAGGGCGACGACGTGGCGAAGACGCTTCTCGCAATTGCGCGCGGCTTCGGCGTGCGCACTCTCTTTCTTCAAAGCGGGACGTCGCGGCTTCTCGGACGGTCGATCGCCGAGCAACTGCTGTATCTCGATCCTCCATTTGATGTCGTGGTCGTGAGCTCAGACTGATGGGATGACGGATGATCGCGGCCGCCGCGCCGACGAGTTTCTCGCGCTGACCCGCCGCGAGTCGGCGAAGGGAAAGCTGAAGGTGTATCTGGGCATGGCCGCCGGCGTGGGCAAGACGGTGCGCATGCTCGACGACGCGCACGCGATGCGCCGTCAGGGAATCGATGTCGTCGTCGGATTCGTCGAGTCGCACGGCCGCGCGGAAACGGTCGCGCGGATCGGCGACCTCGAAGTGATCCCGCGTACGAGCCGCCAATACAAAGACGTGGTCATCGAGGAAATGGACCTCGACGCCTGTCTCAAACGCAAGCCCGACGTACTTGTCGTCGACGAGCTGCCGCATACGAACGCTCCCGGCTCGCGGCACGAAAAGCGATGGCAGGACGTCGAGGAGATTCTTGGCGCCGGTATCTCCGTGATGACCGCGATGAACGTGCAGCACCTCGAGGGGGTGCAGGACATCGTCCGATCGGCGACGGGGATCGACATTCGAGAGCGCGTCCCCGACCGCGTCATCCGCGAAGCGGCGACGGTCATCCTCGTCGATCTTCCAGTGCCGGAGCTGCAGGAGCGGCTGAAGCAGGGAAAGATCTACCCGCCGGATCAAGCGAGACGCGCGCTCGACAACTTCTTTCGCGCCGAATTGCTCGTCAAGCTGCGCGAGCTGGCGCTGCTTCAAACCGCCGACTACTCCGGCCGGCACGGGACGCCGGAAGAGGACTCGAATCTCACGCCGCGCATTGCCGTCGCGTTGCCATTCGAACCGGCCGTCGCGCGTGCGCTGATCCTGCGCGGCTCGCGCCTCGCCGGCAGGATGAATACGCGCTGGTTAGCGCTCTACGTCCGGCGCCGCCGCGATCACGCCGAGAACATGAGCGCCGCACAACACCGGCTGCTCACGGAGAACGTGCAGCTCGCGATGTCGCTCGGCGCGAGCGTCGTGATTCGCGAGTCCGAAGACGTCGTCGGCGCACTCCTCGATGTCATTCGCGAGGAAAAGGTATCGCTCCTCGTCGTCGGTCGCCCGTCGCGTCGTGGTCTTCTGGGTCGCGTTTCGCCCGGCATCGTGCAGCGCTTACAGGAAGCGAAAGGCTTCGACTTGCTGATCGCTGATTTCGATCTGGAGAACGAGTAACGGCAGGAAACGAAACGCGGTGACTACAATTCGAGCCATGAAGCTGAGCGATCTCGTGAGCGCAGACGACATCATCCTCGGTGTACGCGCGCCGGACATCGCCGGAGCTGCGACACACATTCTCGAACGGACCTTGCCGCGACACGGCTTCTCGCCGGATGAAGTTCGCCGTCTGATCAGCGCCGTGGTCGCTCGCGAGCAGGAGATGTCAACGACGTGCGGCGCCAGCGCCATCCCGCATGCGCGCGATGCTGCCGTGAAGTCGTTCATCGTGGCCATCGGAACGAACCGCGACGGCATCTTCGAAGGGGAGCGCGATCCGCGTGTGATCTTCGCGTTCTTGTCGCCTGATTCGAAAACGAGCGAGCATCTCGCGCTTCTCGCGTCGCTCTCCCGACTCGCGCACGAGTCGAGCGTCATGGATGCGATCGCCGAAGCGACGACGCCCGAGAAGGTCGTCGAATTACTGAAGCGATAGGCGATCGGTGTCGTCTTCGAAGGCGAAGAGGTTTCCGAATCGTGCCCAGCGGATCATCGTCTCGAACATGAGCTCGTAGTTCTCGCGCGGCAGCGCAAGAATGATCATTTCCCGGACGATGTCGCCGTCCACCTCTCCTCCCTCGCGTTGAAGGAGTTTGGAGACATCGTTGAACAGCCGCAGCTTGAGGAGTTGCTCGCGCCAGATCGCCTTTCGCCCTTCCGCCTCGGCACGTACAAATCGCCGCCCATCAGGCGTCAGCACGACATCCTGCTTGGGCGTGTCGACGAAATTGAGAAGCTCCGCCGCCTTCGTGACAGCCATGATGTGTCCGAATTCATGGCCGGTCGCCGCGGCAACATCAAAGATGTCATCGATTCCGCTCTTCGCGTCGAGGTATTCGAGCAACCCGATGATGTCGGACGTGTCGGTATGCGGCAGCGCTTCGATCCTGCTGCCGCGGGTCCCACCAGTGCTCGGAACATCCGGCATCTCGGCCCCGGTGATGATCTCGTGGAGATAGTCGACCAATGCCTCTGATTCGCGCGAGCGTTGATCGCGTGGCCGCGGAAGCGGGTTCTCGACAATGGTGCGAACGCGGCCTGGATGGCTGCTGAGGACGATGATGCGGTCGGCCATGTACACCA
>Ga0075425_100000136_pt1 | contig 62370 bp, 103 predicted proteins | sample SoiMethybrSBSTD4_FD_75300 | JGI IMG/M metagenome (GOLD analysis project Ga0075425, IMG submission 75300) | Bulk soil microbial communities from a Populus tree surrounding site in Tennessee, USA - Soil MetaG P. TD hybrid SBSTD4 | ecosystem: Environmental > Terrestrial > Soil > Tree plantation... | reverse complement strand
CATCGGGACCGAGAGGCCGCGGAGCAGCCGATCGGAGTAGCCAGGCTCGCCCGCCTGCGGGTCGAGCGGCTCGCCGCCCTCCGTGAACATGATCGGCGTGTTCGCGCTCTTGCCCTCGTACGCGGCCTCGAACCCCACGTAGGGGCGGAGCACGTGTCCGATGCCGAAGCCGGGCTGGCCGCCGTCGCTCATGCCTCGTCTCCGTCGTCGCCCTCATTGGGCTCGGCGGCGTCGTCCCCGTTCGGCTCGGCCTTGTCCTCGTCGTCGTCGTCGTCCTTCGAGGACGCGTTCCTCTTCAGGCGCTTGTCCTTCTTCGCCTGGTAGAGAAGGAAGAGCGCGGCGCCGCCGCCGACGACAGCGTAGGTGGCGGAGACGGCAGCCTCGCGGTCCGTCTCCGGCAGGCCCTGGGTCACGTTCTTGGCGGCGCGGTAGCCGTTGACCAGGGCGCCGCCGGCGAAGCCGCCCGCGAGCGCGCCGAAGACGCCGCCGCCGTACTTCCAACCGACCACGGCGCCGACGGCGATGATGGCGAGAGCCGTCCCGAGCATGCCGCTCGACGCCGGCGCTGCCTGCTGCACCTGCCCGCCAGGCACCGCTGTCGTGATGTCGTCGCCGTACGCCTGCCGGTTGATCGGGCCGCCCGGGTAGTCGCGCGCCTGAGCGTAGGCGCCGGGGGCGAGCGACGAGCCGCGGCCCTGCTCGGATAGGGTCGCCGGCCGGCCGTAGTCGTAGTCCCCGACGGCCTGCTGGAGCTCCTGCGAGGCGCCCCCCCCTGCTCGGATGGTGAGCTGCGCAGGCGGCTCGGCCTGCGCGGGCGTCTCGTCCGGGGCCGTGCCCGGCATCGGAGGCAGGTCGCCCCAGGCCGCATAGCTACCCATCCCACTATACGCGTCCATGGAGCTCTCCGACTTGTATCAAGGTCTCGCAAGAAATGCAGCCGCTTGCGTCGGCGAACCGATCTGGCGCATGGCGTCGGGCGAGGGCGCCGGCGCCTCCGGACGGTAGAGGTACTCGGCGTCCGGGCCCGGGATGGGGGAGCGTTCGAGCAGGCGACGGGCGAGCATGAGGCGCGCACGTCCAGCCCCCAGGCCGTCCGGCTCGTGGACGAGTTGGCCCTTCAGGAGCCCGTCGCCGGGCACCTTCTGCGCCTTCTTCGAGCGGGTGCAGCTGCCCGAGGCGTAGACGTTGAGGGCCCAGTCGGCGCCGTAGCGCCGGCACGAGGCGAAGCTCTTCGTGACCATGAAGAGCTGGATCCGGAACATCAGCTCCCGGTCGCCGAAGATGTCCTTCTGGGTCTTGCCCTCGACCCCGTGGATCGGCTGGATCGTCGCTCCGTCGACGAGGCGGATCTGCCCAAGCCCCGCGGCTTGGCCCCCGTCGCAGTCCATCCCGGGCGGCCGCTGCTTCGAGCAGGGTCCCTTGTCCACGTCCTTCGCGAACCCGGACTCCATGAAGGCGATCGCCAGGAGCGTCGCCGCCGTCCGAGCTCGGCCGTGCTTGCCGCCGAAGAGCGACTTCGTCTCTGGCGCGTAGGTGACGTGGTAGAGCGCCTGGGCGATCTCCTCGTAGCGCGCCTGCTTCTCGGAGGCGGTCTCCTCCCAGCCCTGGAGCTGGGGTGCGGCCGCGAGCTTGTCCGGGGGTGCCAGGTAGACCATGAGGGCGTACAGCCATGCTGCAATAGCGTTCATGGTGGGGGCGTCGCATGGCGACGTCCTCGCGGCAACCCGAGCGGACTGTCGGGCTCAGCCCCGGCCGGAAGAGGGTTTCCCGGGCCATTCCTCAGCGCCTTCCGGCCCTCATCACGGCCGCGCCGACGCCGGCGCTGGCTGCGATCGTGAGGAGAGCGACGACGGGGTTGTGCGCGATGGACCATCCGGTCGGGTCCGCCTTCGCACACGCGTCGTCGGCCGCGGTCTCGGTGCCAGGGCTCGTCGTGTGGATCCCGAGGCACACCTTCTGCTCGTAGCGGGCGGTCAGGACGTAGAACAGCCCGAGTCCGGCTCCGACCGCGGCGCCGACCATCATCTCGCGCGAGTGCTTCACGGCAGGCCTCCGAAGGGTCCTGGAGGCGGGACTCCAGGAATGAGCCAGAGCAGGAAGAGCTTCGGCTTGAAGAGGAGGAAGTAGAGCCCGGAGCCCCAGATCGCGACGTGGAAGGCGGTCTTCGCCATCCGCTTCTGCCTGCGGGTGAGCGTCACGCTTCCCCCTTCGCCACGTGCTCGGGGCACGCCATCAGGATCGGGCGCACCCGGTGCCGACCGCCAGGGCAGAGCGGGTGCTCACCGATCGGGTCTCGGACACAGCCTCGCTCCTCGTAGACCTCGGCGTCGCACTCCGCGTCGCCCTCGTTGTGGTACGGGTGGACCCGGACCTTGCCGTCCGGGCACACCACCTCGTAGCCCGGGTGGAGGTCCGTCACCGGCTCGCCCTCCGCTGGAGGTAGCGGGTGAGACCGTAGCCGGCGCCGAGGCCGAGCGCGGCTGCGAGCAGATGCGCCCCGCTCGGGGAGGAGAGCTTCGGCGGGGGTGCGTGACCCGGCAAAGGCGCCATCTCGGTCGCGCACGGGTCCGTCTTCGAGCCGACCAGCACCTGCCCCGGCTTCGGGAACGGACACGCCACCGGCAGGGTCGGGAGCGGCAGCGCCACCGGGGTTTCCAGCGGGCCGGCCGGACCGGCGTCGTAGGGCATGCCGTCACCGGGGAGACACACCGTGCCGTCGCCGAGGCCGTCGTAACCGCTCACCGGTCCGCAGGCGCCGTTCCAGCGGGCGGCCAGGTAGACGGTGAGGATGGCCGGCAGGACCCCGTGCGCCTGGAAGAGGTGGTCGGCTGTGCCGTTGGTGCGGTCCTTCGTGACCGCCTGGATCCGCTTCTCCGGCGACAGGCCCGGGTCGCCCCAGCCGAAGATGCTGAGACCATTGGCGACGCGCCGGTCGTACCAGCCGTCGGCGAAGCTCTCCCAGGTGTAGCTCGGCATGGGCTTCCCGGTGGAGTTGACGTCCACGCTCTTGAAGGAGAGGCCGCCGGGGTAGACGATCTTGTCGAGCTCGTCCCAGTAGGTGGCCTCGTAGTCGGCCGGAGCGGTCTTCAGGATCTCGGCCCAGATGAGGTTGGCCGTCTCGGTCGTCGACGGGAACGGCGGCTCGATCGACGAGTGCGTGATGACGAGCTGGTGCGCCTGGGGGTTCTGGCTCGGGCGCTTCGCCGCCGCGAGCCGGCCGTAGGCGATCCACTTGTTGTAGGAGGCCGCCACCATCACCGGCAGGCCCGAGTTCGGGTCCTTGATCGGGTTGCCGGTCGCGGGGTTCTTGACGAACGATCCGTGGATGCCGTCGAAGGCGCCCACGAAGTCGATCTTCTGGGCGTCGTTCGCTTCGAGCACCTGCGAGACGCCGGCGTCGACGCCGTTCGAGAACCCGATCACGGCGACCCGGCCGATGTCGCCCTTGCCGCCCGCCCGCGCGAACATGCCGGGCACGACGTTGCCAGCGCCGTCGCGCACGCCCGCGAGCCAACTCTGATAAAACGTCCGCCCCTGCCCGAGCGGCGCGGCTGGCACCGCCAGGAGCGCGGGCGGCTTCTGGAAGCGCGCCGCCACCTCGGGCGGCACGCTCGACAGAAACGAGACGATGAGGTCGGTCGCCATGGTGCTCCTACCGCGATGCTCGGATGGCGGAGCCTTCCTCGATGAAGATCCTCTTGCCGCGGTGGAAGTCCTTCGTCGTGTCGGCCCACGTGAGCGCCTCCGCCCTCGTCTTGAACCAGGGCGTCACGCGCTTCTGCGTTCCATCGTGCACGACGGCGCGGTAGCGCCGCTTCGTGGGGTCGCTCATGTTCCGCTTGAAGGCGCACTTCGGCCAGCCGGCGTGGCTCGCGTTCTCGATCATGCGCTCCTCGACCTCGGCGATGTCGCGCTGCTTCTTCCGCCCGTAGGACGGGTCGGGCAGGTTCACGGCCACGGCGATCTTGTCCCAGGCGCGGCGCATGTTGCGGACGCCATCGGCGAGCTTCTCGAAGCTCTCCTCCGCGTCCACGAGCACGATCGACTCGTTGAAGAAGGCGACCGCGGCGTTCAGGAGGTGGACGCCCTCGGAGAGAAACCCGGCCTCGGCCTCGGGCAGCTCCTCACCCCGCACGAACTTGGAGAGCTCGTCGCGCACCGCGGCCGAGACCGTGCCGAGGTGCTTCGAGATCCGCTCCATGCGCGGCCGCTCCTCTTCGAGGATCCCGATCATGTCCCGGTCGACGAAGCTGTCGTACTGGTCGATCTCGTCCTTGTGCCTGCGGATCTCGGCCCCGAGCGCGTGGCGCCACGATTTGAGGAGCTTTTCCTGAGAGACGTTCATGTGGTGTTCTCCGTTAGCCGACGATGCCGTCCTTTTCCACGTCGAGCTCGTCGCCCTCGATGATCATGACGACGCCGCCGCGGTCGCTCCCCTTCGGCTCCGTGTAGACGAAGATGAAGGGCTGGTCCTTCCGCTGCCCACGCGCGCTCCAGCGGATCTTCGATGCTCCGAGCATGCCGTGCCGGACGAGGACCTTGACCACGCCGTCGTCCTTCTTCGTGCTGAACCGGGGCTCGCGGTCGGTGCCGCCGGTGTAGAGCCGGAGGTTCGCTTCCTCGAAGAGGCCGAGCACGGCGAAGTGCTTGGGCATGGGCACGCCCGCGTACGAGACGGTCGGGCCGACGGTCGGCCAGCGGCGGTCCTGTCGGTCGTAGCTGTGCAGAAACCCGGGCACGACGAGGACCCGGTTCGGCGACTCGGCGATGTGCTTGTAGAGGTCGTAGTCGCCGTCCCTCTTCCACTTGTCGGAGGCGTAGGCGACCGCGAGCGAGTCGCCGACGTGCTGCATCCGAGTCGGCCACGAAAACGGCAGCTCCACCTTCTCCCGCACCGGCTTGTCGGTGAAGGTCTCGCGGTACTTCCGCCCGATCGACTCGGCGTCGATCACGAGCGGACGTGCGGCGGAGCGGTTCGAGCGCACGCGGTTAGCGTCCCTTCGGCTTTCCGAAGCCCTGCGCGAGCGCGATCGCCGGCGTCACCACCGGGAAGAGGTTGCCCATGAAGCCCCACCAGAGCGCCCAGCCGAGCGAGTGGTTCCTCTTGTAGCCGTGGTAGGTCGACGCCGCGGTCGAGGCGAGCCGCAGCATCATCATGGCCGGGTTCGAGTAGATGGCGGCCACCTTCGAGGCCGTCGTCGCGTCCGCCGGCGCCGGGTCGGCGCCGTAGCCGGCCGCGGCCCAGATGGGGCCGGACCACTTCTGGCTGTGGGGCGTGTGCGCGACGGAGGCGCCCCGCATCGTCTGCCCGAGGCCGGAGAAGATGTTGCCCCTCGGCGTCACGATGGTGCCGTCGCTGATGTTGGGATCGCCGATGCGGCGCTGATGCGCGCCGCCGAGCCAGATGCTCTTGCCGTTGTAGAGCTGGGGCACGGGACCGCGGCGCGTCCCGCCGCTCGTGACGGTACCGCCCGAGGTCATGGCCTGCGGGGCCAGGTGTGCTGCCGAGTACCTTCCACCGCTCATGATCAGATCCTCCTCGCGAGCCAGATGACCGCGAGGCCTCCGGCGATCCACTTCCAGCCGCCATCCTTGACCCAGGTCCACGCCTCCCCAGGCGTGCCTGCGCCGGAGAGGCCTCCGCCCTTTCGGGCGAGCACGCCCTTCGCGTGCCAGCCGCGGCCGACGTGGCGGGCGTCGCCCGGGAGCGGACGCGCCGCCTCGATCGATGCGACCCCGACCTTGCCGGCCGAGCTCGGCATCCGCGGCGTCGGCAGGTCCGCGTTGATCGGGACGTCGCCGGAGCCGACGTAGTAGTCGTAGAGCCCAGACTTGTCGTCGAAGACGGAGTACTGCATCAGACGAGCTCCTTCAGCCATCGCTCACCGTCGTAGAGCCAGAGCACGAGCGGGGAAGCTTCCCGGCCGCGGAGCGCGTCGATGCCGACGATGGCGCCGCGCTGCTGATTCGCGGGCCTGTCCTTCTCGACCCGCGCCACCTCGTGGCACTGCCGCGCCGAGTCGCACGTGACGACCAGGCTCCGGCGCCCAGGGACGGAGACGACGGCGCGCAGGCTCATGCGCTGCCCTTCTTCTTGAGGAGCGGCGGCACCACCTTGAACGCCACCCAGACGAGCCCGACGATGGCCGCCACCTTGACCAGCCCCGACGCGAGCTCCGAGACGCCGGGGATCATCCCCTCGGCCTGCAGGCTCCGCGTCGCCTCGATGCACTTCTGTACCGTCTCCTGGTCGCCGTCCTTCTGCGCCTTGTCGCAGAGGTCGCGCATCAGCACGTTGTTGTCGGCCAGGCGCTTCGAGCTGTAGAGGTAGAGCAGGAAGAGAGCCGCGATCGCGACCACGGCGACCACGACGGCCCAGACGACGACGGGGGCGATGCCGAGGCCTTGCGTGCTTCCGGGCGCCGGCGGCGTGAACAGGGCCTTCAGGTACCCGGTTTCTTCCATGCGCACGACCGCGCCGAAAACCTGGAGGCGGTAGCCAGCGTCCTCCTGGGCCCAGGCGGGGTTGATGGTCTTGACGCCCGGGGAGAGCGCTTCCTTGCCGACCGCGCCGCTCATCCACGGCCCGATGCCCCAGGCGGCGCGGGTGAAGGTGGCGATCACAAACGCCTGCGCCGTCGCCGAGTCGAAGGCGATGCGCACCGCCTCAGGCAGGCTCGTCGCGGTCGGGTCCGCCAGCGTCTTTTCGAGCGCGTCGTGGTTGCGCTCTTCCCAGACCTCGACCTTCGACAGGGTCTGGTCGGCCGCGGCGATGTCGAAGCTGAGCTCGGGGCGGTACTTCCGGAGGATCTTCTCGGCCGCGGCGCGGCCGTTCGCGAGCTTCTCGGGCAAGGTGTTGCCCATGAAGGCCGGGAGATCGGCGCGCGCGAGCGAGAGCGCTGCGAGCTCGGTGGTCATGCGGCGCTCCCGATCCGGGTCGTGAGGTACCAGGTGAGGCCCAGGATGGCCGCGGAGGCTACCATCCGGAAGCCGGGCGTGTCGAACGCGTGCATGTCCCAGCCGGTGTCGCCGAGGTCCTCGACCGAGGTGACGGTGATCTGCATCCCGAGCTCGACCGGCAAGGGCACGCCCGGCACCGACGCCTGCACCGCGTCGCCCGGCTGGATGACGCCGCCGTCGGCGCGCCAGCGCAGGATCGCCACCGCCCCGCCCTGCGCCGGCGCGACCGAGGCCACATCGGCGGGATAGGTCGCCGTGAGCGGACCGATGAGCTCGGCCGGATCGGCGACGCCCGAGGGGGACTCGACCGCGAGGCCGACCCGGTAGCGATGTCCCTCACGCGCGATCATGCGAGCGCTAGCGCCTCCCTCGCTGACCTTGGCCTACGAGCGCCGCGCCGATGAGGAGCGCGCCGGCGATGGCGACTCCCCAGCCGACCACGCCGAGCGTCGGGACCTTGACCGGGATGAGCGTGGCCGGGAGCTTCTTCCCCGTCGGGTCCTCGCACCAGACGTTGCCCTCGGCGTCGCCCTTGGCCTCGGACCCGGCCGGGCACGAGATGTTTTCGATCTCCGCCTCGGGCGGTGCGCCGAGCACGACCGCGTACGGCCAGCTCCAGCGCCCGCGGCAGACGGGCATCGGACGCGGCAGCATCACGCCGCCTTCTTGCGCCCGAAGGCGTAGTAGAGGCCGCCGCCGACCACGACGACCCCGGCCGCGATGAGCAGCATGGTCGTGGTCGACATGCCCTCACCCTCGGGCGCCGGCGTGATCGGCTCCCCTGGCCCTGGCGCCATGCCCGGGCCCATGCCGAAGAGCTTGATCGTGGGCTTGGTCACCGGGGGCTTGAGGGCCAGCAGGGCCGGCGAGATCTTGAGCAGCGGCGTCGCGCCCGGCAGAAACCGCGCGCAGCCGGCCGTGTCGTAGGGCAGCTTGAGCTTCGCCTTGGCGAGCTCGCCCTGCATGCACGCGGTCCACTCCGGACCGAAGTTGAGCGCGATCTTCGGCGTCGCTGTCGCCGCCGCGGCGAGCTTCTTGTCCTCGTCCTGGGCGTACTTGTCGTACGCAGGCGCGACCGCGCTCTCCAGCGCGTCGATGCAGTCCTCGAAGTCCCAGTTGCGCTGGTAGTTGAGGTACCAGGCCATCGCTCGGATCTGGCCCTTGACGTTGGCCCAGCCGTAGGTGTGGCTGAGCATGTGCATCGCGAGCAGCGCGTTGATGACCTCGACCTTGATCTGGTAGAGCGACCCAGACACGATCACGTGCCGCCGGCTGTATCCAGCCCCAGAGGGCTCCTGGAAGTACGTGACGAGCTCCGCGCAGCGCCACCAGTTGCCGCCGTCGCACTTGCCCGGCTTCTTGCCCGAGCCCGAGCCGACGAAGACGGTGCAGCCGCTTCCGGTGCAGCCCGCCGATGCCGACGCGCTGAACTCCAACCCGAGACCGTTGCCGTAGCTCATGACTCATTTCCTCCAGAGGGCGGCGATGACGATGGCGCCGGCCGTGAGCGCGATCACGATGGGCCAGACGGGCGGCCCAGGCTTTTTCACCGCATCCGGCGGCGGCGGGGTGGCCTTGTCGGGGAAGGGCGGAATCGGCACCGCCTTCATCCCGATCGGCACGGTCACGGGCGCGGTGGCCACTAGCGCCCTCCCTTCTTCGACGCCGACCCAAGCGCCCAGAAGAGGGCCACGGCGGCGAGGCCGACGCCGATGTAGAGCCCGGCCTGCGAGCTCTCCTTCTTCTTCGCGCCGGTGCAGATCCCGGTCGCGACGTCGTACTTGCCGCCCGCGTCCTGGCACTTCCGGTTGGCGTCGTCCACGGTGGTCGTGCCCGTGCGCACCGGCGCCGCGGCCGCGGCCGCGTCGACCACGGCGTCGCGCGCCTGCGCGGCTTGCTTCATGAAGAGCGCGAGACGGAGGCGCTCGGTCTCGTTCGGGGCCTCCGCCGCCTGCATCCAGAGCGCCTGCTGGTAGTCGTCGGCCGCCTTGATCGCCGCCTGGTAGTCGTCCGTGGCCGTCGGAGGCGCCACCTTGCGCGGCCCGGTCACGAGCGTCTTCGTGATCGCCGTTTCCGACGCCGGCCGCGAGACCGCGCTCGGAGGATCGAAGCAGGTCGCCTGGAAGGTGCAGCCGGTCTTCCGCCACGCCTCGTAGAGCTTCATCTTCGTCGAGCCGCCGAGCCGCTGGTTGGCAGCGCCGGCGATGAGCTCCAGGCCGTTGACGGAGGGCTGCGGTCCGCCCCCAGGCTCGCCTTGCTGCACGTACGGAGGCGGCACTTGCCAGCCCATGCCGCGGTAGCGCGAGACCGCGAGGAGCATCTCCTCGGCCGCGGCCTCGTCCCAGATGTCGTCGTCGGCGAGGTCCTTCCACGTCGTCTCGGTGACGACCTCGATCGGGCCCTTCTTGAACGGGTCGCTCTCGGCCTCCGCGAGCGAGCGAAGCGCGCGCTTCACCTCGGCGACGGCGCCAGGGGCGTTGAGGTCGTACGGAGCGAGGTCGGCGCCGAGCCCCGAGTACGGCAGGGCATGTCGGATCTGGCCGTACGTGTAGGTCTCGCCGCCGAGGCCGAGGATCTGCTCGCGCTGCATCCTCGCCACCCAGGCGAGCGGATCGGGGTGACCGACGCCGCCGGGGGGGTAGGCGATCTGGGCGGTCCAGCCGAGCGCGCGCGGCTCGCCGACGTAGCGGCACTCGGCGCGGCGCGAGTCGAAGGCGTAGCCGCGGGGGCAGAGGCGCTGGTTCGTGCGTCGACGGATCATCGATCGACCTTCTTCCAGAGCGCCGCCGTCGCGATGGCGACGATCCCCATCTGCCCGAGCGTCACGCCGAGCACGAAGCCGGCCGCGCCCCAGATTCCCTCGCGCCCCTTCGGGGCCGCGGCGGCGCCGATGAGGGTCCCGACCGCGCCGCGCAGCACCATCGTGGTCGCGAGCTCGGTAGAGGACGCCGGGGGCGAAGCCGCGGCCGGCGCCACCACCTTCGTGGTCGCCGGCGCTTGCACTGCCTCGGCTCCGAAGCCGCGGATCGCGTAGAGCGACATCAGCGTTTCCTCCCCGCGAGCGCGGCCACGGCGAGCACCGCGCCGGCGCCAGCGAGCCAGATCCAGGCGGGCACTCCGGTCGACGCGGCCACGACCGGCGGCGGCGGGGCGTTGTCGCCGCCGGGGATGGGACCGGCCTTGCCCGCTCCGATGAGGGCGCGCGCCTGCGAGAGCAGCTCCGCGGGCTCCGGGCGGAGGAGAGCGTGCGTGGATCCCTCGCTCGCGAGCGAGGCCACGAGCGAAGGCTGCGCGGTAAAGATCAGCTTGGCGGTGTCGGACGGGATCGAGCGCTTCTCCACCAGGGCGGCCATGTGGCCGCCGACGATGAAGTCGTCGATCACGGCCCAGGCGCTCTTCGGCGGAGGTCCGAGCGGCATGCGCGCCTCGCCCTGCACCGGGTCCTGCTCGCTCTTCAAGTCGAACTGCATGAGCGAGAGCACCTGCTGCAGAGCCGGCAAGGCCTCGGGGCGGACGAGCACGAGCCCGCCGTCGGTCACGTAGGTGACGTCCGGCAGGAAGAACTCCGTCCCGAGGCCGTGGCGCAGGTAGCTCATCGCTCGATCAGTGCCTCCGGCGCCGTCGGTTGGCGGCGTACGCGCGGCTGGAGCTCCGGCCCTCGGGGGCCTTCTTCCCAGTCATGGCGGCGATGAGCGCGATCGCGACGACGCCGACGGCGGCGCCGGCGACCCAGGGGAAGCTCGCCTTCGCCATCGCCTCCGGGGTCTCGGCCGCAGGGGCGCCGCCGCCTCCGCCGCCACCGCCGCCGGAGGGCGTGATCCCGTGCTCTGTGTCCCAGGCCACGAGCGAGACGCAGTTGCCGGAGACGTCCCGGCCCTGCCCGGCCGGGCAGCGCGGGATGCACTGCTGCGTCGCGATGTCGTAGTCCATGCCCTTCATGAGGCACGTGTCCCCGGTCGTGCCTCCGGTCTTGACCGCGACGCAGCCGCCGCCGACGACGGGCGAGGGCGTCAGCCCCGGCTTGCAGAGACACTCGCCCGAGGGCTCGTCGAAGAACTCGCCCGAGGCGCAGTCGGCCGCGGCCCCAAACGATCTTCCCATTGCTGTGTAGCTCACAGGCTTGCTCCTTCTTGGATGCGGTTCACGACTTCCTCCGACGACTCGATGCGAGGACAGCGACGAGCCCGAGCCCGAGGGCTCCGAGCGCGATCCAGGGCGCCGACTTCTCCAGCGCGCTCGGCGCTGCTTGCGCCGTGCTGGGCTTCGACGCCTGGGGTGGTGCCGGCTGTGGCGGCGGCGGGACCGGCACCGGCGGCGGCGCTTGCACGACGGGCATGCAGACGCCGATCTCGTTCGCCACGGTGCCGGGCGTGCACTCCTTCTTGCACCGGCTCGGGAAGAGCGGGTCGAACACGCTCCCGATCGTCTTGCACGCGCCCGGCTCGGTCGGGACGCACGTGCCTGGCTCTCCCTCCGTGGTCGCCTGCCCCATGAACCCAGGCGGGCACGTGGACCCGGGCGGTGCCCAGCACGTCGTGCCGTCCGGCTGGAGCTCCCAGCCAGGCGGGCAGGTGATGGCGCCGAAGCCGGCGTAGGCGAGGGCGTAGCTCACGTCGGCCTCGCGTAGGAGACGAGGAGCGCGATCCCGACGGCCGCGCCGACCACCCATGGCGCGGCGCTCTTCGCGACCGAGGCGAGCGTGGGCTTGCCAGCCTCGAAGGCGCTCCCGGCGCTGCCGCCGCTGCCGCTCGGGCTGTCGGACCAGGGCCACCGGATGCCGGTGCCCTCGTCGTCGCCTGACTCCGACGCTGCCCTGCACTCGCTGGCAGAGGCGTCCCAGACACCGCCGGCCGCGGCGCAGGCGGAGGCGCCGACGTTGGCGACCGTGCCCGACCCGCTCGATCCGACGAGCACGCAGTCGCCGTACACCGTCGCCGCGTAGCCCGACTTGCATCCGGTCTCCGCGCACGTAGCCGAGTCCTTCCACGAATTCGGGTCGGTGCAGAGCGGGTGCGGGTCGTCGCCGAGAGCGTGGCGACGACGGCGGCTGGCGAGGGCGTAGCTCACGGCCGGGTCAGGCTCCCTTCATCACGCGGTAGACGCCGAGGGCGACCAGGCCCGCGAGCCCGAGCGATCCGAAGACGGCGCCGCCGCCAGCGCCAACGGCAGCGAGCACCGTCTTCTCGTGCGGGTTCTTGCCGATGAGGTAGCCGATGGCGCCGCCGATCCCGGCGTCGAGCAGGCTCGACCCCGTCGGGCTCCCGAACGTCTCCGAGGTGCCGAGCCCGCTCGCGCCCACCTTGGCGCTGCAAGCGCAGGGACTGCCGAGCCCGGCGTACGGGGTGAGCGCGTACGGGTTTTGCCGGTACGGCCGCGTGAAGATCGGATAGGTCCAGATCGGACCGTGGTAGCGGGTCGGGTACGGGTGGTTGTGCCCGACCGTCGGCGACACGACGCCTTCGTAGGTGTCGCCGAAGATGGACCAGTGCTCGGGCTTCTGACCGGGGCGGTGCATGACCTACCTCACCACCGACATCGCGATGGCGGCGAGCAGGACCCCTGCGAACGCGCCCCCGACCACGAACGGCGCGTACTGCGAGACCGAGTAGCCCATGAAGCAGCCGGGCAGCTTCTTGCCGGTCGCGTCCTTGCAGTCGGGGAAGTTCTTGGTCGCGCCGGGGATGCAGGCCGAGTAGTCGGCGTTGTACTTGAACCCCGGCGCGCAGGCGCAGTCGCCGTGCACGGGCGAGACCGCCTCGTTCGGCATGCAGTCCGACGGCTTCTGCGGCTCGTTGGCGCCGACGGCGCCGGGCCACACGCGCGTGACCCTGCGCGCGAAGTCGACCGGGACGATCCGGTCGTAGGCGCTCATGCCCTGCATGATCGCCTTCGGGAGCGGGTTCGTGAAGTTCAGGGCTCGCTCGCGACCGTAGATCACGAACCCGAGTGCGTCCGAGGAAAGCATCAGCGCCTCTTCTTTCCGATGGTGCCCATGAAGATCGCGGCCGCGGCTCCGACGAGCACGCCCGCGAACGCGTAGCTGCCCCAGCCGGGCGACTTCGGCGGCTCGGGCTCGGTCGCGCCGTAGCCCCAGGGCTGCCCCGGCCACGGGGCCGAGACTGGGATGCGCTGCATCGCCACCTGGGAGATGTCCTGGTAGCCGACCGGCCCGAAGGTCGGAGTCGACGGCACCGGGACGAGCCGCTCGCTCTCGCGGACCGTGCCGTACGGCCCGATCGGGAGCGAGTACATCGCCACCTGCGAGATGTCGCGGTAGCCGACGGGCCCGTACGTGGGCGTGAAGGGCACGCCGCGCTCGCCGGGCACCCGGGGGACGCGGCCGCCGCGGCCGGTCCAGGGCGCTTGCTGCTGCTCGGGGGCGCCCAGGCCTCGCCCGAGCGCGGGCTCGCGCGGGCTGTAGTTGACGTACGGGTCGAACCTGTTCGTCGGCGGCGGCACCTGCCGCGGCGGCGGCTGCGGGCTCGGGCCGCCCGAAGGGCCGACGAGCACGCCGTCGCGCTCGACGTAGGCCATGCCTCCGCCGGGGACCTCGACCACGTCAGCCCCGGTCGGCAGATCCGAGACCTCGGTGTTGACCGTGAACGGCGGGTGCCGCGCGATGTAGCCCGGCATCGACGGGTGGTCCTGGAAGACGCCCATGTTGGTGTGCACGGTGGCGGAGCCGCGGGGATCGAAGATCCCGGACCCCACCACGTCGTCCTCGGCTTCGAGGACGTCGAGGGAGTGGTCGCTCCAGTCCGGCTCGTCGTCGATCTCCGTGAGGCCCAGGCCCCCACTTCCAGAGGCGGCACTTCCGAGGCCTGCGAGGTATCGTCCGTGGTGCATGCGCCAGCTCTCCTCGTACTCGGGGCTCTCTTGGCCGCGGATGGGCCGGTACCAGTTGATGGGATCCGGGTCGACGACGTTTCCGGTGAAGGGCTGCCGGCTCGGAGGCGGATAGGGGGGAGCAGTCACAGGCGTACCTCGCTCGTGTAGACGATGACCCCGATGACGAGCGCAGCGGCGATGATGCCGAGCGCGGCGGGAGAGAGCGACGAGAGCACCGGCTTCGGCGTAGGCGCGGGCTTCGGCGGCGCCGGGGTCGGAGGCGGACCCGGCAAAGGAGGCGGCGGGATCGTCGGCGCAGGCGGGAGCTGCTGGACGGGCAACGCCTGCTCGCCGAGCCCGTGGAGCCCGTGCAACACCATGACCTGGTAGGGCACGCCGCCGCAGACCGAGCCGTGGAGGAAGGCGAGGTCGCCGAGGTAGAGCACCTGCAGGTCGCGGTCGTGGATGAAGGCGTAGCGCTGGTAGGCGGCCGAGCCGCCCGCCGTCGACGCGAGCGCGGCCGCGCGCTCCTCTTGCATGGCTGTCTGGCAGACGCCCGGCTTCGCGAGCTGCCAGCCCTTCGGGGTCCAGCCCTTCATGGGCCAGGCGGTGTCGTAGACCCAGACGAAGAAGTAGTCGTTGTCGGAAGCGAGACGGGAGAGATCCCCGACCCACACGACCGGGCCGGGCGCGTCGCCAAAGGCGCGCGCGAGCCGTCGGTGCAGTGTCTTGATCGCTCCCATCTATTTGGCCTCTTGGAACCCGCTCAGTACCCTCGTCTTCTGCTTCTGGCTCCAGCCTGGAGCCCAGCCATCGCCGCTCAGCCGAAGCCGCCGCGGCCGTAGCGCCCGAGCCCGTCCGGGGACGCTCCGAAGTCCTGGCCGGCGTCGTTGAAGATGCCGGTGTTGCCGGTCGGGAGCTCGTTCGTACCGGGCGTGCGCACCATCTGCGGCGGGTGCGGGCCGTCGTTCCAGACGGGCCGGCCGAAGATGGAGCGCCCGATCGGCTGCTGCGGCGGCTGGATCGGCACCGCGCCGGGCGGCATCGAGGGGTCGATCGGAGGCGCTCCCCAGCGCCGGTCGACCGGGAGCGCCTGAGGCTCGCCGCCCTGGACCGGGATCCCGACCGCGATCGATCCCCGAGGTCCGATCGGACGACCGAAGAAGTCGCGACGGATGGGCACACCGCGGCCAGGGCCGCGCACGATCCGGTCCTGCGCTCCGACGGGGACGACCGTGTCCGGGGAGCCGGGGTCACCGGGGAGACCGAAGCCGTAGCCGCTCATGGGCTCGCGGCCGCGGCGCCAGCCAGGATGCTCGGTCCACTCGCGCGCCATCATCCCAGCGGCCGGTCCGATCGGCTGCGGCGTCTCGGCGTTGAGGACCTGACCCGACTGGCTGACGAGGCGCGGGTCGCTCGCGGCTGTCCCGATGTCGCGCTGCGGGATCGAGCCCTCGCCGTAGACGGGGCCTCCGAAGATGGACCGGCCGATGGGGCCGCGCCTGACGAACTGGCCGCGCCCGTGCCCTGGCGCCGGGGCGATCGGAGTCGGCGCGTCCGACTGCTGCGCTCCGGTCGGCAGAGGCCCGATCGGGAGCGCCGCGGCAGGCACCGACATCGAGATCGGCTGCGGCTGGTCCGCGCGCACCATCATCGACGGGCCGTTGAGGGGCTGCCCCTGGGGGCCGATGAGGCGGGGATCGGATGCCTGGGTCGCGATGTCGTGGCGCGGGATCGCACCTTCTCCGTAGACCTTGCCTCCGAAGATCGATCGGCCCTCTGCTCCGCGACGTACGTAGTAGCCCTTGCTCATCTGGTCCTCCTCAATCGAGACTCCACGTCAGCAATTCCTTCGCGCGCCCCGCGGCTTCACGCTCGCGCGGACCGGCTACGCCGTCGAGCCAGACCCAGCGCCCACTCTTCGGCTCCTTGGCGCGCACGCCCACGTGCGAAAGCGCGCCGGGAGAGAAGCCCATGGCGGCGAGCTCGACCTCGCGGCCGAGCTGCATGAGCATCGTCGCCCCCATCTGGGCCGAGTCGTCGCAGTCGACGAGGGAGGTCCCGTGCTGGAGGATCTCGGTCACGATCCGCTCCGGGTCCTTCACCATCTCGACGTGGCGGGGGTCGTTGGTGTAGCGAAAGAGCGGCGTGCCCGGCCGCATCGGCGAGTACTGCACGAAGGCGTTGCGGATGGCGAGGATCTCGCCGAGGTAGTCCTTCGGGTGCACGTCGCGCACGATCCACTCCGTGAAGGAGCGGACGAGCATGCTGCGCTCGCCCCGGTCCCCGAGCGCGTGCGTCGCCATCGTCGCGAGCGTGTCGCGCGGGCCTCGGAAGGGGCGGACCGAGGCGTTCGGCAGCATCCCCAAGAAGCCCGGGCGCCCGGCCGTAGGCGCGAGGCGGGGCAGTCCGGCGAGGACGCGCGGACGTGGGGAGGGCTGGATCTGCATGGACGTGTCCTCTCAGACCACGTCCAACTCGTTGGTCCGCGGGGTTAGACTACCCGGCCTTTGCCGGCTGCACAAGGAGAGCGGCTAGCGACCGAGGAGCTTGCGGAGCGGAGCGACCGCCCCGGGGTCGCCCTTCCGGCAGCCCGCCCAGTGGTCCCCGGGCTTTCCCACCCACCGAAACCAGACCCGGCGCCGCTCCCAGAGCCGCGCTTTCTGGTGGTAGCTGACGCCGCACCCGACCGAGCAGGGCCCGAGCGCGTGCACGCCGCCGTGGTGCTTGTCCTCCCTGGACGGCTGGAGACCGACGTGGGCGGGTCGGCGGCGGAGGCGCTTACGGCCGCGCATCAGTCGAGCCGGACGAAGACGTGGGCGAGGCGCTGGTCGAGCTCGCGCGCCGCGGACACGCTCTCGCGGAGGAGCTCCTCGACGCGCTCCTGGGTGATGCGCCGGACCGAGGGCTTCTCCTTCTCGGACGCGTGATTCTGCTTGTGCGGCTTGCAGAGGCCACAGCCAGCGCGGCGCGACTTCGGGCGGCGGCGCTTGTGGTGCATCAGCTGAGCCTCTTCTTCTTGATCGCCTCGGGGAGCAGGTGCATGTGGTCGCACCCAGCGCAGTAGCTGTGCGTCACGTCCTCGGCCGTGTAGTAGAGCGTGATGACGCGTCCCTCGCAGGGGCACTTGACCGTGGCGTACGCAGGGTCGCCGAGCACGCGCGTAGGCGCGGTCGGGACAGGATCTGTGACCTCCCACGGCTCCTCGCGCTTCTCCGGAAACGGGCGGGGGTCGCTCATGCCCGCGCCGCCTGGATCCGCCGCACGATGGGCCTATGGTACCCCTTCTTGTACGCGTACATCCCGCCGATGGCGGCGATCGTCAGGAGCACGACCACGAGCGGCGCTGCGCTCGTGTGCTTCTGCGGCGTCGGCGTCGACGACGGCTTTGGCGCCGCGGCCTTGGCGAGCATGGCGAGGACGCCCGGCGCGATCGTGAGGCCCTGGAGCTTCTTCATGATCGCCACGAGGTTTTGCTGCTCGGGGCCGATCTTCTGCGAGAGCTGGTAGGGCAGACGCGGCGCCGTCTTGCCAAACATGACGTCGAGCCCGTCCTTCTTCGACTGGCTGAGCTTGCTGTACTCGGCGAGAGCGGCCTGCCAGCGCGCCAGGTTGGCGATGGACTCGTACATCTCGCGCTCGGTCGGGGTGAGCGCCTTGACGGCCGTGCGGTAGAAGGCGGCGAGCTTCTGCGCGCGCGCGGCCGCGGCCTTGTGCGGGGCCGGGTCCCACCAGGGGATCATCGCCATCGCGAGCTCGGCGTAGGCGGCCGCGTCCTGCTCGGCCGCGAAGTCGGCGAGCGTGAGCCGGTCGCGCAGGTGGAGCACCTGAGCCTGGGCGCGCTTGATGCGCTTCTGGGCCTCCTCGTCGTCCCCGCCTCCGAAGATGGCAGAAGCGATCCCGGCGACGAGGCCCGCGGCGCCGAGGATGGCGGCGCCGCCGGCGATGGTGAGCACGCTCGCGCTCGCGCTCGCAGCGGTGGCGGTGCCGCCGACGCTGGCGATCGCGGCGGTGCCAGCGACCGGGAGGATGCCCGGCGCCAGCGTGGTCGCGTAGGAGAGGGTGCGGATGGCGTAGACGCTCTGACGGACCTCGTCGCCGACGCCAGCGTCGTCCGCGATGAGGAAGATCTTGTCGAGGATCTTGAGCGCGGTGTTCATCACCGGGATGTCGAGGTCGCGGACGATCTGGTCCGACCACTCGACCCACTTGCGCGCCTCCGCGCTCGCCTGGGACGCGGTGACGCCTAGGGCGCCGTAGCTCACCGACCGATCCTCGCCCGGATGTCTCGGTGGTAGCCCTTCTTCACGGCGTACATGCCGCCCACGATGGCGACCGCGCCGAGAAGCACGAGCAGGACCTGGCCGCTCTTGGCCGCGGCCGCCTTCTTCGACGCCGTGCTCGTCGCCGGGGGCTTCGAGGTCATGGAGGCCGAGGTCGTCTTCGTCGTCCCCATCTTGGCGATCGAGGCGAGGAGACTCGTCCCGAGCTTCACCTTCGGAGCGCGCAGCTTCTGCTCGGCCTTGGCGATGGCGGCGCGGATCTCCTTCGCCTTCTGCTGGTCCTGGAGATAGATCGGGTGGACCGTGAGCTCCCAGTTGCGCAGGACCTCCTTGGCTTCCTCGTAGCCGCGCTTCTCGTACTTGCCGCAGCCGCCGGGGACGCGCTCGGGAGCGGCCGAGCCGGTCGAGTAGTGGTCGAAGTCGGGCAGCACCTGGTGGATGAACGTGTCCCAGGCCCAATCGTAGTTCATGAGGCCGAGCCGGAACTGCGACCAGAGCAGATCGATGTAGACCGGGAAGAGCGAGGCGCCGCCGTCGGTCTTCGGGTCGCCCCGCATCTTCAGGATCGCCTTCGAGAGGCCGTGCAGGATCATCCGCGTCTCGTGCGGGATGTACGGACACGACGGCGAGGGTCCCGCCTTGCAGGCCGCGGCGTAGTGGGCCTTCGAGTAGGTCTCGCGCGAGGTGTTCTCGCCGATGGAGGCGAGGGTCTGGCCGACGGTCGAGTAGTAGCCGTTGCCGACCTGCTTGCTCGTCAGGAGATCCGTCGGCATGAGCGCGCCGCCGTAGCCGGTGCCCGCGGCGTGCGGGTCGTAGCTGTCCTGGCACGCCCGGATCGCCTTGTCGTTGGAGGCGGCTTGCCAGGCGGCTTCAACCGAGATCGCCGTCGAGAGCGCAGTCCCGATGAGGGGCACGATGTCGCCGGCCGCGGAGCCGATCTCGCTCATCAGGCCCGCGCTCACCTGGGGCATGAGCGCGCCGATCTTCGAGTAGATCGTCATCAGCATCTCGATGCCGACCGTCTTGAGCGCGTCGATGGCGATGCCGCCCGAGGCTTGCTCGACGGCGATGGTGGCGGCGGCGAGCTGGAACTGCCCGAGGTAGGACAGCTGCGCTTCAATCTGAGGCCGGTCGCGGATGGCCGCGAGCGACAGGATCGCGAGCTTCTGGGCCGGGAGCTTGTCGACCGTCGAGACCGGCAGGCTCGTGAACGGCGTCACGTTGGCCTGCGCGATCGCGGCCTCTTGCTGCGCCGCGCTCACTGCGCCCAGGCCGGTCAGCGCGTAGCCCACGAGCGGAGCCTACTACGCCGCCTCCCGAGTTTCCACCGGCTCTGCTACCGTGGTGGGGAGGAGAGCGCCATGTACGAGAGCACGGGTGCGGTGCCGGCGAGGTCGAGTGGTGGGGGCGGAGTCCGCACGAGCGGGGGCGGCGGAGGCAGCGGCTTCTCGCGTCCGACTCCGGTGCGCACCGTCGCTGCACCCGCGCCGGTCGCGGCGAGCATGCCGCCCGCTGTCCGCACGACAGCGCCGAGCTCGCCCTGGGGCGGCGCGAGGCCGAGCGACTACGGGCAGCGACCGAGCTGGGGTGGACAGCGACCCGGGCGTCACGACGCGACGCGGCCGTCGTGGACACCTGGATGGAGCGGAGGCCGGCCGGAGCGGCCGTCCTACTCCGACGGGGCCGGGGTGCCGTGGCATCACGCGGGCGGCGGTGGCGGCGCGACGCATCCGGCGGCGCTGCCGGCTCCGGGCAAGGGGCTCTCGCCAGTGGCGCTTCCGCCCGGCGCCAAGCCGGTCGCGAAGCCGAAGCCTCTCATCAGCGGCGCCAAGCCGGGCAAGCCGAAGCCGGGACCGAAGAAGCCTGGAGGCTGGCCGTGGTGGAAGCCGTGGTATCCGCACGCTGGCTACTGGCCCGACTGGGCGCCGACGTGGTGGATCGGCTGGGGCGTCGTCAACGCCGACATGCTCTACGTGGACGATCTCCCCTACGTCGTCGTCTGGATCGATCGCTGCTCGCCCGAGTGGGCGCAGGCGTTTGCGGCCGGGACCGCGCAGCTGCCGACCGAGTACGACGGGCTGCCCGTGATCGTGCGCTACACCTGCGGCAACCTCGCCGAGATGGAGAGCGTGCCGGGCACGCCCGCGTACGGCGCCGCCGAAGAGGAGTCCTCGGGCGTCGGGAGCTTCCTCTTCGGCCTCGGGCTCGGCGCGCTCATCACGTACATCGCCTGCTCGATGCGCTGAGCCCAGCGGACTCGATCATCCTCCATCCCACGCGCCGATCAGTCAGCCGGGCCTCCAGCCCCACGCACGACTACGCCTTCCTCCATCCCACGCGCCGAGATCCTTGTGCTCGGCAACCTCCATCCCACACAGCATCGCCCCAGCCTCCATCCCACGACTACGCTTCCCTGAAGGAGCTGTGAGCCTCCATCCCACGACGACGACTACCTCCTCCAGAACCTCCGTTCCCACGACGAACGTCGCGCGCCTTCCTCCAGCCCACGAACTCTGGCTCGTTCGCCCTCCAGCCACGACTACGCTTCGGCTTCCTCCGCCAGGCCGAGCAGGTAGCGCTCTTCCTCGTCGCACCAGCGCTTGAGCTGGGTCTCGGTCTCCTTCGAGACGCCCTCGACCTTGAGGCCGGCGCGGATCACGCGGATCACCTCCGCGAGCTTGTCCTCCGGCACGCTCAGCAGCTCCGACGCCATCACTCGTCCTCGTCGGTGCGCGTCGGCGGAGCCGGCGGCAGGGACTGCCCCCGCGGCAGCGTCGTCGCCACGCGCTCAGGCCCGGTCAGCTCGTCCACGAACATCTGACCGAAGAGCGCGGCGCTCGCCGCTTCCTCCAGGTTGCGAGCACCCGAGACCTTCGAGACCTTGTTGTCCTTGAACCGGATGCTCACCGTCCGGCCGCGACCTCTTCCTCTAGCCATCCTTGCGCAGTCCTCCTTCCCACGACCAGCGGCTGCTCCAACACGGGCACGCTATGGTCCCTCCGCTCCACGACACACCGGGACACTGTGATCCCTCCAGCCCACGACAGGCTCGACTACCCTTCCGCACCTCCAGCCACGACTACAACGGCGTCGACCTCCAGCCCACGGCGCGCTCGTCGGGTCCCTCCTACCCACGACTCATTCCGGCAGGCAGCGGATGTACTCCTCGCGCCCGGGCAGCGCGAGGAAGCACCGGAGCGCGAGCAGCTCCTCGGCCGCGGGCACTTCCCAGTCGTGCACGCACATCGGGATCTCCTCGTCGAGGTCGTAGAGCGAGCGTCCGCCGCCGCGGGCGAGCGCGCGCGGCGAGTGCCTGCTCGTGAGGAGATACCGGTGCCCCGAGTCCGCGCCCACCACCACGAATTGCTGGCGCGTCCGGAAGTCTTCGATCTGCTCCGACGACAGGAACGCCTCCAGGACGCGGCTCGCACGGACCTCAGCCTCGTCGAAGCTCGGCGGCGGGCAGCCCTTCTCCGGCGCTGCCACCGTGACCGCGGCCTTCGGCGACTTCTCGGGCTTCTCTTCCTTCGGCGGCTCCTCCTTGGGCTTGTCGTCGTCGAGCTTCTGGGCGTTGACGCGGTAGTCGCCAAGCTCGGAGGCCTTCTCCTCGACCGAGCCGTCGGAGAAGCGGACGGCGGTGACGAGGGTGCGTCCGGGCTTGAGCGCCTTCGAGAGCAAGGCCTGCACCTCTTCGATGCCGGCCTGGAGCACGATGGTGCCGGAGCTATCCGCCCCGAAGTCCTCCCGGAACTCCTGCGGCAGGCACCAGCGGGTCCGGCCGATGCCGCCCATCGCGCGCTTGCGCAGCGTCTTCATCGCGAGGCACTCCGTCGGCGACAGGCCCTCGTAGATGAGGACCGTCTTGCCGCTCCCGGTCGTCTCCAGCTTGATGTCCCCGTAGAAGCTCGGCAGGTACCATGGAAGGCTGAGGCGGCTGTGCTGATGCATGGGCGTTTCTCTCCTCGATGCGGGCTTGCAGGTTGGCGATGCGCTTCGTGACGCTCTCGGTGGACAAGCCCTCGGCGCGCAGGTGCTCCAGAGACGCCGCGAGCGTGTGGAGCTCCTCGGCCTCGACGCGCGCGGCTGTAGCCTCGGCCGTCTTCGTGTCCTGCTCCATCTTCGGCTGCAGGTTGGTGATGAGCTGCCGGACGAGCAGGCCCTGATCGCCGACCAGGCCCGGGTAGATCGCGCCGGCGCCCTGCGCGACGTAGTCGCCTTCCGGATCGGCATCCATGTGCGCGTCCAGCATCGGGTTGATGCCGACCCCACCGCCGTAGTAGCCGGGCATGAGGTGCATGCCGCCACGGGGGAAGTCGCCGACGCGCTTCTTCCCGCCCTCGCGCTGGAGCGAGTTGGCGAGCGCGCAGAGGCGCTGCGCCGACGCGAACCGCCCCCGGTCGTTGCCCTGCAAGGTGACGACGATGAGCTCGGTGAGCGAGCGGAGCGTCGCCTCCAGGACGGGCCCGCGCGCTTCCACGGCCGCCGCGTCGAGCAGAGGCGGCTCGATCGGTTTCAGCGCCGGCACTGCCGCTCCTTCTCGTCGAGCTGCTCGACCAGGGCCACGAACAGCACCTTGGTGTCCGGGTCCTCGGTCGGGTTGGCCGCCGTCCAGCTGCGCACGCCCATGGCGTCGATCATGTCGCCGGTCGACCTCTCGTAGGCGACTCCCTTCGCCGTCCGGACGATCCGGTAGAGCGTGGGCGCCGCGAAGCTCGACGCCGCCGGCGCGAACTCGCGCTGCCAGATCACGACCGGTACGTTCTCGTCTGCCATCTCGTTCTCCTTGGTCCTACACAGTCAGCTCGCCCTCCATCCCACGACGACTGACCCTTACTCATGTCCCTCCAACCCTACGACTGACCAGTTCGTCCTCCGCCACGACATCGCACCAGGAAAGTGTAGGCCTCCAGCCCACGACCGTCCGCATGTCCTGATCCCCTCCAGCCCACGTCCACCCAGTCGCGCCACCTCCGCCCACGATCGACGATCTCTCTCATGCCGCTGCGATCAGCACCGACGAGGCGAGGCCTCCATCCACGACAACAACCGGTGCACCCCTCCAGCCCACGCCGTCAAGCATCGCGATGCGCCCTCCAGCCCACGACGACTCAACCCGACGATACCAGTGCCTCCAGCCACGACCTCCTCGACGTACTGCGGCCTCCATCCCACGACTTGATCGGTTCGAGGTGAGGGGTGACTCTGACCTCGCACCAGCCTTGGGAGCCAGGAACGAGGAAACGTCGGACTTCCGCCCATCCCAAACGCGGTCATCCCCCTCCGCGAACCGATCAACCTCACGACCGACGATCTCTCACCTCCAAACCCGACGACATGTCTGACCGTCACCTCCAACCCACGACGACATCCTGTTTGCCGGCCCTCCAGCCCACGAGCAACCATCCGATCCCTCCAGCCCACGAAGAACATCGAAAACAGGATGAGCCTCCGGCCCACGACAACGTTCAGCCTCCGTCCTCCAACCCACGTCAGCGCTTGCTCTTGCCCGGTCTGCGCTTCTTGCCCTTCTTCCCTTCCTCCGGCTCGGCCGGGCCGTTCCTCTTCTCCTCGCCGCGCGCGAGCACGTTGATGGCGGCCGCGACGTCGAGGTGGCGGGTCATCCTGCACTTCACGCACCGGAGCTTCCAGTACTTGAGGTCGCGGTTGTCCTCGGAGACGTGGCCGCAGCGAGGGCACGTCTGGGAGATGTAGTGCGGAGAGACGACGATGGTCTCGATGCCGAGCTCGGAGAGGCAGGCCGAGAGGCGCATCTGGAGCTCGTGGTACGGCCACTCCTGGATCCGGGTCCAGACGTGCATCCCGCCTTCGAGCTTCTCGGGCTCGCCGTCGCGGATGCCGGAGAAGTCTTCGACGTAGACGCGGGCGACGTTGCGCTCGGCGAGCCAGGTGGCCAGGCGCCTCGCGATCACCTGGCACTTCGTCTTGCGCCAGCGCTGCCCCTTGTCCTGCAGCGTCTTGATCGGCCGGAGCGTGCGGTCACGGCCGTGGCCCCAGCGTGCCGACGCCTTCGAGTCGCGCTGGTAGCTCGTGCGCCGCCGCTTGATCTGGCGGAGGTAGGACTCGATGTCGTGGCCGTCGTAGAGCCAGGGCTCGCCCGTCTGGGTGACGGCCGCGAGGAAACAGACCATGCCGCGGTTGATGGCGGCCGAGATCCCTTCCTTCTTCTTCGGCACGAAGCGGGTGTAGGCGACGCGGGCGTACCACTTGCCCGGGCGGAGGCGGTCCTGCTCGATCAGCACGTTGCCGTGCTTCCACCGGCCCTCGGCGATCTCGGTGAGCAGCTTCTTCTGCCCGTCGTCTCTCCACGTGATCGGGACCCGGAACTCAGGCCCGCCGTGGCGGCCGGCCCGGAGCGAGAAGCTCATGATGACCCCGGTGTCGGTCTTCTCGAACCTCGTCTCGGCCGCGCGGAGCGGGAAGGCCATGCCGACGCGGTAGTGCGGCGTCGACTTCAGCTGCCGGACGAGCACCTCGTAGCGGTCCTGGTACCACTTCGTCTCGACCGCGCGGGCGATGACGGAGGCGATGCCGGTGTTGAGGAGAGGCACCCCGGCGCGGATGAGCTGGTAGCTGTTGATGCGCTTGCTCGGCCACTCCGCCGCGGTCTTCGGCAGGCGCCCGTGCTCCAGCTGGAAGTCGTCGAGCGCCTGGGCGTCCTGACGCCAGTAGGCGCGCATGACGAGATTGGACGCCGTCGTCGCGTACTTCTGGACGTCGTAGAGCGCCTGGCGGAGCAGCATGCCCGGCTCGCCCAGGGCGCGGATGTCGATGAGCAGGCGCATCGACGCGCGGACCACCTTGACGTCCTTCGGAGGCTCGGCCTCCGGGGACTCGTCTTCGTGCGCAGGAGGCTCCACGCCTTCGCTCCCCGCCGAAGCGGGGCGTGTCGTGGGTGCGTCCCGAGGGACGCGTTTGGCGAGCGCTAGCGGGCTTACTTCCTCGGTCGTGCCGTCGTGTCTGCTAGCTGGTTCGCCTTCAGGCCGTGGAGGCGGCCCTTTTTGCAAAGACGTGGAGCCTTCTGCGTACGAAGCTGTAGTCACATGCGTCATCCTTCCTTCTTGGTCAAGCCCTCGGGCAGCTGGGCGAGCCGCGCCTGGACCGTGCGAGCTGGGTCCGCAGGGAGCTCCAGGAACTCGCCCGGGGCGAGGACCGTATGAAACGACGACCCGGCGGCGGCGGCTTCCAGCTGTACCTGCGCCTCGGTGGAGTGGTTCTCGATGCAGAGCTCGGTGTGGAGCCGCTCGACGAGGGAGCGCCAGCCGCCGATCGTGCTCAGTCGGACGAGCCACGGGCTCTTCTGCTGGTCCCAGCGGATTGCGACGACGGGCAATCCTTCGCGGGCGAGCTGGCTGAGCTCCGCCTGCGACTCGCCGTCGCGGGGGATGCTGAAGGGGACGCCGGCGTCGGTCGTGCGCAGGCCGTCCTGGCGCGGCGTCGCGCGCGCCAGGACGGCGCCGATGTAGTCGGCCGGCAGCACGGTCTCGCCCGTGAACACGCCCAAGCTCGGCTGGATGGTGACGTCGTAGGGACCGCGCACGTCGATGGGGCGCGAGCCGATGTTGCGGATGCGGAGCTGCGCGCGAGGGGTCTCGCCGGCGGCCGCGATCTCGGTCCAGTCGTCTCCGAGGTTCCGGGTGGTGGCCCCGGGCGCGTCGCCGAAGCGGATGGAGAGCGCAGCGTTTGACGTCACTCGCGCCTTGTCGTCGCCGCCAGACGATCCGGACGCGACGATGGGGCCGCCGTCGAGGCTCTCGGCCCGGCCCCAGCGCGCCGGAGCCGGCGCGCTCGGCTGCTCCGCCAGCCACATGCATGTGACGACGTTGCCGAGCTTCTTCATCGCGCCCGACAGCGCCTCCTGCATCGACGGGCCGTAGTGCTCGATGAAGGGGCCCTCCTTCGTCGCGCCGCCGTAGACGCCGGGCATCTTGGCGAAGCGCTCGTGAAGCGACACGATCGCTCGGAACCGGAGAGATGCGAGCGTGTGCGCGTCATCTTCCTCCTCGACCGCTTCGGGCTCGATGAGGACGCTCTTGACCATCCAGTTCATGGGGCGGGGACCTCCACCGTTGCGTCGAGCGGCCCGGTGTAGCCTTCGAGCTCTAGCCACCCACCGGGCGGGAGCCAGTGGTCGTCCGTCGTGCGGACGAGGATGCGCGCCTTCGAGGAGATGTTCTTCACGTGGATGGTCCGCGGCGAGCCCGGGCCGAGCACCGAGGTCCAGCTGCCGGTGGCGACGAGCACACGGACCGTGTGGGCGACCCCGAGCGAGACTTCGAGCACCGGCTCTCCGGCCTCCGCGGCCTTACCGAGATCGACCGTGCTCATCCGCGCCGAGAGCTGCGCCACTTCCTCCGCGGTCTGCTGCCGCGTCATGTTGGCCGGGTGCTTCATCCCCTGGAAGTGCACGTGCATCACGTTGCAGTCGTGCCGGACGCACCAGACCTGCAGGCCTTCTTGGGTCATGCCGACGGACAGGCGCGCGTAGCTCTCCGGCGACTCCGTCGGCGGGCGCTCCCTCAGGCAGAGGGCGCAGTGCATGTAGCTCCCGATGCCGAGGGTGTTCGGGAGGGAGGTGACCTCAGCGGGCCTGGTCATCGCGGCGATGGCGAGATCCTGGCGGAGCGTCTGGACGAGGTCCTCGCGCGCTTCGAGCTCCGCTACCGTCAGCACGACCCCTTGGCGAGACATAATCGGCGGCGTCGTGACGGCTGCCCCCTCCGGCGTCTCGCCGGGGAGCTGCCACATCGCCGCGGCCTGTCCGAGCTCGCGGTAGAGCCAGCGCGCGCACTCGGGCGAGAGCAGCGCGCCTTCGCATCCCATGGAGACAGCGACGCGGGGCGTGGCCCACTTGCCGACGTGGATCTCGTCGGGGTCGTCCACGATGTAGGTGGGCTTCACCGGCTCGGTCATGACTGAAACTCCCCAAGCTCGTCCGTCTCGACTTCGGGCGCCGGGTCGGTCGACGGCGGCTCGGTGTCGCCGCTCTTCGCGTAGGCCTCGACTGCGCCGGGGTAGTCCTCCGGGATGGCGACGATGGCGCGCGGCGCGAGCGTGAGCGTCTGGCCCCCGTCCACGAGCGAGAGCACCACGTCCACCGACTCGGAGAGGTTTTCGACGAGCGCGCGGCGGCGGGGCTTTCGGTCGACGACGACGACGCGCCTGCTGCCGTCTGCGGTCCGGGGCACCGCGACCGCGCCTGAGTAGCCGTCCGAGAGGTAGCGCACGAGCGGCTCGGCCTCGTCGTGTTGCTCGAAGAGGTGCCGCACCATGGTGAGCTGCTCGTAGAGACTCCGCGCGCACGCGGGCGTGAGCGCCCGCCAGTCGACCTTGTGCCAGGACGAGTCGAGCTCCGGGTTGATCGGCTCCCCCTCCATGGACACGCAGATCCGCATCGAGCCGTCCGGCGCGTCGCCTGAGCCCACGCCGACGCACTCGGGGTCGGTTACGTCCGCGATCGAGTACTCGTAGTAGTTGGCCATCAGCTGAGGATCTCCAGCTGTCGCGGACGCTTGGTGGTGAGGCGCGGCTGGCACCGGCCCGCGGTCATAGCGCGGAGGCTGATGGAGAGGTCGCAGCCGGCGCACCTCTGACGGCGGCGCTCCGGCCGGCCCTCCACGGCCGGGATGATCTCGGGCTGCCAGTCGTGCGGCCCGGTCGGGCCGTCGGGGAATTCGTCCCAGGTGCGACCGTCGAGGACTCGGCCCGCGGTCTTCTTGCCGACCCGGTGCATGGCCACGCTAAGCATGGGGTCCGAGAAGGTGTCTTCCTCGTCGGCGAGGCGCTCGCCTTCGCGCACGAGCCAGGACTCGTACGGGCGCTCGGGGAAGCGGACCTTGCCGTCGTAGCCGACGATGCAGGTGCCGCTCAGCATCTCCTTCCAGTCCGCGCGCTCCATCTCCAGGATGCCGTCCACCCAGGAGCGCGCCGTCATCATCGGCTCCCAGTCGCCCCACTGCTTGAAGAAGTACGCCACGCCGTCCTGCTGAGCGCGGACGAGCAGCTCCTTCGGCCACGTCGGATGCATCGGCCGCGCACCGGGGCCGGATTCGCCGCCGGCGATGATCCACTCGATGTTGTGGGCCGAGGGCAGGTCGCGCCGCGTCCAGAGCGGCGCGTCGTTGAGCGAGCCGAGGAGAGGTTCGCAGGAGAGGAACCGAAACCTCGACGGGACCGGCGCGAGCGAGAGGACCCGCCCGAACTCCTTCGTCGTCTCCAGCGTCGAGCCGCACCAGGCGTTGTCGGGCCAGCCTCCGAGCGACCAGCCCGCCTGCGACGAGAGGCGCGCCGCGTGCTCGGGCCGCTTCGTGAGCAGGAGCCAGTCGAGGTGGTGCGTCTGCTCGATCAGGCGGATGAGGCGCGCGCGAGGCTCGATGAGATCCTCGCGCTCCTCGAACACGTCCGCCATCGAGGCGCAGAAGACCTTGCGGCGCACGCCGTCACGAGCGGCGTCCCGGTCCCACTTCTTCGGCTCCTCCCAGTGCTCGTCCGCGAAGAAGCGGCGGGGCGCGGCGTCGCCCCAGACGGCGTGCCCGGTCCTCTTCGCGAAGGCCTCGGCGTAGCAGAACTTGCACGCGTCGGAGACCTTCGTGCAACCCCACCACGGGTTGAACGTGTGGTCCGTCCACTCGATCGCGCTCCGCTCACCCATCGAGTGGCCACCCTGCCATAGGCTCTTCGGACGGTCAAGCCTGACTTTCTATTCTGACTCGCTGATTCGGGCTCGCCTCCATCCCACGACCACGTACGGCCAGTACCTCCAGCCCACGACGATGCCACGTACGCCTCCAGCCCACGAACATCGGACTGCGGATCCCTCCATTCCACGACTGTCGCTAACGCTTGTCGTCACCCTCCATCCCACGCTACTTCCGGCGCACCTTCTTCTTCGCCGGCTTCGTCGCCTTGCGCTTCGTCGGCGCCGGCGCGGTCTCGCCGCGCGCGATCGCTTCCTCCTGCACGGTGAAGAGCCACGCGACCTCGGTGCCGAGCTTCACCGCCTCCTGCGCCGCCAGGTGCGCCGGGTAGATGCGGAGGCAGCCGGAGATGGCAGCGCCGATGAAGTACTTCCTGACCTCGCGGTCCTCCTTGAGCGCGCGCTTGTCGTCCATGCGGTCGAGCATCACCGGCAGCGCGCGCGACGCGGCGGCGATCAGATCCTGCATGGCGGCGAGCGCCGGTTCGTCCTTCTCGTCGATGACTTTCGTCGTCCTCATCGCCTCTCCTCTCCGTCGGAGTCTGACACCTCCATCCCACGACCCTGTGCCAGCCGGTTCCTCCAGCCCACGACCGCGCGCTCGTCTCCCTCCAGCCCACGACTCGCCGTCGTCATCGGTGTACTCCGGCCCTCCGCCTCACGACCGCCTGCATACTACGCGCGCGACCTCCATCCCCACGACCCGCAGTTGTGCTCGGCGTCCTCCAGTCCACGATCGGTCGAGCGTTGCGCGCCTCCATCCGACGCCCGCATACTTCCTGTTCCTCCAGCCACGACCACTCTTGCCCCCGCCTCCATCCCACGACCCGAGCATCCGCTAGCAAGCCTCCATCCCACGCTCCGTCGGGGCGCTACCTCCATCCCACGCGTTACGGCGGCCGGCCCTGTCGGAAGTCGACCCCCGAGATCGGTCGCGGCCCGGGCTCGCCGAAGACGCGGTCCTCGTTCAGGCCATCCGCCTCCAGCTTCTCTTCGAGCGCCACGGCGGTGAGCCACCGAAACTCCGCCCGCGCCGTCGGCTCGGCCTGGCCGTGCTCGAAGATCACGACCGCCTGAAGCTCCGGCCGGGTGGGATGCGCCGGCATACCCGGCCGCATCGCCACCGTCGCCCATAGATCGGGGCCGACGTAGCCGTGGGTGAGGAGCGCGCCCCAGATGCCCACCTTGCGCGCGGCGCGCACCGTTGCCGCGGTCACGCGCGGGAAGTCGTCCGGCTCGCCAGGGAGCTCCACGTCCCCGGCGTGCCAGACCATCTTGCCGCCCTGCCGCTCCGCCACCCAGCGGAGGTACTTGTCGCGGCCGTAGAGGTGGACCGCGATGTACCACGGCCACCAGATCATCCAGCAGAGGCCCACGAGCAGGGCCACCGGGGTCGTGATATCCGCGCCGTCCTGGATCGTCACCCTGTTCCGCTTGTCGAGGCGGATGAAGGCCGCGGTCACGACCATCCCGACCGTGTAGATCCAGGCGAAGGGGTGGACGGTCATGCCTGACCTCGTGTCTTGCCCTTGCCGAGGTCCAGGACGGCCTGGGCCATCAGCTCGCGCGTCGAGGCGTCCAGCGCCGCCAGTGTTTCACGGGGAACAGTAGTTTCCCGCGGGGATTTCTTCAGATCGACCCCCAGGAACCAGGTCACCATCTGGTCGATGTTGCGGCGCCAGACGGCCGCCCGGGCCGGCTCCGGGTCCGGCTCGAACGCGAGCAGATCGAGGAGCAGGCCGGTCTGGCGCACGAAGTCGTCGAGCATGGGGCCGGGGTGGGTCTTCAGGTGCCGGCGGAGCACCTGGAGCGGGTCTCGGCCAGCGGCGCGGGCCTCCTCGGAGTCCTCCGGCAGGGCGACCACGGCGCCGCAGAGGCGGCACCGGACCGACCCCATCGGCAGGGGCTCGGCGGTCATCCGCCGCCCGCGCAGGCGCTGAGCCCGGCGCCCGTGAACGAGCCGCAGCCTTCGCACTGGGTGTTCGGGGGCGGCAGCGTGACCATGACTGCTGGGCCGGTCATGACCCCGGTCCAGGGCCGCGGCTGCTCGCCGGCGGCGAGCTGGCGGAGCGCGCCGCCGCAGCCGCAGATGCCGCGGCGGTAGAGCTCCTGCAGGACCTCTTGCTCGCCGGTCCGGTGCGCCTCCAGGAGGGCGAGCAGCTGCGCCTTCGACGCCGCCTGCATGGCTAGAGCATCCCCTGGGCGCGCAGCATCGCCTGCGCCTCGGAGAAGACGCCGCGCACGTACTGCTTGCCCTCGTGCGTCAGCATCTTGAGGTCCTGGCCGCCGGGGCCCTGGCTGTCCGCGAGCGCGCGGAGCAGATCGTCCGGCTTGACGGTGCGGACGAGCTCCGCCGCCAGCTCGGGGCCGACCTCGCCGATCATGGCCTGAGCGAAGAGCTTCGGCGTGACCAGGCCCTCGCGGATGGCGCCTTCGAGCCGCCCCACGAACTCCTCGGCGTGCTTCTCGGTGATGCGCACGGCGGGGCGGGCCGGAGCGGCGACGGGGGGCGCGGCTGTTTCACGTGGAGTCGGCTCCTGGGCGGGCGCGCCCCAGGGCATGCCCACCTGCGCCACGGTCGGGGCAGGGCCGGCCTCGGCCCCGGGGACCGGCTCGCCCGGGGCGCCCGGCATCGGGGTCGGCTGGACCGGGGACGTGGCGATCGCGACCGGGTCGGCGCCGATCGCGGGCGGGCCGCCGGCGACCGGCGGGGTCCCCGAGAACGCCGTGACCGCGATCGGGGACGGGGGCTGGTGCACCGGGCCCATGTGGGCCGGCGGCACGAACGGAGCCGCCCCCGGAGCGGGCGGGGCACCCCAGTTGGGGCGCTGGACCGCCATCGACGGGCCGCCTTGGCGGCGGCGCGGCGCGGCCTGAGCCGGCGGGAGACCCCGGCGGGCTCGTGCGTCGGCTTCGTAGCGGGCCGCGGCTTGCTGCTGCTCTGCCGCGGCCGCGGCGTGCTGGGCCTGCGCCTGGTTTTGCTGCCGCATCTCGGCGATGCCCTTGACGGCTTCGGGCAGCTTCTCGATGAGGCCCATCACGCCCTTGGCGGCGACCTTGGACCAGTCGGTCTTCTCGTCGCCGGTCGCGGCGACCTCGACGTCGTCCTTGTCGACCAGGCCGGTCATCTTGGCGAGCTGGTGGGCCTCGCTGATGGCCTCGATCACGGGCTTGTTGACCTTGGCCCGCAGATCCTCGTTTTCGCGGCGGAGCTGGTTGAGCTCCGTCTGGGCGCGGTGGATCTGGTCCTTCGAGGTGGTGACCTGCATCTCCGCCGTCTTCTCGCTCATGTACGACTTCGAGCTCTCGGTCGACTTGATCGCCTCGATCGCGCGGGCGTGAGCGTCCTTCAGGGCCTCGATCTCGCGCCGGCTCTGCCGCTCGTAGTCGTTGATCCGGGCGTCGTGCGTCTCGCGCATGGTGCGCTCGCGCCGCTCGGCGTCGTCCTTCAGGTTTTGCTCGCGCCGGAGGGCGTCCTCGCGCTGGCGGTCGCGCTCGCGGCCCTCCTGCTCGGTGATGCGCTGCCGCTCCTCGACGTGACGCTGCGTCATCTCCGCGATCTGGCGCTGGTGCTCGACCGCGGCCTTCTCCATGGCGCGGCTGTGCTCCTCGGCCGCCCGGCGCATGTCCGTCTCGTACCGCTCCTTCAGCTGCTTCGTCTGCTCGGTCTCGGTGTAGCGCTGGGCCTCGACGGCCTGGCGTCGCGAGTCCTGGAGCTGCCCCCGAAGCTCGGCGAGCTCGGCGTCCTTCTCGCGGATGGTGCGCAGGTGCTCCGCGTTGGCCTCGCGGAGCAGGTTGATGTGCCCGGTGGCGAGGTCCTTCACCTCGTTCACGGTGCGCTCGGCCTGGGCCGTGATCGACGAGAACATCTCCGACGGGGGGCGGACGGCCTGGCGGGCCTCCTCGGCCAGGCGGCGGCGCTCCGAGGCCTCCGCCGAGGCCCGCTCGGCCTCGATCTCCAGCCGCTTGATGGTGACGTCGGCGGGCTCGCCGGCGTACGGGTAGGGGAGCTGCTGCTGACCGCCGCGACCCTGGGGCGGCATCCCTGGAAGCCTCTGCATGCTGTACTCCTCGTGCTGCTGCTCCTGGCGCGGCAAGGTCCCCATCCCGGGGGCTCCGAGCACCTTGATCTCGACCCGGGGCGAGAGGCGCCGGGGGGTCCGGTCGCCGTTTTTCTGGCCGTCCCCATGGCGCCAGACGTCGACGATGTAGCTCGTCCCGCCGTAGCGCGCGGTGAAGTCGTCCATCGAGAGCTTCTCGTGGACGTTTTCGAGAAAGCCCGCGATCGGCTGCCCGTGCCACGAGACCGGGAGCTTGCGCTCGACCCGAAGGTAGGTCTCGCCGTCGCCGATGGAGGGGTAGGCAGCGTTGAGGTCCTCCAGGGTCTTGAGCTCCCGCGGGGGCGCGATCACCGACTGCATCACCGGCGAGGCCGCGGCCGGCAGGGCCCCGGGCTGGCCCCAGTCCCGGGCCGGCAGCGGCGCCGGGCCGGCCGGGGGCCGGGGGGGCTCGTAGCCGCGCGTCGGGGCCGGCCGGGGGGCGAAGTAGCGGTCGGGCGCCGGTGCCGGGCGCGCCGCCGCGGACGCGTCGAACTTCTCGGCGTCGTCGAGGCGGCGGAGCTCCTCCATGGCGTCCTCGGTCGCCTCGGCCTCTTCCGGGGTCTCGGCGGGGGGCGGGAGGGCCTGTTCCACGGGGCGAGTTTCACGTGGAATCGCTGTTTCCCCCGGGGGTTCTTGCGATCCGGGGGGCGGCGGCCCGGGGGCCGCCCCGACGTCTTCGGGCGCCAGGGTGCTCATGCCGAGCCGTCGTCCCCGTCGTCGTCCTCGCCCTCTTCATCGTCCTCGTCGTCGCCGACGGCGGCGGCCTCGGTGAGCTCCCGGACCTCCTTGGCGAGCGCCTCCAGGGCGTCGAGCGACTTCCGGGCGTCGGGAGAGAGCGCGGAGCCGCCCGAGGCGCGGCACTCGGCGATGAGGAGCAGGGTCCCGTCCGCCAGGCCGACGATCTTCTCGGCGTCCTCGGCGATGATCTGGCTCTCCTCCGTCAGGGCGTCGATGCGCTCGTCCACGTACTCGATCATCCAGTCGCGGAGCATGGCGATGGTGACCACGCTCTCCACCTGGATGGCCATGACGGTGCCGTCGAGCTCGGTCGCGAGCTGGTCGACCGTGAGGCCTCCCTTCTGGATCCGGCGCTTGAAGTCGAGCTTGGCCTCGACGGCCTGGTCGTGGAGCTTCTTGATCGGATCGTCGTCCTCGTCGTCCTGGGGCGGCGCGGGCGGCGGAGCTTGCATGGGCTGGGTCATGACGGGTCCTTCTGGGCCTTGACAGGCAGGCCGCTTTCTGCATGCCGGTGCGTGACCGGGGGCAGGTTGAACATCTGCACGCGGACGAGGTGGCGCGCGGCTAGGAGCCGCTCCTTGTTCCACTGGGTGAGGTGCTTGTCGACGGTCTCGGGGTCCGGCGGGTAGCGGTGCTCGCACGCGTACACGGCCTCGTCGCGGAGCGACATCATCGCGCCGCCGACGCTGCGCCGGACCATGCAGTTGGAGAAGACGATGCGGTGCCCGGGCCTCGTCACGTCGGGCTCGTCGTCGTTGCCGAAGACCTGGGAGCGGTAGTGCACGCACTGCTCGCGCAGCGGCCGGACGACGTAGAAGAGGGTGAGGCTGCGCGTCGACGCGAGCGCCCGACGGGCGCGCGGCACAAGCGCATCCGCCTCGTCCTCGGTGAGCTTGACGACTGAGACACCGAAGCGCCGCTCCACGCGCTCGGGGTCGAAGGAGAGGCGCGGCCGCGGCTGACCCTCGGTGTCGTAGCGAGGCAGCGCCACGGCGTCGAAGCCGCCGATCGTGCCGTAGCTCAAGGTCCGGAGCGGCTCCATCCAGTCCGCGGCGCCGGCGGCGGGCTTGGCGACCGTCATCTCACCCGGCAAACGCTGCTCGATCTCTTCCTCGAACACCGACACGTAGCTCCGCGCGTCCTCGATGCAGACGACCGTCTCGTACGTGAACGGCGGCGCCGTCGCCGGCGACGAGCTCTCGTCCGCAGGCACCGGAAGACCGTCTTCCGGGCTCGGAATCATCGCTATGGGCTCCGGGAGGTAACTTTCTCCTACCTCGTCACTGGCCTGGAATTGTGCCTCCTGGGGGGGTGCGTCGAGCTCGCCGGGCTTGAATTCGGCGGTGATCGGCGTCGATCCCGAGCCGTCCGGGCCCGCAACCTCGTTCGGCTCGTGCCCCTCGCCGAGGTCCTCGCGCTTGTCGTCGCTCATCCGCGCACCTGGCCTAGCGCTCTGCTGCTCGCGCGATCACGCGCATCTGCCTTCGACGGCTGCATCCGGCCTCTCTTCGCCACGAATTCGCGCCTCGTCCAGTGCGCGGGCGTGCAGTTTTGACCTGCACATTTGGCGCGAAGATAGCCCGACTTCGCTTCGCTCGTCAAAATCTTGATCGTCCGCACAGTCCGGTGTAGGGTGGCAACTTCCCTCGGGACGCGCCCTAAGACTCCTCTGCCGGTGAACGCACGTATGCGCCCCCACCGAGATGAGCCGGGTCGCAGCTCGGAGGACACCCCTGAAACACGAACGGCCCGAGGGTCCAGTCTCGGGCCGGCCGCGGATCACGCGATCTCGGAGATCCCCTCATGCAGACCAGGGCAGTGGCCGACGCGAGGTTGACCCGAACATATCCACAACCGACCCATCCTGTCAAGCGAGGCGCCTGTAGTGTCACCTATTGTGACATGATGCCGTTCGCACGGATGGGGTCGGGCCGTGGGTGATCGTCGCCGGCCCGGGCGCTACCCGGGCGAATCCGAGGGTGAGTTCCGGGAGCGTGTGCTCCGGGAAGAGCGCGTCCGCAGGGCGGAATCGCCGCGTCCAGCGCGTGATCGCCGCGATGGCGAGACGGACCAGGAGTACGCCGCACGGATCGTGCGCACCGAGCAAGCTCGCGCGCGCCAGGAGCGCCGCCGCCGCCGCCAGCGCGGCCCCGACTCTGTGCGGCCGAGCCACCCCGAGCCCAAGACCACCCGGGACACGCTCCCGAGTCGCCGTGACTCCTCTCGCGTGACGCACGTCACGCCGGACGGAGAGTCACGCGACCAGTCACGCGTGACTCCGGCCTTTGGACGCCCCGCGCTCAGGCTCGTACACGGTGAGCTTCCGGACGGTAACCTACCGACTCTATACGGGGAACCTGTCGCGCTGAACGCTGTCACGCCGGGCTCCGGTAGCGTGACCGTGACGCGTGACTCGCGTGACGTTTTTGTGGAGGGGGGGGTAGGGGGGGGAGGAACAGCAGGGCAGGGATTGGTAAAACCAATCCCTGCCTGCCCTGCTGTTCCGGAGGTCACGCGTGACACGGACCGTGACATGAACCGTGAGCGTGACAACCACCACGTCGAGCACTCCGTGCAGAACGGCTTTGGCAATGGCGCTTTCGCGGACCTTTTCCCTGGCGCCGGCCTGGAGGGTCTCGCGCGTGACCGTGACAACCGTGACAGCGTGACCGTGACGCGTGACCGTGACATGTCACGCTCAGGCCTCAACGGCCAGCGTGACCGTGACGAGCGTGACCAGAGGGGTAGCGGCGACATGAGCGATCTGGAGATTCGTGAGGAGTTCCGTAGGCTCAAGGCGCGAATCGCTGCAAAAGAGCGCGATGTCGATGCGCTGCAGACCCACGTCGGAGCTCTGGAGGCCATGGTCGCGGAGGCGGTTCGGCGCGGCGACGAGACGGCGAAGCTCGCGATCGCGCTGTGCGAGAAGCAAGGGATCGATCCGGCGCCGCTGCGGACGGCGATGGTGGTCGACGCGTTGCTGCCGCGGTCGCTGGAGTCGGAGATGGGGGTGCCGGAGCCGCCGCCGGCCGGCGAGACGGAGGTCGACGTGGTCGACGTCCCGCTCCAGATCGCACTGACCTCCGGCTTCCGCCTCCTCATGTTCCACGCCAACGTCTCGCGCATCGACGAGGCGCAGCGGCAGCTCTCGGAGCACGATGTCCTCTGTCTAGAGGAAGTGCATCGGAGCGCGATCGCGCTCGGGCGCGGCGACGAGGACGCCGAGGGCAAGGCGTTCGCGCTCTACATGCTCTGGGTCGACAAGTTCGCGCGCGACGCCGTCATCGGCCGGCAGAAGAAGACGCCATGCGACCTCGTGGTGCGCGTGTCGCACTACCTGACGGCGATCCTGCCCGAGGCGCGACTGCGCTGGACGCGGGACAAGGCCGTGCGTGAGTGGCGGAAGATCTCGGGCGAGTGAGGCGACCATGCATGTCTTCAAGTTCGAGGGCGGCGAGACGGAGTGGGTAGTCGCGGCGGACCTCGACGACGCCTGGGCCGTCTACTGCGAGACCATGGGCGGCGTGCGCAGCGACTACGACGGCGACGAGCTGGAGGTGACGCAGCTCCCGGAGGACGAGCCGCTCTCGATGTGGGAGCACCCGTCGGGCGAGCTCGCTGAGATCGGAGAAGACGGCGCGCGCACGGTCGAACGGCCCGCGTCGGAGCGTGCAGCGAAAGAGGGACGCGGCTTCCTCGGCCAGACGTACTGCTAGGAGCGCTGAGACGTGACCGACGACACCCAGCGCGAACCTGGCGACGACCGCGACGAGGGGCCGCCACCAGCCCCCGCGTCGAAGTCTGGTGCGGACGCGCCTGAGGGCGCCTCGGCGGACCGGCCGCGCTGCTACCGCGACCTCAAGATCCGTCAGGCCGACGGTCACGCTGTCGACGAAGCGCTCGCCACCGTCTACCGACGCGAGGAAGAGATCCTGCGCGCCAGGCTCGCGCACCCGCGCGCGTTCCAGGAGTGCGGAGTGCAAGCCCCGCTCTTCGAGGCCCCGGACTACCGCATCGCCTGGAGCGCGATGGACGCGGCTTCGGCCGTGCACGTGGGCGACGGGCCGCTCCACCCCGAAAACGTCGTGGTCGAGATGCGCCGCATCGACACGCGCTTCGATGCGGGGGCGGGCTCGCTCTGGATGGCGGCCATCCGGCACCAGGCCGCAGTCGACGTCGGCTACGCGCTGGAGATCCTCGTCCCCGAGCTCATCCAGCGCAGCACCATGCGGAGCTGGCACTCCGCGTTCCAGGACCTCGGCGGCCGCATCGATCGGGACCCAGACACACTCGGCCTCTATCAGGAGTACCTGACCCAGGGCTACGCGGTCGCGCTCACCCCAGACGGCGGCCGCCTCGGCCAGACGATGGAGGAGATCGCGGTCAGCGCCGACACGGCCCAGGGCTACGTCGCCACCGGGATCCCTCAGATCGACAACGCCGCCGGCGGCGGGCTCGGCTTCGGCGACGTCATGGCCGTCGGCGGCGGCACCAACTCGGGCAAGAGCTACCTGGCGCAGCGCCTTCATCGCAACCAGGCCCGCCAGAACATGCCCTCGGTCTACATCTCCGTCGAGGACCCGAAGGAGCTGATGCTCTGCCGCATGCTCGCGGACTACTCCTCGCCGCGCACCTCCCCGATCGCGTTCCGGCGCTACCGCGAGAGCGTGCGCACGCGCCTGTTCGTGCCGGGTGCGTGCACGCAGGAGACGTACGAGAACGCCCTGGGCGCGCTCTCGCACGAGCAGCAGAAGCGCGTGTTCCTCTTCGAGGCGAAGAAGTGGAAGGTGACCCAGATCTGCGGCTTGCTCCGCCGGCACCGGTACATGGCCGGTTGTCGCCTCGCCTGCATCGACTACCTCCAGGCGATCCAGCCGGACGAGCCCGGGCACAACCGCACCCAAGAGGTCGCCGAGATCATGGCGAAGCTCAAGAAGACGGCGGGCGACATCGGCATGGCGCTCGTGATCTTCTCCCAGTACTCGCGCGAAGAGTACAAGGACGGGGCCGAGCCCTCGATCAACGCGTTCAAGTACGCCGGCGACATCGAGAACGAGAGCGAGGTCGTCGTCCTGCTCTGGCGCGACCAGGACGATCGCCTGCACTGCAAGGTCCCGAAGGTGAAGTGGGCGAAGGCGCAAGCGCTCCGCTACTTCATCCCGACCGACCCCGACACCGGTAACTTCTACGACTGGGAGGAAGACTTCTCGACGAAGGAGCAGCGCCTGCCAGGCGAGAAAAAGAAGAACGGAGCACGCACGCCATGAGAAATCACCGCGGTCCCAAGATGGCGTTCGATCCGGACGCCGACTTCGCCGAGCGCTTCCAGATCCAGCTGACGAAGGAGCAGCGAAAGAAGCTCGGCGAGATCAGCGACTGGGCCGGGACCTCTGCGTCGGCGCTGCTCCGCCGTATGATCGAGGAGCGATGGGCTGAGGGCGCGGCCGCGGCCGGGATCGACGTCTCCACGCGCAAGGGCAGCGAGGTGCGCCGCCCGCCGGGTAACCCCGGCATCACCGCCGCGGGCCGGCCCCACCAGATGGACGCCCCCGGTGGGCCCGTCTGCGGCTGCGGCCTGCCGTCGACGCACGAGTCGGGCTGGTGCGGCCAGTGTGATGTGACGGACTCGGTCATCCAGAGGACCGGGACGTGATGGCCGCCGATGCCACGGATGCCGAGCTGGAGCTGATCGAAGACATCCGCCAGCGGCTCGACAAGACCAAGAGCAGCCGTCAGGTGGGCCCGCTGCTCACGCGAGCGCGCGGCGATGTGCGGTGTCTGCTCGGCATCGTCGACCGACTCGCCGAGCGCGTCGTCGAGCTGGAAGAGCCGATCGGCTTCCACGCCTTCGTGGCGCATGCGGAACGCTTCCTCCGGAGCTACCCCGCCGACATCTTCACCGGCGAGAGCGGCGACGCTGGCCCCGGCTTCGTCGCCACCTTGCGCGGCGCGGTCGATGCGCTGCACGCGACCACCGGGCCGGTGGAGTCGCCCCCGTCCGAGCGCCTCGGCGAGCGCGTGCGGCACCTGCGCGAGCGGCGCAACCTCACCGTCTCCGCGCTCGCGCGCTCGCTCGGGACCGACCGGTCGTTCATACGGCAGATCGAAAACGGCAAGCGCCAGACCGTGACCCTCGCGACCGCAGCGCGCCTCGCCACCGCGCTCGGCACCTCCGTCGACTGGCTCGCCCGAGGCGACGCCGGCAGCGCCCCCGAGGCCACGGCGCCGTGAGCAAGAAGCCTCAGCGCCGCGCCGCGGAGGCCATGCGCGAGCGCGCGTGGGACTACGCGCGGCGCCGCCTCGCCTACCTGAAGGAGCAAGCCGCCGCGGCGCATGGCAAGGACCATCGCATCGACGCTTGCGGCTGGTCCTTCATCCTCACGTGCAACCACGAGCACGAGAGAGCTCCGGACGGGTCCGACTGGTGGCACTTCTCCGCCAAGCTCGCCCCGCACGGCCGCGCGTCCTGCGAGCACGACTGGCACTTCCTCGGCCTGGCCGTCAGCGCCGTCGGCGCCCCATCCGAACCCATCACGCCGCTCGCCGAGACCCACCCAAACGCCGTCCACCACTGGAGCTGGACGTCGAGCGGCTACGACGTGGTGGAGATGATGCGGCGCGGCCTCCGCACACTGCACCCCGACCTCAGCGTGGAGCCTAGCCTCGTCGAGCACTACCGCGCCATCGAGCGCGCGATCGCGCACGGGCTCGGCGCAGGCGCCCCCGCGGCCCGCCTCGCCGGCTGGGAGAAGGAGAAGGCCTCGACCTGGGATCGCATGACCGAGCCCGAGCGCGCCGAGGTGAAGGGGCCGAGAGTCAGCGCTGACGGTCAGCCTTGACCGCCGCGGGGGACCGTGGCAGGGTGGGGGCGCGATGACGATGTGGTTCGAGAGAGGGGTGGGCGACCAGGTGATGACGGCGCCGGACGAGGCGGGCGGCGCAGTCATGGTCTACGGGACCGCGTTCGACTGGATCCGGCAGCCGCCGGACATCGGCGGTCGCGCGCTCCGGGTGCTGTCGCAGTTTCGCGGCCCGTGCCCCGTCTGCAAGAGCGAGGTGCTCCACCACGAGCTCGAAGAGGACTACGGCGTCGCCGAGTGCTTCGCCGACGGCTTCCTCTGGTACAAGAAGCCCGCGGAGCAGCCGTGACGGCGCACCCGAGCCGCGCGCAGCAAAACCGCCTGAGGACGTTCGAGCGGAGCGTGCTCAGGGCCCAGGGCTACGCGGAGCTCCCTCTCCTCTACAGAGAGGAGATGGTCAAGGCCATCATCGCGGGCGACAAGACCGAGACCCGCCGCCCCCTCAAGCCTCAGCCGGTCGTGCAGGGCGTCGTGAGGGACGCCGGCCGCTGGGGCGAGGCCGTCCCTGCGTGGCTCTGGCGCTCGCCCCGTCTCGACGCAGGCCTCTGCCACACCGACGCGGACGCGATGGCGCGGCTGGCGGCGCGGGCGTCGCGCTACCAGCCGGGCACCCGGATCTGGGTGCGCGAGACCTTCGCCGTGGTTGGCAACCGCTGCAAGGGCGAGCGGTTCGAAAACGGTCACGGGCACGTGCGCTACCGCGCCACGTGGACGAAGGCCCACGGCAGCAGCTGGCGCCCGTCGATCCACATGCCCCGCTGGGCCGCGCGCCTCTTCCTCGTCGTGAAGAGCGTGCGGGTCGAGCGCGTCCAGGACATCGACCAGAAGAGCGTGATCGCCGAGGGCGTCTCGATCCCGGTCACGAAAGAGGGCTGCGAGCCCGGCATGGTCTGCCCGCTCGTGCGCATCGGCCCGGACGGGCTGCTCCCGTACCTGCCGAAGGACGCGAAGATCGGCGAGTGGAAGGTCGAGGACATCTACCGCGCCGAGTACGCGGTCCTCTGGGACAAGATCTACGGCAAGGACTCGGCGCTCGGATGGAAGGCAAACCCCTGGGTCGAGGTGATCCAGCACGACCTCGTGGAGCACCTCCAGTGAAGAAGCGACACGACGATATCGTGGACGCCCTGCACGCGGCCGCCGAGCGCTGCCTCGGCAAACCCAACCGAGCGCGATGGACCCGGCTCGCGCGCGCGTATACGGCCGCGGCCCGGCTCATCCAGCACGCGCGGCGCGCGCGGCTCCTGCCGCCGGGGCAGCCGGTCGATGCGCTCGTCGAGCGCCTGCACGCGGACCTCGCCAAGCTGGACGGGTTTTGACCATGACGACGCCGACGACGAAGACCTACCCCACCCCGAAGCTCCGCTGGTACTACCTGCCCTCGACAGGCTCCTGGGGCGACGGCTACGCCATGATCGTGCTCGCCGACAACGGCTACTTCTCGGCCGTCTCCGACTACGGCAACTACGCCTACTTCTGGTCCCACCACGGGAAGAAAGACTTCCGCGAGTTCTTCCTGCCCGGCGAGGACCACTGGGACTACATGCTGCACAAGCTCTCGCCGAAGCCGTGGCCCTACGACGGCGAGGCCACGGTGAGGCGCATCAAGGACCGCATCCTCGCCTCGCGGCGCGAGAAGTGCTGGGACCGCGTGCGCGCCCGGATGGAGTGGGAGCGAGTCGACGACTGCAATGTCGAGGAGTCAATCATCGGCGCGCACGAGTGGTACACGTCGACGACGATGGATGACGCGTACGAGTGCATCGAGCACTCGCCGCCGGCGCAGGCCGTCCACTTCTGCAAGGTCACGCTCCAGCGCTTCGCGGATGTGATCCGGGCCGAGCTCGCAGCCGAGCGCGCCGCGGCGGAGCCCGGGAAAGGAGAGGCTGCGTGTCCGCCGACCTAGGCCGGGACCTTCGTCAGGCCGTCCTGCTCAACTTTGTCTGCTTCGGCGCTGGCGTGCTCACGGGCCTGGGCCTCCACAGCACCGCGACGTCAGCGGACCTGCCGCGGTGGATGGTGTGGACGGCGACGGCGCTGCTCGGGCTCGCCGTAGTCGCGCTCGGACTCACCTTCGCGTCGGCGTGGCGCGCCATCCGGGCGCTGGACGTGCGCTACCGCGAGGAGCAGAGGCGCCGAGAAGAGGGTCGTGGGGATGGAGGGTGAGAGGCTTGTAGGTAGGAGGAGACGGATGAGCAGCGAAGCCGCAGCCATCGCCGAGCAGATCAAGGCGCTGTCGCCGCCGGACCAGCTCCGGCTGGCGGCGGAGCTGATGGAGCGCCAGAAGGGCGACATCGCCTACAGCATCATCGAGCACGTGAAGACGGAGCTCGGCGCCGCGCTCGCGCTCCGGCGCCTGGGCAAGCTCTGAGAGGAGACCATGGACGAACAGAAGATCCGCGAGTACATCGAGCTGGCCCGCCTCGTCGGCTACAAGCTCGCCGTCGGCGAGGGCTGGCTCTCGGGCGCGCTCGACACTCGGTGCTGCTGCCCGATGGGCGCCGTCTGCATCATGCAGGTCTACGGCCGGACGTCGTGGTACCCCGAGGCGACCCAGGACAGCCTCATCGACTCCACCGGGGCCCGCGTGCGCACGGCTGCCCGCGCCCTCCGGTGCTCGGAGGACGAAGTGCGGGCGTTTGTGGACGGCTACGACGCGCACCCAGGCACGCGCGAGAGCCTCCGGCTTCCGGCCGCCTGGGACCTCGGCATGAAGTTCCGGCGGGAAGCCAACGCCATGAGGGCCGCCGCGTGAAGGCGAGCGACCTTCCCATCTGCCCGAAGTGCGGCTGGTACGACGGCCACACCCACACGAGCGAGTGCGACCCCAAGCGCGGAGCCACCGCCGACGCCTTCATCGCCGCGCTCGACAAGGAGGCGCCGTGGATCCGCGCCACCAAGCTCGGCTACGGCTACGGCCGCGTGACGGCCGTCATCCGCAAGCACAAGTGCTCGATCACCCTCGAATGCCGCGCTGGCGGGTCCATCTACACCGAGGGCTGCCACGGCCTCTTCTGGCTGGAGCAGCTCGACGTCGAGACGGCGGTCAAGCTCGTCTGCGCCGTCGACGCCATCGACGACCACCTGGTCGAGCAGAAGCGCCGCGCGCGGCGGGAGAGGAGAGCCCGAGGATGAGCACGAAGTCGACTCCACGCACCGTGCTCCGGATCGAGCACCTTCCCAAGCACTGGCTCGACGGCGGCGACCGCTGGACGATCTGCTTCTGGCGCCGCGGCGAGGCCGAGGGCGTGCACCGGCGCGTCCGGGTCCCGTTTGCCGTGTGCGCGACCGAGCAAGGCGCCGAGCTCCTCGTCGACGCTGCGCGGGCGTACCAGGAAGGGTCCGTCGCGGCCGGGCTCGGCGATCCCGTCGATGCCGTGGCCGCCGCGTACGCGAGCCTCGACGAGAAGAAGGAGAGGTAGGCCCATGGGCGCCCACATCAACAAGGACGGCGAGTTCCAGAGCGACAAGTACCCGACGTGCCCGGCCGGCAAGGTGCCGCTCAGCGTGAAGGACCCGACGGCGCAGGATCTCCTCTGGGTGTACGCGCAGCGGCGGCGGACCGTCGACCCGGAGTTTTCGGGCGACCTGGAAGCGGCGCTCAAGAGCAAAGGCTACGTGCCACCGACGGGAGGGCTGCGCTGATGCCGCTCAGGGATTACAACGGGCCGAGCAACTCCCCGGCCCTGCTCCCCCACCTCCAGAACGAGACGATCAAGGGCGCCTACTTCGACGCCGAGGGCGCGCTCTGCATCGTCGTCTCGGACGGGAGCGCGCTCGTGCTCTCCTCGACCCTCGCCGGTGGCAACCACGGCGGAGCGCCGACCTATCACAAGCGGTTGCCGCAGGAGGTCGCGAGAGAGGTCGTCCAGCTCGCCATGGCGGCCGAGCGCGCCGCCGAAGCCGCCAAAAACCTCGCCGATCTCGCCGCGTCGCAGGCCCAAAACGCCGAGAACGCCAAGGTCGCCTACGGGATCGAGAAGGAGCCGCCGCCAGACCCGTACCGCCACGACCACGAGCGCTGGCTCGTGCGGGTGAAGAAGCGCTCGACCGTGCGCACCGCCGAGGTGCTGGAGAAGCGCGACTTCGACGCGGAGGCGCGCCGGCAGCGCCGCCCCGCCGCCGCCGGCACGCTCATCGGCTACAAGACGGGCCACGGCCTCTGCCTCCAGGTGGAGCACACGGACGGGTCGCACGGCTGGTACGAGCCCGACGAGCTGACGGTGCTTTCATGACCGACCCGCGCGCCATCCTCGCCGTCCCGCCAGCGTGGCGCGCGATCGTGTCCGAGCTCAATGGCGGCCGCATCCCGGACGGCGTCGCCGGCATCCGCGACATCGACGCCCCCTGCGAGGAGTTCCAGCCGGAGGGAGAGTACGCCCCGGGAGGAGCGGTCTTCCACGACTGCGAGACCGACGGGCACTACCTCTGCGTGGAGTGCGTGCACATCTCGGTGCGCGCGCTCCGCAGCCGGCGTGACGAGTGCGAGGACTGCGGGACGAAGCTCGTGCACACCGGCTACGGCCACGGCCACCGGAGCAAGGAGCCGGACCGATGCCCGAGCTGCGACCCCAAGCCGGAGGACCAGGCGGCCGATGCCCACCCCTGAGGAGCGAGGCGAGCAGAAGCCGAAGCGCGGGCGCTGCGAAAACTGCGGCGGCCCGGGCGGGCGGCGGCGGCGCCTGCAGCGCGACACCGGCGCCGCGTGGGTGCTCTGCACCGGCTGCGCGCTCGCGATGGGGGCCAGTCACACGGTGACGAGGCGCGGCCGGCATCGCCACGGCGGCAAGCCCGGGAGGCTCGTCTAGTCATGATCATGGTGGACGAGCTCGTCGTGTACCCCAACGCCTGGGGACCGTTTCGGGGAGGGTCCTGCCACCTGACGACGGACGGGTCCATGGAGGAGCTCCACGCGTTTGCGAAGCGGCTCGGGATGCGCCGGTCGTGGTTCCAGGAGCACCCGGTGCTGCCGCACTACGACCTCGTGCCTTCGCGCCGGTCGCGCGCGCTCGTGCTGGGAGCGGTGTTCGTGCCGGCGAGGGAGCAGGCCAGGCGCCGCCGCGAGCGACGCACCCAGGCCGTGATGCAGAAGCGCCTCGGCGGCGAGGTCCTGCGTCAGCTCGGCAAGGTGGCGGTGCTCGCCGACGGCACGATCGTGTGCACGCACTGCCTCGCGCGCACGAAGCCTGACATCGACACTCACCTCGCCGGCGATCGCCCGGCGGAAGAGGAGCACGCCCGGCTCCGCGGCTTCTACGACGAGCATACGCACTGCAAGCGCCTCGACTCCGATGTCCGCGAGCGTCTCCAGGCCGAGCTCGGCGCGACGCGTCGGCTCCTGGCCGAGCTCTCGCCGGACCGGGTCCTGGAGCGCGTAGGGCTGGAATCGCGCGAGAAGGACCTCGCGGCCGAGCTCGGGGAGGAGACCGATGCCGCTCGGTGACCACCTGGCCAAGCTCCAGCCCTGCACCGCCTGCGGCGCTGCCCCCGGCGAGCCCTGCGTCTCGCTCGGAGACCTCATGGACGGCAACGGGCGCAATCCGCAGCCCGTCATCCACGACGCTCGGAAGAAGACCATCGGAGGCAAGCCCTTCCCGTGGCTCCAGGCCCCCGCGTCGTACGCCGGGATCGGGAGCCGCGAGACGCCGCCAGCGGTGCAGTGCCACATGCACCTGATCGCGCAGGGCCTCGCTGCTCGCGGCTGGGTCCTGCGCACCGGCGTCGCCGAAGGCGCCGACGAGGCCTTCTGGCTCGGCGCGCACGGAGCGAGCGGGCCTGACCGTCCCCACCCCGAGGCCTACCTGCCCTGGCCCGGGTTCCGCGGGTACAGCGACCAGGGCTGCGCGCTCGTCCGGCCGACGCCGGAGGCGTACGAGATCGCGAAGCAGCACCACCCTCGCTGGGACGGCCTCGGCGACGCCGCCCGAAAGCTCCTGGCCAGAAACACCCACCAGGTGCTCGGCGCCGACTGCAAGAGCCCGAGCGCGTTCGTGGTGTGCTGGACGAAGGACGGGGCGACGATGAAGACGACCTCGCGCACCGGCGGCGCCGGCCAGGCGGTCCGGGTCGCGGCAGCGCACGGGATCCCGGTCTACAACCTCCGCCTCGAAGCGCACGAACGTCTCTGGCTCCGCGCCCTCGGGGAGATGCGCCTCCTGGAGCAGTTTGCAAAGATGAAGCGTGAGGAGAGGGACCGCCGATGAAGAAGAAGACGCCCAAGGCGCCGCCGGAGCCTCCGAAGGCGAAGCGACCGATCGCGGTCGGCGACTTCGTGACGTTTGTGGGGCCCGACAACCACAGCCGCTACGTCGGCACGGTGACCGAGCTCTTGTCGAATGCGGAGTCGGTGGTCTTCGGCGCGAAGGTGCAGTGCGTGCAGCCTGGCTCTTCGTTTCGGAGCGTGCTCGGCGGCGGCCCTGTCCGGTGCACGCTCCCGTCCGTGGCCGACTGGCTCGTGGACCTGGACCATGTGACACGCCTCCGCGCGGAGGCGCCGTGAAGAAGAAGGCGCAGAAGCGCGCCCGGCGCCAGGCGGTGCGCGAGCTGCTCACCGTGCTCTACCTCTACAAGGGCTACAAGCTGGAGTACCGCTCGGTCTGGGGCGGCATCATGGAAGCGATCAAGGAGCTGCGCCCGAAGCTCCACCGTCGGCTCATCCGCGAGATGGACCGCATGCAAAACGGCTACGACGCTCCCGGTGTTATCCTTCACAAGGAGTACCCCGACCTATGCTGAAGCTCACGTTTCGGATGAAGATGCACCCCCGACTCGGCAACGCCCGGAGCGGCCTCGCGGTCGTGCACCTGGCAGACGCGGGCTCGCTGCCGGGCACGCTGCTGACGCGGGAGTACGAGCGAGACCTGCGCGCGTCGCCGCGCTGGATCGGCCGCGCCGAGCGCCAGATGGATCCGGAGCCGCGCCTCCAGGCCCTGCTCGACCGGTTTGTGGAGCTCTACGAGAGCCACCCCACGCCTGACTGGGAGTGCACCGATGATGCTCTTCGCGCAGTCGAGATCGGGGACGCGCTCGTCCGCCGGAATGACCCCTTCCTCAAGGAGACCCCCATGCACCCAGACCTCCAGAAGCTCGTACGCAAGGACCTGCCCCTCGACCCCGGCGCCGCTCTCGTCGTCGCCTCCCCCTACGACCGCTACCACGAGCTCAAGATCGTCACCGACTACGACCTCCCGGACGCGACCAAGGAAGGCTGGCGCCTCGTCGCCATCGTCCAGGAGCAGGGGTACATGATGGCCGCCGAGAGCATCCCAAACCCCAACCCGTCCTTCGGCGGCATGATCGCGACGCAGCGCGCGATGCCGTCGATCACGACCCGCTACGTCGTCGGCCGCGACGAGACGAGCGCGCTCGCCGCGGCGCACCGCCTGCGCGAGGCAGCGGAGGAGAAGACCAGAGCCGCCGTGGCCGAGCTCAAGAACCACGCTGCCCAGGCCCAGGCGGCGGAGCGACTCGGCCAGGAAAACGTCGGGCTCAAGGAGCGGCTCAAGAGGGAGACCGAGAATCTCCAGACCGCGCTGAAGTTCCAGCAGGACCGGGTGCGCCGCTACGAGGTCGACCTCGGCAGGATCCGCGCCGCGCTCGGGGACCTGCGCATGAACGAGATCCTCGGGCCGAAGGACGACAAGAAATGAGCGGCAAGGCGCGCAAGCTGATCTCCGAGGAGCGGACGGAGCTGGAGATCAAGCACCGGACGCACTTCGCCAAGCAGTTCGCGGCGCGCGCCGAGAAAAACGTCGACGAGTGGAAGCGCGACGCGCGCCGGACCGACCGGCTCAAGGCGGAGGAGTGCAAGACGTGCTTCTACCTCCGTGCGGTCCGACTCGGCGGCCACTCGCCGACGACCGCGCCTTGCCGGCTCTGCGGCGCCGAGATGCTGTTCGCGAGCACGGTGACGACAGAGATCTGCAGCAAATGCAGCGCCGAGAACGAGTCGTGCCGGATGTGCATGGCCGACATCGAGCTCCGGCTGCAGTAGGCGTGGGATGGAGGAAGCTCAATCTCGGGATCGTGGGGCCGTGACGCCGCTTCCGGCGATGGTCGTGGCGTGCCCGAGGTGCCACGCGAAGCCGGGTGATCCGTGCACGGTCGTGCGTGACCGGGTGTGGTTTGGCAAGCTCCGGCGAGTCGGTGAGCCGATCCAGGCGACGCACGCGGCTCGGAAGCGTGCGATGGGAGAGCGTCGTGTGGATGGAGGTCCAACGGATGGAGGCACAGGAGCGTAGGCCGCGGCTGGAGTGGACCTACCGGATGGCGGCGATGAAGCTCGGCATGACCGAGCGGGCGTACCGCGAGCGCGTCGAGTCCGGAGAGAAGTGGTGCACCAACTGCCAGGCGTGGCACAAGGCCAGTCACTTCGGTCGCGACCGCTCCCGCCGCGACCAGCTCACGCACAGCTGCCTCGTCTCGATCGCCGCGAGCTATCGGCAAACGCGCGGGACCAAGGGGCCGGCAACCGGTCGCCGGGGCGCTTACCGGTGCTCGGTCTGCGGCGAGACCGATCACACGAAGCGCCGGTGCCCGAAGGCCGGAGGCCGACGATGAAGACGCGCATCGTCTACGTGCTCAAGTGCATCTGCGGCGAGTGCGGTCCGGACTACCTCCACCGTGCCGAGCGGCCGGCGGAGCCAGGCCACGTCGCCTTCCCCCTGCTCGGCGTCTTCGACTTCTCCCCGGAGGACCCGGTCACGTTCGAGACGAAGCGGATCGCCGAGGCCGTGCGCGGAGCCTGCGCCGCCGCGGACAAGTCGCTGCTCCGCCGGCTCGTGGTCGAGGAGCAGCAGATGGACGCCGACCTCGTGCCGGGCCGCCTCGTCGGCGCGGAGCGCTGATGCTCGACATGGACGAAGCTCTGGCCGAGCTCTTCGGCCAAGAGGCGCCCACAGTGGCGGAGCTCCCCCGCGACGGCTTCTCCGTGCGCGGCGGCCGGGCCGCGCACGACGCGGTCAGTCGCAACTGGCGGCGGCGCCAGCGGCGCGCGCGGGAGCGCAAGATCGACCGGCAGCTGCGCCTGCTCAGGAAGAGCGTCTGCTCCGTCTGTTTCAAGCCCGCGGTCCGGTACGCCGGCGGCGGCCTGCACTTCTGCGCGGCCCACTGAACGTCAGCCGTGACGGTCAGACTTGACCGGCGCGGCGGGCTCTGGCAGGGTGGGTGCGATGGACGAGAAACGCACGGCCTGCATCCTCAAGACCTCGGAGCCCGGGACCTGGTGCAACAAGCCGCGGCCCGAGGGCGAGTTCTCGTACGAAAACGTCTGGCACGCTCTCAATGGCGCGCTCCAGAACGCGGGTCCGAAGATCTGCCGCGTCTGCGCGGTCAAGGTGACGCGTACGCTGCTCAGGGCGACGACGCCGGAGCCGAACCCGTACGCCAACCTCGTCTTCGGCGACGGCGAGGACGGCGTGGTCCAGGTCGAACGCGCGCCGCTGCCGCGGATCCAGTACGAGGCCGACATCATCGAGGTCGGATCGATCCCGGGCATGGCAGGGCCGCTCGTGCGCTTCCCCCTCGGCCACGGCGACCGCACCACCGACATCCCCGCCACCATGGCGGAGGCCCAGGCGATGGCGGCCCACCTCTACCGGAGAGCCCTCATCACCGTCGACGTGCTCCCGCGCGACGCGGCGCCTTCATCCCGCGACGCGATGCCTTCATACGAGGACGTCGACAGCCGCGGCGGCGGGTCCGGGAACCGATGACCGATCCGCGCAAGATCTGGCCGGCGTGGGCCGCCTCGCTCCTCATGGCGTTCTACGCCGGCGTGCTCGTGGAGCGGCCGAGCGTGCCGCCGCGCGCGGAGAAGTGCGAGCCGCCGGTCTACCTCGAAGGCGACCCCAAGAACCCCGCCAACCAGATCCTCCGTCTCCAGGCCGAGATCTCCGGCGCGGGCGAGTCGATCGTCGAGCTGGAGCACCAGATCGACCGGCTCGGCCAGACCGTGGTCGAGCTCCGCGCCAAGCAGCAAAGCGACCACGACCAGCTGAGGCACATCGAGGACATGCTCTCGGCGATGGCCGGAGACCTCCACCGGATGAAGGCGAAGAAGCCATGAGCAAGCAGGCCCGGATCGAGTTCCAGTGCCCGACGTGCGGAGCCAAGCACGACCGCGGCTTCCTGAACGGCGTGGACATCTTCCGGTGCCTCGCCTGCGGCTATCAGGGGCACGGCTTCCACCCCGACCCGGAGATCGATCGCGGCGTCTTCCTCGACGCCAAGCGAGACAACGAGCTGCACAAGAAGCTCGGCCTGCCCGAGCTCTGGCCCTGGGGCCCCGAGATCGTGGGGCGACCATGAGCGCGTCGAAGAAGATCGCGTGCGCCGGCTGCGGCAAGGAGGACGAGCTCATCGTCGTCAGCTTCGCCTCGGACTGGCAGAGCGTGCCCAATGGCTGGCTGATGCGCCTCGGGCCCGACGTCGAGTACGCCTGCAACATCGGCTGCGCGCAGAAGGCCGACCAGGGTCGGCAGGGCGCCCCGCACGTGATCTCGCTCGACCAGATCGGCAACATGACCCTGAACGACGCGATCGACCACCTGAAGGGCGTGAAGGACGCCGTGTCGGGCGTGCTCCAGGCGAGAAAGAAGAAGTGACGATGACGGAGGCAGATCTCGCGGGTCTCGCGATGACCCCGACCGACGAGGACATCGCGCGCAGCAGGCACGACGCCCGCGGCGGCGCCCGGCCGTTTCTCAAGTGGGCCGGAGGCAAGGCGAAGCTGATGCCTCAGCTCCGCCCGCTCCTGCCGCGGCGCTTCGGCCGCTACCACGAACCCTTCCTCGGCGGCGGGGCGATGTTCTTCGAGCTGATGCCGAAGCGCGCGCGCCTGTCCGACACCAACGAAGAGCTCACGACCACCTGGGGCGTCGTCCAGCACGACCCGGACTCGCTCGTCCAGGCCCTCGCCGCGCTTCGCTACGACCGGGACGAGTACTACCGGATTCGCGCCCAGGACCCGGCCGAGCTCTCCTACTGCGAGGCAGCCGCCCGCATGATCTACCTCAACAAGTGCGGCTTCAACGGCCTCTACCGCGTCAACATGAAGGGCAAGTTCAACGTGCCGTTCGGACGCTACGACGACCCGGTGATCTGCGACGCCGGCAACATCCTCGCCTGCCACCGCGCCCTCCGGCGCCCGGACGGGCTCACCGACAAGGGATCGGACCGCGACGTCGAGATCCGACACGCCCCGTTCGAGAAGGTGCTCGGCATCGCCGAGCGTGGCGACTTCGTCTACTTCGACCCTCCGTACGTGCCCACGTCCGACACCGCCAACTTCACCGCGTACGGGGCGGACAAGTTCGACGAGGCCGACCAGCGGAGACTCGCCGACGTCTTCCGCGAGCTCTCGGACGACGGCGTCCTCTGCATGCTCTCCAACAGCGACACGCCGCTCGTGCGCGAGCTTTACGCCGACTACCCCATCCGAGAGGTGACCCGCTCGGGCAACATCTCCTCCAACGCCAAGGGCCGAGCCCGCGTGACCGAGGTGGTGGTCCGGAGCGACGTCTGGTGAAGCGGAGCGTCACCATGGACCCGCCGCCGAAGAAGGTGCGGCCGCTCGATCCGGTGGAGCGCGACAACGTGCTCTTCTTCGCCGCGCTCCGAGGCGATCCCCCGCCGGACGCGCTCTTCCTCGAAGAGTGCGACGACTGTGAGGGGCACGGGACCGCGCGCTGTCCGGAGTGCGAGGGCGACGGTCACGTCGAGTGCACCTGCAGGGAGTGCGACGACGTACATGAGACGCGCTGCGACACCTGCCGCGGCAAGGGTCACGTCGGCCCATGCGAAGCCTGCCGCGGCACCGGCGCCGTGGACAGCCGCGAGGGGCCTGCCCAGCCCCCCGTCGAAGCTCCGGTGCTCCCGGGCCTGGAGGCGTGGACGTGATCCTCTACTACCCCCGCGGCGACCTCTTCGCCTCTGGCGCTCAGGCCTTCGTCTGCCCGGTCAACTGCCTGGGCGTGCACGGCAAGGGCCTGGCCAAGGAATTCGCCCGCCGCTACCCGGTCGCGTGCCGGTCCTTCACGCGGCTCTGCGAGCACGAGGACACCGCGATCGAGCCCGGGTGCGTGCAGTTCGCGCTCCCGGACGGGAGCCCGAGGCCGCCTGCGCCCGTCCGCTCGCCGCGCTGGATCGTCTTCTTCACGACGAAGGGTCACTGGCGCGAGCCGTCGACGTACGAGATGGTGGACCGGGGCCTCCGGCATCTCAGCCACCACCTCGGCATCGAGGACTTCGCGGTCGAGTCTATCGCCGTCCCGGCCCTCGGCGCTGGCCTCGGCGGTCTCGACTGGACGCGCGTGCGGACCAGCATCGAAGCCGTCGCGAACGCTCCGCACCTCCGGCACATGAAGTGGATGATCTACGGCCCCCACGAGGCCGGCTGAAAGGAAGCCTCTGGCCATGAGCGACGATCGAGACCACGACCCTCAGCCCGCGCCGGTGCGCAGCGTCTTCCCGGCGCTCTGGCCGATGCTGATCGCCCGGATGCAGGAGCGCCACGAGTTTGGCCTCCGGCGCTACAAGGTGGCCCTCCAGCCCTTCAACGGCCGCGACGCGTTCAAGGACCTCACCGACGAGGCCCTCGACGAGCTCGTCTACAAGGTGCAGTGGTTCTTCGAGAACCGCCCCATCCGCGACCAGGTGCGGGAGTTCAAGGCGCTGGTGAAGCACCCGGCGCCGACGAGACCCGCCGTCCCGAGCCAGGAGCGCATGCTCTTCTCCCTCTCGCTCTTCATCGAGGAGGCGTTCGAGGTGATCGAGGCGTGCTACCCCGAGGACTACCAGGTGCCCGCAGTCGTGCCTGGCGCGGAACCGCTGCGCCACGTCCACGCCGCGATCCAGCGCATGAAGCGCGTCCTCCTGGAGCTCGTCCGGGACTACCCGGCCGCGCCCGACATGAAGCTGCTCGTCGACGGCCTGGGCGACACCGACTACGTGACCGAGAGCTTCCGCCAGGAGCTCGGGGTCGACGGCCGCCCGTTCGCTGCCCTCATCCACGACGCCAACATGACGAAGCAGGGCGGCCCGGTCGATCCCGTCACCAAGAAGACCCTGAAGCCCGAGGGCTGGACGCCCCCGGACATCGAAGGCGAGCTCCGCCGTCAGGGCTGGAACGGCTGACCCATGACCGTCACCATCTTCCTCTCCATCTGCCTTCCCTCGGTATTCGTGGGGTGGCTGCTCCGGAGCTTCTTGAGCGAATGGGCGCGCGCGCCGGCGCCGCCCCCGAAGACGCCGAAGCCGGTCAAGCCGGTCAAGACGCCGAGGCGGGAGCACGTCTGCTCGAAGCACAGCTGCTTCAGCGGGCGAGACCCGCGATGCGCTGGCGGGCACTGCGGCGAGCACTGCATGATCTACTGCCCGACCGGATGCCGCCTCGGCGCGGAAGCCGAGGCCCGCGCCATTGCACTGCTCAGCCGCTACGGGCCGCTGGAGAAGGAGAAGACCTAGTGGCCACGCCGGTTAGCCACGTCACCAAGATGCGCGTCGAGCTGGACGTGACGCCGTGGTGGTGGAGGACCTCGGAGATGGACTCCGACCTCGCTGGCCGCGCAATGGCGGAGGTGCTCGCCAGCGTGCCTCGGATCTGGAGGGTCACGGCGTCGATGACCTACCTCTCCGTCTCGGCCAACATGACTCCGGACGTCACCTTGGACGGCCTGGAGAAGAAGCGGGCCGAGGTCGTGCGCAAGCTCGACGCGCTCGTGCCCCGAAAGGATCCCCCCCGATGACCCCCGCCATGCTCGCTGCCCTCTCCGCGCTCGGCATGCTGAAAGGAAACCCGATGAGCCAAGACCCCAATGCCATGCCGGCCGACCCGCCGCCCGTGCCCGATCTCCCGACCCAGCTCGCCCAGATCATCGCGGGCATGGCCAGCCTGGGCAGCGGCATCTTCGCCTACATGGGCGAGATGCAGCGGGTGAGGAAGTGGCGCGAAGAGATGGAGCGCGTGCGCCTCGTCGAGATCGACGACCGGCTCTACGAGCACTACGTTTCCTCCTGCCTCAACGGCCTGATCGCCGCCAAGGCGGGCGGGGCGGGGCGGTTCGAGATGGACGTGGATCTCGCGCGCGCCTCCGAGTACGCGACCGCGCTGCTCGCGCACGTGCGGGAGCGCCGCTCGCCGGAGCTCCGCCAGGCCATGGTCAGAGCCGGGCTCTCGAAGATGAGCTACGAGGAAGTCGAGGCTCTCGCCAAGGAGCACTGCAACGGGATCCGGCACCTGCTCGACGCCGTGGCCGAAGAGGCCAAGCACGATCCGAAGCTCGACAGCCCGGTCGGGACGTTCCAGAGGGTGCTCCGGGAGCGCGACGAGGCACGCGCCGCGGTCGAAGCGGGCTGGCCGGGGTTCAAGGACCGCACGCCGTGAGCGACAACTCAGCAGAGATCCGGATGACGCACGTGGGCTTGCTAGGCCTCTGCGCGCGCCTGCGCCAGCGGCTCAAGGAGGAAGCGGACAACGAGCACGAGGGCGCGAACGAGCGGCTGCGCAATGCCCTCGACCGACCCGCCGCCGTCTTCGACGAAGGCGTGAAGAAGGGCGCGTACTGGATCTCGAAGCACATCGGCGAGGTCGACCTCGCCGCCTGGCTCGCGGTCGCGCTCCAGGAAACGACGCACGTCATCAACAGCCCGGGGCCGCCCATCCCGCTCATCCTCACCTGCCCGATCTGCGGCGAGCGTCACGTCGACAAGGGCGAGTTCGCGACGAAGCCCCACCACACCCACTCCTGCCAGCACTGCGGGCTCACCTGGCGCCCGGCGATCGTGCCGACGGTGGGCGTCCAGTACCTGCCTGGATTCAAGGACGACGAGCGATGACCAACCTGCTCTGCAGGATCTGCGGGACCGAGATCGTGGACGGCTGCTCCTGCGGCGAGGGCACGATGGAGCTGGTCAAGATGCTGACCGCGCTCTCGAAGGACGTCTACGAGGCGGCCGTCGCGCCGGAGGAGCCCAGATACGACGACCCATCGATCGCCGACGTCCCGAGCTGGCTCAAGAGCTACGAGGACCTCGAAGGGGCGGACGCGCCGGCCGAGGAGCCGGAGGCGCCGCCGACGGAGTGCTGGGGCTACGGCCTGCGCGAGGACGGCGACTACACGCTCGGATGCGCGACGCGCGAGGACGCCATCGCCAGAGGCCGCGAGGCCATGCCGGACGAGTTTTTCTACGTGGCGCATGGCCAGATCCACCCGCCATCGACGTACCTGCCCCCGGCCGAGCTCATCGTCGAGAAGATGGCGGAGCGGGCCAAGGAGATGGTGGACCGGGTGCCGGACGGCTGGCCCGACGCCACCATCGGCGTCATCACCGAGCTCGACGAGGTCCTCCGGAGCTGGGCTGACAGCGCCGGCCTCGGCGCGCTCTGGCAGATCGACCAGCCCCCGGAGTGGATCGACCGGCCGGCGCCGATCCCGCCGCTCTACACCGAGGCCGAGCGCGAGGCCATGGCCCGGTGGCGAGCCGCACCGGATGCGCGCCCGGGGGATCCTGCCCCGGTGTTCGAGGCGGCGGTCTCCCACGTCGAGCGCGGCGACGGCAAGCTCCTCGTCGTCTGGAACCGCCGCTACGCTGGCTGGGCCATGCCCGGCGGCAAGGTCGAGGACGGCGAGACCGTGGTCGATGCCCAGCGGCGCGAGCTCTACGAGGAGACGGGCCTGCGCAGTCTCAAGTCGACCCACGTCTACGAGGGCGACACCGCGGTCAAGGTCGGCCCAGACCGCGGCCGGCGCGTGCACGTCTTCCGGGTCGTCCCCGACACCTACGGGCCGCGCGAGATGGAGCCCGGAGCCATCGTCGGGTGGATGAGCCGGGAGGACTTCCTCAGGTGGTCCCCGTTCCGGGAGTTCTACGAACCGTACTTCGCACAGCTGGAGCCGTCATGAAGGGATACAGCGTCACCTCCGCCGAGGTCTTCGGCAAGCTGGAGATCTCCATCTGGCAGCACGCCACCCGCCTCGTCGAGGCCCTGCCCGAGGTGTGGCCGGCGCCTCCGCCGACGAGCGTGAGCGAGGGCCTCTACGAAGCCATGGTGGGCAAGCCCGTCTATCCGCGCGCCCCGCCGCCGCCGCTCCGGTGCCACGAGCTCGCCTGCGCCGTCGCGCACCGCCTCGGTGACGAGTACCGAGACGTCGCGCACAATGGCTCGTTCGTGCTCGTCGACGGCAAGTACGGCCCGATCGACCACAGCTGGATCGAGTGGCGGACGTCGCCGAGCGGCTACCGGCGCATCCTCGACGTCTACTCCGTCGGACGCCTGCCCATGGTGCAGCTCATCGACGCGCAGACGCTCCTCCAGCACCAGGGAGTGCCGTACGTGCGGAGCGAGAAGAAGCGGGACGACTTCCGCGCGGCCGACGTGGAGCGCCTGCTTGCGTTCTGGAAGGAGCACTACCTCTGATGGACGCGCCCGCTCAGGCCGAGCTCGACGGCGACCTCCTGGCCTTGCCCGAGACCATGGTGGAGACCCTCGCCTGCCACGACGCCCTGCAGCGCCTCGGCTTCGCGAGGGAGGACATCTACGTCCTGCTCTCCCCCGTCGCCAACCCCCAGCACGCGCTCATCTCCCGCGGGCTCGGCCTCGGCGATCTCATCCTCTTCGTGGTCCTGAAGACGCAGGACAAGGAGTACTCCATCGGCGTCGGCGCGATCGAGGAGGAAGGCTTCGAGGACCTCTGGGCGAAGTCGATCGTGCTCTGGAACGACGCGACCCAGGCTGCCCGCGGCGAGCTCTGGGAACGGAGCGCGATCCATGACCGCGTCTCGGAGCTGGTCTTCCACCTCGTCGAGCGCGGCTTCCGCCTCCCCACCGCCAGCCGAAAGCTCCTGTCGTGAAGTGGAGCGACGACTACTACGAGTCGCTGCCATCGGGAGCCTGTCGCAAGCTCATGGTGGACATGGACGGCCGGTTCTGGGAATACGGAGGAGAGGTCCGGGAGAAGCTGGTCGTCTGCAAGCGGCCGGGCCGACACCCGCACGACCCGGCGCCCCCTCCGCCCACCCCACCTCCGAAAGCGCGGCGATGAGCACCCAAGCCGACAAGAAGGAAGCCTACGATAACGCCCAGCGCGCCGACTCGGCCGCGAAAAACCTGGACGAGGCGCGCGCGCTCGCCGAGCGCGGCGACAAGGACGCGCGCAGGCTCGCCGCCGAGCTCTGCCGGCACACGAGCCGGATGTACGAGCGCATCGGCGAGCCCGAGCTGGCGAAGAAGGCCACCGCGCTCGCGCGCGAGTACTCCGGCCGGACCGGGCGATGAGCTTCTTCGAGCCCCTTCTCCGGACGAGCTACTGGCAGAGAAAGCCCGGCGACCGGGTCTGCTACAGCTACTGGACGCCGCCGCGGGCGGACCACTTCGTCGTCCGGCAAGAGGACTGCCGGAACTGGGTCTCGTCCCGCTCGGAGCTCATCGCGGCCTGCCCGACCGAAGAGGCCGCGGAGGCGGCGCTCCGTCTGCTCGGAGACGCGCCGCGGTGAAGCAGCGCCTCACCATCGCCGCCATCGGCCGGATGTTTGGCCACCGCCTGCCCGAGCCGAAGAGGCGCGGCCGCTGCCCCCTGCGCGACCACAAGCGCAAGGACCCGACGTTCCGGGTCTTCGTCTCCCACGGCGGCGACGAGATCTGGAAGTGCTGGTCCTGCGACGCCCCCGACAACGTGGGCGACGCCATCGGCCTCTACGCCCTGCTCGGCCGCATCGACCGGAAGGAGGCCTGGAAGAAGCTCCGAGAAGACGGCTACGACGTCCCTGGCGCCCCTGACGACCTCCCGGCCGGAGCCACCGGAGGCCCGCGTCGTCCTCCCCGCCGCGCGGCCGCGGAGCGCCGGCGCATCCCGGTGCGCGGGACGCGCGGCCCCGAGCCCATCCTGCCCCTACCCGAGGAGAAGTGGCGAGCCTGGGTCGCCGACGACGTGGAGAAGCTCGCCGCGTTCGCGGAAAAGCGCATGCTCACGACCGACCTCTTCAAGCGCTACGGGGTCGTGCCCATGGGGCCGGACCTCGCGGGGTTCCTGTACGTGGACCCGATCAGCCGCAAGCCTTGCCGTGTGAAGGTGAAGCGACTCGTGCCGGACCCGGACAAGCCCGCGTACTACATCCTGCCGCGCGCGGACCGGAAGAAGGGCGAGGAAGGTGTCGCGCTCGGTCCGCTCTACCTCGCGCATCGACTGAAGCCGACCTTCTTCGGGCCGATCGAGCCGGTCATCATCACCGAGGGCGAGATCGACGCGCTCACCCTGGTCACGCACAAGATCCAGAACGTGGTCTCGCTTCCGGACGGGTCCGAGAGCGCGGCCACGGTCTCGCTCGACCCCCTCTACGGCGTCTTCAACGTCTGGCTCGTCTCGACAGACGCGGACGAGCCGGGCGAGAAGGCCTTCCGGGTCCTCCGCGCGCGCGCGGCCGAGCTCGGCGGCATCGACGTCGTGCGCGTCTACTGGAAGAAGCTCCAGGACGACGGCGGGCTCACGACCTACAAGGACGCGAACGAGGCGCTCGTCGTCGGCCGGCTGTCGTCGGCCGACTTCGTGCGCTGCCTGGACGTCTCGATGGAAGCGAGGTTTGGCTACCCGGTCCGGTGGCGCGAGAGCGCGTAGCGTGGGTGGAGGTGAACCAGGATCCCGACGTGGGCTGGAGGAGGAAGATCGCGTAGCGTGGGCTGGAGGAGCCTAGGAGACGGTGTGTCGTGGCGGAGGTCCTAGCAGCGTAGCCGTGGGATGGAGGTCTTAGCAGCCGTCTGTGGGATGGAGGGACAGCTAGGTCCAGCCGTGGGAGATGGAGGTCCTGCACGATGCCGTAGGCCGTGGGGTGGAGGGATGATGGCGAAGCCAAGAGACAAGCGGCGCAAGGTGACGGACGAACAGATCGCCCGCATCAACCGCCGCAGGCATCTCAGCGACGGGGGAGAGCCGTCGTACGAGACGCCGATCCGGCGCGTGCGCGTCGACGAGCGAGGCCGCGCAGCCGAATACGAGCGCTGCATCCCGACCGAGTGGATACAGTGGTCGTGAGCGGAGTCGTGGGGACGGAGGTGCACCTCGATCCCCCATTGGGCATAGTGGTCGTGGGTAAGGAGGTTCGACAAGCGCATCGCCGTGGGAATCGCCGTGGGAAAGGAGAAGCAAGCTGATCGTCATCTGGGGGTGAACTGGTTTCGACGTGGGAAGCAAAGATCGTCTGCGTGCAAGAGCGCTCGGCCTCTTCAACCGAGCCGTCATCAGCAGCCAACGACAACGGCAACATCGCCTCGCCCGCTCTCAAGGCGGCGTGAGGCTGTCCGGTGAGCGAGGAGCACCCGAGTAGCTCGCCGGGCATCAACCCACACGGGAGCATACAGCCGCCTCGCAACCGGTGAGCTGGGGACACGATAGGTTGCCGGGACCCGAGTCACCCGCCCTGCCCTCGGAAGGCCGCCTACGCGCCTCAAGCCGGGCTACGCACGTGAACGAAGACGCTCCTAGCGACTCGCGGACCGGGGTTCGATTCCCCGCACCTCCACTAGAGACCCGGCAGCCCGGGTGCTACCCTCCGCCGCCTCGGTCACCTGCCGAGAGAAGGACAGCTCCATATGCCACCCCCCACGCGCATCAAGAGCAACACCGCCTCGCATCGTCTGCAGACGGACGTCACCGTCCGGCCGGGCGCGTCGCCGACGGAGCTGCTCCGTCTGCCGTTCTCGGTCCGCACCGACGGCTCGACCACGCTCGTGGTCGTCAGCGTGCGCGGCAGCTTCCGCCCTCGCACCACGATCACGACCGGGCGCACCGACGCCGGTCGCGTCGTCATCTCCCTCCGCGTCGACGGCGATCTCGTCCGGAGCTCCGTCTTCCTCGGCAGCCCCGAGGAAGCGGGTGCGCTCGGCTCCCCCGAGGAGAACGTCGGCGAGGTCTTCAACGTCGCCCTCGGCTCCCCCGAGGAGCATCCGATGGCGATGGGCTCGCACGTCCTCACCGTCGAGGCCGAGGTCATCGACCCGGACCCGGAGCCGGACGAGGCCTTCCACGTCACCGCGGCAGCGGTAGCGGGCGGGCACCACGCCACCATCTACGCCCAGGAGAACGAGTAGCCGCCTAGGGCGGCGGCGGCACGCTGCTCGCCGAGCTCAGACGCCGGAGGTATTCCAGCGCCATCGGGTCCTCGACCGTCTTCGACCAGTCCTGGCCGCTCTTCAGGATCGCGCGGCCGAAGATGGTCAGCAGGTTTTCGAGGATCCACGCCCGGCGGGTGAAGCGCACCACGTGGTAGGCGGCGTAGCCGACCACCGCGAGCTGCAAGAGCTGAAGCGTCTGGACCACGGCGGGAGCGTAGCAGCCGCTGGCGGTCCAGGCGCTACAGCTCCCCCGTAAAACGGGCTCCGAGCTTTCCCAGGATCTCTCCGAGAAGTCGCCTGTGGCATTGCGCCACATCGACGCAGTAGCAGACGAGGACGGCCCGCTCGCGCGCGAGCAGCTCCTCCCAGGCTGCACGTCGGAGCAAGTACGACTGCCGCATCAGGCCGGTGTAGGCCTCGGCGTATCCGGCCCAATCCTCGGCCGTGAGCAGGCCCCGCCGGCGCTTCTGGATGAGCGGCCAGACGAGAGACCACGGCGGCGCGAACACGCGCCCGAGCGGGTCTGTGCTGCGCGAGGTGATGTCGAGCCGGTCCGGCCCCCCGTAGGAGATACGAGCGGTCGCGACGTGCAGTGTCATGTCACCGGAGGCAGCCCGAGCGCGCGCCGCGCGAACGCGATCGCTTCCTCGGGGTCCGCCCACGGCCGCTTCGCGACCGATTCGAGGACAGCCCGGTCGAGACGGAGCTTCTTGACCTCGCCGGCGAGCGCGTCTCTCTCGGCGCGCAGGCGCAAGGCGCAGTCGGGGTGATGGCTCTCGGTCTTGGCGAAGAGATCCGCCTCGCAGTACCGGCAGCTCATGCGCTCGGGCCCTGCCAGCCCATCAGCTCGCCGTAGTCGAACTTGTCGGTGAGCGCCTCCTTGATATCGACCACCTGGCTGTCGTCCATGCGGAGCAGTTGCTGGTTGTAGACGAGGGCGACCCGGGGCACGCGCATCTCCCCCTTCACGAACCGGAGTCCATCCTCGGTCAGGCGGTAGTAGCCGACCCGCTCCGAGCCGTCCTCGCGCTCCTCGCCGCTCTTCGGCTCGATCAGGCCCCAGTAGACGAGCTTGGCCCAGTCGCCCCCGCGCACGGTCGCTCCAAACTGCGACGTCTTCGAGAGCCACTCGGGCACGTGCAGCCACTCGGTGATCGAGTGCGGGGCGTGGACGTTTCTGTAGTAGCGGCAGATCAGGATGAGCGCGTACGCCATCGAGCTCGTGAGCTTGCGCCGGTAGATCTTCGCGAACTGCCTGCAGCACGGGCACTCGGCCCCCTTGTCCATCTTGCCGAGGAGCCACATGCGAGCTTCCTCCAGGCTGGCCCCTTCGCGCAGATCGCTCATGACGATGCCTCCGGGCCGAGCGCGGCCGTGACGAGTTCGGGCGAGACCCCGACCGTCGCGAGTCGGCGACGCACCCAGGCGAGCACGAGCTTCCGCTGCTCGGAAGCAACGGCCAGCGCCGCGGTCTTCACGTGCGGCTCGATGGTGACGAGCCCGTTCTGCCACGGGTCGCCCTCGGCCGCGCGCAGGGCCTTGTAGTAGGTGCGCCACGCGGTGGTGCCCAGCATGAGCGCGGTCTCGTCGTGCCAGTCGCCTTCGCGCCACTCCGGCGACGGGGCCGCGTCCGGCTTCGCCGTCCAGCGGGCGATGTCCCCGTCGGGACAGCTCGTGTAGCCCCAGACCTCCCCGGCCGGCCCCTCGACGAGCGGGACCCACCAGCCGCTCTTCGTGGACGTGTACGGCTCGCCGAGGGGGCGCGTCTCGGGCTCCGGGTCGC
>Ga0075425_100000135_pt1 | contig 62443 bp, 61 predicted proteins | sample SoiMethybrSBSTD4_FD_75300 | JGI IMG/M metagenome (GOLD analysis project Ga0075425, IMG submission 75300) | Bulk soil microbial communities from a Populus tree surrounding site in Tennessee, USA - Soil MetaG P. TD hybrid SBSTD4 | ecosystem: Environmental > Terrestrial > Soil > Tree plantation... | reverse complement strand
ATGTCGGAGTTTGATATTGCCAGTCTTCACGAGATGATGGCTCTTCTCGCTCAAGCCGATAGCTCTTACGCGCTCGCTGCCTAAGCGCATCGAGTTCCCCATCACCCGCTCGCTGAGATCAGCGACGGATGCGTCGCTCTTTTTCCTGCAGCAGGCGCTTAATGAGTAGCCGATTGATTTCCCTTCGGGAAGTGTCGGGAGGGGGCTGGCTGGCAGCTTTTCGGAAGCCGTATTTCATACCCTGCAACAAGATTTAGTCAGCCGATCGAAATATGGCCAACTTCGAGAGGCGAAAAAGAGCGGCCACTACATTCAGAGCGATCAGCCCGAACTTGTCGTCCAGGCGATCAAGGACGTCATTCGAGAGAGCGGAACGCTTGACGTAACAAAACCGGAACGCTGACGAACGCCAGTGCGTCACTCGGTCTCTTGCAATCAATAGATTACGTTGTTGGCGAAATATCCCCAGGCCCTCTCTGTTTTCCCATTGGCGAGGTGCCAACAAAAACTGGTTGGGCCCGCCGCTAGAGGATTTCAAACTCTGCTCAAAAAGTCGCGCGCACCCCAAGTTGCAACTGCCGCGGCGGCGAGATGATGTCGCTTGGCTTGCCGAAGGTCGGAGAACTGATCACCCCGTTGTAAGATTCAGAATCGAAGTTTGGGTGGTTGACCACATTAAACATATCTATGGTGGGACTGATTTCCACCCGTTCTCCAATCTTGAAGGGTCGTGACAAGCGCGTGTCCCAGATGTAGGTTGCGGCGGCGCGACCGGCGTTTCGTCCTACGCCGGGTGGGCGATCTTTAAGGTGGCCGTCTCCGTTATCGTCGGTGCCGGTGGTGATGTTGAACGGGCGCCCGCTCTGAAGGGCAACGATGTTTGAAGTCTGAATGCCGAGCGGAAGGTTCACGATCCCACTGAGCACATAGCGGTGCCGGGCATCGCGTAGGGTAGGTCCCTTGTCGGCGAAGATGTTGTTGCTGTCTTGCGGAACTCCGGGCTCGAAGATGTCATCAGAGAGGCCTACGGCCTTTGAGAGCGTGTACGAAGCCTGGAACTGCACTCGCTTGTCAAGATTTTTGCGAGCGCTGATCTGCAAGCCATTGTAGTGGCTGATGTTGGTGGTCTGGAAACTGGTGAACAATCCCAAACTTGGGTAAACCAAGCCGCCCGGGTTCAGTTCGCGGCTCATCCAGCCGTGGATTCCCAGGATATGCACGTAGCTCGAATCCAGCACAATCCCCCACGGCAGCTGTTGGCCTATGCCGACCGACCATTGCTCGGTGTAAGGCTGACTCACGTGGCCGTCGACGGCGAAGCCTCCTGGCGGCGGCAATGGCCCCTGAAACGCCGGGTCATTCACATCTGGCTGCGTGGGGGCAAAAGCGTCGATGAAGTACTTCACCCCGTTGAAGGTGCGATCGATATAACCGATCTCCCAGACGGTGGAATCGAAGTAGATACCAAAACCACTGCGCACGACGGTCTTGCCATCGCCGCGGAGATCGTAAGCAAAACCCACACGTGGTCCGAAATTCAGTTTTGGATTCTTGCGGGTTCGACTGTCGAAGAAAGGCGCCAACCCTTCGAGCGGCTGTTTGAAACCGGCATCGATGAAGCCGCTCTCGAATTCGTATCGAAGTCCGAGGTTCAGGGTCAGGCGGCGGTTTAGTTTCCAATCGTCCTGGACGTAGTAAGCCATCTGCCAGGCAGTGCTCCCATCTTCTTTGGTCGAACCAATTCCGCGCAGCGCGAAGAAGTCCGCTGGCGTCAGTGTAGTCGTACAACTGGTGGGAGAAGAACAGGTGATGCCGGGATCATCTGCAAAGAAGAAGAAAGAGGTGTTTTTCACCAAATCGAAAAGCGCGTTGTACTTGACGCGCGGATTCAGATCGATGCCGAACTTAATGTTATGGAGACCATGCCAGTTGGCCTGCGTGGAGAGGTCATCGCGGAACTGGAGGCGATCCTGCTGCACATTTTGCGGCGTGGATGAACTCTGACCGATGACTACCGACGGAAATCTCAGATTAATTCCCAGACTTGTAGGCTTCAGGTTGTTGATGAAGCGGTTGAACTGGACGACGAACTGATTCACCGTGCGGTTCGAGATCAGGGAAGTCTGGGTGGCTTGCCAGGAAATATTCTCGTTGGTGGCAATTTGAAAAGCGCTCTCGGTAGGCGGACCTCCGTATGAGAGGTTGGGATCGACCCGCAAGCCTTCGCGCGAGCTATTGCGCTGGAACGAGGCGCGGAAACTCAGGCTCTGCGACTGGTTTAAGTGATGGTCAAGCTTCGTGACCATCAGCAGGTCGCGGAAGGGCGCGGCGAATGATCCCTCGTATTGCGGATAGACGCCACCGGTATCGATGGTTTGTGATTTCTGCTGCCGATTGCGCTCGATGGCATAGAAGCCGAACGTCTTGTCCTTGATGATTGGCCCGCCTACTGCGCCGCCAAACTGCTCGCGATCGAAGTCGGGCTTGACCTTTTCGAAGAATCCATTGGCTTGCAGATCTTTTTGCCGGTAAAGCAGGAAACCGCTTCCGTGCAGCGTGTTGGTGCCAGATTTCGTCACTACGTTAATGAACGGTCCCGATGAATGCCCGTACTCCGCCGAATACTGGTTCGTGATGACCTGGAATTCCTGAATCGAGTCTTCGGGGACAAGTCCTACCGGGCCTCCGACGATGTTGTCGTTGAAATTTCCACCGTCCACACTGACGCCCGAACTGCGCGCCGTGGCTCCGCCGGCGACTACTCCGCCGTACAGGCGCTTCGTCGGGTCGTAGGATGGAGAAGGCGCCACACCCGGAATCAGGTTTGCGAGTTGCTGGAAGTTGCGGTCGTTGATGGGGAGATTGGCGATCTGTACCTCTGACACCGGCTGCTCGATCTGCGAAGTGGAAGTATCCACTTGAGTGGCAAGGCTGCTTACGTTAACTTCCTCTGCGCCGCCCGCCACCTTGAGCACAAGATTTGCGGTGATGGTGTCGCCGACGGTCAGGGTGACGTTCAGCTTCTGTGGCGCAAAGCCCTTCTTCTGGGCTTGAATTTCGTATTGGCCGCGAGGCAACAGGTTGAAACGGTAGAAACCGTCAGCGTTAGTCGTGGTAGTGCGCTGCACGCCAGTTTCCGAGTTGGAAGCTGTGATGCTGGCGTCGGCGACGACAGCGCCGCTGGGATCGGTTACGACGCCTTGCAGGTTTGAGGTCACCAGCTGTGCAGAGGCGACGGTCGCAGAACAGAAGACCAGTAGAGAGAGCACACTCCCTCGAATCGGGTTCATCAGGGCTCCTTGAACTGCCCGCGTCCGAAGGAGAGCTTCGAACGGAGCCGGTCGCAATTGTTAGACGGATAGAATGACTGTTCGGATGATGGCGGACAGTATAGACAGGGTGCGCGCGACTGTACAACCGCTGATGCCTTGCAAGAAAAAACGGGCGGCGAGGAACTCGCCACCCGTTTGCTTCACCTGGAGGGACGCGGTGCTGCTATCTCCTCTTTTTGATCAGCGTCTCCGTAGCGCTGTTGAACTGCGCATTGCCGCCGTGTGTGTCGAGCGTGCCCGACCCATCGGTGGAGGAACCCAGGTTCGCTCTCCGCGCTCCGAGCGTGCCTTGGCTGTCGTGACTCAGAGCCGCTGAGCCCCCAACCCGGTTGAGGTGCCCGCCTCTGGACGCCGATGCTGCCGAGCTCATGCTGGCGCCACTGGCGCTTCCCGCGCTGCTGAGAGTTCCGTCGGAAGTAGCGCCTGCGCTGCCCATCAGTCCGCTACCGCCGGCACCGGCAGAGCCAGCTCCGGCGAAGTTGCCCGAGGACGTGAGCGACTTGTGTCCAGCGTTAGCACCGATGGCACTTCCCGACTGCAAACTGGTCGCTGCTGAGCCTTGGCGGCCGCGTTTGGTGATGGTAGTGTTTGCCGCCGCATTGCTGGAGGTGCTGGAACTTGCCTGCGCCCCGGAGTTGCCGGCGGAAACCGAAGTGTCCTGTGAAGCCGCGGCGTTGCTCTGCGAAGTGGCAGACGTCTGCGCCAGGGCTGTGCCTACTATCAGACTGCCGATGACAAGTGGAGCAAGAACAATTTTCATTGGAATAATCCTCCGAAAAAGCCAGGGCGTGCACCCCGGCTGAATGACAGCCATGCAACCTGCACATGCAAAATCAGGCTGACGCGCTGCCTGTTCTGTTGCGCCGTTTGTAAGTGCAGCGTCGCTGCCAAGCTGCGGTTTCGCTGTGTTATCAGTGGCTTGAGCAGCTACGCAAAACGCTGCAACCGTGAAAATAGTTCCGGCGGCGAGAAGATAATCGGTTACGTTACGTTGAAGTTACTTTCAGCGTGGTTTTTTACAGGAGATGAACGAGCAGTGGTCAGTTGTCGCGGCGTATATGTCCTGACTAGGTGAGTCCGTAAAGCTTCAGGTCGAGCACGTTTGCGTATCGCTCAAAGTCACAGTCGGTGGTGAGGATTTGCCAGTTGCGGAGGTGGGCGACGCCGCAGATCAGGAAATCGATGGCTGAGCCGGCAATGCCGCGAGTGCGGCAGCGGTTGTGCATCTGGGCGGCTTCTTCGTAGTCATGAACACCGAGTCGGGGCTCGTCGAAGGCGCGCAGGTAATTCCGGAGTTTTCTCGAAGCATTCCGGTTCGCGAATGCCGGAGAGCAATTCCTGACGGATCAAGCCGATGATCTGCGCACGGCTTTCGCGGATGAGCTCTGCCTGGGCCTGAGTCGGTGCCTGCTCGCGTGGGTTCAAGTCAGCCGGTTTACGGCGCAAAGCCAGGGACCACACCGGAGTATCCACCAGCACCATCATCGGCGGCGACGCTCGGCCTTGTAGTCATATGCAGGATCGAAGTCGAATGTGCCAAATGCATCCAGGATGCGTAGCTGCTTGCGTCGCTTGACGTACTCGGCCAACGCTGCTGTGACAGCTTCTTTCTTGGTCTTGTGCTGGCCGGCGCGCCACGACACCTTGCCCGCGCACGCGACCATTCAGTCTCTGTTCTTCGATCCGTCGGTTCTTTCAAACCGCTTCGGGCGAAAGCTTGCGCGCAGGCTGAGGAAGGCGGGCGTCCCCAGCTGGCGACTCGCGCCACAGCTCTATCGTGAACTGACGCTCGCGGCCGAGCTGCAAGGCACTCGAGCGGTCCTTCGCCAGCAAGGTATCTCAGTAGCCGACCTTCGGGAGCGTCCTCGCGATGCGCGAAGCGCGGGACTGTGGCTTGGCGCATGAGGTCTTACTAGACAATTTCAGGGACCGATTACCTAGTCACGAAGAGCCGGTTTTCAGACTGAGAGAGTACGTGTGCGTCGCGCAAACCTTGATACGGTGCGACGAGATTGTCGTGCCTCTTCCATTCAGCGCGAGCTACTTCAGTCTTGCCTTCGCGCCCGGCAATCCTCGCCGATGTGCCCAGAACCACCAATGCAAAGCAAGTCTCCTCAAGCTTTTCGTTTCGAGCCGATGTCGATTACAATTCATTTGCACCTTCCTTTAGCTACATCCACTCGTACTCCCACAGCTCATGCACTTATAGCAACTGCCGTTGCGGACCATGATGGAGCCGCAGACATGGCAGGTGGGGGCGTCGCCCAGGTCGATGATCCCGGCAAGGGCGTCGGCAACGTGACCCGTCGTTGGTCTTTGGTCGTTGGTCGTTGGCCCAAAACCAACACCGGCGGGCGAGGGCGCCCGCCCTACATCTTCGGGCTGAGGGCCGAGGGCGGAGGTCCGAGGTCTCAAATTCTCGAACAACAACTGCTGCTGGCCGGTCAAGAAGCGCGCCTGGAGCCAGCGGAAGATGTAGTCCATGATCGACTTGGCGAAGCCGATGTCGGGGTTGTTGGTCCAGCCGCTGGGCTCGAAGCGGGTGTGGGCGAATTTTTCGCAGAAGAGTTTCAGGGGCACGCCGTGTTGCAGGGCGATGGAGACGGCCAAGGCGAAGCTGTCCATGAGGCCGGAGACGGTGGAGCCTTCTTTGGCCATGGTGATGAAGATTTCGCCGGGCTCGCCGTCGGGATAGAGGCCGACGGTGATGTAGCCTTCGTGTCCGCCGACGTTGAATTTGTGGGTGATGGACATGCGCTCTTCGCGCAGCTTGTGGCGGACGGCGCGAGGCGGGGCGTTTAAGTCTTCTTCAACCACAGAGGACACCGAGGGCACAGAGGATTTTTCGGAGGTTGCGGTCTTGGTGCCAGCGGCGCTCAGGGGCTGCGACTTCTTGCAGCCGTCGCGGTAGACGGCCACGGCTTTCAGGCCGAGCTTCCAGGCCTGGAGGTAGGCTTCCATGATCTCTTCGACGGAAGCTGATTCCGGCAGATTGACGGTTTTCGAGATGGCGCCGGAGATGAAGGGCTGCGCCGCGGCCATCATCTTCAGGTGTCCCATGTAATGGATGGAGCGGGTACCTTTGGCGGGCTTGAAGGAGCAATCGAAGACGGCGAGGTGCTCGTCTTCGATGTGGGGCGCGCCTTCGATGGTGCCGGTGGCGTCGATGTAGCTGACCATGGCGTCGGTCTGGTCGTGATCGTAGCCGAGCTTGAAGAGAGCGGTGGGCACGGTGTTGTTCACGATTTTGATCATGCCGCCGCCGACCAGCTTCTTGTATTTCACCAGGGCGAGATCGGGCTCGATGCCGGTGGTGTCGCAGTCCATCATGAAGCCGATGGTGCCGGTGGGGGCGAGGACCGTGACCTGGGAGTTGCGATAGCCGTGCTTTTCGCCGTGGGCGAGGGCTTCGTCCCAACACTGCTTGCTGGCTTCGTAGAGAGAAGCGGGGACGTTGGTCTTATTAATGTTGTTGACCGAGGCGCGATGCATGCGGATGACGTCAAGGAAAGGCTCGCGGTTGATGTACCAGCCGGGGCAGGCAGCGCCAGGCATCAGGTTGGCGCCAAGATTGGTTTCTGCCAGGCCTTTCTTTGTGGGTTCGGTTGCGGGAGCTAGGGGCTCGCAGAGTTCGGCGATGCGGGAAGACTGCAGATAACCTTCGCCGCACATAATGGCTGTGACGCAAGCCGCGTAGTCGCGGCCTGCGTCAGAGTCGTAGGGGAGGCCGCAGGCCATGAGCAACGCGCCCAGATTCGCGTAGCCCAGGCCGAGTGGACGGTAATCGTGCGAGTTGCGCATGATCATCTCGGTTGGATAACCAGCGTTATCGACGATGATCTCCTGCGCGGTGATCAGGATGTCGACGGCATGGCGGTAGGCCTCGACGTCGAAGGTCCCGTTAGGAGCGAACTTGAGCAGGTTGAGGCTCGCGAGATTGCAAGCAGAGTCGTCGAGGAACATGTATTCGGAGCACGGATTGCTCGCATTGATGCGGGCCGTGTTCTTCGACGTGTGCCAGCGGTTGACAGTGGTGTCGTACTGCATGCCGGGATCGCCGCAGTGCCAGGTGGCGTCGGAGATCAAGCGCAGCAGTTCTTTGGCTTTGAAAGTTTTCATCGGGCGGCCGTCTTTGACCGCCCGGGTTGAGAACTCGGTGTCGCGAACGACGGCGTACATGAAGTCGTCGGTCACGCGTACCGAGTTGTTGGCGTTTTGGAAGAAGATGGACGAGTAGGCTTCAGAGTCGGGGGAGGAGCCGTCATAGCCTGCTGCCACGAGCGTGTGCGCTTTGGCTTCTTCTTTCTGCTTGCAGAGGATGAAGTCTTCGATATCGGGATGGTCGGCGTTGAGGATGACCATCTTGGCGGCGCGGCGAGTTTTTCCGCCGGACTTGATGACACCGGCGAAGGCGTCGAAACCTTTCATGAAGCTGAGCGGGCCGCTGGCGATGCCGCCGCCGCTGAGAGTCTCGGTGGAAGAGCGCAGGGAAGAAAGATTGGTGCCGGTGCCTGATCCCCACTTGAAGAGCATGCCTTCGGTCTTGGCCAGAGTGAGGATGGAATCGAGCGAATCTTTTACCGAGTTGATGAAGCAGGCAGAGCACTGCGGCTTGCTGTAGCCGGTGACGCCGAATTCGACTTGCTGAGTTTGCGGGTTCCAGTGCCAGTTCTGGCCGTCAGACTTGGGCTCGATGCGGTCGCAGCCGACATTGAACCAGACCGGCGAGTTGAAGGCCGCGTACTGGCGCAGGAGGATGTGCGCGAGCTCGTCGTGGAAAGTGGCCCCGTCTTCGGCGGTGCGGAAGTAGCCTTGGGCGAGTCCCCAGTCACGAATGGTTTCGGCGACTCGGCTCACGAGCTGGCGGACGCCGGTTTCGCGCTCGGGCGTGCCGATCGTGCCGTGCAGATATTTGCTGGCGACGATGTTAGTCGCGGTCATCGACCAGTCTTTGGGGATTTCGACGGCCTTCTGCTCGAAGATGATCCCGCCCTTCGAATCGGTGATCTGCGCGGTGCGCTTTTCCCATTCGATTTCGTCGTAGGGTGAAACGCCGGCCTTGGTGAAGAAGCGGCGGAAGGCGAGGCCAGAGGCTTTCTTGGTGGTTGCCGGTGCGGCGCTCGGAGTCACAGTCGTTTCGGCAGCAGGGGCTCCTTTTTCTCTTACATCTGCCATGTTCTCTTTCTCCTCGATCAGTTCTCGGTCGTATTACATACAGCGCTTGCGGGATTCCTTGTTTTGGGTGCGCGGCTCGGGCGATGGCCCCTATGCCACTTCGGTTCGCCGCGCAACCCAGCTCTCGGTTTCCAGTTCTCGGTTCTCAGTCTTATCTCCGAATTCAGTTGCAATGCCGGAAGCAGTCTCGGCCGCTTCGGACATCCATTGCTGCAAAGCCGACAAGGCGGAGCTTCGCTGTAGTGCGTCTTTGATGAGAGCAAAGCGAGCAAAGCAGCGGCCGCTGCTCATGCGATCGTGATCCGGACTTCCGGGCTGGAACATGCGTCCCAGCGCTAGCGCCAGATCTTCGGCTGCGGAGATCCGGAATAGCGCAAGCATGCGTTTGTCCCCAGCGGTTGCACTTAGTTCTTCCGCCAAAGCGTAAAGGCCCGGTTTGCCTGGTACGAGAACAAGGCTGAAACTCGACTCGCAGCGGAACCACTTCGACCATTTCAGCCGGTGATGGTCGATTGTGGGTTCGATGCCATACCGTGCAAGAGAGTCGTTTACCAGACGCGCCAAGCCTTCCATTCCAACTCCTTAGAAACGAAGCTGATGACATTCACCAGCATTCCTACATCTTGGTCCAAGTTTCGTTCCCCCGGGGGGAGGTCCGGGCGTCCGTAATGCAGGTTCGGACGAGGGAACGGGTCACCGCACTCATCGGACTTAGTTCCAGCTTTGGAATGCAACTGGGTTTGGTCCGCCTACCAGCTTCAGGGCGGCGCGCCCACCTCTGAACGTCCGCCCCTTGCTTTTGCCTTGCATCACCCTCCGTTTCCAGAGGCCGTACAGCTCTATGGGATGGAAACAGTACTCCTGTATGTTGGGCCTGTCAATAGCCCATCCCTATATATTGTATCTAAAAACCCAACAACGTAGGAGATGGCCACATCCGCAGCATATGGCCGAGCGACTCATTCAGGCTTGCATTACAGCCCGCGCGGGGACTCGGCGTTTGAGTTCTGGTATTGGTAGCTCGCGCCGGCTTAGGGTAGGCCAGTTGCTGCGAGCTGGCCCCATGGCGACGTAGATATCTTCAAAGATTTCCTTGGGTGCGATGCGGCGAGTGCCGTCGGAGGACTCGACCAAATAATCACCGGCGTGACCACAGTGTTCCCGCCCCAAGGCATCAACGAAGATTAGAGGCTCAGTAAGTTGTTTGGCCCGTATCAAAAAACGTGTGCGATAGATTCGCCAGTCAGCATCATGCTTGCTCACGTACATCCACCCTTGGGGGAGGGAGGGGTTATTGTCGATTGCCGTTTTCTGAAACCCGCTCTTGCGATTCTGTTCGGCTGGGTGGTCGCGCGAAGGTGAAACAAATGTAAGCGTGGACCACCGGCTCGTCAATTGCAAAAAAATTGTGCAACTCCGGAAAATCTTCTTTGTTCGATTGTTCAGGAAGCAATCACAGAAAAGCTTTGTTCTGCGGCCTTCTCGAAAGATATTCACGAATTCGAAGGAATGCAGCGCGAGGAAGAGGACTCACGGGACAGAGGAATTTCCACAGGAAAATCAGAAGTCGTTTTTTTTACAGCAACGGTCGGCTAGGGAAGCCCACAGGTCGCCAAAAAAACCAAATTCAAGATCTACGATGCACCGCCCCAGTAGTGCTTTGCCTTGTTGGACGAGCTTCTTCGCTGCTTCTATGCAGTCTTCAGCCTTCCTGAATTGCGGTCGCGCGGTGCTTCATACGGTCACCATGGACTTGTTCAAGAATCGGATTGGCCGCGACGTTGGCCTTATGTTTGCGCATGCGCGCACATTCTATGCGTAGTTCGCATTTGAGAGCGCGATTCCTATGTTCTGAAAACAGTACACTGCTTGTTCGTGTTGAACTCAACAGCGTAAACTCGCTTGATTTTTGGTCCACGACCACATGCGTGACGATACGAACATGGGCGGCGCCAACGCCTTCCCGTTAACTCGACGGTCCCTGATTGAAGCGACCCGAAGCCCGCAGCCGGAGGAGCGGCGCAGGGCACTGAATACTCTGATTGCGGTCTACTGGAAGCCGGTTTACAAATACATCCGCCTGCGCTGGGGCAAAGATAATGAAGAAGGCAAGGATCTAACGCAGGAATTCTTTTCACGGTTGCTGGAGAAAGACTTCCTGGGAAGTTACGATGCAAGGCGGGCAAAGTTGCGGACTTTCTTGCGCGTGTGCATCGACCGGTTCCTTGCTAACGAGCAGAAGGCCGGGCGAAGGCTGAAGCGCGGGCGCGACATTCAGTTTCTGCCGCTGGAGTTTGAGGCTGCGGATGGTGAACTGAAGCAGATTGAGATCCCGGCGCCGGGGCAGATGGACGAGTTCTTTGAGCGCGAATGGGCTCGCAGCGTATTTGCTCTATCGCTGGAGCGGCTGCGAGAAGATCTTGAGAAGAACGAAAAGCAGACTCACTTCCAATTGCTGCAACTGTATGACGTCGAGGACGGTGGTCGAGAGCTGACTTACGAACAAGTGGCGCAGCGATTTGAGCTTAAGAGTTCGGATGTCACGAATTACCTTGCTTATGCGCGCCGCGAATTCCGCCGCACCGTGCTTGAACAGCTGCGTGAAATGACGGCAAGCGAGGAAGAATTTCAGGGTGAGGCGCGAAGCCTGCTGGGTAGCAAGGTCGAGTTGAAGGGCCGTGAAGAATGAAGACGCTCCCGGATACAGCGATAGAAAGGCTGCGCCGGGCAGCGAACGCTCCGCAGTTGAGCGGCACGCGCTATCGCTTGTTGGAAAAACTAGGGGAAGGCGGGATGGCGGGAGTTTTCCGTGTGCAAGACACGGCTCTGAACCGCGAGCTGGCCCTGAAGGTGATTAGCGTCGGCGACGCCGCCGGTGAGTTGGCGCTGCGCCTGCTACAGGAAGCCCATGTAATTGCAAAACTCGAGCATCCGGGGATTGTGCCGGTGCATGATGCCGGAACACTGGCCGACGGGCGCGTTTTTTACACCATGAAGCTGGTGCAAGGCCAGTCGCTTGATCAATGCGCCGAGGGTGGCTTGCCCGAGCGCTTACGTTTGTTTCACAAGATCTGCGACACAGTTTCATTCGCCCATTCCCGTGGAGTGCTGCACCGCGATTTGAAGCCGCAGAACATCATGGTGGGCGCATTCGGGGAAGTTCTGGTGATGGACTGGGGGCTTTCGAAATTGCTGGGCGGTAGCGAGAGGCCTGCGGAGTGCGAGCAGACGGCTGGCGGGGAAGCTCGGCCTGTGACTGCCCATGGCTCGGTTCTGGGCACTCCGGGCTACATGTCGCCCGAGCAGGCTCGCGGCGATGTCACGGCCCTAGATCATCGAGCGGACATTTATTCTCTGGGCGCGGTGCTGAGGTTTCTGCTCGCGAATGTGAGGGCCGTACCGAGGGCAGTATCTGCGATCATCGGTAAAGCAATGAAGGTTGACCCGGCACAGCGCTACGGTTCAGTCGAGGAGCTATCCCGCGACCTAGCCCACTATTTGGATGGGTTGCCGGTGAGTGCGTATCCTGAGAGCCCGCTGAGAAGGCTGTGGAGATGGGCAGGCAAGAATCGCGTCTGGATCCTCCTGGTCTTGGCATACCTGCTGATGCGAGCCGCCTTGATTCTTTGGCGGACGCGATAGAGCTTCATCAGCAAGACTAAAGGAAATTCCGGAGGCGTTGAATAGGACGGCAGCGGGCAGGAACCCGCGCGGAGGATCTATGAACAAAATATTCTTGGGGCTTTTGCTGGGGGGAATCTTGGGGATTTTCGATGGTCTGACGGCCTGGTTCACGCCGGCCGTGAGAGCGCAGTTGTTGGGAATTGTAATCGGCTCGACCGTGAAAGGTCTGATTACTGGGGTGCTGATCGGTTATTTTGCGCGCAAAGTGAATTCGCTACCCTTGGGAATTCTGTTCGGACTTGGTGTTGGCCTTGTCCTGGCATTCGCCGTGGCGGCGATACCAAACCCTTCCGGCCAACACTACTACTTTGAGATCATGCTGCCCGGAGGGATTCTGGGCGTAATCGTGGGGTATGCGACTCAAAGATTCGGAGAGGCAACACAAGCTGTGAGCAGATGAAGTACGCTGTCAGTGCGGCAATATCCGCCTGAATGAATAAAGACCTCGAAAAAGAAGCTGCGGCACGCGCTGCCGTGAAGCGGCTCCGCGATGGGCTGATTGTGGGCCTGGGGACGGGTTCTACGGCGGCGTACGCCGTCCAGTTTCTGGGAGAGCGGGTTCAGGCGGGGCTGAAGATCAAGGGCATCCCGACCTCGGTAAGAACGAAAGAGCTGGCGGCCGGCTTGGGGATTCCTTTGACCACACTGGACGAATTTCAGCAGATAGATATCACCATTGACGGAGCGGACGAAATTGATCCGGAGCTCAGGTTGATTAAGGGGGGCGGTGGCGCGTTACTGCGGGAAAAAATCGTTGCATCAGTGACGCGGCAGTTTGTGGTGATTGCGGATTCCAGCAAGCAGGTTACGAGCCTGGGAAAATTTCCGGTGCCGGTAGAGGTGATTCCCTTTGCCCAAACCCTTATCGCCAAAAAAATTGAGAGCCTGGGCGCGACAGTAAAGGCACGGGAATACGCATATGGGAACCCGTTCGTGACGGACGAAGGCCATCACATACTGGATTGCAGCTTTGGAGCGATTTCCGATGCGGAGCGCCTGGCAAAGGAGTTGGACCATATTCCGGGCGTGGTGGAGCACGGATTGTTCATCGGCATGGCCAGTGTGGCATTGATTGGACAAGGAGATCGGGTCATCGAACTACGGCGAGGGGAAGGTGAGTCCTCTGCCGGTAATGCATAGATCGTTCCACTTCGCTGCGCTCAGCGTCAGGATGACATCTCCGGGTAGTAGGCTGTTTTGAATAAGAACAGCCCACTACCCATCTGCGGAGCAAGGTTAATTAAGGTCTGGTAATTTCCCGAAGCACAGAGATAAATCGCGTGACTTCGTCGGCGGTGTTGTAGTGGGCGAGTCCGATGCGCAAGAAGCCGCCGTCTTTTTCTACGTCGAGGTGCTCGGTTAGGTGCAAGGCGTAGTAGTTACCATCCCACGCGAAGAACCCGCGATCTCCCAGCTTTGTTGCCAGTTCCAGTGGGGTTTGCCCAGAGATGCGCACCGCGAACGTGGGACAGCGCTGGTCGAGACGCGCCGGATCGCTGATCCCATAAAGCTTCAATCCTGGAATTGAAAGCAAGCCGTTGAGCATCGCGCTTGCCAAGGCGTGCTCATGCTGCTGGATGGCTTCATACGCGATGAGGAGAGCCGCGCGGCGCGGCGAAACTCCGGGATTCCCCGAACGCCCGAGATCGGCCAAGTACTCTACGCATGCTGCGATGCCGGCAATGCATTCGTGGTTGAGCGTGCCCCATTCCCAGCAGTTGGGGATGGCATTTGTGTTGGCGCGAACTTTGTAGGGTTGAAAACGCTTTAGATGTTCGCGCTTGCCGTATAGCGCGCCCATATGCGGACCATAGAACTTGTAGGTTGAGCAGACCAGAAAATCGCAGTCGAGCGCACGCACGTCGATGGGACCATGAGGAGCGTAGTGAACGGCGTCGACATAGGCGAGCGCGCCGTTCTGGTGCGCCAGCTGAACAATCTTCTTCACATTATTAATAGTGCCGACTGCGTTGGAGGCATAGCCAATCGCTACGACCTTCGTGCGCGGATTGATTTTGCGCGCAAGGTCGTCAATGTCGAGCGTGCAGTCGTCTTCATGAATTTCGGCGAAGCGGATGACCGGGCCTCGCTCTTCGAGAGCGCGCCAGGGAGAAATGTTGGCGTCGTGATCGAGATGGGTGAGCAGGATCTCGTCGCCGGGATTGAGTTCGCGGCCAATGGCGCGGCTCATGGCGAATGTGAGCGTGGTCATGTTGGGGCCGAAGACGACCTCGTCGGAGTCGCAGTGGAAGAAATCGGCTATTGCGGCGCGGGCACTGGCAATGATGCGATCCGTGTTGCGACTGGTGGCGTAAGCGCCGTTCGTGTTGGCGTTACTCGATCCCAAATATCCTGTAATGGCTTCCATCACGCGGAGTGGAACCTGGGTACCACCGGGCGCGTCAAAAAAGACGGCTGGATTGCCGTTTATAGTTTCAGCGAGTGAAGGGAACTGGGAGCGGACCCAGGTGAGGTCGAGCGTGGCGGTTTCTGTTGGAGTGAGCATGGTTCTTGGTTTCGAGCTCTTGACGGGCGGAGGCTCCCGCGCCACACGTTTATCCCATCATGGTGGTGTGCTCGGGTTGGATTTTGTAGATGACGCGGACCTCGTTGGGCTGGCGATAAGGATACTTATCTACGCCGAGATATTTCTTGGCAAGTTTATCGATGTGGGCGTCGGCGCCTTCTTCAGTGATTTCGACTACCCGGCCGCGAATTTCCAGATAGCGATAGGGATTGTCGGGATCAATAATGGCCAGAGCTACGCGCGGATCGCGGCGGACATTGCGATCTTTCTGCCGTCCTTTGGCGGAATTGAAAACGACGTAGTCGCCTTCGACGTCGCACCATACGGGCGTTACCTGGGGGCGTCCGTCGGGCATCAGCGTGGCTAAACTCGCGAAGGCTCGCTTGCTGAACAGATCACGGTATTTTTCTGGAATCGCTTGTGTCATGTAGCCCTCCTGGCTTGCCGAGGCTGCCTGTGACGCTGCGTCATTATAGATGTTGCGGGGGAGGAAGGGATTTTGGAAGATACAACTTTCTGCAATCACTCTCATTCGTTCTTCATGGCATCGATGAGTTGAAACAGCTGACTGCGATCGACGACTTCCACGAACGGCTTTCCTTGCGTCTTATTACTGACCACATAAATAGTCGGCGTGTGCTCGATACCGACGCGCTTACCGAGATCGCGGTCCTGATTGATTCCGGCAGCCAGCTTCCCTTGAGGATCGACCACGAACGGTAAGTCAACTTTGTGCTCGGTTGCAAATCTTTCCGCAAACGCACGTAGCGTCGGCGGGGTGATCTCCGGTTGGTGCTCAAAGATGTAGTCGCGGAAATCATTGCCCAATTGTTTGGAGCGGGTCTCGAAATAGCGGGCGATCACCGCCGCATCATAGGACCAGTTGTGCATGGGCAGCGGATAATCATGGCGGACAATCGGGATCTTGTAGGCCTTGGCTGCTTCCTCGAGCAGAGGAGCAGCGCGCCGGCAGTCAGGACATTGCAAGTCCTCGAAGACGACGATTGCGACCTGCGCTCCCTTAGGCGGACGAAGCGCGGGATTAACCGCTTGCGAGAAGGCGGCGGAACTAAGAAGCGCAAAACACGCGAGGGTCAAGAGAGTCTTTTTCATATCTCTTTACTTAGATGCGAACAGTATTGCATTCTCCTGGTATTGTAAAACCGTTGGTAACCCAAGGTCCCTCAAAGTAGGGTCAGTTGGCAACGTTCCAAAGCCAAGAGCCGTTCCTTGATCGGGAGCCCTCCCCCGTAGCCGGTGAGCTTGCCATTGCTGCCGATCACGCGATGGCAAGGAATGACGATGGGAATGGGATTAGCGCCATTTGCCAGACCCACGGCTCGCGATGCGTTGGGATTTCCGATGCGGCGCGCCAGTTCGCCATAAGAGATCGTCTCGCCGTAGGGGATTTCGCAGAGGCGGCGCCAGACGTTCAGCTGAAACGCGGTCCCTTCAGGAGCGAGAGGTAAGTCGAAGAACTGCAGCTCTCCAGCAAAGTACGCTTGTAACTGGGCGATGCATTTTCTGAAGAAAGATGCGTCCTGCCGCCAAGACCGATCGATTCGAACAGAGCGCCTTCCATTACTGAACTCGATTCGCCGTAGACCGGAGTCGTCGGCCACCAAAAGCAGCCGCCCTACCGGGCTTTCCATGTGGGAGTAAGAGGTCGCACGCGTTCCGTCGTCTCCGAACTGAGAACCGGGAACGGACAACTGAGAACTGGTTTGCATCAAGGCACTCCTACAGCACCGCCGCCTGCTCGCGGCGGCGGGCCTGAATCTCGATATACACATTCACCAAGGACACGGCCGCTGGGGTCACTCCCGGAATGCGGCTGGCGTGGCCCAGGGTACGGGGGCGGATTTTGAGAAGCTTCTCCTGCATCTCGCGGGAGAGGCCACTGACAGAACTGTAATCAAACCACTCCGGAATGTTGCGCTGCTCGGCTTTTTTCAGACGCTCGATGGCTTTCTCCTGCTGTTGGAGATAGCCGGCGTATTTGATTTCAGTTTCGACGGACTTGAGTTCGTTGCGGAGTTCGGAAGAAAGACCAACCGCAGAGGACGTAGACAAAAACCTCGGCGCGAGATCACGCAGCACTGCGACCAGGTGCTCGATGCGAATGTCGGGCCGCTTGAGCAGTTGAGCCAGGCTCTGGCCCAGGGCTGAGGCAAGGTCGGCAGCCGCGGGCTGCGCATCGGCGTCGTCAACGTTGGCTGCGGGTCGCGCGCCGACGCTGCCGGGCACTGCGGGAATCTGCTCCAGCATGGCACTGGTCAGCTTGGCTTTTTCCAGCAGGAGCTTGATTTCCTGGAGGCGCTGCTGCTTGGCTTGGAAGCCGGCCCAGGCGGAGTCGGAGATCAGGCCCACGCGACGGCCGTGCGGCGTGAGGCGGCGGTCGGCATTGTCGATGCGCAGGTGCAGGCGGAACTCGGCGCGCGAGGTGAACATCCGATAGGGCTCGTTGGTGCCTTTGGAGATCAGATCGTCAATGAGTATGGCCGTATAGGCTTCGGTGCGGTCGAGAATGAGCGGAGGATCGTTTTTTACCTTCAGGGCGGCGTTGATTCCCGCCATGATGCCCTGGCAGGCGGCTTCTTCGTAGCCGCTGGTGCCGTTAATCTGGCCGGCAAGGAAAAGCCCGGCGACCCTTTTGGTTTCGAGTGTGCGCTTGAGTTCGGTGGGGTCGATGGAGTCGTACTCGATGGCATAGCCGGGGCGCAGCATTTCGGCGGTTTCGAGTCCGGGAATGGATTTCAGAATCTCCAACTGCACTTCCACCGGCAGCGATGTACTCATTCCGTTGACATAAATCTCGTGGGTGTTCAGGCCTTCCGGCTCTAGGAAGAGCTGGTGGCTGATTTTGTCGGGGAATTTGACAATCTTGTCTTCGATTGAGGGGCAGTACCGCGGGCCGATGGATTTGATCTGGCCGCTGTACATCGGCGAGCGATGCACGTTTTCGCGAATGATGCGCTGGGTTTCGGGTGTGGTCCAGGCGATGTAGCAGGGGATTTGGTGGTCGTGGTGCGCGACGCGTTTGGTTCGGAAGCTAAACGGAGTCGGATCCGGGTCGCCGGGCTGAGGCTGGAAGCGCGACCAGTCGATAGTGCGGCCGTCGAGGCGCGGCGGGGTGCCAGTTTTCAGACGGCAGCCGCGCAGGCCAAGATTCTTCAGAGCTTCGCCGAGGAGAACGGCAGGGGGTTCGCCAGAGCGGCCGGCGGGATACTGCTGCTCTCCGCAGTGAATCAGGCCGTTGAGGAAGGTGCCCGTTGTGATGATTACGGCTTGAGCGCCGACCGTGCGGCCGTCGCGGAGTCGGATGCCGCGGGCGATGCGGTTTTCTTCCTCACGGCTACCTTCCACTATCAAGTCCGCTACTTCTGCCTGCTTGATCTTCAGATTGGGTTGCGATTCGAGGACCTCACGCATTTTCAGGCGGTAAGCTTGCTTATCGCATTGGGCGCGGGGAGACCAGACAGCCGGGCCGCGGGAAGTGTTCAGCAGGCGGAACTGGATACCGACCGCATCGGTGACTTCGCCCATGGTGCCGCCGAGGGCGTCGACTTCGCGCACGAGATGGCCCTTCGCGATCCCTCCCACTGCGGGGTTGCAGGACATCTGGGCGATGAGATCTACGTTGAGCGTGTAGAGAGCGGTTTTGAGGCCCATGCCGGCGCAGGCCATTGCGGCCTCGCAACCGGCGTGACCGGCGCCGACAACGACCACGTCAAATTGTTCGGTGAATTGCGGCATGTAAACAGTCAGCTCTATTTTAGCAACGGAGTTGAACAGCTCCGGTGGCTCTGGGTTCCACAGGAAGAACAGCGCTCTTTAGAACTTTGGGTTGAGCCTATAATGTCGGCCACAGAATGTCTCTTGTTTCCGGCACAGGACTGGGACCTTACGAGATCGCTGCTCCGCTTGGCGCGGGGGGTATGGGAGAGGTGTATCGCGCGAGGGATACGCGTCTGGGGCGCGATGTAGCGGTCAAAATCCTTCCGGAGTCGTTCGCCCGGGACTCCGACCGGCTACATCGCTTCGAACAAGAGGCGCGGGTGGTGGCGGCATTAAATCATCCCAACGTTCTCGGCGTCTTCGATATCGGGCAGCACAACGGCTCGCCGTTTCTCGTCTCAGAACTGCTGGAGGGGGACACGTTACGTGCAGATCTGGATCGTGGAGCGCTGTCGCAGCGGAAGACGATCGAATATGGAGTGCAGATCGCGAATGGGCTGGCGGCTGCGCACGAGAAGGGGATCGTGCACCGCGACCTGAAGCCTGAAAACATCTTCATCACCAGAGACGGACGAATCAAGCTTCTGGATTTTGGATTAGCCAAGCTAGCGCAGAGCGCAGGCGAAGGTTCGGATGCAGTTACGCTCACGAGCGCCAACACCGCGGCAGGCGTGGTCATGGGCACTGCCAGCTACATGGCGCCGGAGCAGGTACGCGGGCAGACTGCTGACCCTCGTACCGACCTCTTTGCTTTTGGCGCCGTCCTCTATGAAATGCTGTGCGGCACGCGCGCCTTCCGCCGCGACACTCCGGCCGAAACCATGACGGCCGTCTTGAAGGAAGACCCGGTTGAGTTGTCCGATCCTGCGCGCCAGGTTTCTCCGGTACTTGACCGGATTGTGCGGCGTTGCCTGGAAAAAGATCCAGAGCAGCGATTTCAGTCGGCGCGGGATTTGGCTTTTGCTTTAAGCGCACTCTCCGGAACCGATGCCAGCGGAGCGCTGCGCGCGACCGCAGCCTCGCGCCGGGTGCCGCTCCTGCTCTGGATAGGCATAGCCCTGACGCTCGTGGCCGTTGCTGGAGCGACCTGGTGGATTGCCCGGCGTCCGATGGCTACAACCCGCATGGAGTTTGCACTTGCCGTTCCGGAAGAAATGAGTGTCAGCCACATGGCGCTCTCACGCGACGGTTCCACCTTGGCATTTGTATCCCCTGACGACAATTCCGGGCTCCCGGTGCTCTACATCCAGCGGATTGGCTCGTCGAATGTTTCCCGTCTCCCCGGCAGCGAAGGCGCTTCCTATCCTTTCTGGTCGCCGGACGGGAGTTATATCGCATTTTTTGCGAACGGGAAGTTGCAGAAGATGCCAGCCGCAGGCGGCACGCCGCAGGTGCTGGCGAATGCCTTGGCCGGCCGCGGCGGAAGCTGGGGAAGCAGGGATGTAATCGTGTATGCCTCGGACGCTGAAAGTGTGCTCTGGCGCGTCAGTGTCGATGGCAGCGGGGCGGCGCCAGTCACGGAAGCTATCAAGACAGCGGAGGACCAGTCCCACCGCTGGCCGGTTTTTCTCCCTGACGGCAACCATTTTTTGTTTTGGGCAGGTAACTTCGGAAACTCCAGGGACGACCGCGTCAGTGGCATCTATGCCAGCTCTCTGGATAAGAAGGAGAGGAGACTCGTTGTCCTTTGCCACTCCAGTGTGGGCTACGATGCGCACAACTTGTACTATGCGGACGATCAAAAGCAGCTGGTCAGCGTAGCCTTCGATGCGTCCTCGGCAAAGATTTCGGGGAGCACCAGGCCAATTGCGAACGTGCTCGGAGTTCAACCCTCTACCTACTGGGCCAGCTTCGCGGTCGCGCAGAATGGGACTTTGATCTACAACACGAGCGTCGGCGCAAACCTGTCAGTGCTCACCTGGACGGATCGATCGGGCAAGGAGCTCAGCCGGATCGGTGACCCAGCTGTATTGGCCAACCCGACGCTTTCCCCTGACGGCACACGCCTCGCCGTCGACATCAGCGATCAGAAGGCCAGTAACGTGGATATATGGCTGGAAAGTACGACCGGTAGCGGCAACTCTCGTTTCACCTTTGATCCAGCCGAAGAAGTGGTGGGCGTATGGTCGCGAGATGGAAGCGTGCTAGCCTATCGCGCGACCCTCGCCGCCGGCGTAACTCTCTTCTTAAAGCGTCGGACTGGCCTGGAGCGCGAGAAGAAAAGATTTACCTTCAGTGGCTTGGATGACATTTTTCCCAACTCTTGGTCGTTGGACGACCGGCAGATTCTGTGCACGCGCCAGACGGCGAACGGCGACTACCTCGAATTGGTACCTGTCGGGTCGGGAGAGCCGACACGCTTTTTGACCAGCAAGGGCAATGAGTCGAACGGACAGATCTCTCCAGACGGAAAGTGGGCGGCCTATGCCTCGGATGAGTCCGGCAATTGGGAGATCTACGTGACGTCCTTCCCTGCGGCGGCGGGTAAATGGCAGGTTTCTCGCGGAGGCGGGACTGAGCCGCGGTGGCGAGGAGATGGCAAGGAGATTTTTTATGTTGCGCCGAACGGAATGTTGATGGCTGTGCCGGTTAACAGCGAAAGCGTGTTTGCGACCGGCACACCCCTGCCTTTATTTCAGCTGCGCGGCCGGGCGCCGATTTCGAGCACGGATGTGTTCTCCTACGATGTAACGAAAGACGGCAAGCGTTTCTTGGTGAACCGATATGTCAAACCTGAACACGTGCCGCCGTTAACGATATTGTTGAATGCGGCGGGAGGAGGCCGGTAGATACGACGCGATGCCTTCAGTTACCGCAGCATCGAGCCTGCAGCCCAGTCGCAGGTTGGCCATTGCCTGGGTCGCGCTTTGCCTGGCCATGGCGGTTCACGTAGCGGACGAAGCGCTGACCGGATTTCTTGTCGTTTACAATCCGACGGTTCTGGCGCTACGCGAGCGGCTGGGGTACTGGCCGCTGCCAACGTTTGGATTCCGTGAGTGGCTCAGGGGGCTGATTATTGCGAACGTTGTTCTGTTCGCCTTGACTCCATTCGTGTTCAGCGGAACACGCTGGATCAGGCCGCTGTTTTACACATTCGCGGTGATCATGCTGTTGAATGGTTTGGGACATACGGCAGGAACAATCGCTGGCAGGACTGTGGGTTCAGTCCACTTTCCTCGCCCCATGCCCGGATTTTATTCATCTCCGTTTCTTCTGGCAGCGTCGATGTACAGCCTGGTGCAATTGCGGCGAACCAGCCAAACCTAGAGCCGTCCACCAGTATTGTTTTATGACAATTGAATTCCGCTCCAAGCCGGCTCTGGTCGCGTATGTCATGTGCGGCGATCCGGATTTGGATTCAACCCGCGACATCGTTCTTGCTGCGATCGATGCAGGGGCTCGCGTGATCGAGCTGGGCGTGCCGTTCAGCGATCCGGTTGCCGACGGGCCCGCTATTCAGCGAGCGAGTGAACGCGCGCTGAAGCATGGCACTTCGCTTGAGCAGGTCTTGAAGCTGGCCCGAGAAGTTCGCAAGCGCCGTCGAGCCAGTCTCATCATTTTTACTTATCTGAATCCCGTGCTGCGGATGGGACTCGGCCGCTTTGCCGCAGCTGCCGCGGACGCCGGGGTTGATGGCGCGCTCATCACGGATTTGCCGGTGGAGGAATCGCATGAGTACGTGCGCATGATGCGCAACCGGAATCTCGATACTATTTTCCTGGCGGCTCCCACCAGCACCGAGGAGCGACTCCGGCGCGTTGCAGAGGCCGCAACTGGATTTGTTTATGCTGTGTCCCGCACCGGAGTTACTGGCGCGCGCGCGCAATTGACTGACGATGCGCGAAAGCTGGTCGGCCGACTGCGAAAACACACCAAACTGCCAATCGCCGTCGGCTTCGGTATTTCGACTACGGAGCAATTCTCTGCAGTGGGCGAGTTCGCAGACGCCGGTGTAGTCGGCAGCGCTATTGTCGAGACCATCGAAGGGAATCCGGGCAAGGAAGCCGCGTCTGTGGCACAATTTGTCAAACAGCTATTAGCCGGTAGACCTCAGACTTCAGCTGTCAGCCGTTCCTAGGGGAGTGTGCGAAGGCACTCACAGTGGATCTGTGTCTCTGAAGTGGTTCGGTACGGATGTGGTGTGGTGTCCGTCCGCTATGGACATTGCCGACTGGCGTATCAAGATCGACGAAATTGACCGCAGACTGGTCGAGTTGCTGAATCAGCGAGCGCACGCTGCTCATGAAATCGGCAAGCTGAAGCGCGATCTTGGAATGCCAATCTATGAACCGGATCGCGAGCAAACGGTTTTTGCCAACGTACGCAAGGTGAACCAGGGCCCGTTGCCGCATCAGGATTTATTGCGCATTTTTGAGCGCCTGATGGATATCATGCGCCAGATTCAGCAGGAGGAAATTGCCCCAGAGGCGGCGCCCGAAGGCGTCGGCGAAATGGAATTGGATACGGACCTGAATGATTAGGGGCTGACGACTTTTTTCTATGATCGTTGCCATGCAAGAAACCGCGACCGATGAGCAGATCCAGCAGGTGATAGAACACTTGGTGCGGATGGGCTTTTCGGTGCATCGCACCACGGGCGCGCGCCAGACGGTGCTGGCGGCGGTGGGCGCGCGCGTGGATTTCGATACGCGCAATCTGGAAGTCTTGTCTGGAGTCCAGGAAGTACATCGCATCAGCGCGCCATACAAGCTCGCGGGCCGCAGCTTCCGCCCGCAGGGCACCGTCATCGAGTTTGCCAATGGCCTGCAAGTTGGCGGGGAACAGGTTGTCGTGATGGCCGGCCCGTGCTCGGTGGAATCGCGCGAGCAGCTGTTCACTGTTGCCGAGCAGATTTCTAAATCGGGTGCGCGCGTGCTGCGAGGCGGGGCCTTCAAGCCTCGCACATCGCCATACTCATTTCAGGGCCTCGGACTTGAGGCGCTGAAGTTGCTGCGTGAGGCGGCGGATCGCTTCGGCATGCTGGTGATCAGCGAGGTCATGGAAATTTCGCAGATCGCTATGATGGTGCCTTACGTCGATATCCTGCAGGTGGGCGCGCGGAACATGCAGAATTTCAATCTGCTGCGTGAGCTGGGCAAGATCAAAAAACCGGTGCTGCTCAAACGCGGCATTGCGGCGACGCTCGAAGAATTGCTGCTTTCGGCGGAGTACATCATGTCCGGCGGGAATTATGAGGTGATTCTCTGCGAGCGTGGCATTCGAACTTTTGAGACTTACACACGCAACACGCTCGACATCTCGGCGATTCCGATCGTTCACAAACTTTCGCATCTGCCGATGGCATCGGATCCGTCGCACGGCACCGGCTTGCGCGACAAAGTTCCCCCGATGGCGCGGGCTTCGGTTGCTGCGGGAGCCGATGTGCTGCTGATCGAAGTGCATCACGATCCTGATCGAGCTCTTTCTGATGGCGCGCAGTCGCTTTATCCCCATCAGTTTTCTCAGTTGATGAACGAGCTGCGCATGATCGCGCCCGCGGTCGGCCGGAAGCTGAACTAGTCGGGTTTACGCTCTTTGCGTCCGTTGCGGTTTAGAGCTTTGCAGACGTTCCATAAGCTTCGATAAGCTTGCTTTCCTACCGTGCGCCTTCGCCAAATCACCATCATCGGAACCGGACTGATCGGCGGCTCGTTTGCGTTGGCGCTGAAGAAGCGTCGCTTCAAGGGGAAGATTGTCGGCTGCGATCGCGCTCCAGTCTTAGAGACGGCGCGCAGGAAAGGTGTCATTGACAAGGGCCACGTCGACGCCATGCAAGCCATTCAGGGCAGCCAGATCGTTTTGCTGGCTACTCCGGTTGGCGTCATTCTTGATCTGATGGGACGAGTGGGGCCGGCGCTGCCAGACACGGCTCTGCTGACCGATGTAGGAAGCACAAAAGTCGAGGTACTCACCCAAGCACGGAGGGTGTTTCGAAAGGATTCACGTCGTCGTTTTCTGGGCGGGCATCCCATGGCCGGCAAAGAAGAAGCCGGGGCGGAGTTCTCCGATCCCGATTTGTTTGAGGGCACAACCTGGTTCTTGACTCCAGTCGCAGGTCAGAGCATCCGTGATGGTCTCACTGCAGAATTTGTGACCTGGCTCAAGAAGATTGGAGCGCGGGCTACAACAATAGAGGCCGAGACGCATGATCGCCTTTGCGCCTGGATAAGTCATCTTCCGCAGATGATTTCCACGGCCCTCGCCGCTGGGCTGGTCGATGAATTCGGCAAGGATGCTCCGGTTCTCCAATCTGGTGGGCGTGCCTTACGCGAGATGACGCGGATTTCAGCCAGTCCGTACTCCATGTGGCGCGATATCGCATTAACTAACAAGAAGAATATTCGCGAGGCTTTATGGAAGCTGGAACAGCGGTTGGCACATGTTCGCGAAAACTTGGACAGCCGTGGGCTCGCTGCCGAATTTGATTGCGCCCATCGCTTACAAAAACTTTTGCCGCATACACACGGAAACACAAAGAAATCGATTCATCGTAAATGAGATCTCCGTGCCTCAGTGCCTCAGTGGCGGCTTTCATTTAAAATCCTTCTCTTATGAATAAGGTCGTGGCCAGCGCCGATGAAGCCATCAAAGACGTCTTCGACGGCGCCAGCATCATGATCGGCGGTTTCGGGTTGTGCGGAAACCCCGAAAACCTGATCCGAGCGCTGGTTCGCAAGGGTGTGAAGAACCTTACTACGATCAGCAACAACGCAGGCGTGGATGGCTTTGGCGTCGGCCTGCTACTCTCGGCAGGTCAGATTCGCAAGCACATCGGAACCTACGTGGGCGAAAACAAGCTGCTGGAGCAGATGGTCCTGCAAGGAAAGGTTGAGCTTGAACTGGTGCCGCAGGGCACGTTCTCCGAGCGCATGCGAGTTGCAGGCGCTGGCATTCCGGCGTTCTTCACACCGACCGGAGTGGGCACATTGGTCGCAGAAAATAAAGAAACACGCGAGTTCGATGGGCGCATGTACCTGATGGAGCGCGCTCTGAAAGCCGATTTCGCTTTTGTAAAAGCATGGAAGGGAGATGCGCTAGGAAATCTTGTGTATCGCAAGACGGCGCGCAATTTCAATCCCGTGATGGCTACGGCTGCGAATGTGACCATCGCGGAGGTTGAGCACCTGGTGCCGCGTGGAGAGTTAGATCCAGATATGGTTCATACGCCCAGCGTATACGTGCAACGTATTTTTCAGGGCGAGGTATTTGAGAAACGGATCGAGAAAAGAACTGTGAGAAAGGCAGTGGCTAGTTGTTAGTTCCTAGGTGCTTACGTACAAGCAATGCTAACCACTCGTCACTAGCAACTAGCAACTGAATTCCATGTCCACGGCAATCAAACCCGGCAAAGACGTTGAAAAACGCGAGCGCATCGTGAAGCGCATTGCGCGTGAGTTGCGCGATGGCTTCTACGTGAACCTGGGAATCGGCCTGCCCACGCTCGTCGCCAATCATGTTCCCCCCGGCATGGAGGTCATCCTGCAAAGTGAAAACGGCATGCTTGGCATCGGGCCGTATCCGCTCGAAGGGCAGGAAGATGCTGATCTGATTAACGCCGGGAAAGAAACCGTGACCGAAGTGAAAGGCACTGCTTACTTTTCGAGCGCCGATTCATTCGCTATGATTCGCGGCGGCCATATCGACCTGAGCGTTCTCGGTGCAATGGAAGTGGACGAAGAAGGCAACTTGGCCAACTGGATGATTCCCGGAAAGATGGTCAAGGGAATGGGTGGCGCCATGGACCTGGTGGGCGGCGCTCGCCGGGTGATTATCGCCATGGAACACACCACGAGGGAGGGTCAGCCCAAGATCCTGAAGAAGTGCTCCCTGCCGTTGACCGGCGTGAAGGTCGTCGACACGATGGTGACCGAAATGGCTGTGATTCGCGTCACGCCAGCCGGCCTGGTTCTTGAAGAAATCGCGCCGGGTCTGACTTCCGAGGATGTTCAGCGTGCAACTGAACCCACACTCATCCTCAGCCCGAATCTAAAAACGATGGCAGGCTGAATGCCTCTTCCGATGCTATGAGCCAAGTACCCAAGTGGTTCGAGCGGAAGTTCGACTTATCGTTTCCGGTTGAGCTTTACCCCAACTTGTGTATTCGCTTGCGTGGTGCGCCGGCGCGGCTGGAAGAGTTGGTTCGAGACTGCTCACGTGAAGTACGGGTGCGAAAGCGTGAAGGCAAGTGGTCTGCGCAGGAGCATGCCGGACATCTGCTCGATATCGAACCGTTGTGGATGGCTCGAGTAGAGGACTTTGTGCTGAGCCACAACGAGCTTACGGTGGCGGACCTGAGCAATCGCAAAACGCATGAGGCGAATCACAATGCAAGACCGATCCAGCAGATTCTTGGCGAATTTCGCCAGGCACGCCTAAGGCTGGCGGATTACCTGCAGAAACAGAACCTCAGTTCATTTGGGCGAGCCCTGCTGCATCCGCGGTTGAAGACACCGATGCGGCTGGTCGACCATGTTTATTTCGTGGCCGAGCACGATGACCACCACCTTGCGTGGATTTGGGAACTAACGCAGTGAGTAATGACGGGATCGTTCTATCGGAATTCCATGGCGTCCCGTTCGAGTTGACGCTCGTATTCCGCAGCGTCGAAATGGCCGCGTGATTCGGCGATAAGGCCGGCTTCCCCGATCCGCCACTCTTCAAAGCCGCGGATATGAAGACGCTTTCCAGCAGCGCCTGGGTCCGTGTTCGTACCTATGAGTGTCCAGTGATAGGCGATCGGATCGCCATTAATGACGAGATCGTCCATTACGATCTTCAAGTCGGGGCACGCTGTCATAAATCCTTGGGCGACTGCAGTGATGGCATCGCGACCAACCTTGACGGCGCCCTGGGCCGAGAGGATCGGGGCGAGACAGAGGCATAGCACGGCCCCAACCCGTGCTAATCGCACACGCGTCTTGTTCTCCTTTTATGTTGGGAAGGCTCACGAAAAGCAAACAAAGCTACTCTGGAGGAAGTGCGATGTCAAATCGCCAGGGACGCAGCGAGATTGCGGCGCAGAGAATTCGGCGCGATACTGTCTCACCGCGAGGGAAGAATTATGACGCTTGCACACTCAGGACATGAACCACAAACGTTCAATCGCAGCGAACAAGTTTTGACCGCCGCGGCGGCGCTGGCCGTGGGAGCGGCGTTCTTCGCGCTATGGTTTTGGCTCCTTCCTGGCTGGCTTGGCTTCCGCGTGGAAACGGCGGGGGCGGCGCGCTGGCGATGGCTGGCGGCGATCCCGTCGGTGCTGGGATTCGCCGTTGCTCTACGCTGCGTCTGCGACTTTGGATGGACGGGCCGCGGAACGCCGGTGCCTTTTGCTCCACCTCAGCGATTAGTGGTAACGGGCTTCTACCGCTACGTACGCAACCCGATGTACCTGGGCTTCGCCGCCGGCTGGATTGGGTTGTGGGTGATTTTCGGACACGCCAATCTGGCACTCATCGTTGCCGTGGCAGCCGTTGCGCTCGGAGTCGGTCTGTTCGTCCACTTCTATGAAGAGCCGACGCTACGGAGGAAGTTCGGCAGTGATTACGAAGAGTATTGCCGCAACGTGAGGCGCTGGTGGCCACGAGTGCACGGCTGGCCACAGGCATCATTCTTGCGAGCTAATAGAGCCAAACGAGCCGATCGCGCATCAGATGGGCAGGAGGAAATACTATGAGCAGACTCTCCATTTGGGCGCAACTGGAAGCCAAGCCGGGCAAAGAGAAAGAACTCGAAGAGTTCTTGAAGTCGGCGCAGCCACTTGCCCAGCGTGAGCCCGGGACGATCAGCTGGTACGCCATCAAGATGGGACCGGGCAAGTATGGCATCTTTGATAGCTTCGCGGACGAGCACGGCCGCAATGCCCATCTGAATGGAGAAATCGCCAAAGCCCTGTTTGCGAAGGCGGGAGATCTGCTCGCCAAGCCGCCAGAGATTTCCAAGCCCGAGATTCTTGCCGTGAAGTCTTGAGAAGGTTTGGTTTCGAATGTCTACTGCACCGTGGGCGGCGGGGCGGCGGTGGCGGGCGGTGCCTCCGGGGCTCCCGTGTTCACAAGATCTTTCAGTTCTTTGCTGGGCTTGAAGAAAGGAATCTTCTTCGCGGGCACTTCCACGCGATCACCCGTCTTGGGATTGCGTCCGACACGCGGCTTGCGCTGCCGGGTACGAAAGCTGCCAAAACCTCGAATCTCGATCTTGTCACCCACGCGCAGCGAGCGCACGATGCTGTCGAAAATCGTCTCGACGATCACTTCACTGTCTTTGCGCGTTAGTTCCGCCAGCCGCGAAACCTCATCGATCAGATCCGCTTTTGTCATACGCCTCTTCGCTCCCCAACTCTAGTTTTCTAAGACCGGCTTAGGGTCCGCGATCCTACAAAGAAACTCGCATAACCTTCTCAAATTTCAGGGGTTTTTGGCAAGTGGCTTGTCTGGGGTGAGCTCCCCAGTCTTCTCGCCGTCATCCCGACTCCCCTTCATGAAACACTCGCCCCATCCACTGCATCAATCAATGCCTCTCTCCCTTCGTTCTCAGCTCGAGTTGGAAAGCTTAGAATCTTGCAACGCTAGAAACGAAAGTCCATCATCGGGATTTGAAGTAGTCGAGAAATGCCATCGTGATGTCATTCGGAGCAATAACCATATCCTTTTCTTGATCCCAGTACCCCGCCTCCCCCACGCTCGATTAAAATAAGGACCTTTCTCTTGGCACCAGGCGGAGGTACATCCTCACCTTCAGCCTCTGCCTCGTAAGAAAGCTCGCTCACGACAAGCGACTCAAACAGCAAACGTCGTATCTGTTCAAACGCGTCTAGGGAGCCACCAATATTTGCTCGCCTTGAGAAATAAACGTTCCAAAGATTTCGCGAACATTCTCGCTAAGTGTTCATCAGGTCTGTGACGTCTCTGATGGCCATGGCGAGCTTCCTGGGCTCCTTTGATTGAGAGATCTCAGTGCCCGTGGCTGTCAAATGCTCTTGGTTATCGGTAATTCGGACCAAATCCTAACCCGCAAAGTTCACAAAGACACAAAGCTATACGTTCTGACTAGCTGCCGAACTACTTCCAGAGATAGTAGAAGCCGACGTGCTGGTCCATGAGCCTCTCGCGGCTGGGGAGCCATTCCGAGACATCGCCTAACAGCAGATCCAACAGGGTCTTGCGATCTTTTTCCGGATGCACCAGAACCGGTTTGCCCGAAATGCCCACTGCCTTGGCGGTATCATCGACGGCGGCTTCGAAATCAGCCAACTGATCTACCAGGTGCATGGAAAAGGCCTGCTGGCCGGTCCAGACCTTGCCGTCGGCAATGGCTTTGATGTCGGCGAACTTCGCCTTGCGGCCATCGGCGACCGCCTGGATGAACTGGGTGTGCATGTTATCGATCAGTGATTGCAGGTAGGCTTGCTCGGCGGGAGTGAGGTCGCGCGTGGGAGAGCCGGTGTCCTTGAAAGTGCCCGCCTTCAGCGTGATGTCCTTGAGTTTGGCCCAGCGCAGCAGGTCGCCGTAATTGACCCACTGGGCTATCACGCCAATGGAGCCGACGATGCTGCCGTTATCGGCGTAAATCTTGTTGGTCGCGGAGGCCACATAATAAGCGCCGCTGGCGCCGACGCTCTCAATGGAGGCAACTACGCGCTTTTTCTTTTCGTCGCGCAGGCGCTTGACCGCGCGATAGATTTCTTCCGAGGCGGCTACTCCGCCGCCCGGCGAGTTTACGTGGATGATGATCGCCTTGATAGAATCGTCCTCGCCGAATTTCTTGAGCTGGGGAATGATTGAGCCGGGATCGAGAATGACTCCTTCAAGATCTACGACACCGATCTTGTCGCCGAAGCCGTGAAGCGAGGAGCGTTCCCCTCCGGCGTGAAGTACCAAATAGATGAGGGTGAACACCGCCAGCACGAAAAGAAAAAAAGCTCCGCCTCCGATCACGATCCAAAGCAGAGTGCGGGAGCGCTTCTCCTCAGCCATGTTGGCCTATGTAGTTTAGCACCGCAGACCCTGACTCACGATGACCGGCAATGCGTCAAGTTGAACAGCGACTTCGATCGGAGTACGGCACACATATTCACCATCGGCGTAAACCTCGAGAGGAGTCTCGCTCTCAAGGCGCACGCGGTCGCCCTGAAAATAGCGCACTGCAGGAACACGCAGATGGCGTCCGAAATAGACGGCGGGAAATAGGCAGAAGCGTTTGAAGTCATCGACCTGTGTAATCACGCAAGCATCCAGTTGGCCATCGTCGAGTCGCGCTTGTGGTGCGATCTTGATTCCTCCGCCATAGGTAGGCGTGTTAGCGAAAGCAGCGACCAACGTCGGCCCTGAGCTTCGTTCCAACCATCCGCCGGACGAATCCTGCGCCCCGATTTTCATCCGAACCGGAGTGAAACGAAAGAGCACGGGCGCAAGGCTGATGACATAACCGCCGCGGGCGCGCAACCAGCGGGGAAGCCGATTGGCGTGCTTTGCAACTTCAGCGTCAAGACCAACGCCGGCCACACAGCAAAAAAGACGTGCGCCGGTTGCCTCGCTTGATAGCGGGGTAATCAAACCGAGATCAATGCTCTGCACGTTCCCAGCACCCACCATGAAGCGGCGCCATGCCTCCCGAGAATCCTTCACCTTGCGCAGATTCAGGGCGCGAGCAAAGTCGTTCCCGCTTCCACAAGGAACCACAAGTAAAGGGACCTGCCGCCTGGCCAACTCGGGTAAGTGGCGATGTACCGTGCCGTCTCCACCGAAAATCAAGATCGCGTCAGCAGCAGTGGATGAGACTGGCATTCCCATCAGCCAGGTGATATCTGAATCCTGCTGGAACAGCTTGAATTGTTTTTCGTAGGAACCCAGGCCGAAGATCACGGCAGCGCGCATGCACCGCAAGACTACCAGAGTGGGCTGAGTACGCTAGAAACGGAAGGCGGTGCAAATTGTGCGCCGCCTTCGTTCGTGTTCAGGCCAGAGTTAGTGCTGCACTCGCAACAGCATGCGCGTTCCGCTGTCCAGCCGGACATTGCTGTTGCGCGAACTGATGACTCCGGACCCGCTGGTTGCCGAGGAACCTGCCGAAGACAGGCTCATGCCGGACATGCCAATCACGCCCTGGCTATTTGAAGTAAGGCCCGCCGCACCGCCGGCGTTCGCCGCATGTGCTGTGTTCAGGGCGCCTCCGGCTGCAGTGCCGGTCGTACTCGCTAGACCTCCTGCGGTGGACGCTGCTCCTCCCAAGGCACCGCGCCCGGCCGATCGGGAAGCTCCTGCCATCCCGCTCACGTTGCCGCTGGTCATCGTGGAATCGTCTGCAGCCGCCGCGGCTTCGGCTTGGGAAGTAGAAATAGCTTGAATTCCCACTGCCATAGGCACCTGCCTTCCATCTTTCAATAGGGCGTGGTCAAACGCGATTCCGACTTGCGAATCGGATTGTCCATTGCCGGCCGCTTTGGCTTCCGTCACTTTGCCGATGAGCTTGGAGCCTTTCGGAATGACTACCTGGCCGTCAGATTTCACGTCCTGCGTAGTCTTAGCCACTACTTCATCACCCGGCTTGCTCTTGCGCGCATCAATCGGCTTCACCAGTTCAGCCTGGAATGTGCTGCCGCTCGTGAGTTGTCCTGAATTTGCCGCCTGCACTTGGCGGTTCTTGCCGGAGACGGACGCGTCGTGAGTAGCCGATGCAGAGGTTTCGGATTTTGCCTGCGCCCCCGACTTGTCAGCGGAAACGGAGGTGTCCTGCGAAGCCGATCCACTGGCTTGCGCATCGACCGAACTCTGCGCCAGAGATATCCCTGTAAGTAAAACTCCAGTCAGCAGTGAAGTGATGGTTCTATTCATTGAGGTCCCCCCAAAAATGTTGCAGAGTTGCCGGTTGGCGCAAATGCGCCGAACCAGGCTGAATTCAGAGTTGTTGGATGCAGCCTCACTGCCAGCCGTGAGGAGGGTGAATTCAATGGAAAAACACTTTAGGACTAGCACTTAAACAGCATCAGGTATCGCCCGTATTACGCGGGTAACTATGTAAAATTGTCGGAATTTAGGCAGGAGTTGCCAGATCCGAATCAATGGCCACACGTCTTCCGGCCCTCGAGAGAACGATGCGAGCCGCAGCATGCAGCAGATTGGAAAGCGTTTTTGAAACTCGCTTCGCGAAATTGTTGGCGCGGATTTCTCCCCCTATCTCGTCTGCAACCGTAACTTGATAACAGTTATGAGAGTTCGCCGAGGTAAGGGAATGCGTACCATCCTAGCCAGCGAATAAAGGTGCGAGAGTAGATTTGCCCGAATGGGCAGAACCGATTCGTCGGGAGCATTCGTCCAACTCCAGCCGCGTGCGATCTTTAAATGATCTTCGTTCGAACTACGTGTACATCACTTTGCGCTCGCCTTTTACGATCCGACCCACGGTATAGGGTTTCTCCCCAGCCCGGTCCAGGACGCTTTCCGCCCTCTTGAACTTCTGTGCCGGAATTACCAGCAGCATCCCTAATCCCATGTTGAATGTGCGCAACATTTCATCGCGGCCCACGTTGCCCAGTTTTTCCAGGTGTTCAAAAATGGGCAATACCGGCCAAGAGCCCAAATCGATGACTGCGGCCGTCCCGCGCGGCAGCACTCTCGGTAAGTTTTCCGTGATACCACCGCCGGTAATGTGAGCCATCGCCGAGACGCACTCGGCTGCTACCAATTTCTTGAGGGCCGGCCAGTAGCTCTTGTGCACCCGCAATAACTCATTTCCAACTTTTCCTTTGAGTTCATTGACATAGGTATCCGGCGTGTACTGGGCCACGTCGAAGAGCAGTTTTCGCGCCAGAGAGTAACCATTCGTGTGCAAGCCGTTTGATGCCAGGCCGATGATTACATCCCCCGGCTGAACGCTGTTGCCGGTGATGATCCGGTCGCGTTGCGCGATGCCTACGATGAATCCTGCCAGGTCATATTCGCCGTCCTGGTAAAAGCCGGGCATCTCAGCCGTCTCGCCGCCGATCAAGGCACACCCATTGTGCTTGCAAGCCTCGGCGAGTCCTTCGACGACTTTCTCGGCTACCTCCGCCTCGAGCTTGCCCGTAGCCAGATAGTCCATAAAGAAGAGCGGCGTCGCTCCTTGCACGGCGATATCATTAACACAATGATTTACCAGATCGGCGCCCACGGTGTGATGGCTGTTCATAGCGCAGGCAACTTTCAGCTTCGTGCCCACCCCATCAACACTCGAGACCAGCACCGGGTCGCTCCACTTCTCCTTGTCGATGGAAAAGACGCTCCCAAACGCGCCGATGTCGGTCAACACATTACGGTTAAATGTCTTATGGGCCAGGTATTTGATTCTCTTCTTAGTGCGGTTGGCGCGCTCGATGTCCACACCCGCGTCGGCGTAGGTGACTGATGCAGCCTTCGAGGGGTTCTGAGCCACGGGACTCAATCCATTTCTGTGAGTGGGGAATCCGCTGGACGCCGCTTAACCGGAAGCGCGGGTCATTGTAGCACGACTGAAAGTAATCCCGACAAAACGACCTGACAGTCGGGCGCTCGACATCGACTGCTCCAATTCAATGTGGGGAATTCCGTACTATTGGGTCACATAGCTGCTGAAGTAGTACATCAGCACTCCCAAGAGTGCCAATCCTGAGACTCCATACGCGGTTAGAACCCAGACGTTGCGGTTCTCACGGCGGGGCGCAGAAGTTTGAGAGTTCATGATAGAGGTCTTGACGTTTTGATCATCCATTCAATATCTCCTGGGTTAAATAACAAACGCAAAGTGGCGAGCGCAACGTGGTTCAGCCACGCATACGAAAACTTCGCCAATAGTACTACGCTTTCCAGCGTTCCGGATTCGGGAAAAATGCCTTAGCTCCCACCGACGCCTTTCCTAACACAAAGCTCTCGGTTCTGATTCGGAACAGATCCCTTACCCTCTTTGGTATATTCGCCTTTTATTCACCATGGGACGCGGTGTATAATCCGCCCTCAAGCACATCATTTTTCTCCCAGGAGCAAGCCTCATATGGCAGATGAACGGGCCCGGGCAATTGACCTCGCGTTTGCGCAGATCGAAAAGCAGTTTGGCAAAGGCTCGATCATGCGTTTGGGATCCAAAGAAGCCATCGTGCCGATTTCGGTCATCTCCACGGGAGCGATCTCCTTTGATGCAGCCCTCGGTGTAGGCGGCTTCCCGCGCGGGCGTGTCATTGAAATTTTTGGCCCAGAATCATCGGGTAAGACCACCATCGCTTTACAAGTCATTGCACAAGCTCAGAAAGGCGGCGGGATGGCGGCTTTCGTGGACGCCGAGCATGCCCTCGATCCCGGTTACGCCAAGAAACTCGGGGTCGACGTGGACAATCTACTGGTCTCCCAGCCCGACTATGGCGAGCAGGCCTTGGAGATCGCCGAGGCGCTGGTTCGCTCTGGCGCGATTGACGTTCTGGTGGTGGACTCTGTGGCAGCGCTGGTTCCCAAAGCTGAGCTGGATGGCGAAATGGGCGACAGCCACATGGGCCTGCAGGCGCGATTGATGTCGCAAGCCTTGCGCAAGCTGACCGGTATCGTCTCCAAGTCGCGTACTTGCCTGATTTTCATTAACCAGATTAGGGAGAAAATCGGCGTCATGTTCGGCAATCCGGAAACCACGACCGGCGGCCGCGCCCTGAAGTTCTATTCCTCGGTGCGCGTGGACATCCGCCGCATCGCCGCCATCAAGGAGGGTGATCAGGTCACTGGATCACGGACCAAGGTGAAAGTAGTTAAGAACAAAGTCGCCGCACCTTTCCGCGAAGCTGAATTCGACATGCTTTACGGCGAAGGCATCTCGCGCGAGGGCGATTTGCTGGATTTAGGCGCGAACCATGGCATCATCGAAAAGTCAGGCTCATGGTTCAGCTACAAGGGCGAGCGCATTGGCCAGGGACGCGAGAATGCCCGCCAGTTCCTTAAAGACAATCACGACATCTACGCGAAACTGGAAGCCGAAGTGCGCAAAGAGCTGGGCTTGATCCCAGCTGCCGCCCAGGCCGCCGCCGCTCAGGGGCAGCCGTCTCAGCAAAGTGCGCGGGTTACGACCATGCCGACTGGAACAGAAGGAAAAGCACCGACGGTGAGGCGATAACTCAGGCTTACTGGAATTTGTCTCGGGTTGTTATTTTTCATCCCTGCCGAATAAAATCTTCTTTCGCATCGTTCGCGACCCCTTGAATGGCAAGGAGAAGATTGAAAAAAGTCATCGCCATCTATCCCGGGTCGTTTGATCCGCCAACTAATGGGCACCTCGACCTGATTGAGCGCGGGAGCAAGATTTTCGACGAGCTGATCGTGGCGATACTGCGCAACCCGGAGAAAGATCCGCTGTTCAGCGTGGCGGAAAAGCGGCGCATGCTGGAATCGCTTACTGAAGGTTTCAAGAATGTCCGGGTAGACACCTTTGAAGGTTTGACTGTCGATTACGCGGCGAGAGTCAAAGCGACCGCCGTACTGCGCGGGATTCGCGCCTTGAGCGACTACGAATACGAGCTCCAGATGGCGCTGATGAACCGCAAGCTGCAGCCCGACTTGGAAACTGTTTTCATGATGCCAGCGGAGCAGTATTCTTATCTGAGCTCGCGCCTCGTTCGGGAAGTGGCGAAGCTCGGAGGCTCGATCCGGGACCTGGTCCCGGAGACAGTGGAGCGGAAGCTGAAGGAAAAGCTCGACCCGGCCTTAAAATTACAGCCAGTAAGGAAAACCAAAGCAGGAAGAGGACAATGACCCCAGTCACGGAAGCCGTGCCAGCATTGAAATTAACCGATCGTATCAACCGTATTGAGCCCTCCGCCACCATGGCAGCGGCGGCGGAAGCCGAAAAGCTGCGCCAGCAAGGCATCGAGGTGGTTGACCTCACTGCGGGCGAGCCCCACTTCGCAACACCGCAGCATGTGAAGGACGCGGCCATCGCGGCGATCCAGGCCAATTTCAGCAAGTACACGGCCGTTGGTGGCACGGTTGAGCTCCGCGATGCGATCGTCCGTCGACATGCTGAGGATTTCGGCTCCGACTACCGCCGCGAAGAAACGATGGCGTCAGTCGGCGGCAAGCATGCCCTGTTCAATGCGATTCAGGTGCTGGTCGATCACGGCGACGAAGCCATTTTGCCCGTGCCCTACTGGGTTTCGTTTAAGGACATTGTGCGCTACGCAGGCGGAAACTGCGTTCTGCTTGAAACCGATGAAGCGGATGGGTTCCGGGTTACGGCGGAAATGGTGGCGCGCCTGGTGACGTCGCGCACCAAGCTGATCATCCTGAATTCGCCTTCGAATCCCTCCGGCGCGGTGATGTCGCCGGAAGACCTGAAAGAAGTCGTGCGACTTGCTTCCGCGCGCGGAATCTGGGTGATCTCCGACGAGTGCTACGTCTACCTGAACTACACTGGCAAGCAATTTTCAGTCGGTTCGCTGCGCGAATATCGTGAGCGCATCGTAATCATAGGCTCCCTTTCAAAAACTTATGCCATGACTGGATGGCGTCTCGGCTATGCGCTGGCTCCGGCGCCCGTGACCAGCGCCATGCAGAAACTGCAGAGCCAGTCCACCTCCAACCCGACCTCGATCGTGCAGAAAGCAGCGGTGGCTGCGTTGCAGGGCTCACAACAATGCGTGGAAGATATGCGCCTCGAATACATCCGGCTCCGCGATCACATGATCAACGGCCTGCGCTCGATCCCGGGCGTAAAGTGCACATTCCCGGAAGGTGCCTTCTACGCGTATCCGAACGTTTCGGCTTTCTTTGGGGGCAGCGGGATTAACTCAGCCAGCGACTGCGCAAGCCGTCTGCTCCGCGAAGCCCGCGTGGCTACCGTGGCGGGTGAAGGTTTCGGCACTCGCGATCACGTCCGAATCTCCTACGCGACCTCGATCAAAGAGTTGGACCGCGGTCTGGAGCAGATGCGAAAGTTTCTCGCATCACTCTGAAAACATCCTGAGTGAAATCGAGCGCGGGAAACATTTCGGGAGAACCCGCGTTCCATCCAGATGCTGTTTTCTCTGTGCACCTCTGCGCCCTCTGTGGTTCACAGGTTTGCTTCTGCATCTTGACCTCTCGATTCAGACCCTGGCCATGCTCATCTGTCGTTAACCGCAGCCGCACGCCACCAGACTAGCCCTCGTCCTTCGACACCGTTTAGAATCCCTAGTCCACAGAATTAAAGGAGCACACGCCTGATCCCACGCTACACGCGCCCCGAGATGGGCCGAATCTGGAGCGACGAAAATCGCTTCCGCACCTGGCTGGCAGTTGAAGTCGCGGCCACCGAAACCCTCGCCGAAGCCGGCATCGTCCCCAAGGCCGCGGCCAAGTCGATTCGGGAGCGCGCCGACTTTAACGTGGACCGGATCCTTGAAATCGAGGCCGAGGTGCGCCACGATGTCATCGCCTTCACTACGGCGGTCGCCGAAATCGTTGGCCCCCACGCCCGCTGGTTTCACTACGGGCTGACTTCGAACGATGTCGTCGACACTGCCCAAGCTGTGCTCGTCGGTCAAGCCTCAGAGATCATCAGTGACGATCTGGAACAACTGGCTGCCGTTCTCAAAAACCGCGCCTGGGAATTCAAAGACACGCCAATGATCGGCCGCACCCACGGCATTCACGCCGAGCCGATCACGTTCGGACTGAAGCTGGCCAACTGGTATTCCGAGACGCAGCGCAACATCGCGCGCTTCCGCAACGCAGCTGAAGACATGCGGGTGGGGAAATTCTCCGGTGCGGTCGGCACTTTCGCTCGCCTCAGTCCTGAACTGGAAGACCAGATCTGTGCGCGCCTGGGCCTGAAAGCGGCAGCCATTTCGTCGCAGGTGATTCAGCGCGATCGGCACGCCACTTACCTGGCTACGCTCGCGGTTATTGCCTCTACGCTCGACAAAATCGCAACCGAAATTCGCCATCTGCAGCGCACCGAAGTGCGCGAGGCCGAAGAGTACTTCAGCGATAAGCAGAAGGGTTCTTCTGCCATGCCGCACAAACGTAATCCCGTCACCTGCGAGCAGATCAGCGGGCTGGCGCGCGTGGTTCGTTCCAACGCACAGGCGGCGTTTGAGAACGTGGCACTCTGGCACGAGCGCGATATCTCCCATTCTTCCGTCGAACGCATCATCATCCCCGATTCCACTACGCTCGTGGATTATCTTGTGCATAAGACCACCAATCTCATTAAGACCATCTTTGTGTATCCGGAACGCATGAAGGCAAATCTGGAGAGCACAGGCGGGCTGGTGTTCAGCGGCCAGTTGCTGCTTGATTTGGTCGAGGCCGGGATCTCGCGGGAAGACGCTTACCGTTTAGTACAGCGCCACGCCATGCGCGCCTGGAAAGAAGGACTGAATTTTCACGACCTGGTGCTTAAGGATAAGGAAATGACCCGCCACGTGCCGCGCCAGCAGCTCGAACGAGCGTTTGATCTGAGGCGTCAACTGCGAAACGTGGACAAGATCTTTGCTCGGGTATTTACGGAAAGACCGCCGAGGTCCAGCCGCCGCAAAATCAGAAGCTCGACGTCCAAGTAACCAATGTATTTGGCATTCGACGACCCAGGAGCATTCTTCCTGCTGGGCCCACCTTTTAGGATAGAAAAGCTCGCGCTGCCGGGGGTCCGGCAGCTAGAGCGACATATGTTCAAGGAGTTAGTCTTCAATCGAGTTTCCAATGATCTTGGATTCACTCGGAAACTTCGTGTGTTTAGAGGGTTTGTCAAATATCGCGAAGGTGATCACGTTTGCAGAGTCGCGGTAGAGCCAGTAATCGGCAGGCCCTTGGTTCGGGGGCATAGAAATGCACCCTTCGCATGGAAAAGTCCGTATCAGGCGGAGCCGACCCGATTCGTAAACGCAATGAGATTGGGGATCGCATTGTTGAAGGCTTGAGGTTTAGAAAGTGCAAAGTTGAAGTCGTCGAAGATTGATCTTCACAGTTTCCGCTTAGCAAGCAGGGGTTAGTTGTCGTCCCTTACCTTCCGTGCGGCGCCGAGCGGGATCCCGGGTGTAGAGCTATCGTGGAGAACCACACTGCCGGTCCTCTCGACTCCCCGCATACTATGACTCCGTACATCCTCGTGCATCTTTGTACCCTCGCGCCGCATCGAATTATTTAACTAACCAGTTAATCAGTAAGCAAGGAGGAGCAGTCATGAAAAGGGGACTTAAGGTGCTCGCTTTACTCGTGGTAGTCGGCGGGCTAGCTTTTGCAGCAGTCGCTCCGACGGCGAGCGCCGGCCGCTACGACTCCGCGATTCAGGCCAAAGTTGTGCAGGAGCTCGCAAAGAAGCAGCAATTCCGCAACCTGCAGGCTTCGACAGAAGACGGCATCGTGACTTTGACCGGGACCGTCGATCTCTATCAGCACAAGCTGGACGCAGCCAAAAAGATTCGCAAGGCGGATAAGGTGCAAGGCGTTCGCAATCTGATCGAGGTTGCCGGGAAGAACTTGCCGGATGCGCAACTTGAAGCCCAGCTTGATCGCAAGTTGTACTACGACCGCATCGGTTACGACAACCTGTTCAATTTCGTCAACGTGTCCGTGAAGGACGGCGTTGCCACTTTGACAGGCGAAACCCGCAGCGACGTTGGCCGAGATTCGGCAGTCGCTATCGCGAACAGCATGCCCGGCGTGACGGATGTGGTGAACGAAATCAAGGTAGCGCCGGCTTCAGGTTTCGACGATGCTATTCGCCTTCGTGCAACGCGGGCCATCTACCGCGACCCGGTGCTAAGCCGCTACGCAATCGACCCTGCACGGCCCATTCGGATTGTCGTGGACAACGGCAAGCTGACGTTGTTTGGAACAGTGGACAGCGCCATGGACAAGCAGGTCGCGGGCATTCGCGCCAGCCAGGTGTTCGGAGTATTCAGCGTCCAGAACAATCTGCAAGTCGCGAAAGAATCGTAAGCTAGTATTTGGATCGGAGGACGGGCACGGCAGTCAGCCGTGCCTTTTTTTATTCCAGAACGCAACTAAAAAACGGCAGGAATTCCTGCCGTTCCATTTATCGGATAAGTTTGCCCTACTTGGCGCGATTGACGGCTTTCTTGAGCTCGGCCCCGGCCGTGAACTTCGCAACTTTGCGGGCCGCGATCTTGATCGTTGCCCCCGTTTGCGGATTGCGTCCGTTGCGGGCTTTCCTCTGCGATACAGAGAAGGTCCCGAAACCAATCAGCGCCACCCGGTCTCCTTTTTTCAGAGCAGCAGTAATGCTGTCCACCGTAGTATCGATCGCAGACGCTGCCTGGGTCTTATTAATATGGCACCCCGCCGCGATCCGGTCGATGAGATCAGCTTTGTTCATCGTCTCTCCTGGCAAGTTTCGTTGTTCTTAGCGCGCACGGGGAGGGGAGCGCCCGCTGAGTGGGAAACCTGCGCGACCATTTAGCGCCGCTATTTTCTGAAAGTCAACTGTGGAAATCCGCTACTGATGCCTGATTTGAGGCCCCGCTGCTTGAACGCCGCTCTGGAGCTGTTTATCCCAGCTCAATCGTCTGAATTGCGCTTCTGTTGCGGCTTTTCGCGTACCTCTCGACTGGCTTGCCGCTCTCTGCGGTCAAGGAGTTCGCCGCTTGCACTAGAAAAATCCACAGCTTCGCTCCTGGAGGAGCTAGTCTCCACTCGGAAGCAGCATTTCTTCTGCCTGGGGTGACATCGGCAACGGGCCACAGACAAACTGTTCCGCTTCGGTGGAGTCAGCCAGCGCAGTCGTGGAAGACTGCCCACCGCTAATAATCTGCGTGACAAGATCGAAGTAACCCGTCCCGACAAAGCGTTGATGTTTCACGGCCTCGTATCCGTGCTCGTGCTCCCTGCGGACTTCTTCCTGCTGGAGCTGGGAGTAGGCAGTCATGCCGCTGAGCTTGTATTCTCGCGCCAGTTCAAACATGCTCAGGTTGAGAGAGTGAAACCCAGCCAGCGTGATGAACTGGAACTTGTACCCCATCTCGGCCAGCTCTTCACGGAAGCGGGCGATTGTCGCCTCATCCAGCTTCTTTTTCCAGTTGAACGATGGTGAGCAGTTGTACGCCAGCAGCTTGCCCGGATACTTCTCGTGGACGGCTTCGGCAAACAAGGCCGCTTCTTCCAGGTTCGGCTCAGAAGTCTCGCACCAGATCAAGTCAGCATAAGGCGCATAGGAAATGGCACGCGCGATCGCAGACTCGATCCCGCCACGGATACAGAAGAACCCTTCCGACGTTCGATTGCCGGTGAGGAATTCCTGGTCCCTGGGATCAACGTCACTCGTCAGCAGGTGCGCGCTGTTTGCGTCGGTACGCGCCAGGATGAGCGTAGGCACGCCCATCACGTCAGCCGCCAACCGCGCCGCTACCAGTTTCTGGATGGCCTCACTTGTCGAGACGAGAACTTTGCCGCCCAGGTGCCCACATTTCTTCGCTGAAGAAAGCTGATCTTCAAAGTGAACGCAGGCCGCGCCCGCTTCGATCATGGCCTTCATCAACTCGAAGGCGTTCAGGTTTCCGCCGAAACCGGCCTCAGCGTCGGCAATCAACGGAGCGAGCCAGTTGATGCCGTTCTTGCCTTCGGCATGATGGATTTGATCCGCCCGCATCAGCGCCTGATTAATGCGCCGCACAACGTTAGGCACACTGTCGGCAGGATAGAGGCTCTGGTCCGGATACATTTGCCCGGCCTCGTTGGCGTCGGCGGCAACCTGCCAGCCGCTGACGTAAACCGCCGGCAACCCGGCTTTGACCTGCTGGATGGCTTGGTTTCCGCTCATTGCGCCCAGGGCTGGCACGCACGACTGGGTGTGCAGCAGATTCCACAAGCGCTCCGCTCCAAGACGCGCGAGCGTGTGCTCGATTTCAATTGAGCCGCGAAGCCGCTCAACGTCTTCAGTGCCATAAGGACGCGTAATGCCCTTCCAGCGCGGGTTTTCGCTCCAATCGACCATCATCTTTGACAGCTTGCCATTAGTTGCCATGTTTTCTGCCTCGTGTACGAGATCCACTGTGCATCCTAAGGGTGCCCCACCCTTCGCGGTTTTAGAGGGGTGGGGACTTTCATACCGGATCAAACTCGGCGTTTCTGATCATTGATTCACTGAGGCGCCGCGCTTCTCGAAAGCTTTCTTGGGACCCCAAATCTCGTCCTGGGTTCGCCAGCAATTTCTCCAGTTCCTCATCGAACAGCTGCGTAATCAGCTCTGGCGTATGAACGACCATTTTTCCTGATTCATCCACCACGGGCATGTGCCGGTTGTGCCGCATGCGTTGCGCAATCATGAGCCGATAAATTCGGTCGGTCGCCAGATCCTCCATGTAGCCGTCGAGCAGGCTTGCTCCCTTGCCGTTGAGCACGCCGTTTCGGTAGCGGATCACCGTCCGCACCGCCGCGCGAGTTCCCGCCAGCGTGCGCTGGCCCACATTTCGCGGCGCCGGATGCAGATCGGGATAGCGCTCTCCCTCGGGCCGCCTGGTCTGCAACTGATTCGGAAACGGAAACTGCTCAACCGCAATCTGGTTCTGGTCGGGATGTCCCGTCCACGCACCGTCCATTCCACAGTCGGCTTCGTTCTTCTTATCTTTTTGCAGCACGGACAGTGCCCGCGCATTCAGCTCTGCGTCTTCACGGCTGGGATAGAGCGCCGTCATCCCTCCGATCGCCAGAGCGCCGCGCTTGTGGCAAATCTCTGGTAGCAGCTCACGCAGATTCTGGAAAAATGGCACATCGTGCGGAATCGTGTTGCGGTCCGGCAGCACCCATTTCGGATCTTCAAGGTTGAAATGAATCAGGCTGGCCATGTAATCCCAGCGCCCCAGGTTCAGGCCGAGAATGTGATCGCGAAGGTTGAAAAGGAACTCTTCCATCTGGAACGCCAGCGGATGCGACTCCACCAACGCCATGCACTTGATGTAATTACGAGGCCAGCCGCGGGCTTCCGCAACCGCCTGAAACAGATCGCGCCACCACAGCGCTTCGTCGGACGACTCCGATTTCGGAATGTAAAAGCTCAACGGATGCTTCAATTCTGCCGGATCGACGCGGTACACAATCCTCGCGACATCGAACAGCGAAGCCGAGGTCAACTCATTTCCGAAAATCCCGCTCTGATGAATGTGCAGCCCTCGGGGCCGAATCCAGATGACGGTTGAGCTTGGCGTGATGCCGGTGACCTTGTCTCGCTTCTTGTCAAAGTACGTCAGCGTTCCCCGCAGCGCCTGCAGAATATTTTCGACTCCCAGCCGCTGGTGCTCCCACTCGTTCACGGTTGAGTCCTCGAGGTCGAGCATGACCCCGGGCGCGCCCGAGTTCAGCATCTTCACCACGAGCTCAGCGTCGTCAGCAGGCCCGGTCATCTGATTGCGCTGATCCTGGCACCATTCCGGCAGTTCGATCTGCCAGCCGTTGCGCACCGCGGGACCGGGGAAGCTGTGAACTGGCTTGTCACCGCGCTCTGATTCTGCCAGCACGCGCCGGCGCTCTTCGATCAGGCGCTCCTGCCAGGGAGTGAAGCGTTCCTGCAGCCGCACAAGAAATGGCAAAAACCCTTCCGGCAAATCACGCTCAGAGACGAACCCGGCAGGCGGACAGTTAAGCCGAAATCCCGTCACATTCAGTCTATTTGCAGGCACCGTGGCCATAACGAAAAGCAGCTCCTGTTTTCAGAGTTAGCGGTGTGCTCTGATGCTCAAGTGCGCCCGAAGGTGACCTCCGCAGATAAGGGGAAGTTCCTCAGATTCGAGGCGGCAATCGCGTAAGTCAGGAATGCAAACCCAATCCGCCTGCGCACCAACTATCAACGATCTCTCCGGCTGCCGCTCTCCGCGGCCAGGAGCGATCTTCTGCAATTCTTGCATTTTGGTCAAACGGAATGTTTCAATCAGCCTGATAAATAAATGTTATCAACCATTGAGATACAGATAACAATGCATTATCGTGGCGAGTAAGCATGTAGATTGCAGGGGCAGAAACATGGAAATAGATCAAATTGAAACATTTATAGCAGTCGGCACGTTTGGCGGATTCCATCGCGCTGCGGAAGCCTTGCGCGTGAGCCAGCCGGCGGTCAGCGCGCGTATTAAAGCCTTGGAGGAATCACTGGGCGCGACTCTGTTTGCCCGCTCCCGGTCGGGCCTGACGCTCTCCGAAGCCGGCCGCATCCTGAAACCCTACGCCGAGCAGTTGCTGCGAACCGCTTCACTGGCGCGGCAGGCTGTCCACGAACTGAAGCCCAGCAGTGGCGGACCGCTGCAGATCGCCGCAGCACTCTCGATCTCGGTTTACTTTCTTCCCGATGTTCTCAAACACTTTCAACGCGCCCACCCCAAGGTCATCATCTCGATCCACCCCGGCCACTCGAAGGAAGTATTGGAGATGGTCCTGCAAGGCGAGGCAGAGATAGGCTTGGCCCGTTCGCTTCACCATCCTGAAGTCGAGACCATCAGCCTGCGCGACGATCCTCTGTTATTGGTTGCGCACCCAAAGAAGTGTCCTTCGAACTCCCGCCGCGTCCGTCTGGAGCGCGCTGCAACCTGGCCACTCATTTTCTATGAGCGGGGATCGAGCGACTGGACGCTGACCCACAGTCTCTTCCGCCGCGCGGGCCTGGTCCCGAACGTCACCTTGGAAGTTGACACCATCGAAACTGCCAAACGGATGGTTGAGCGCGGCCTCGGGTTTGCTTTTCTCCCGCAGCTCGCCGTGGGGCGTGAGATCCGTTCGGGCCGGCTGATCACCGTACAGTTGCTCGATGCCGAACCGCTGGGTCGCAGCCTCGACGTCATTCACCCGCGTCGGCGCCCGCTCCGCCGTGAGGCGCAGGCATTTCTGTCAGTAATCCGTGAAGCTGCGAGCGAAGCCTCATCTTTGAGCAAGAAGTCTTTGCAAACACGGCAGCGATTGCGTTGAGGGGAGTTGACCAGTCCCGTTTTTCCTCTCGTCTCCACAAGCTGTCCCACATCTCCACACAATCTACACAACAAAAAGTTTTTTTCCTCTTGCTCACGATTCCCTCTGTCGTGCACTCTTCATTCTGCAAGAAGGAATCCATGGCAAGTTCGAAGCGTAATCAATTCCTTGAATGGTTTCCTTTTTATGTACATCGTTTCATCAACGATCCACGCTACCGGGCACTGAAGGACTACCAGCAGGCCTGGTTTTTGAATCTTCTTTTCGCATCATGGATCTCAGAGCGTCCGGGGTATTTGCCAGACGACGGGCAGCTATGGCGCCTCGCGAATGCACAGCGGCAGTATTTCTTCGAGAAGGAATGCGGGCCGGTGATGTGCATGTTTCAGCGCGAGGGCTCGATTACTGACGGTGGTGTCTGGATCTACAGCCCTGTGCTCCTGAAGATCTACGATGAGCAGGTACTAAAATTCCACAAGAAGACAAGAAAATCCTCTAAATCCACACAAGAAGACAACGCTTCTTATCTTGATTTTGAAGGTACACTAAGAAAAGAAAATGGAAGAGCGCGATGTGAAACTCATCCGCAGTCTGGGCTCACCGAGTGGGGCACATGCTGGGGTTGCTACCGCGAAACCTGTAGTGCAGGCTGATGCCGGGCCAACTTGCAGCCTCTGCGGTGATACCGGCTGGATCACAATTGGCCGTGATGGGCGCATGACACGTTGCGAATGCTTTCTGAAAGCGCGCGCCTCCCGGCTGATTGATGCCGCCAGAATCCCCGCGCGTTATGCTCGTTGCGATCTGTCGAACTTCTGGACTCAAACGAATCCTACCTTGGCTTCAGCAAAGCTCGCAGCAGAAAAGTTTATCGAGCGCTACCCAATCGAGAAAACAGGGCTTTTATTTGAAGGTTCCATCGGCGTCGGTAAAACGCATCTGGCGGTTGCTGTAATTAAAGAACTGATGCTTCAAAGAGGTATCCCGTGCCTCTTCTACGAATACCGGGAGCTCCTCAAGAGCATACAGAACTCGTATAACAATGAAGTCCACACCACGGAGCTGAGCCTTTTACGCCCTGTTTTCGAAACCGAAGTGCTCCTTCTCGACGAACTCGGTGCCGTGAAGCCAACAGAATGGGTTTGGGACACGGTCGGGTTCATCCTCAACACCCGCTATAACGACAATCGCACCACTGTGATCACGACCAATCTGATGAACGAACCCGCCATGGGCACCGGCAGCCGATCGGTGATGCGCGCGGACACTTTGGGCGATCGGATCGGGGAGCGTATGAGGTCCCGCTTGCATGAGATGTGCCGAGTGGTGCATATGGAAGGGGAAGATTTTCGTCAAAAGTTGCGCAGTGCGCGCTAGCTATCTTGGCGGCTTCGTGAGCTTCTCATCTCTATAGTTATTCCATCGTTCCAAACTAAAATGGCCTGTGCTCTCCGAGCGCCTGGAATTCGTGCCCGCGCACGATGCGGAGATATTGGCCGCCATCCCCGCCGCTCCCGCTGTCTTTCTCCTCCGCGCCGCCGACCCACAATCGGAGCCGTACATCAGTAAAACTGCCAATCTTCGACGCCGACTGCAACGCCTGCTCGGAATGCCCACCGAGACCAGCAAGCGGCTAAATCTGCGCGAGCGTGTCCGCTGGATTGAATACTCGTCAACCGCCTCGGATTTCGAATCCACGCTTCTGCTATACAAACTCTTACGTTCTCATTTCCCGAAGACCTACTCCGCCCGGCTTCGACTGCGTTTTGCCCCGTTGGTCAAACTGCACCTGACGAACGAATATCCCCGGGCGTCGATCACAACCCGCTTGGGCCGCCTGAACGGCCGCAATCTCTACTACGGACCGTTTCCCTCCCGGACCGCCGCAGAAAAGTTTGCCAACGACTCCCTCGACTTCTTCAAGATGCGCCGCTGCGTAGACGATCTCCATCCCGATCCCGCATTCCCCGGCTGCATTTACTCCGAGATGAAAATGTGCCTAGCGCCCTGCTTCAAGGGCTGCACGGACGAAGACTACGCCACCGAAGTCGCCCGCGTTGAGAACTATTTCGACTCCGGGGGCGAATCGCTCGTCCGCGAAATTTCCCAGCAGCGCGATGCGGCCTCAAGCAATCTCGAATTCGAAAATGCCGCCACGCTGCACGCCCGCATTGAGAAGCTGAAGGGTGTGCTTAACGGCCTTCCCGAGATCGTCACCCGCATCGACCGGCTCCAGGCCCTCATCATCCAGCGCAGCAGCCTGCCGGAATCAGTCTCGCTATTCCGCGTTCATGCCGGAGCGATTCATGGCCCAACCACGTTCTCCCTGCAATCTCCAGAACACACCAAATCACAATCCATGGAAGCCCGCCTGCAACAGACATTGGCTGCTTTGCCTTCCCCACAGCCGACGACGCTTGAAACTATGGAGCAGTTGACCATCCTGAAGCGCTGGTATTACCGCAGCAGCCGCTCAGGAGAAATCTTCTTCGCCGACGAAAAGGGCAAGCTGCCAATTCGCCGAATGGTGCGTGGCATCGCGCGTGTCTACCGTGGTGAGAGCTCCGACGGGGATGAAGCGCAATGCATGGATTCTTCCGCTTCGCTACGCTCAGCGTCAGAATGACATCGCCTATTTAATCATCAAAGCACACATAACTCTGTCATCCTGGAGCAGACTTGCACGGCGAAGCCCGCGCAAGCAAGGGAAAGATCTATGCATTTGCAGCTGCTACGATTTTGCGAGGAATAAACAACGATGAAACCATTCCCTGACAAAGCTCTCCGCGAACACGTTCTGTACCTGCTCAAAGGCGGCGGCGCACACGCCAAATTCGAAGACGTCATCAAGGGCCTTCCGCCCAAGCTGCGCGCCCAGAAACCCTCCGGACTTCCGCATTCCCCCTGGATGCTGCTGGAGCACATGCGCATCGCCCAATGCGACATGCTGGAATTCAGCCGCAACGCTAAACACAAATCTCCAGATTGGCCGAGTGGCTACTGGCCGGGATCTGAGGCTCCGCCCAATGCCGCCGCCTGGGGTGCCAGTGTCAAGAGCTTCCGAGCAGATCTGAAAGCCATGCAGGATTTGATGTCGGATCCCAAAACCGATCTGTTCGGCAAGATTCCATGGGGCGATGGTCAGACTATCTTGCGAGAGGCCTTGCTCATCGCCGACCACAATGCGTACCACTCGGGCCAGCTGGTGGACGTGCGCCGACTCCTCGGAGTTTGGCCTCAGTAGTAGGCGGAGGCGGTGCACTCAGGCTTCACGTGCGAGGCTGGCCACACCCCGCTCCGGCCGCTTGCGGAATACCATCGCGGACTCCCGCTCTCCAGCGCTCATCCATCCCGAGCAGGGCCCACTCGATCTCCGCGGAGAAGTAGCGCAGCCAGGTATCTGTTGCCGGATGAACATGCAGCGCAGGTGCAACCAGAAATAGCACGGGCGCGTCCGCCAAGAGTTCCCTCCCAGGGAAGTATCCGAAGTGCTGCAATCCTCCGCCCTCGCGGTGCCACGCCACCCACGTAGCGCGCTTCGCAGTTGGCGTGCGCCGGTCGCGTTCGCGGCAGATCTCAAGCTTCGTGGGTCGAGCGTGTCCCAACCGCTGCACTGCCAGGCGAAGCACATCATTCTTTATTGCGACATCAAGCACGCGCCGCACCAGGTTTCGCTCCGACGAAGAGATGCAGAAGACTTGGTTGTGCTCGCCGGAGACGGAATACTTCGCGTTGGCCAGATCGAAAGCCATTACACCTTCTTCCATCACCACAGCGTCGCGCGCGCTTACCAGAAAATCCTCGACTGTCCGTACCACAGCTTCAGGCTGCATGGGCACGAACTGTTACAGACTTTTGAGCTGAAGTCTGGACGAATGAACTGTCCACAGGTCAGCGAGTCTCAGGTTCCGTTGTACACTCGGACCCACCGCGATGGCCTCCATTGACCACATCCAAGTAGCCTCGCTCATGCTGCGTGAGCAACAGCGCTTTCTCAACGACCACCCGAAGTCCAAGGCGCTCTTCGAACGCGCCGGCAAATCTTTGCTGGCAGGGGTGCCCATGAACTGGATGCGGAAGTGGCCGGGTGCTTTTCCCCCCTTTGTCCGTGAGGCCCTGGGCGCACACTTTTATGACGTGGATGGCCACCGCTACGTCGATCTGTGCCTCGGAGACACCGGCGCTATGACCGGCCATTCTCCCTTCGCCACCGTCAAGGCGGTGGAAGAACAAATGCGTCGCGGCATTACCCTGATGCTGCCGTCTGAAGATTCGATCTTGGTAGCCGAGGAGCTCCAGAAGCGATTCGGCCTGCCGTACTGGCAATTTGCCCTCACCGCCACCGACGCCAACCGCTTCTCCATCCGCTTGGCGCGGCAAATCACCCGCCGTTCCAAAATCCTGGTGTTTAACTGGTGCTACCACGGTACCGTCGACGAAACCTTCATCACTCTTCAACCGGACGGCGGCGCCCGCGCCCGCCGCGGCAACATCGGGCCGCCCGTCGATCCCGCCGTCACAACCAAAGTAGTCGAATTTAACGATCTGCCCGCCCTCGAAGACGCCCTCGCTCCCGGCGACGTAGCCTGCGTCCTGGCCGAGCCTGTGATGACCAACGTTGGAATCGTGCACCCGGAACCCGAATTTCACGCCGCCATGCGCAAACTTACGCGCAAATACGGCACCTTGCTTATCGTCGACGAAACCCACACCATCTGCGCCGGCCCAGGCGGCTACACGCGCGCGAAAAATCTCGAGCCTGACATTCTGGTTTTCGGAAAACCGATCGGAGGTGGAGTTCCCGGCGCGACCTATGGATTCACGGAAAAGGTCTCGTCGAGAATTTCGGAAGCCGAAAATTTAGAAGATTGTGATGTAGGCGGGATCGGCGGCACCCTGGCCGGCAACGCGCTGTCTCTTGCGGCGATGCGAGCCACTCTGAAAAACGTGCTCACCAAAGAGGCGTTCGACCGCATGATTCCCATGGCCGAACGCTGGGCCGCGGGCGTCCAGGAAACCATCTCCGAATTCAAGGTGCCCTGGCACGTCACGCGCCTGGGTTGCCGGGCCGAGCATCTCTTCTCCACCAAAGCACCCAGAAATGGCACCGAGGCGCACGCCGCCATGGACTTCGAACTCGAGCGCTTGCTGCATCTTTATTGCATGAATCGCGGCATTCTTCTTACCCCATTTCACAATATGGCGCTCATGTCCCCGGCCACCAGCAAGGACGATATCGATCACCATTCCCGGGTGTTTCGCGAGGCGGTGAAGGAACTGGTGGGCTGAGAATCGACACCCATCAGCGTGATATTTGCCGCTTTCCGGAGTACGATCTTCCACCATGTCACTCTCTCGCCGCTCTTTTGTCGCTCTGTCCGCAATGCTTCCCTGGGCCCTGAAGGCTCGAGCCGCTCAATCGATTCCCATCGGTCTGGAACTGTATTCCGTCCGCGACGCCCTCAAGCAAGATCCGCAAGGTACGGTCCGCGCTGTCGCCCAGATGGGCTACGAGTGCGTCGAGTTTTATGCCCCCTATTTCGAGTGGAGTGAAGCCGAGACGAAGCAGATGCGCAAGCTTCTGGACGACCTCGGCATCCACTGCTTCTCCACACATAACGACGAACAATACTTCAGCGCGGAGAACTTCCATCGCGCGCGTGACCTGAACCTTATTCTGGGCAGCAAGAACCTTGTGATGGCCAGCGCCGACCCGACCCAATCCGGGGGCTGGAAGGCAATCGCCGACACGCTGAATTCCGCTGCCGACCAGCTGGAAACGTCTGGGCTGAAGACCGGCTACCACAACCATCAGCCCGAGTTCACGCCAGTAAACGGGGTGCGCCCCATTGAGATACTCGCGAAGAATACGAAACCTTCCATCATGCTTCAGCTCGATGTCGGCACCTGTCTCCAGGCGGGTTCCGATCCGGTCGCCTGGATTCGTGCGAATCCCGGCCGAATCCGCTCTCTTCATCTGAAAGAGTGGTCTTCCGACCCAGCCAAAGGTTATAAGGTCCTGTTTGGAGAAGGTGTAGCGGATTGGAAGAATATCTTTGCCGCTGCCGAAAGTGTTGGCGGAGTCGAATACTACCTGTTAGAGCAGGAAGGCAGCCGCTTCCCGGAGCTCGACACCGCCCGGCGCTGCTTGCAATCTTTCCGGGCCACACATGTCTAAGTGCGGTATGCGATAATCACGCGCTGGCATTGAGCGCGAAACACCCGGCATGGTTTCAGTCTAATTCCAGGGCGCATTTAAAGAGAGGAGAATTTCATGACCCAGCGTTCGTGGACTCGCCGACAATTCATCCGCACCGGCACCGGAGTTGCCGCCACCGCAGCCGCCACAAAATTCACGTTGCTGCAGCCACCCCCGCTCTGGGCATCACCTCAAGGCGTTGCGCCCAGCGATCGAGTGCGTTTTGCTTCCATCGGCACCGGGGTGCGCGGATGTGAGTTGCTTGATGCCACTTTGCGTGTCCCTGGCATTGAGTGTGTTGGCGTGTGCGACCTCTATGACTCGCGACATATCGCGGCGCAGGAAACCGTAAAGAAGAATGTCCCGGCGACCCGCAATTACAAGGAGATTCTCGATCGCAAAGATGTGGATGCAGTCATCATCGCAGTCACCGACCATCAGCATCGCAAAGTGTTCGTCGACGCCTGCGCTGCCGGCAAAGACATCTACTGCGAAAAGCCCATGTCACACACCGTCGAAGACGGCTTCACCATGATTGACGCCGCACAGAAAGCCAACCGCATCGTTCAGGTGGGAAGCCAGCGGGTTTCGTCGATCCTCTACGGCCGTGCCAAAGAAATCTACGACTCCGGTAAGCTCGGCGATGTGTACTGCATCGAGGCTTATTGGGATCGCAATTCGCCCAGCGGCGCGTGGGTTTACCCCATTCCCCCCGATGCCAACGAGCAGAGCATCGAGTGGAACGCCTTCCTCGACGGCGCTCCCAAGCGTCCCTTCAGCCCCGAGCGTTTCTTCCGCTGGCGCTGTTTCACCGACTACGGCGAAGGCCTTGCCGGAGACCTCTTCGTGCACCTCATTTCGGGCATTCATTTCATCACCGGCACCAACACTGTGGCGCGCCGCGCGCAATCCAGCGGCGGTCTGTTCCACTTCAAAGACGGCCGCGAATTTCCCGACCTGATCGAGACTTTCTACGACTATCCCAATTTCCGCGTCTACCTGCGCTGCAACTTGAATAACGATCAGGGCGAGTTCATCGGCTTCTACGGTACCAAGGGAACCTTGATCATCAAAGGCTCGCATCTGACTTACACCCCGCAGGACACGAGCCCTCAGCCCGAAAGCTACTCGATCTTTGGATGGCCTGCTAAATTGCGCAATGAGTATTTAGAAAAATTCCAGGCCGAGCACCCGCTGCCGGGTGCGCTGATTACCAAAGTGGAGGAAGAAACCGAAGTCTTTGGAGTGCCCAAGGATTACAGCGACGTTGTCGACCATCAAGCGAACTTTTTCAATTCTGTCCGCTCCCGCAAGAAAACGGTAGAAAATGAAGAATTCGGCAACAACGCCGCCCTAGGCTGCCACCTCGCCAATTATGCCTATTTCAAAGAGACCGCAGCCGTGTGGGACGCGGCCGGAAGGAAGATCAAAGGATAGAAACAGACTGTATCGGCTTCCGTTACAAGTCGCGGGAGTTTTCACCGCGCCCTGGGCGATTAAAGGTTCGTTTCGCATATTGCACGCGACCAGCGCGATTTGCTCCCGGGGGAACTGAGGCTGTCCCACCCTTTGCGGTTTTCGACACTGCCCGTCTTCCCGCTAATTAAGCTGATGATTCCCAAAGATCACGGGGTAGGGGTATACCCCAAGATTGCTCATCAGAATCCTGCAATTACTGCTGAGCCGTAAACACCAGGAAGTAGTCCATCCCATCCTTAATAAAATGGTACCGACCCGCGAGGAGGTATCCCGCCTCGGCGGCTTCGCGGATTACAACCTTGCTGCCGACCCCATGGTTCTCGCCATTTCCGTTGCGGTCAATGACGCCCACCCGCGCTCCGGGGCGCAGCGCCGGACGCAGATTGCGCAGCAGCGCCACCGGCTTTTCCACCTCGTGATAGGTCTTCAGCAGCAGCACCGCATCGATCGAGTTTACCGGCAGCTGCGGGTCATCCGGCTGGCTGAGTATCGTCTTCACATTGGAGAGGTGTTCCTGCGCGGCCCGGCGCTCGATGTAGCGAGCGGCCTGCGGATTGATATCCACGGCATAGACCGCGCCGCTCGCGGTAACGCGCCGCGCCGCCCGCACCGTAAACCACCCCGAACCGGCCCCGATGTCCGCGACCGTCTTACCCGCGCTGATGCCCAGCAGGTCCATGACCCGGTCGATCTGCAGCCGCCGCTCTCGTCCCGGCGAATCGAAAACAGAAAGATCGCCGGTGTACGGCTCGCTGGTCTTGCGCGACTCGGCCGGCGCCGCCGCGGTCTGCGCATGAATGGGGACGCCGATGCAGCAAGCGAAAAATGCTAGCAGCAGAATGCGATGTCTGAATGTACTGAGCATGACAGATTAGATGGAATTAGGAGTGAATAGGTGAGCGATGGTTGGAGACAATCGGCAAGGAAATGCTCAGCGAAACCGGCGCTCTATCGAGAGCTTCCCGCCGTGGCAGATTTCGCTTCGGTGGAGGGAGCGGCCTGCGACGAACTTTGACCAGCCGTGTCGGCCAGCATCTTCCTGATTTTTCGTCCGAGCTCGGCAGGTGTAAAGGGCTTCTGAATAAAAGATACGCCTTGGGTCAGCATGTCGGCGCGGACAAATTCGCCGCTGTACCCTGTCATGTAGAGAATTTTTGCCTGAGGACTTAGCGCGCGGACTTCTTTCGCCAAGGTCGGGCCATTCATGCGAGGCATCACCACGTCGGTGAGCAGGAGCTCGATTCTGCCTTCTTTTTCGCGCACGATGCGCAAAGCTTCTTCACCATCTTGTGCCGAGAGCACCTCGCATCCAGCGGTGCTCAAAGCTTCACCAATCAGGCCAAGCAAGGCTGGAGCATCTTCGACCACAAGCACGGTTTCTCCGGAGAACCGGGATTTGACCGTGTCTCTGCCCGCCTCGCGATCGGCTGCTGTCGATTCCGCGGAAGGAAAATATATCTTGAATGTCGAGCCGCGCCCGACTTGGCTTTCCACTTCTATATGTCCGTTGCTCTGCTTCACAATCCCATACACTGTAGCCAGCCCCAACCCGGTTCCTGCGCCGACCGCCTTCGTAGTGAAGAAAGGTTCGAAGATGTGGGCCTGGGTTTGCTGGTCCATACCGATGCCCGTATCGCTCACTTCGAGCAGGGCATAGCGGCCGGTCTGTGCGCCTGTTTCTTGCTGTGGGGAGTCGGAGTTCACGCGAACGCTTCTAGTCTGGATTCGCAGCTTCCCGCCGTTCGGCATTGCGTCGCGCGCATTGACAACAAGGTTCAGGACGATCTGCTCGATCTGCCCAGGATCTGCCTTGATTCGAGAGAGGTGATTATCAAGCACCACCGTGAATTCGATATTTTCTTTGATCAGGCGCCTGAGCATCTTTTCCGTATTCGTGACGATCTGGTTGATGTCCAGGATGAGCGGTTCAACAACCTGCTGACGGCTGAACATCAGGAGCTGCCGCGTGAGCGAAGCGGCACTGTTCGCGGCTTGTTTGATCTGCTCGACCTTCGTCCGATTGCTATCGGATAGGCCGATATCGTCCAAAAGCAGATCGCTGTAGCCGCTAATCACGGCGAGCAGATTGTTAAAATCGTGAGCCACTCCACCAGCCAGGCGGCCAATTGCCTCCATCTTCTGGGATTGCTCCGGGACCCTTTCGGAGTGAGGAATGGGAGCACCCTTTTCTGTCTGCTGCTTCCAAGGCAGCCAGCTTAGGATGCAATTTGCTCGGTTTGAAGATCCCATGATGTTGTTCGGCCGTGAGACAGTCACCCGGGTAGCGTTTAGATATTCTCCAAGGGTTCACCGCCGCCGGAAAGAGTACTGTGGATTCGCCGGGCAGAGTACTAACGTAATGAGTAAAGAGAATGGCGGCTAAGGTCTCACGCTCGGCGTGAGAGGAGGAATGCCTTGTCAAAAAAAAGTGGCCGGGGTACTTTTACCCAACGGCAGCCAGGCGCAACGGGGACCGGTTCGGCTGCGAGCAGGAATTGGGCGAGGGCAAACGTTGTAACCATCATCCCCAAGCGGTAATCTTTGAGCGCGGAGCTGACGATATGGCTAATCCAAAGACGCTTGCTTCCTCCTCGAGACCAACAATTCACAATGGATGGATCCGCAAATCGGATCTCGACGCCTGGCTGGATCGTCACCTGCCGGTGCCGACACAGGTTGTCTCCAACGAGGAGTACACGCCCATCCCGCAGACTCCGCAGCAACGCCTTTTGGAGCAGGAGATCGTTGCGAGGGCGGAGCCTCAGGCTCATCGCTTGGGAGTGGACCGGCGGCAATTCCTGCGAACTTCCTGTGGGATGGCTCTGGCTTTCGCCGCCATGAACACAGTGTTTGGCCGTTGCTTCCGAGTCGCGGCTGAGGAACTCTTTGACCCCGCGGCGGTGGCGGAGAACAAGGCTCGCTTCTTCATCTTCGACGTGCAGACGCATCACGTTGCCATGCCCAATCAGGCGCCGCGCGCGGATCAGGAATTTCTCAAGGCGGTGGTTGGTATGCGCGACATGGCGAGAACGATGAATCCCGCACTCAAACAACGAGAGCCCAGGATCGAGGATGCTTATATCGAAAACTACATCAAGGAAATTTTTCTCGACAGCGACACAGACGTGGTCGCGCTCAGCGCATTGCCGGGCTCGTCGGAAGAAACCGACGTCCTGACTCCGGAAGTGATCTACAAGAGCCGCACCTGGATCAATGAACTCACCAGTTCGCCTCGGGTAATCAGCCACGGATATTTTTCTCCTGATCTTGGCCAGCAGAACCTGGAATACATGCATGCTCAGACGGAGAAACTTAAGATCGATGCGTGGAAGGGATACAGCGGCGTGGCCCGGGCCAAGGGGAAAGAGGGATGGCGATTGGACGACGACAAGCTCGCTTATCCTGCGCTGGAATATTCACGCAAGAAGGGGATTAAGAACATCTGTGTGCACAAGGGCCTGCCCTTTCCGGGCGATGTTAAATGGTGGAGCCCGAGGGACGTGACCGGTGCGGCCAGGGATTTTCCCGATCTCAATTTCCTGATTTACCACTCCGGCTTCAAGTCGCTTGAGGATTCACTCCCGGCCGCAGAGAACGAATTCAAAACAACCAGCTACATTCCTTGGGTATCGGACATCTGCGGGTGGAAGAAGAAGAATCCCCAAGTCAATAACATTTATATGGAGATGGGCAGCACGTTCGCCATGATGGTTTCAAGCAGTCCCCTGCTTGCCGCATATGTCATGGGCATGATCATCGACGCGTTTGGCGCCGACCACGTGTTGTGGGGCACCGACTCCATTTGGTGGGGCTCGCCGCAATGGCAGATCGAAGCCTTTCGGCGGCTGGAAATGCCAGAGCAACTGATCAAGCGTTTTGGTTGGAAGCCGCTCACCGATGACGTGAAGCGACAGATTTTCGGCCTCAACGCCGCGCGTGTATACGGCATTGATCCGGAAGCCAAACGCAATCCGATGCCGAGCGATTACATTGAGAAGCTGCGCCGGATGTATAAGCAATCCAGCATGGTCGCGCCCAGCAACACGCAGTATGGGTGGGTACGGGCAGACGTGACAGCATGATTCGGCTGGTTGCCGGTCTGCCGATCCGGTACGTTTTATTGCGTGAGAGGGACCGCCAGACGCGGCTGGCGACGGGTCGACCCGTCTTGAACGCTGGGATGAACTTCCAGGTCGTCGCCCGCGTGCATCAGCAGCGGATCGACAATTTTTGGCTTCCCCGCTGCTTCCGTCGACCGAACCTTCCCTGCAGAATCAATCAGCAATGAAGGAGGTTGAAACGCACTTCGAGCAAACACCCCGCGATCTTCAGCGGCCGCGTCCCGGTCCTGAGGAATGTCCAGGCGAATGGGGTTGGCCACCGCCTGATCCGCCGCGATTGCCACCACCCGAGGCCCCCTGATTACCACCGCCGCTTGGCGCCGGTCGATAACCGCCGCCTGGGTTACTGCCGCCGCGGGCCGGGCCTCCGCCTTCGGGCGCGCGCGGTCCAACGATGGGTTGCCTCATGTCGAGAGGTGGCCGCGAGTAGCCTCCTGAAGATTCTCTCCCGGGACCGCCCATTTCACCGCGACCTGGAAAACGCCCTTCGCCGCGGTTGTCGATCACACGTCCTTCATTCATGCGGCCTTCGTTCATGCGTTCCGGGGAATCCTGCATCTCGCTTCTGGGCTGCGGAGTGAAATGCCGCCAGTCGCCAGACGAAGATTCCCGCACCGGACCTTCGCCTCTGGAAATATTGTTACCCCTGCCACCATCAGCCGAGGAACGCTCCGGTTGCCGGGGCGCAACGCTTTCATGCTGGGCTGCTGGCCTATCGGAAAATCGATGCCAACCGGCCCCCTCCGATGGCGCCGGCCTGTCGCCTTGGCCAGGGGCATTCAGAGGTGTCCGCAGGCTCGAAGGAATTTCTTTCCGTTGCACCTGGCTTCCGCTGGCATTCGAATTCCTCTCGGCGCCAAAATGCCGCCACTCCTGGTTTCCAGAGGCCGAATTGCCGCGCTCGGTCTCTGGGGCAATACGTACTCCAGATTGTGGCCTCGCCATCGGCAAGCGTCCTGAACCGGCCACGCTGCTGGTTCCAGCAACCCCTGATTTATTTCCACCCGGAGCCGTTCGTCCCGGTTCAGTATTCATTGCTTTGAACTGACCGCTACGCTCAATTGAGCGCTGCACCTGTGCCGCCTCTTTGTCGAATGACTGCGGAGCCGCCATCGGATGCGACTTGGTGAAGAATCGCTCGCGCTGATCTGCGCGTGGCAGCGTGGCCGGACTAGCAGGGCGGTTGCTGGCCGACAATGCCTCTCGAGTCGGAACCACAGGCAGATTGCCTGCCATCATGCGTCCGCCGCGAAACGCCTCGGCGCTGAGCGGCGTCGGAGTTGCCCGTCCCGTACCGAAGTGATCCGCCGCTACCGTCGAGATCGCCCCGCGGAAGTGTTCATCAGCGGCGGCCAGCCTCAAGTTTGAGAACCTGTTGCCACTGCGAAGCGGCGGAACGCCACGGAACGGCCGACCATTGTGAATGTTGGTGATATTCGTGATGTTGGTCACGTTTGTAATATTGGTGACGTTCACCGTGTTGAAACGTGAACGATAGCGTCCATACCAGGGGAAGAACGGATCGCAGGGCCCGATCGGCAACCATCCCACCGATCCGAAACCGAAGCCGAATCCGCCGCTGCCAAATCCGAAGAACGAAACGTATGCAGGCGCCCAGATGGGACGATAGAAGGGTTGGGCATACACCGGCCCTGGCCACCAGACCCAGGAACCGCTGTAAAGAAACCAGCGGCCGTAATGATAAGGAGCCCAGCCCCACGGCTCATAGGAAACCCACGTCCAGCCCCAGTAGGGCTCCCAGACCCAGCGGCCGGCGCGGTACGGGGCCCAACCAATGGGAACAGCTGGCGACCACACGGAACCATAGTCCGGTACGTTGACCCAACGTCCATAGGAATCAAGGTCTTCCGAACCCACGTAGTAGCGATTCGTGCGCCCCCAGGACTCTGCGTCGCGGATCAGGTGATCGCGGTCGTTGTTCCACGAATCCCAACTGTCCTTGTCAGGCGCATCGCTGACTTTGTACTGAGTTTCATTGCCCGAGCCACGGACCGAGATCATGTGACCCTTCTCCACCCGCGTGCTGCCCTGGGGCGTGGAGATTTCGGCTTCTCCCTTGCGAACTATGACTTGAGTGTCGCCCTCGGAGTTCACTTCAACACGGTAGATGCCATCTCTCCGATAGGGATGAACGGCGACGTTCGCGGTATCAACTTCCGCGTCCGCTTCTGTTCCCTTGAAAACTGAGTAGTCGATGAGGCCCCGACTGAGGCGCACCTGCACTTGTGACCGCGAGAGGCCGGAGATGTCTGCCAATGTGTTGTCGCCCAGCCGAAGAACGTTGGCATGATCGAGCTGCACTTCCGCCCGTGAGCGAGGCCCGGTGGAAACCCTGTCGCCGCTCACGATGGGCTGATTCAGCGTCGCTGCCGCCCAATCACCGGAGTCTCCGCGTTGTGTGGAGACGTCCCCGTGAATCAGGCTGATGCGCGCTACGCCGGGGGTAAGATCAACCTGAGCGTTCGCAAATGTCGATGCGAACAGCGCGAAAACCAGAATTCCGAGTTGTGCAACCAGTCTGTTTTTCATGGCCCACCTCTAAGTAGACCTGCGGGGTAAAGTCCCCGCTTGGGAGTTAATGCAGGTGGGTTGCCAGAGAGAGGCCTCGGCTCGCACTTATAAACGCCTGTGTTTCATAATGTTAGAGACACGTCAACTGATGAATGGAGTCTTGTTCAAGAGGCCTCCGGTTGAGATTGGCCAGAAGTGGTGGATTTCAACCACCAGCCGATTTATCGCGCTCAGAGTCTTTTTCTTCCTCGTCGTCACGGATCCCGATTTTCGATAGGCGATATCGGAGCGCGTTTCGCGAGAGGCCGAGCGTACGTGCCGCCTGACTTTTATTTCCATTGGCGCGGCGAAGCGCTTCGCGGATCATCTCATCTTCCCATTGCTCGAGCGTCATGCCTTCGGGGAGAAGTGCCTGCGTGGGCTCTGCTGGCTTACTGCGATGCGAGTCCAGGTGAACATCAGATGCCTGCAGCACCGGTCCAGCCGCTAACGCCGAAGCGCGCTCGATCACGTTCTGCAGTTCTCGAACGTTGCCCGGCCAATAGTGATTCACCAGAATCTGCAAAGCATCCGGGGAGATGCCGGTAATCTTCTTTTCAGAATCCTTGGCGAAGCGCGAGAGGAACAGGTTCGCGAGCTCGGGAACATCTTCTTTGTGTTCGCGGAGCGGAGGAATATCGATGGGCACGACGTTGAGTCGGTAGTAAAGATCTTCGCGGAACGTGCCCTCCTCCAGAGCGGCGCGCAGGTCACGATTCGTCGCCGCGACCAGCCGCACATCGACCTTGATAGTCCGCGTTCCCCCCAGTCGCTCGAATTCACGCTCCTGCAATACGCGCAGCAACTTCACCTGGGTTGCGGGCGGCACGTCCCCGATTTCATCCAGGAAGAGAGTACCTTTATCGGCCAGGTCGAATTTTCCGGGCTTGCTACTGCTGGCCCCGGTGAAGGCGCCTTTCTCGTAGCCAAAGAGTTCGCTTTCCAGCAGGCTTTCCGGAATGGCTGTACTGTTGATTTTGATAAACGGTCCGGAGGCGCGGCGCGACTTTTCATGAATCGCGCGCGCGATCAGATCCTTGCCGACACCACTCTCGCCGCCAAGCAGGACGGTCGAGTTCGTGGGCGCAACGCGCTCGACAGCGCTCAGCACCGCCTGCATTTTCGCCGAGCGGGCAACAACGTTGGGATGCCGATAGCGATGTTGCAACGCCTCTCGTAGCGACCGGTTCTCATCGCGCAGCCGCCGCACGTCGAGCTCCTTGTGCACGACTATGCGGATCTCTTCCATCGAAAAAGGCTTCAACACGTAGTCGCCGGCTCCCGCCTTCATGGCTTCGACCGCAGTTTCCACAGTCCCGAACGCGGTCATTACAATCACCGGCAGAGCTGCATTGAAACGCTTCACGTCGTGCAGGAATTCGAGGCCGTTCATACCGGGCAGCTTGAGATCCGTAAGCACCAGGTCGACGGAGCCGTTCTGGAGTAATTTCAATCCAGTCTCCGCATCTTCAGCCGAGAGCGTTTGAAAGCCGTCGTCCGCAAGATTTAGCTCGAGCAGCCGGCGCATCTTGGCTTCGTCTTCGACGATGAGGATGGTGGGCATGGGGGACTGTCAAGTCAGCCTGAGCTGGCAGCTATTGCTCCACCGAGCTGCGGATTTTGCTTCATCAACCAATCCAAGAGTCCTCCACCAAGGAGAATGATATGGTCGAGTTCATGCGCCACGGTTGCGACCAGAAAAAGCGGGTCTTTGAGCTGTGTGCTTCTTATCGCAATCCGGCACTTTTCACGTGCCCCTTGCTGAGGGGTTTTACCTATCGCATGGTGCATACATATCCCAGCGGCATGTCGGCCGCGATCGTCACGCCAATATGGAAGAATCTCGCTCAGCTGGTCAGTCTCGTCAGCGAAGATTTCCATCTCGACGCTGTTGCGATCTATCTTCATATAGGCGCATACGCGCGAGAAAAGCATTTCTGCGGGCGCTGGAGTTTCATTGTACGGGTCGGGAAAATCCTCCGCGGTGTGCAACGTAACCTTTGCCTCTAACATGCGCCGACGCCCAACCAGCTTCTCCAAGCACCTGAAGCCGCCATCCACCCATTGGCGGTCGGCGTCACTAACGGGCAATTTTGCGGGCAAACCTAAATTGGAGAACACGAAAACGGTGCAATTGTAGCCGACAGGGCCACAAACCTGGCCATCTGCTAAATTGAGCGAACCATGCTTCTCAAGATCACCGCTCTGCCCGGCGATGGAATCGGTCCGGAGGTCACTGACGAAGGGATTCGTGTTCTGAAGGGTGTTGCTGAGATTTTCGGACACCAGCTCAGCCTCAGCACAATGCCCATAGGCGGGGCGGCCCTTCTCGCCAGCAACGATCCGTTACCGGAAGAAACCCTAAGACAATCTTTATCTTCCGGCGCAGTCTTGCTCGGGGCGGTGGGCGGTCCCTCTTTCGACAGCTTTCCCCGGCACCTTCGTCCCGAGAGTGGGCTCCTGCGCCTGCGGCGCGAGTTGGGGGTTTTTGCCAATCTGCGGCCAGCCGTCTGCTTTGAGGGGATGGAAGATGCTTCACCGCTGCGAGCGGAAATTGTTCGGGGAACAGACATTCTGGTCGTCCGCGAACTGCTGGGAGGAATTTATTTCGGCGAACCGCGCTGCACGCAAGGTGGTCCCCCTGACCGCATTGCTGTCGATACGATGCGATACGAGGAATCTGAAATTGAACGAATCGCGCACATTGCCTTTGGGTTGGCGAAAGGGCGGCGCGGAAGAGTGACGTCCGT
>Ga0075425_100000133_pt1 | contig 62853 bp, 46 predicted proteins | sample SoiMethybrSBSTD4_FD_75300 | JGI IMG/M metagenome (GOLD analysis project Ga0075425, IMG submission 75300) | Bulk soil microbial communities from a Populus tree surrounding site in Tennessee, USA - Soil MetaG P. TD hybrid SBSTD4 | ecosystem: Environmental > Terrestrial > Soil > Tree plantation... | reverse complement strand
AGGGCGTGGCCACGATTCTCGTCGTCGCCCAGCACGGCGTCCTCGGCTCATCGATGCTCACACCGGTCGACGTGAGCTATCTCGCCGATTCGGTCGTGCTGATGCGCTACTTCGAGCTGGCGGGCGAAATTCGAAAAGCGATCTCCGTCGTGAAAAAGCGCAGCGGCGCGCACGAGAACGCGATTCGCGAGTTCAAGATGTCGTCGAAGGGACTGAGCGTCGGCGCGCCGCTCGAGCAGTATCGCGGCGTTCTTTCGGGCATCCCCAGCTTCGAAGGAATGAACGCGCCGCTCATGAGAGAGAAATGAGCGCCGCAGCAGCAGTTCCCGCGCGTGACGTCTGGCATCGCGTCCTGATCCTCGCGCCGATCGGCCGCGACGCGACGCTGATCGCGTCCGTGTTGCGCGACGCATCGATCGACGCCGAAGTGTGCAGGAACGGCATCGACGTCGCCCGCCGGATGGCCGAAGGCGCGGGCGCCGTGATGATCGCCGAGGAGGCGCTCGATCACGATGTGATGAACATGCTGGGGCGCACGCTCGCCGATCAGCCTCCGTGGTCGGACATGCCGATCATCATCCTCACCGGACATCCGATCGGCGGACCGACGAAGCCGCGCTCGTTCTCGCGCCTCGGCCGCCGCGCCACGGTCACGCTCGTCGATCGTCCGGTGCGCATGAAAACGCTCGTGGCTGCAGTGGAGTCGCTGCTGCGATTCCGCGACCGGCAGTACGAGATTCGCGCGCTGCTCGAGAAGCTCGAAGAGCGCGTGCACGAGCGCGATCGATTCCTGGCCATCCTCGGACACGAATTGCGCAATCCCCTCGGCGCGATTCTGCTGGCCACGCAGATGGTCGACGACGAAGGATGCCTCGACGCCGAATACGTCGTGCGCATCGAACGGCAGTCGCGGCATCTGACGCGTCTCGTCAACGATCTGCTCGAGCTGTCGCGCGTGACGTCGGGAAAGATCGCGTTGAAGCGATCGATCATCGACTTCACCACGACGGTGACGCAGTGCCTGCAGACCATCGAGCCGCAGATGAAGGAGCGGCACATTCATCTCGAGCTCGATCGCTCCGACGAACCGCTGTACATCGACGGCGATGCGACGCGCATCGACGAGATCGTGTCGAACATCCTGACGAACGCGATGAAGTACACGCCCGAAGGTGGAACGGTGCACGTCGCGCTGCGCCGCGACGACGGACATGCGGTGTTCCGAGTGCGCGACACCGGCGTCGGCATCGCGCCCGAGCGCCTCGGGATGATCTTCGAGCTTTTCGGCCAGGCCGAGAACGCGATCGGCCGCGCGCAAGGCGGAATGGGAATCGGACTCGCGCTCGTGCGCAATCTCGTCGAGCTGCACGGCGGAACCGTGACGGCGTCGAGCGACGGCGTCGGAACCGGCAGCGAGTTCACGGTGCGCCTGCCGATCGCCACGTCGCCGCGCGAGACCGCGCCGCGGCGCGAGGAGTCGCAGCCACCGATCACGCGCACCGCGCGGCGCGTCGTCGTCATCGAAGACAATCCCGACGTTCGCGATCTCCTCAGGCTGCGCCTTCTCCGCCTCGGGCACCATGTCGAGTCGGCGTCGGACGGCCCGAGCGGTCTCGCGAAAGTGCTGAAGGAACGTCCCGACGTCGCCCTCATCGACATCGGACTTCCGGGCATCGACGGATACGAGATCGCGCAGAAAGCGCGCGAGGTGCTCGGACAAAGCATCACGCTCGTCGCTCTGAGCGGATTCGGACAACCCGACGACAAGCGAAAAGCGATGGAGTCGGGCTTCGATCAACATCTGACGAAGCCGGTGGAGTTCGGCGATCTCGACGCGGTGCTGGCGCGTCCGCGGGAAAGCTAGCAGCCGCGCCGCTGCGCGAAGAGCCACTTCCACATCGCTTCGTCGCTGTAGGCGCGATCCCACGAGTTGTGCTCGACGTTTGGGTATTCGGTGTAGCGAATGTCGGCGCCGGCGAGTTTCATGCGGCGCGACTCTTCGACGGGAATCACCGGATCGTTCTCGCCGTGAAAGAGCCAGATCGGGATGTGGCGGAGCGACTGGGCGACGAACGTATATGGGTCCGACGAACGAATGTACGGCGACTCCTGCACTGCGGTCGTCGTTGCATGCGGCAGCAATCCACCGCAAACGACGACCATCGCTGCCCATCGATCGGGATGCGCGAGCGCGAGATGGTACGCGCCGTAGCCGCCCATCGAGAGTCCAGTGAGGTAGACGCGATCGCGATCGACGTCGAACTCTTCGACCGTCGCCTCGAGCGCGCGCATCGCCGCATCCGCAGGCTCGCCGAGCCACCGCGACTCTTCGGGCGCAATCGGGAAGACGACGATTGCGGGAACCAGAGACCGATCGCGGCGGATGGCCGAGCCGATTCCGATTTGTGTCGCACGCATCGCGTCCGACCCTCGCTCGCCGGAACCGTGAAGGAAGAGAATGACGGGCCAGGAGCGCGAATCCTCATAATTCGCAGGGAGATAGACGACGTAGCCGGGTCGGTCGAGGAAGCCGGTCTCGCGCCGCATCCTCTAATTATGTTCCGCGAACGCGGAGCCCATTTCGCGTGTTGTTAGGGATATGAAGAACTCGTGGACCGGCGGCGAAGCCCGCGTCATCGATACGGCCGACGAGAATCTGGCGCTGTCGGTACACCGCTGTCAAAGCGGCGCGTTCGAGCGGCTCATCGATCACTTCGAGGCGCCGCTGTTCAACTACGCGCACGGCATCCTGCAGAACCAGTTCGACGCGCAGGAAGTCGTGCAGGACGCGCTCATGCGCGCCCACCGCGCGCTGACGAAGCAATACGACGAATCGCGCGTAGCCGATCTGGCCCTGCGGCCGTGGCTCTTCCGCACCGTCCGCAATCTCAGTCTGAACAAGCGCCGCTCCAAACGCGGCGCGCTCGATCAACCGCTCGCCGACTTCGATGACGATCGCCTCGGGCCGTTCGTGCAGGACGCCGGCGACGACTTCACGCGGCGCGAAGAAGCGGAGCTGCTGCGCCGCGCCATCGCTCTCTTGCCGTGCGAGGCGCGCGAGCTGATCGTCCTCCGCTTCATGGAAGAAATGTCCTATGCGGAGATCGCCACATGCGTCGGATCGACGGAAGCGGCGCTCCGCGGAAAAGTCTTTCGCGCGCTCAAGCTCCTTCGGGAAGCGCTCGAAAAGAAGGGGGTCACCCATGCAATGTAAATCAGTATTGATGCGCGTCGACGCTGCGCGCACCGGAGAGCTGCCGAAAGACGACGAGGCCGTCGTGCAGGAGCACCTGCAGCGCTGCAAGAGCTGCGACAACTCGCTCCACGACGTCGCCGGCCTCGCGCGCGTGATCAAGTCGCTGGCGGTGAAGCCGCCGCGATCGTGTCGCGATGAGATCGATCACTTCGATCAGATCGACGACGTCTGGATCGCGTTCTCGCCGCACGGACTGCGCATGATCAACCGCGGCGGCTCGGCGGAAACGTTCGCGAAGCAGTACGGGAAACGCTACGGCCGCGCGCTCGAGCGAGCGAAGCTGCCGCCCGCGCTGCGCAAGCAGGTCAGCGACGCATTGCGCGGCGAAGGAGTCGACAGGCCGCAGCTCGACGTCGACGAGTCGACCGACCTGGAGACGAAAGTGCGCAACACGCTGGCGAAGATTCCGAAAGGCGAAGTGCGCACCTACTCGTGGGTCGCCGAGCAGATCGGAAATCCGCGCGCCGTCCGCGCCGTCGCCAACTCCATTGCCCGCAACATCGTCCCGTTCGTCGTGCCGTGCCATCGCGTCGTTCCGGCCAGCGGCGGCGTCGGCGAGTACGCATTCGGATCGCCCATGAAGCGCGAGCTGCTGCGGCGCGAAGGCGTCGACGTCGATGCTCTCGACGCGCTCGCGCGCGAAGGCGTGCGCTACATCGGATCGAAGACCACGAACGTCGTCTGCTTCCCGACGTGCAAGGACGCGCGGCGCATCCGCGAGGAGAATCGCGTCCCTTTTCACGCCGCCGCGGAGGCGCGTCAGAAAGGATTCAGGCCGTGCAAACGATGCCAGCCCTTCGCGGCGTAATCTCGTCCCTCCCCGACGTGCACGCATATTCGAAACCGGCGCGCACGTTCACCGGCGACTTCTACCTCACCCATCGCGACGACGACCGCCTCTGGTTCGTCCTCGGCGACGTCGCGGGCAAAGGACTGCCGGCCGCGATCTTCATGGCCATGATTCAGGAAGAGCTCGAGCATCGCATCGCCAGTTGCGCGGCCACACAGTGCGATCCGTCGGTCACCATGCAACGGCTCCACGACTTCCTGCGGCCGCTCATGCCGCAGAATCGATTCGCCACGATCGTCATCGGACACCTGCGCGACGACGGACTGCTCACGATCGCGAACGCGGGACACTGCCCGCCGCTCATCGTGCGCGACGGAGTCATCGATCAGATCGACTCGACCGGACCGGTCGCAGGATTGCTGCGGCAATCGCGCTGGCACTCGGTGACGCGCGAGCTGCAGCCGGGTGACTCGATCCTGCTCTTCAGCGACGGCGTGCTCGAAGCGCGCAATCGCGACGGCGAGGAGTTCGGCGTCGACCGCATCGCCCGCGCGCTGATTCGCGCGTCGTCAGGACGATCGATCGTCGACGCAGTGCTCGCCGACGCGGCGGATTACCGCTTCGACGATGACGTGACGTTGCTCGCGGTGACGTTGCCCTTCGAGTCGACGGCGAATTGACCGAGCTGAGTATGCTTGCAGCGATCGACGGCGGAGATGAGATAGGCGTTGCCGCTTTTGCCTTTCGCGATGAGGGCGACGCATTGTGACGGACGCTCCGACGTTGTAAGGAACTGGCGTAAGACGATCATCGCGTCACGCTCGCTGCGGACTGCGTGGAGCGTTGCTTGTGCGGGACGCGCGGTCGGCTTGTATCGCGGCCACATCATGATCACCCAGAAAGCGATCATCACGACGAACGAGAGCGCAATGGCCCACCAGCAGCCGGCGCGATTGCGTTTGAGCGATCGCTCGTCGAACAGATCCCCCGCATACACGCCGCACGCAGGACAGACGCTCTCCCCTTTCGGGATCGACGCGCGGCATTCCGTGCAGTAGCGCTCCTCCATTTCGTGTACCTTTTACCGCCGCATGAGAAAGATCGCCATCACGCTCATCACACTCTTCGTCGCGTCGGTCGCGACAGCGGAGACGCCGGAGTACCAGATCTACGCGATCAGGTACGCGACCATCCGGAAGTTTCCGCTCAGGGCGCTCGTCAAAGACGCCGACCCGAAGAAAAACATCGACATCGCCATGATGTTCTGGCTCATTCGCGCGCCGCGCAAGAACATCCTCGTCGACGCCGGCTTCTATCGCCACAACCTCTTCGCGAACTGGGACATCGTCGACTACGTCCGTCCCGATGACGCGCTCGCTCACTTCGGCGTGAAGCCCGACGAAGTCACCGACATCATTCTCACGCACGGACATTGGGATCACGCCGACGGCGGCGATCTCTTTCCGAACGCGACGTACTGGATGCAGAAGGAGGAGTACCGCTACTACACCGTCGATGCCTGGCAGCCGGGCGGAAAACCGGGCGGCATCGAGCCCGACGACGCGATGTTCTGGGTGGCCGCGAACACGAAGGGAAAAATGCGTCTCGTCGAAGGCGACAAAGAGATCCTCCCCGGCATCCGCGTCTACATCGGCGGGCGGCACACGTTCGCGTCGCAATACGTCACGGTCGACACGAAGAACGGCGCGGTCGTGCTCGCGTCCGACAACGTCTATCTCTACGAGAATCTCGACAAGCATCTGCCGATCGCGCAGACGTGGGACGAGAAGTCGAACCTCGCCGCGCAAGACAAGATGAAGACGCTCGTCAAGGACCAGCGCCTCATCGTCCCCGGCCACGATCCGCAGGTGATGACGCGATTCCCGAAGGTCGCCGACAACGTCGTGAAGATCGAGTGACGCCATGGCCTGGCGCATCGACAAGCAGACCAACGGCAAGTTCGCGATCCACTCCAGCCGCATCGACGACTACATCGTCATCGACGCCGACGAGCTGCAGATCGCGCAGATCTACGCGGAAAAAGGGGTGAAGGTGTACCTCGCGTCCGCGCGCGCGCAAATGACGACGCGCGTCTCGCACACCGACGCGGACGGCGAAGCGAAGATCGAAGCGAGCCGCCAGCGCGGCGCGACGCCGAAGGAAGGGGAAGTGGCGATCGGAGTGACGGGGTTCACGCTCAACGACGACTGAGTGGTCACATATTCTCGTCGAACCACGTCACCAATCGCTTCGCCACGTCGCGGCGGTGCTCCGGCTTGATAAAGCGATGCCCTTCGTTCGGATAGACGATCAGCTTCGACTTCACGCCGAGGGTTTTCAGCGCGCGGTAGAACTCGAACGACTGCGGCGCGGGGACTTCGCCGTCGCGATCGCCGACCAGGATGAGCGTCGGCGTCTTCGTGTTCTTGATGAACTCGATCGGTGAGCTGCGGCGGTAGATCCACGGATCGTCGTACACCGACGCGCCGAAGAACGGGATCATCCACTGATCGATCGAGTTCTGTCCGTAGTAGCTCTCCCAATTCACGATGCCGGCGCCGGCGACCGCGGCGCGGAAGCGCGTCGTCTGCGTCACCGCCCACATCGTCATGTAGCCGCCGTAGCTCCAGCCCCAGATGCCGGCGCGATCTTTGTCGATGTTGCCGGTCTTGATCGCGGTGTCGAGTCCGCCGAGGATGTCGCGAAAATCGCCGCGGCCGAAGTCTTTGACGTTCGCTTGCGTGAAGGCCTCGCCTTGTCCGTAGCTGCCGCGCGGATTCGGCATCAGCACCGCGTAGCCGCTCGCGACGAGCGCGGCGAGATTGAGCGACGGCCACGACGGAACGACGCCTGATGACGGACCGCCGTGCACTTGCACGACGAGCGGCAATTTGTTCGACGTCTCGCGCGGATAGAGCAGCCATCCCTGCACGCGAAAGTCATCGTTCGTCCAGTTGAGATTCTCGGCGCGTCCCCACGACGGCTGCACTGAATCGTTGGCGTGCGTGAGCTGCTTCCAATCGCCGATCGCGCCGCGCCAGACGTCGGGCGGCTTCGAGAACGACTCGCGAGTCACGGCGGTAGTGACGCCGTCGCGCGCGAGTGCGACCGAGATCACGCCGCCTCGCGAGATTTTTTCATCGCCGCTCCAGATCTGCGTTACGCCGCTTTCGTTGACGCGTGCGAATCCGGAGCGTCCGTTGATGTTCTCCCCGATGAGCAGCGTCTGCGAATCCGAGAGCCAATCGAGCGACGTCGGCGACGCTTGCAATCCTGCCGTCAGATTCTTCGCCGCACCACCGTTTGCAGGAATCACGAACACATCGCCGCCGGTCTGTCCTTCGTCGCTCATCAATCCTTCGATGAACGCGATCGTCTTTCCATCCGGCGACCACCGCGGCGTGGCGATCTGCAGCATCGGCTTATAAATCAATGTGGCGCCGCCGCCCTCGGCGGCGTATCGATACAGCGCCGCCACCCAATAGTTGTCGTCCCCCGACCCATGCGTCGCCTCGGCCACGATCGCTTTCGAATTCGGCGACCAGTCGTAGTCGAAAACGTACATGTCCGCCGGCGTCGCCCAGGTGAGCGACTTCGTCGCGACGTCGACGATGGCGATGCGCTGCTCTTCGATCTGCGTTTCGACGTCACCGGACGGCGGCGTCATGGCCACGAGCGCGCCGCCTTTGCGCGACGGATTCTCGATCGCCAGCACCGCGATCTTCTTTCCGTCCGGCGACCATTTCGGCATCGAGAACGCGGCGTTGATCGTCGTGAGCGCGCGCGTGTTCGTCCCGTTCGCGTTCACGAGCTGCAGCGCGTCGGAGACGAATGCGAGCTGCTTCGAGTCGGGCGACCACGCCGGATCGGACGCGTCGTGCGGCGTGGCGATTTTCACGTCCCCGATGTGCAGTTGTTCGTTGCCCTCGATGCGCGTGACGTACGCGACGTTCGCGCCGTCGGGCGAGATGGCGACGTGCTCGTACTCGACGACGCGCGACAGCATGGCGATGGTCTGATCGATGACGGCATCGCGCGATTGCGCGATCAGCGGAAGAGAGAGAAGGGTTGCAAGAAGGATCGTCGTCCGACGCATCCGCGGAGTTTACGGCACGGCGCAGCATATGATCCGCGCCGATGCCAGACGTCACCTTCTCGCAACTCGGCCTTCGCGATTCTCTCGTCGACGTTCTCACCGGCCTTGGCTACGAAGCGCCGACGCCGATTCAGTCGCGCACCATCCCGCTTCTTCTCGCCGGCCGCGACGTCCTCGGGCAGGCGCAGACCGGAACGGGAAAGACCGCCGCGTTCGCGCTGCCCATCGTCGAGCGGCTCGACGTTTCAAAGCGGGCGACGCAGGCGCTCATCCTGACGCCCACGCGCGAGCTGGCCATGCAGGTGGCCGACGCGATTCACTCGTACGCCAAAGGGCTGGAAGTGCACGTGCTCCCGGTCTACGGCGGCGCGCCGATCCAGTTGCAGATGAAGCATCTGCAACGCGGCGTGCATGTCGTCGTCGGCACACCGGGGCGGCTCATCGATCACCTCGAGCGCAAGACGCTCGATCTCGGCAACGTGCGCATGGTCGTGATCGACGAAGCGGACGAGATGCTGAAGATGGGATTCATCGACGACGTCGAGCGAATCCTCTCCGCGATTCCGAAGCCGCGACAGATCGCGCTCTTCTCGGCGACGATGCCCGAAGAAGTGGCGCGCGTGGCGCGGCGGCAGATGGAGAACGCGGAGCGCGTCGCCATCGAGCATCACGCGGTGCACGCTCCGGCGATCGAGCAGCGTTTTCTCAATGTCGCGGAGGCGCAGAAACTCGAAGTGCTGACGCAGATTCTCGAGCTCGAGCCGAGCGAGGCGGTGCTGATCTTCCGCCGCACGAAGACAGGGGCCGCGGAGCTCGCGGAGCGGCTGGAGGGGCGTGGTTTCGCAGCCGTGGCCATGCACGGCGACATGAATCAGTCGATGCGCGAGAACGTGATCCGCCGCCTGCGCGCCGGCCAGATCGAGATCGTCGTCGCAACCGACGTCGCCGCGCGCGGGCTCGACGTCGAGCAGATCTCGCACGTCGTCAACTACGACGTCCCGTACGACGTCGAAGCGTACGTGCATCGGATCGGACGCACCGGCCGCGCCGGACGCGCCGGCGTAGCCACGCTCTTCATCACGCCGCGCGAACGTCGGATGATGCGCGACATCGAGCGCTTCACCGGCAGCGCCATCAAGCCGATGAAGATGCCGACGCGCGCCGACGTGGCCGCGCGAAGGATCGAGGTGTTCAAGTCGGCGCTGCGAAAAGAGATCGACGGCGGCGATCTCGACCTGTACGTCGACGTCGTCACCCAACTCGCGGCCGAAGGACCGTACGACATCGCCGACGTCGCCGCAGCGGCAGCGAAGATCGCGAATGGACCGAAGTCGCTGGTCGTCGCGAAGGAGGAGACCGCCATCGCGCCGCCTGAGCCGCCGGCACCGCGGGCCGCGGAAAAGAGACGCGAGGAAGTCGTGATGCTTCAACTCGCGGTCGGCAAACGCGAAGGCATTCGTCCCGCCGACGTCGTCGGCTCGATCGCCAACGAAGCGAACATCCCCGGACGCGAGATCGGTCCGATCGACATTCGCGAAGAGACGACATTCGTCGGCATCCCGGCACGTCACGTCGATCAGGTGCTGGCGAAAGTGGGACGCGCACGATTTCGCGGACGTCCCGTCAACATCCGCGTCGCGAGCACGAACGCTCCGCCGCCGGCGCGGAAGCCGTTCACGAAGCGGCCGTTCGAAAAGAAGCCGTTCAAGAAAAAGCGTTAGAGCCGCTACTTGTCCTTCTTCTTCGCTTCGCTCACGATCGTCTCGACATCGCGCAACAACTGCTTCGCGTCGTACAGGATGCCGTCCTTCATCACGTACTTGATTCCGCCGACGCGCTCGGCGGCGCCGGTCTTGTCGTTCACGCGAATCCAGCCGGTGCCGTAGAGCACTTTGAGATTCGCGATCGGATTCTGATCGACGATGACGAGGTCGGCGAGCTTGCCGGGGCGAATCACGCCGATGTCGGGATTGCCGAGTGCTTCGGCGCCCCACATCGTCGCGGAGCGAATCACTTCGAGCGGATGGAATCCCGCCTCCTGCAGCAGCTCGAGCTCGCGGATGTAGTCGAAGCCGTAGAGCTTGAAGATGTAGCCGGAGTCGGAGCCGGTGGTGACGTGGCCGCCGCGATTCTTGTAGTCGTTGAGGAATCGCATCCAGATGCGGTAGTTGTTCTTCCACTCGATCTCGTCCTGCGTCGTCCAGTCGAACCAGTACGCGCCGTGCGCGGCGCGATTCGGCTGATACCACTTCCAGAGCGACGGCAGCGTGTACTTGTCGTGCCACTCGGCACGCATGGCGCGCATCAGATCGCGGCTCGCTTCGTAGATCGTGAGCGTCGGATCGATGTTGAAGCGATCCTTGATCAGCTCATCGATGACGGCGTTCCACTTCTCCGACTCCGGCGGCGCCGCTTGCTTCCACAAGCGTCCCGCTTCGCCGAATCGATACTGCTCGTCGTTGTAGTTGTACGACGTCGGGAAGTCCTGAATCGTGCGATCGGTGAAGAGCGCCTCGGGGAGTCCGTACCAATGCTCCATGCCACGGAGGCCGAGGCGCGCGGCGTCGACGATGTTGGTGCGCGCGACGCCCATCTGCGAGAGATGCGTCGTCGATCCGAGGTTTTGTTTCTTCGCTTCGTCGAGGAGCGCGGCGAGGATGTCGGGATCGAAGACGGGATCGCCGCTGCTGAGGATCTTGATTCCGCTCGCCCCTTTCTTCGCCACCCACTGCACGAACTTGCGCGCTTGCTCGGGCGAGTCGATGCCGCCGCCGTCCCACATCTGCCGGCGCGTGAAGACGAACGGCACGATGCGTGGCGCGACGATCTCGTTCTTCGCGCTGCGATCGCGCTCGTGGAGACACCAGTCGACGCCGTTGCCGCATCCCGGCTCGCGCACCGTCGTGACGCCGTGCGCCATCCACAACTTGAACACGTACTCCGCGGTCGTCCCTTGTTCTCTTCCGCCGGAGTGGCCGTGCATGTCGATGAAGCCGGGGAGGACATAGAAGCCTGTCGCGTCGATTTCTTTCGTCGCGTTCTGTGGACGGTCTTCGTTCTTGATCGGGACTTTCGGGAAGCCGACGCTGCGGATCTCGCGAATGCGATTGCCTTCAATGACGATGTCGACTGGACCGATCGGCGGCGCGCCGGTGCCGTCGATGAGCGTCGCGCCGCGCAGGATCAGGCGCTGAAACGGGCCTTCGCCTTCACCTGATTTGCGGTCGGGCGCATAGGGAGGATTCTCGGCGAATGCAGAGAGCGCGAGGAGCAGCGCAATGAGGTGTTTCATGCGCGGGTGAGGATACGCCTCACCCGCGTCCTGAAGCAGCTAGTGATTCTTGATCGCTTCGACCGCTTTGTCGGCGAGAGGTCCGATGACCTGCTCCGCCTTCTGTTGCGCGTTGAGCGACGTGTACTCGATCGATCCGCTGCCGCGCGTGCCGATCGGATTGCCCGACGCGACGTCGTACACGACGACGTTGATGCGCGACGTGTACGCGGTGTCGGTGCGTCCCATGTAGTGCAGCTCGCGCTCGCCGGCCGGCTCGATGCGCGCGACGACGAGAATGCCGGCGTGACCGCGAAGACGGCTCACCAGCGCGCCGGACGATGCGTTGCCGGCGATGCCTTCGGTTGCAGGCATGTCGTCGGCGTTCGCGACTTCGAATCCTGCAGATGACAGCTCCGTGGTCAATGCTTGGGCGATGGCGCTGTTGAGCGCGGACTCGCCTTGCACTGCGACGGCGACGTTGTTGCGGCGCGCGACAACCGGTTGGGGTTGCGGCTGCGGTTGTCGAACGAGTGCTTGCGTGACTTGCGCGACCTTCACCGGCGTTTTGTTCCCGTGGAGGATAGGCGCCTCGCCTGTCCGGGCGGGAGCCGGTTGAACGGTCGGTTGGACAGGCGTGGGCGCCTGTCCTCCACTGGATGCCGTCTGCATAGGCACCGGCGTCGACGGCGCCGCAGTGTCGAGCGCATTCGGCATCCGATTCGAGAGCTCGACGTCTCCGGGCGTGGTGCTCTTCGGCGTTGATGACGACGTCGTCGTCGCCGGGATCACCGATGCGGTGCTCTCCTTGCTCGCGGAGAAGAAGCTCTTTCCGTTGTGCCACATCTTCAATCCGAGGACGCCCGCCGCTGCGACTGCGGCGACGAACGCGAGCACGGCGATGACGGCGACGAGCGTGAATGAGCTGCTCTTCTTCGGCGGTGCAGGCGGTGGAACGTACTGCTGTTGCTGCCCCGGCTGCGTCACAGGCTGAGCGATCGGTGCGATCTCCGGCGCCGTCACGGCCATCGATGGCGATGGTGATGGCGACGGCAGAAGTGTCGGCGCGAGCGCTGCGGCGGCGGTCTCGGCGCCAACCATCACGGTTGCGATCTGCGCCGCGCCCGGCGCGGCGGTGCTGCGCGTGGCGAGGCTCGCCGTCACGCTGCGCACGTTGCGCGAGGCGAGATACTCCTCGAGATCGGCGACGATCTCGTGGCAGCTCTGATATCGCTGATTGCGATCGCGCGCGATCATCTTCATCAGAATGCGCTTCGAGTCGGCGTCGACTTCGTTGTTGAGCTGCGTGATGTCGGGCGGATCTTCTTGCAGGATCTGCCGCAGCAGCGCGAGCGGACTCTCGGCGTTGAACGGCATGCGGCCGGCGAGCATCTCGTAGTACGTGACGCCGAGAGCGTAGATGTCGGCGCGGTGATCGATCGGCTCGCCGGTGCAATGTTCCGGCGAGAGATAGCCGGGCGTTCCCATGAGCGCGCCGGTGGCCGTCAACTTCGTCGCCGATTCCGCGGGAAGGGCGACGCCGAAGTCGGCGATCTTCACCACGCCGCGCTCGTCGACCATGAGATTGGCCGGCTTGATGTCGCGGTGGATGATGCCGGCGTCGTGCGCGGCGGCCAGTCCGTGAGCGGCCTGCAGGATGATCTGCGCCGCGCGCGGGTTGCCGACGCGCCCTTCCGCGCGAATCATCGACTGCACGCTGCGTCCGTTGACGAACTCCATCGCGAAGTAGTGCAGGCCGTCGTCATTGCCGATGTAGAAGATCGGAATCACGTTCGGATGCGACAACCCGCCTGCGGCGCGAGCCTCCCGAGTGAATCGCGACAAGAACTGCTCGTCGCCGGCGAGGTGATCGCCGAGAACCTTGATGGCGACGTAGCGGTTCAGCGATTCTTCGTAGCCTTTGTAGACCACACCCATCCCGCCACGCCCGAGCTCCGAAACGATTTTGTAGTGGCCGATTTTTTCGGGAAGGCCGCGCCCCGTTGGAGTAGCCATGTGTAATGTCCAGTGGCGCTACTGCGCCGGATGAACTCCCATTCCCTTCTTCACCGAGGTGCTCGGACCTTTGACGACCTTCGCGTAGGAGAGCTTCTCCTTCACGTCGGTCACTTCGAGACGCGCCACTTCGGTGACGTTCGTGTCGAGCACTTCGCCTGAATCCGGATCGCGCACGACTTCAGTCGTGCCGACGACGAACTGCTGTCCGACGCTCACGCCTTCGCGCTCGCCGCGGTTGATGTAGACCTTGCCGTTGACGTTCTGCACGACGGTTCCGCTCCACGGAATCTTGGGAAGCTGCGCCGTGAGGAACTTCACCGCCTCGTCGCACGCCGATTCGACGGCTTTGCCGACGTTGTCGTTCTTGAAGCCGCCGACGTCGCCGCTGAATCCGGCGCCGCTGTAGCCGACGTCGAGTCCGCGCTTGCCGGCTTTGCCGACGATGCTCTTCGACGCCAGCACCTGTCCGGTCGTCGAGTCGACGATGTAAATCGTGGCGTTGACTTCGCCGCTGCCGCCGGATCCACCGACACGGATGCCGCCGAAGCTCACGCCGCCGTGTCCGCCGGCCGTGTCGTCCTGCACGTGCGTGATCTTTCCTTTGACGAGGAGCTGCGCCGGCGTCATCTGACCGGTGACCGGCGCCTTGTTGCCGCCCGCCGTGCGGCCCGACGCCGCGAAGTCCTGCTCATTCATCGCTTCGGCGCGCATGTCCTTCTCGCCGAGGACGATGAACTTGCCCGATTTGTTGAGGAGATCGGTCAGGACGGCGCCCCAGGCGTCGCCGATGTCGAAGCGTCCGCTCCAACCTGCTGCGTTGTCGAACTTCGTGACGGTGATCGAGTAGCGGAGACCGCCGGTCTGTGCGACGGCAGGAACCGCCGCGAGAATGGCGAGACAGAAGAATGCCATCAATAGTCTTGTGCTTTTCATGAGTCCTCCGATGGTGAACTGGGTGAGGAGTTATCTTAAGTTCGCCATCGACAAGGGTCAAGGATAGGCTCGCATTCCCGCGGCGGCGATGACTTGGATCACATGACTACGGATGAGTCAGGGTGAGCTTGACCCATTTGACCATCGTGTCGTCCTGCACATAGACGTCGAGCCAGTGATCCGGTTTTTGATCGCAGAGGATGCTCGATAACTGCTGGGGATTCAGATTGATGGTGATCGTTTTCTCCGCGAGACTCGTCCCCTGCGGCCAGACGTTGCCGTTAGCGATGATGGTGCCGGCGCCGCCGTGACCGAACGGCGCGATGCCGACGGTATAGCCGTCGTTCTGCGGGATGTCGGCGTCGTGCGTCGGTTTCACGCGAATCTCCAGCACCGCACTGCAGACTTCGCACGGGCAAATGCGCAGACTGTCGCCGAAGTTGTGATTCGCGGAGTTGAGGTTGTATCCGGCCGGATGCAGCGTGTTCAGGTAGGCGTGAAGCTGCGGACTCAGCGTCTGCGATGTCTTCGTGATCACCGTCGTGTTCGGACAGCGCTTTGGCGCCGCCGGCGGCGACGCAACCGTGGGAGTCTGCGCAAACATCATCGGAGCGAGAGCGAGCACTGCGAGAAGGGCCATCTTGTTCATTTCGTTTTCTCCTTTTGTATCGATGGCCGCTTAGACGGACGCCACTTTTGGATTCCGGGGGCAGATCGACCGCTTTGCGTCACTCCTTAGATATAGAGAGAAGAGAGTGGCGCCCCTGGAAGCTCCCCAGCTGCTGACGTCGAACCTTGCGCTGGTCGATCGCACGATCGCCTTCGCGTGTCGCCGGTATCGCTTCACGCCAGAGGACGCCGAGGAGTTCGCGTCCGTGGTGAAGCTCAAGCTCGTCGATGACGACTACGCGGTGCTGCGCGCTTACGAAGAGCGCAGCAGTTTCAGCACGTTTATCAACATCGTCGTCCAACGTCTCGCGCTCGACTATCTCAATCACTTGTGGGGCAAATGGCACTCTTCGGCCGAAGCCAAGCGCCTTGGCGACTCCGCTGTGGAGCTGGAGAGACTTCTTCATCGTGACGGTCGCTCGCTCGACGAGGCAGCGACCATTCTTTGTGCACGTCATCCGGGCCTCACGCGCGAGTCCCTCGCATCGCTCGCCGCTCGACTTCCCGTTCGCGCACCACGACATTACGAAGTTGATCTCGAGGAGGCGGACAGCGTCTCGACCCGCGCCGACGCCGAAGAGCGCCTCATGACGGCGGATCGCAAGCGACTGTCGGAGCGGATCGCGGCAGTCGTCTCGGACATTCTCGCGCGCCTCCCCGACGACGATCGTCTCATCTTGCAGCTTCGCTTCGAAGGCGAGCTCACCGTCGCGCAGATCGCGCGCATGCTGCACATCGAACAAAAGCTTCTCTACCGGCGCATCGAGCAGCGCATGCGCGAGCTGAAGCGCGAGTTGCAGAAGAACGGGATCGCGTGGCGCGACGTGCTCGATCTGATCGGGCGCGAGGAGGCGCTGCTCAAATTCGACATCGGAAATCGAGATCGGCGTCCGTCCATGAACAGCGATGGGACGGCACCAACGGAGCAACCGCTATGAAGAACGGCGTGCCGCAACACCCGGAGGCGCAGGCCATGGCCGCATTCATTGACGGAACGCTGGCGCCTTCGGAGGTTGCGCAAGTCGCCGCCCACGTTCGCGAATGCGGCGAGTGCCGGACGGTCGTGGCGGAAACGGCGCGGTTCGAGCGCGAAGAAGCATCGCCGCGGCGAGTGCCCGTTCGGTGGCTGTCGATCGCCGCAGTCATCGTCGTCGCCGCGATCGTCGTACCGCTCGTCCTTCGCTCGCGCTCGCCGATGCAGCAGTTGATCGCGGCATCTCCGCGCGATCATCGTAACGTCGATGCACGCCTCTCCGGCTTCGCTTGGGCGCGACTGGCCGCGCCGCCTCGCGGAACGCCCGTGCCGAATCCCGCCGATCTCAAGCTCGCCGGCGCCGCCGGCGCCGTGCTGGAAAAGGCGAAAGACCCGCACGCAGTCGGCGTCGCGTACCTGTTGATCCAGCAACGGAGCGAAGCCATCTCTACGCTGCAACGCGCCGCCGAACACTCAAACGATCCACACGTCTGGAACGATCTCGCGGCAGCGCGGTACGCCTTCGCGATGCGCGACGATCATCCGTCGCAGCTCCCAGAAGCGCTCGCGGATGTGGATCATGCGCTGCATCTCGATCCGAAGTCGGCGGAGGCGCTGTTCAATCGGGCACTCATTCTCGAGGCGATGCAACTGCGCGACGCCGCGCAGACGGCGTGGAAGAGGTATCTCGACATCGATTCCGGTAGCGAGTGGGCCGTAGAGGCGCAAGAGCATCTCCGAAAAGTCGAACAACACTCGCGCAAGTTCGATCCAAAATTCATCGAGCAACTTCCGCCCGCACAGTTGGCAACCGAGTTTCCGTCCGAGACGCGGCGCTGGTGCGATGTTCTCCTCGCACAATGGGCGGACGTTCCGAGCGACGCGAAACTCGCGCGCATCCGCGCGATCGCAGCCGCCCTCCTAGCATCCAACGGCGATCACGTCCTTGACGATGCGGTGCGTGCCATCGAACGCGCCGACGTTCGCACGCGATCCACACTCGCTGTCGCACATCAAACCTTTCGCGACGGCCGCGTGGCCCTCGGGAAGTTGCACGCGACCGAAGCAGAACTCGACTTTCGGCGCGCCGCGGACCTCTTCGCGCAAGGCGGGAGTCCGATGAAGGACGTCGCACGTTTCTTCGCCGCCAATGCGGCACTTTTTCAAAGCCGGACCAACGACGCGCGACGCGAGCACACCGTGCTCCTCGGCATGATCGACGCGTCGCGATACCCGTCCTTAGCGGCCATGATTCATTGGGAGCTCGCTCTGGAAGCGAACATGGCAGGCAACTGGGGCGCGGCACTTCGCGAAGCGAATAGCGCATCACGCATGCTCAGCGCGTTGCACGAATACTCCGAGGCGGCGGAAGCGGAGGTCGTGGGGCTGCACGCACTCGAAATGAGCGGTGACAGCGATGGTGCGTGGAAGACGCGGCTGCAGGCGCTTACACATCTCGAGGGTGATACCTGGCGCGACCGCCGGATCGTGATTCTGCAGGGATCCGCCGCTGCTCTTCGCTCCATCGACCACAACGATGCGTCGGACGCGATGCTCGATCTCGTCATCGAGTTGGCGGGGCCAAGTAGCCTTCGCCTTCGCACGCTTGCCCAGATCGCGCGCGGCGATCTCGATGCCGCACGCGCGAGCGCGGCGCGGCTCGCCGATTCGAAAGTTCGCGAACTGACGAACGTAGAGATCGACCTCGCGTCGGCGGCGTTGCGCGTGAATTCAGACCCGCAAGGTGCTGTCGTGGATGCGAGTCGCGCGGCCGCCTATTTCGAATCGCACGACCTCCTTGCGCTGTTGCCCGGCGCCCTTCTGCAGCGGGCGCGCGCGCATCGCGCGGCAGGCGACGCCGGAGCCGCGCTCGCCGACTACGCAAGCGCGATGAGCGCCGTCGAGAAACAGCGCAGCACGATCGCGGAATCGCCGTTTCGCGATTCGTTTCTCGACACGGCGTCGACGATCGTCGACGACACGATCGATTTTCATCTGTCGCGCGGCGACGTCGTCGCTGCGTATGTCGCCGCGGATCGCGCGAAAGGCGGCGATGGCGCCGGCGATGCACCCCTGCTCATCGAGTACGCCGCGCTCCGGCACTCTCTGGCGATCTTCTGCGTGTCGCATGGACGCGTCGTCGGCACACGCATTCCGATCGAGCGCGCAGCGCTCAACGCGCAGATCGATACATTCGTCGACAAAGTCCGCCGGCGAGAGAGCGACTCGCAGGAAACAGGCGCCGCACTTCATCGCCTGCTGATCGCGCCGCTGTCGCTCAATGACGGCGACGAGATTACAATCATCCCCGACCGGCATCTCAACGCGCTGCCATTCGCCGCGCTTTTTGACGACGCCAAACATCGTTACCTCGTCGAGACACACTCCATCCGTCTCGCCCTGAATTCGCGCGCGACCGATGTGCTCGCGAATGCCATCGCGCCCGCGCTTGTCGTCAGTGATCCGACGACACCTGCAGGAGCGCGACTGCTCGGCGCACGCGAAGAAGCGAAGTACATCGCGTCCATCGAGAACGCCACGCTCCTCAGTGGTGACACTGCGACACGGGCGCGCTTCGTGGCTGCCGCGCAGCAATCGGCCCTCATTCACTACAGCGGCCATGCGCAGAGCGACGCGAGCGCGCCGAGCGGCGAGCTGCTGCTCGCGCGTGACGGCGATGACTCCGGCGTGCTCGATGCAGCCGATATCGCAAAGCTGCACCTCGCGCAGCATCCGATCGTCGTGCTCGCGGCATGCGGAACACTCCGCGGCAACGCGGAGCATGTGACCGGTATGACGAGCATCAGCCACGCCTTTCTCGCCGCGGGTGCGCGCGCCGTCACCGGGACTCTCTGGGAAATCGACGACGACGTAGCGGCGGTCTTCTTCCGCCGTTTTCATGAACGGCTTCGCGCAACCGGCGCGCCGGCGACCGCGTTACGCGAAGTCCAACTCGAAATGCTGAGGAGCTCCGACGCCTGCACGCGTCAGCCGGCGACGTGGGCGCCCGTCGAAGTCCTCGGCCACGTATAGAGGAGGACAACATGTCAGTACTGATCGAGTTTGTCGGCCTCGTCATGCTCACGACGCAGACGACACCGGTTCAGGCATTACTGCCGCGTGTGCCGATGTCTCAGCGCATACAGGCAGATGTAAAGGCGAAGTTGCTTGTGGCGAAGAAGGAGATACCTAACGTTCCGAACCATGTCGCGATCATCGCGTTCCCGACGGATGCCTACGACGAACAAGCCTCGCAAGACTGGACGCCGACAACGCTTGGAAAAGCTCGTAATTACAGCAAGGTCGTCCTAGACGGTGAGCACCTCGTCTTTGAGACTCCCCTGGCGAAGAACCCAACTCCGGTCGATCGAGAAAAGTTCGCGATTCCACGTCTGAAGGATGCGTCCGAGCTGACGGAGTACTTCCAGGCAAGCCTGAACTATGTCGGTGCCGCCGGCGTCGTCGACATTCCGTCTGGGGTACTTACTCAGTGCAACGGCATAGGCACGCGCATCGACGCACTCCTTACACTTGCCGCGAAGGACACCGTGATCATTCACACTCTCGATTACAAGAAAAAACTCGTTCTCAAGGCCGCAAAACTTAACGAGGATCGACGAATCTACGTCGCCAATGTGCCGGCAGACTACGCGAACACCCCAACGGTCACCGGCCAAACCCTGAATCAGTTTGACCATGATGACCATTGGCATGTCTTCTACTGGATGACCACGAATCCGAATGGAACGACACCACCATACGGTCCCAAAGCAGACTGCGATTGCGACAGGCCCATCATGACACCGCCGCCGCACGATTCGAAGGTTGGCACTTCCAATGCGCGAATGGCGACGATCAGTCAACAGCCTAGTCCACCGAGATCGGCCCAGCGCCAAACTGTCATCAACGGAATTACCACCGCCGAATGCGGAAGCACCCAATGGCCATGACCTCGCGTTAACCTATCCCCCATGCCCGATGGCGACGAGCTGCAGGAGATTCGTTCGCGGCTCGACGCCATCGAGCAGCGGTTGGGGATGCAGGCAACGGCGCCAGCGCCAGCGCCGCCACCGCCCGCCCCGACAGGCGAGGCGCCTATCCTCCACGGGAATACGCTTGAGTCCCTCATTGGCGCGCATTGGCTCAATCGCATTGGCATTGCCGCGGTTTTCGTCGGCGTCGCGTTCTTTCTAAAGTACGCGTTCGAGAACAACTGGATCGGGCCGGCGATGCGCGTCGGGATCGGCGTCGCGATCGGTATCGCGCTTCTCGCGTGGGCGGAGGCGTTTCATGCGAAGCGCAACGTTCTCTTCGCGCACACGCTGGACGTCATCGGGACCGGCGTCTTGTACCTCTCGATCTGGGCGGCGTCGCAAACGTATGCGCTCGTCGGCAACGGCGGCGCGTTCGCGGCAATGATCGCCGTCACGATCGCGGTCGTCACGCTCGCGCTGCGGCATCGATCGGAGTTCCTCGCCGGCGTCGCGCTCACCGGAGGATTTCTCACGCCGGTGTTGCTCTCGACCGGCGTCAATCGCGAGGTTGAACTGTTTGCTTACGTTGCGCTGCTCGACGTCGCGGCGCTCGTGCTCGTCGCGCTGCATCCGTGGATGCGCGCGCTCGCGGTTGCGTTCTTCGGCACGATCGCGCTGTACGTCGCGTGGGCCGCCGACTACTACTCACCGGCGCAGAACGAGCGGACGATCGCATTCGTCACGCTGTTCTTCTTGCTCTTCGGCATCCTGCCGCTGCTGCGCCGCGCGACGCGCGTCTTCCTCCTCCTGCCGTTCGCCAACGCGATCGTCTACTTCGCGCAGTTGATGTATTTGCTTGGCGACCATCCGAAGCAGCTCTCGCTCTTCGCCGCGACGCTCGCACTCTTCTACTTCGTCATCGCCGCGGCCGTTCGCCACCGCGACGACGATCTCACCGCCGCACACCTCGCGCTCGCCCTCGGCTTCATCACCATCGCCATTCCGCTCCGCTACGACGCGCACTGGATCACGATCGGCTGGCTCGCCGAATCAGCCGCGCTCTTCGTGCTGGCGCGCCGGCTCCGCACGCCGCATCAGCGCGTCCTCGACATCCTCGCCTCGATCGCGCTCGCGCTCGGCGTCTTTCGCATGCTCTTCCTCGACCACTACCACAGCATCGATCGTGTGATCGTCTATGCGATGGCCATCGCGATCTTCGCCGGTCTCGCGAAAACAGGCGCGTACCCGAAGCTCGCGATCTTCGCGATGAACTTTCTCGCAGTCATCGAGCTGACGTACGAAGTCACGCATCGTCTCGTCAGTCAGGAGAAGCTCGCGCAGGACTTCTCGCGATCTGCAGTCTGGATGGCGTACGGCGCAATGCTGATCGCGATCGGCTTCCGCCGCTCCAACTCCTACATCCGCTGGCTCGCGCTCGCGCTCATCGGCATCACCGTGCTGAAAGTCTTCCTATACGACATGAGCGAGCTGCAGCGCATCTACCGCATCATCTCGTTCATCGCCCTCGGCGTGCTCTTGCTGGCGACGTCGTTCGCCTATCAGGCATCGGCCGGATCGAACGGGCGCGAGAACAGATAGCCCTGCCCGTACTCGCATCCGAGCCACTGCAGCAGTCCGCGCTCCGACTCCGTCTCGATTCCCTCGGCGATCACCTCGATGTTGAGGCCGCGCGCCAGCGACAGGATCGAGCGGATGATCTCGACGTTCTTCGGTTTGTTCGGCGCATCGCGCACGAACGACGCGTCGATCTTCAATCGATCGATCGGAAACTGATGCAGGTAGCTGAGCGACGAGAAGCCCGTGCCGAAGTCGTCGAGCGCGATGCCGCATCCGAGGTCGCGGATCTCGTGAATCAGCTCGCGCGCCATCTCGGGTTGCTGGATGATCGCGCTCTCCGTCATCTCCACATGCAGCGCGGATGGCGCGAGATTACTGTGCGCAAGCGCGTCGTTGATGTGCAGCAACAGATCGCCGTCCGCGAAATGGCGGCCGGAGATGTTCACCGCAACCGCCATCGGTTTGCCGTTCATCCACTTCGACATCTGACTGCAGGCTTCGCGCAGCACGAACTCGCCGATCGGAACGACGAGCCCCGTCTCTTCCGCCATCGGAATGAAGTCGGACGGCGGCACGAGTCCCTTCCTCGGATGCTGCCAGCGAACGAGCGCTTCGTATCCGATCACGTCGCCGCCGACGATGCGCACGATCGGCTGATAGAACACGCGCAGCTCCGATCGCTCGATGGCGTGGCGCAGCTCCGTCTCCAGTCGCAGCCGCGCGACTGCGTCGGCGCGCATGTCGTTGTCGAAGATCTCGGCGCGCGCGCGGCCGGCGGCCTTCGCGCGATACATGGCCGTGTCGGCGTCGCGCACGATCTGCTCGGCGTTGTCGTACTCCGGACCGGCGATGGTGATGCCGATGCTCGCCGACGCGAACACTTCGATGTCGCCGATCTGGAACGGCGTTCCGATCTCGTCCTGCACGCGAATCGACGTCCGCGTCGCGTCGCTGACGTCGGCGACGTTCTCGACGAGGATCGTGAACTCGTCGCCGCCGAATCGCGCGACGGTGTCGGCCGCGCGTACCGAGCGCGCCAGCCGCTCGCCGATCATCATCAGCAGCTTGTCGCCGGCCGAGTGCCCGAGGCTGTCGTTGACGTTCTTGAAGTGATCGACGTCGAGAAGGAGGACGGCGAAGCATGCGTGGCCGTCGCGCTTCACGCGATTCAGCGCGTGCTCGACGCGATCGAGGAACAGCGCGCGATTCGGAAGTCCGGTGAGCGAGTCGTGAAATGCGTTGTGGATCAGTTGATGCTCGGCGATGCGCTGCTCGGTGACGTCGGATCCGATGCTCGCGGCGCCGAGGATGCTGCCTTCGGAATTGCGAAGGACTGTGTTGTTCCAATGAATGATGCGGCGCTCGCCGATGCGCGTGACGATCTCCGACTCGTCGTGCGCGGCGATCACACCGTCGCCGATGTTGTTCGTGAAGTCGCCGCTCGCGGCCGCGCGGCGATCTTCAGGCACGAACGTGTCGAAGAAGTTGCGGCCTATCACTTCGTCTTTCGTGAAGCTCGTCAGCTTGAGCAGATACGGATTGCAATACGTGATCGTGCCGACGACGTCGAGCAGCACGGCCGCCAGCTCGATCGTGTCGAGCATCTCGCGAAAGCGCCGGTCGGACTCGCGCAACGCTTCGGCGGCGCGGCGTCCTTCGTCGACGTCGATCGCCATCGTCATCCGCGCCGCGCGTCCGGGCAGCCGCACGTCGTAGCCGCCGATCTCGACGACGATCATGCTGCCGTCCGCGCGCACGACTTCGAGCACACCGTCGCGCGGAATGCCGACGATGCGCTGCTCGTCCGACAGAATCTCCGCCAGCTTCGCGCCGATCAGATCCTCGCGCTGATAACCGTACGCGGCCAGCATCGCGTCGTTCACCGCGATCAGCTCGTGCGAGTCCGCGTCGGAGATCCACATCGGATTCGGATTGCCTTCGAACAGCAATCGGAACTGCTCTGCCGAACTTCGCAGCGTCGCCTCGGCGCGCGTGCGCACGTGCACTTTGCCGAGGACGTCGCCGATCTTCTGCATGACGCCCATCAGCATTTCGTCGGGATGCGCTTCGTCGGCCGCGAAGAATTCGAGCACCGCGACGGGCGCGTCGAGTCCGACGACCGGAACCGCGATCGCCCAGACCAGTCCCGCTTCATGCGCCGCATGCGCGAGCGGCAGCGGGAAAACGGAGGCGAGATCGTTCGTTGCCACCGGCGCGCGCTGCGACAGGGCGCGGCCGGTGACGCCGGCGCTCGGCGCGACCAGCGTCGTCTCGATCGCCCCCTTGAACGATTCGTAGCGGCGCAGATCGTCGAGATACCAGATGTCGCTCAGCGTGACGATCGACGTCGATCCAACGGCGAGCAGCGCGTGGCCGACCGGCCAGCCGAGGCTCGTGCAGATGTGATCGACGGCGGATTGCAGCGCGTCGTCGAGCGAGATCGACTCGTTCGCGGCAACGGCGATGCCTTGCAGCAACTTCAGGTGCTGTTGTTTGTCGTATAGGACGCCGGTGGCGTGTTCGGAGATCGCGTCGGCAGCGAGGCGGGCGCGCCGTTGGCGGTCGAGACGCTTGATCAGCGTCGCCAGCTCTTCGGAGTCCGCCTCTCTGACGTCGTCGCTCACCGTTGACCCATCATCATTATGAACGGCAGAAATCAAAATGCGTTGCAACACGCTTGTAGCATCGCACCATGGATGACCTCGCCTTTGTCGATTTCGAAACGGATTTCACATCTCCGCGTGTCATAACTGCGTACGACGAGTTACCACTTTGGTCGGCGATGTTCGGGCTGTTGATGCTCGAGCACGTTCCGCTCGCCGGCGTGACGCGCGCGTTGGACGTGGGATGCGGGACAGGATTCCCGCTGATCGAGCTCGCGGAGCGATTGGGACCAAGTGCGCACGTCGACGGCGTCGATCCGCGGAGTGCGGGACTCGCCCGCGCTGCAGAAAAGATCGCCGCGCGCGCAACGCCGAATGTGACGCTGCACGAAGGCAGCGCGTCATCGCTTCCCTTCAGCGACGAGACGTTCGATCTCATCGTCTCGAACCTCGGCATCAACAACTTCGATGACCGCGATGCGGTGATGCGCGAATGCCGCCGCGTCGCCCGCGACGGAGCGACGATCGCGTTGACGACGAATCTGCAAGGCCACATGCGAGAGTTTTACGACGTGTTCGCGTCGGTGCTGAACGACGAGGCGTCGCGGCGCGCGCTGCAAGAGCACATCGAGCATCGCGCGACGGTCGAAAACGTGCACGCGCTGCTCGAACACGGAGGCTTCTCCGTCGAGCGCGTAGTGGAACGAGAGGCAGTGATGCGCTTCGCGAACGGAACCGCGCTCTTCAACCATCACTTCATCAAGATCGGATTTCTCGACGGGTGGAAGAAGGTGGCGCCATCGCGAGAGACATTTGCGAAGTTGCGCGACCGGTTGGACGCGATGGGAGAGTTGAGGCTGACGATTCCGATGGCGTATGTGGAGGCTAGAGCACGCTGAAGGCGTTCATCCCGTGGAGGATAGGCGCCCACGCCTGTCCGGACAGGCGGAGGCGCCTATCCTCCACTGGAAGCGAATCACCGTTCTTGTAAAAACCTCGCCACCTCCCCCTCCCAAACCTTCGCCCACGTGTGCGTGCTGTGGCCGTGCGTTTGGTCGCTCGTCGGAATGAGGACGTATCGCCCGTGCGGGACGCGCTTGATGAGCTGCTCCATGATTCCGAGCTCGGGCGGGTTGATGAAGTCGTCGGCGGAGTTGATGGCCAGGAGCGGCGCGGTGATCTTCTCGAGCTGCGGCGACGGATCGTAGTTGCGCGACGACTCGAGCGCGTAGAGCAGGTCGTCGACGTTGTTCGCGGACTGCAGTGTCTTCATGCGATCCGCCAAGTACTTGTCGGCGGCATCGCGCGTCGGCGCTTCCTTCTGCCACTGCAGCGGCGCGCTGCCGGCGATCATCAGCATGTGCAGCGCCGCGGTGAGATCGCCGTTGTGCAGCTCGTCGATCATCATCTTGCGCCAGACGCGATTGCGGCCGGCGATCTGCGCCGGCAGCGATGCGAGCGGGATCAGCGCGTCCATCATCGACGGCCAGCGCTCGCCCCACATCCATGACTGCATCCCGCCCATCGACGTTCCCATGACGACGTAAAGATGATTGATGTGCAGATCGTCGGTGATCATCCGATGCTGCAGCTCGACCATGTCGTCGTAGTCGTAGTAGGGAAACTTCTGCCCGAGGCCATCGCTCGGCTTCGACGACTGGCCGTGACCGATGTTGTCCGGAATCACGATGAAGTAGCGCGAGGCGTCGAGCAGACCGCCGGGCGCGAACAGCACGCCGCCGAAACGATCGTTGATGAACTGATGGAACGAGCCGCCGGTGCCGTGCAGGATCAGAACGGCCGGCTTGCCCGGAGTGCCGATCGTGGCGTAGTGGATGCGCACTTCCGGCAATGTCTCGCCGCTCGCGAAGTGGAAGTCGTGAACGATGAAGTCGTGCTCGACCGGCGCCGGATAATTCGTGTCGGCGGCGAGCGCAGAGAGAGCGAGAAGCAGCGTGGCGACGCTCAGAAATCGCATCCGGTAACGCTATCATCCGCGCGCCATGCGCAGAATGATGATGCTGCTCTCGCTCGCTCTCGTCGTCGTCGCTGCTTCGTGCAAGAAGAAAGAGGAAGCGACGCCCGCGCCGGCGACCGAAGCCACTTCCAGCGCGCCGGCAACGACGACGTCTGCAACGGTCCCGACGAGCAACGCCGACGATCTCGCCGGACTCGCGCAGGGAGCGATCGTCGTGCGCGCCGCGGAGCCGCTCTCCGAAGGACACAGCGCGTACTACATGATCGACGAGGATCCGCACTCGACGTGGAACTCGCTGGAGGGGAAGCCGAACAATCAGTCGACCGTCATCCATCTCGCGGAGCGATGCGCGATCGATCGCGTTGAATTCGACGGTGGCGAGTTCGAGCTCGAGACGCATCTCCCCAAGAACGTGCGCGTGGAGATGAGCGACACGTCCGCGGAAGACGGATTCAAGCCGATCGCTAACGTCACGCTCGCATCGAAGAGCGGTCCGCAGAGTTTTCCCGCCGACGCGAACGTGCCGGGACGCTTCATCAAGCTCACGATCGTCGACAACTACGGCGCGGCGATGGTGCAGCTCGCCGACTTCAAGGCATTCGGCAAGAAGCTCACGAACACGCCGCTCGCCGATCTCACCGGCAAGTACAAATCCGAATGGCTCGGCGCCACCAACTTGAAGCAGAACGGCGCGCAGGTCAGCGGCTGCTACGAAAAAGGAAAAGCACCGATCAACGGCGGCGTCGAAGGACACGTCGTCCGCTTCCAGTACAAATCGGACATCGAAGAAGGTCCCGGCATCATGGTCTTCTCCACCGACGGCAAGTCGTTCTTCGGCGGCTACTGGAACACGAAGTCGGCCGCGGAACACCCGTCGATGCAGGCCTTCAGCGGCACGCGCGAGAGCGACACGCCCGGCACGTGTCCCGGCGATCCGAAGGATCAGATGACGAATTCGCTGATGACGGAAAAGCGCCTGCGCCTCTACGGCATCAACTTCGACAGCGACTCCGATCACATCCGCGACGAGTCGAAGCCGACGCTCGATCTCGTCGTGTCGATCCTGAAGGACCACAACGATTGGAAGCTGACCATCGAAGGTCACACCGACTCGACGTCGACCGCCGAGCACAATCAGCAACTCTCGCAGTCGCGCGCGAATGCAGTGAAGTCGTATCTGACGAATGCCGGCATCGACGCCGCGCGCCTCACGCCGCAAGGCCTCGGCGCCACCAAGCCGGTCGCCTCGAACGACAGCGCCCTCGGCCGCGCCGCGAATCGCCGCGTCGAGCTGGTGCGGGACTAACGTAAACGTTTCGCGACAGTCATAAGGATGGGTCGCGGAGCCCTGCATAATCTCAGCGCATTCGTCCGGACGAAAAGGAGAAATCGATGCGAAAGGTCTCACTCGCTCTCGCGAGCCTCGCCGCGTTGTGCGCGTTCTCTCTCTCCGCGCAGACGGCCGACGACATCATCGCCAAGTACGTGAAGACGATCGGCGGGATGGACAAACTGACCGCCATCACCACCATCAAACGCACCGGCAAGTTCGAAGGCGGTGGCGGATTCGAAGCAGTGATCCGTCAGGAGAACAAACGCCCCAACATGGTTCGCGAAGAGTTCTCGCTGCAGGGACTCACCGGCATCAACGCGTACGACGGCAAGACCGGATGGAAGATCGAGCCGTGGAACGGCAAGAAAGATCCCGAGCCCCTCGGCGAAGGTGAGCTGAAGGAGATCCTGCTCGACTCCGACTTCGATGGTCCGCTCGTGAACGCGGCGGCGAAGGGAAACAAAGTCGAGTACGCCGGCACCGAACCCGTCGAAGGCACCGACGCTTACAAGTTGAAAGTGACGCTCGCCAACGGCGACACGCTCTTCTACTACATGGACACCGACTACTACGTCCCGATCAAGATCGAGACGAAGCGCTTCATCCGCGGCGCCGAGCGCGAGTTCGAGACGACCCTCGGCGACTACAAGGAAGTGAACGGCGTCTACTTCCCCTACTCCGCCGAGACCGGCCCGAAAGGATCGCCGTTCAAACAGAAAGCGACATGGTCGACGATCGAGGTGAACAAGCCGGTCGCCGACTCGGAGTTTGAAAAACCGGCGCCGAAGGCGGCAGAGGTGAAGAAATGAAGCGGACGCTGATCCTCGCAGCGGTCTTTTGCGCCACCTTCGCGTTCGCACAATCGCCGGTGAAGGTCGACTCCGACACGATCTCCGGCCTCGGCGCGCGCAACATCGGCTCGGCCACGATGAGCGGACGCATCGCCGCCATCGACGGCGCTTGGGAGAAAGATCGTCTCACCCTCTACATCGGAGCGGCGAGCGGCGGCGTGTGGAAGTCGGTGAACGGCGGCACGACCTACAAGCCGGTCTTCGACAAACAACCGGTGCAGTCGATCGGCGCGGTTGCCATCGATCCGAAGAATCCGAAGGTCGTCTGGGTCGGCACCGGCGAAGCGTGGACGCGCAACTCGGTGTCGGTCGGCGACGGCATCTACAAGACCGTCGACGGCGGCGACAACTGGACGAACGTCGGCCTCCCCAACTCCGAGCGCATCGTGAAGATCCTCATCGATCCGACGGACTCGAACACGGTCTACGCGTGCGTTCCCGGAAAATTGTGGAGCGACAGCGACGACCGCGGCGTCTACAAGACGACGGACGGCGGGAAGTCATGGAACAAAGTGCTGAAGGGCGGCAATGCGTCGACCGGCTGCTCCATGATGTCGATGGATAAGTCGAGCCCGAAGACGCTCTACGCCGGACTTTGGGACTTCCGCAGAAAAGGATGGACGTTCCGCAGCGGTGGCGAGAGCTCCGACGCGCCGAGCGGCAGCGGCTTGTTCAAGTCGACCGACGGCGGCGCGACGTGGACGGAGCTCGACGCGAAATCAGCGGCGGGACTTCCGCCGAAGCCGTGGGGACGCGTGGCGGTGAGCGTCGCGCCGTCGAAGCCGAACGTCGTCTACGCTTTCATCGAAGCGGTGCCGCCGCAGAACGCGCTCTATCGCTCCGACGACGGCGGCCAGACCTGGTCGATTCGCGATCGCAGCCAGTTCATGATCTGGCGTCCGTTCTATTTCGCGAATCTCATCGTCGATCCGAAAGACGAAAACACGCTCTACAAGCCCGATCTGACATTGATCGTGTCGAAGGACGGCGGTAAGAGCTTCAGCGGCGCCGGCGGCGGCGCGCACGGCGACTTCCACGATGTCTGGATCGATCCGAAGAACAGCGATCATCTCGTCGCCGGCGACGACGGCGGCCTCTGGTACTCGTACGACGGCGCGAATCGCTGGTGGAAAGCGGAAAACCTGCCGGTCTCGCAGTTCTATCACGTCAGTCTCGACATGGACCGGCCGTATCACGTCTACGGCGGACTGCAGGACAACAGCTCGTGGGTCGGCGACTCGTCGTATCCCGGCGGCGTCACGAACGATCGTTGGGAGAACATGTACGGCGGCGACGGATTCTGGATGTTCATCGATCCGTCGGATCCCGATTACATCTACGCGGAAGCACAGGGCGGCACGATCGGACGCGTCAATCGCAAGACGCACGAGATCCGCGACATCAAGCCACTCCCGAATTACAAAGAAGGAAAACTGCGCTTCAACTGGAACACGCCGATTCAGACGAGTCCCACCGGCGGCGTCTACATCGGATCGCAGTTTCTTTTCCGATCGAAAGATCACGGCCAGACGTGGGACCGCATCTCGCCAGATCTGACGACGAACGATCCGCAGAAGCAGAAGCAGGAGCAGTCGGGCGGCGTGACGATCGACAACTCCGCCGCGGAGATGCATACGACGATCTACGCGATCGCGGAGTCGCCGAAGAATCACGACGTCGTCTGGGTCGGTACCGATGACGGCAACGTGCAGGTCACGCGCGATGGCGGCAAGACGTGGGCGAACGTCACCGCGAATCTGACCGGCCTGCCGAAGAACGCGTGGGTCTCGTACATCGACGCCGGCCACTTCGATGAAGGCACCGCGTACGCCACGTTCGATCTGCACACGTTCGGCGATCTCCGTCCGTACGCGTATCGCACTTCGGATTTCGGCAAGACGTGGACGCCGGTCATCGACGCCAACGCGCCGGTCCGCGGATATGCGCACGTCATCCGCGAGGATCTCGTCAACAAAGATCTCCTCTTCGTCGGCACCGAGTTCGGTCTCTGGATCTCGCTCGACGGCGGCAAGCAGTGGGCGCAGTACAAAGGCGACAACTTCCCGAACGTGGCCGTGCGCGATCTGGCCATTCATCCGCGCGACAACGATCTCGTCATCGCCACGCACGGACGCGGAATCTGGATCGTCGACGACATCACGCCGCTGCGCGCGCTGATGCCCGAGGTGCTCAACAAAGAAGCGGAGTTCGTTTCGTCGAACGGCGTTCAGCGTTTGCCGGCGCAGGCGGGATGGGTGATCGGCGACGCGCAGTTCAGCGGACCGTCGCAGACCGACGAGGCGCAGATCACCTACTACCAGAAGAAGCGGCACATCTTCGGCGATCTCAAGATCGACGTGCTCGACGCGAGCGGCAAAGTGGTCGGCACGATTCCCTCCGGTAAACGCCGCGGACTCAATCGCGTGACGTGGGCGATGCGCGTGCCGCCGCCGCGCGTTCCGACGGCAGCGTCGGCAGCGTTCGAAGCGTCGATCGGTCCGCGTCTCCTCCCCGGCACGTACACGGTGCGGATGACGAAGGACAAGAACGTCTACACGACGCCGCTCGTCGTCGCCATCGATCCGCGCGCGAAGTACACGGTCGACGATCGCAAGGCGGAGTTCGATCTGGCGATGAAGGTGTACAACCAGCTCGGCGAGATGACGTTCGTCGTCGACAAGATCAACGGCGTGCGGCTCGCCCTCGACGATCGCGCGTCGAAGCTCGGCGCGAACGACTCTCTGAAGAAGAGACTGCAAAGCGCATCAATGCAGGTCGACGATCTGCGCAAGCGCATCGTGGCCACGAAGGAAGGCGGCATGATCACCGGCGAAGAACGCCTCCGCGAGTTCACCACGGGACTCTACGGCGGCATCGTCAGCTACGAAGGCCGCCCGTCGCAGATGCAAATCGATCGCGCCGACGCGCTCGCCCGCGAGCTCGCCGACGTCGCCAAAGACTTCGACGCCTGGACCGCGAAGGAGCTCCCCGGCATCAACAGCGCGCTCGCCAAAAAGAAACTCGAGCCGATCAAAGTGCCGAGCCGCAACGAGTGGGAGTCCGGCAGCGCCGGCGGCGCGAAAGTGACGACGTCAACGGGGCAACGTTTCGAACGAGACTAATCCTCGGTCCCCTCCCCCCGCCCATGCGGGGGGGGGAGGGGATGAAGGGGTGAGGGCAAATCAAATGCTTGCATCACTGCTACTCGCAGCGACACTCATCGCACCGCTCGAGCCACTCCATTTCCTCGAAGGCACATGGGAAGCCACCGGCGGCCAGAAGGAAAAAACAGGCACAGGCAAAACCACGTTCGAAGTCGTCAACCAAGGCCACGCGATCCTGCGAAAGAACTACGCGATCTACCCGAACGCGCCGCGCCATGACGACGTGATGATCATCTACCCGGAGAACGACAGAATCCGCGCCGACTACTGGGACAGCGAAGGCCACATCATTCATTACACAGTGACCATCGCGAGCGACGGCAGCGTCGTTTTCGTCAGCGACGTCATCCCGAAATCACCGCGTTTCCGTCTCACCTACACGCGCATCGGCAACGGCGCAAATGGCAAATTCGAGATTGCATCTCCTGCGAGTCCGGACGCATTTGCGCCGTATCTCGCGTGGAGCGCGCATCGCGTTCGCGAATAGCTTTCGTTCCGTAACGATTCGTAGACGGATCACCTCTTCAACCCGCGTATAACGAGAACGGGTCAATCAGAGGAGGTGCGATGAACTCCATCGACGGCGGCAACCTTGCTCCCGAAGTCGAAGTGGATGACAGTGCGCGCGCGACGCTGCCGGCAGGCACCGTCATCGGACCGCTGCGCATCCTCTCTCTCATCGCATCCGGCGGAATGGGCGAGGTCTATCGCGCCCGCGACGAGCGCCTCGGACGCGACGTCGCGCTGAAGGTTCTCCCCTCCGGCCTCACCGCCGACCGCGAGCGCATCGAGCGATTCACGCAGGAAGCAAAAGCGGCGTCGGCGCTCAATCATCCGAACATCGTCGCCATTTACGAGATCGGCAAAGACCGGCCATCGACCGTCGTGCAGCCGATCGACGCGAAAGCGCGCCGCCCGCGCGAGATTCACTACATCGCCATGGAGCTCGTCGAAGGACAGACGCTGCGCGACTTCCTCGCCGAGACGCCGTCGCTGATCAAGACTCTCGAAGTGCTGGCGCAGACGGCGGAAGGACTCGGCAAAGCGCACGGCGCCGGCATCGTCCATCGCGATCTCAAGCCCGACAACATCATGGTGTCGGACGAAGGCTACGCGAAGGTCGTCGACTTCGGTCTGGCCAAGCTCGTCGAGCCGCCGCGCGGCTGGAACCCTCTCGGCGCCGACTCACCGACGATGCGCGCCATCACGGCGCAAGGCGAAGTGATCGGAACCGCAGGCTACATGTCGCCCGAGCAGATCGTCGGCAAGGCGGTCGATCAGCGCAGCGACATCTTCTCGTTCGGCTGCATCGTGTACGAAGCAGTGACGAAGCGGCGCCCGTTCGAAGGGGAGTCGTTCGTCGACACGATGCATCAAGTGCTGCACGCGACGCCTGCGCCGATCGATCATCACGAGCTGCAGCGCATCGTGTCGAAGTGCCTCGTGAAGGATCGCGAGAATCGGTATCAGTCGATTCGCGACGTGGCGCTCGATCTGCGCGCGGTAGCACACGAGCTGCAGCATCCTCCAGTGGAGGATAGGCGCCCTCGCCTGTCCGCTTTAGGCGAGGCGCCAATCGCCCCTTCGAAATGGATCGCCGCAGCGATCGTCGTCGCCATCCTCGCCGGATTCGCCGCATGGCGCTTTGCACCACGCGCAACGACGGCGGCGACCTCGCCGGCGACGCGCGCGACGATGCAGCGCATCACGTCCTCCGGGCACGTCGTCCACATCGCCACGTCCGGCGACGGGCGATTCGTCGCTTACACGACATATGACGACAAGGGCCAGGGCATCTCGATCGCGCAGACGGCGACGAACAGCAGCGTCAGCATCGTTCCTGCGGCGAACCCGTACTTCGTCGGCCTCGCGTTCACCGCCGACTCGAATTACCTCCTCACCACGAGCTACGACAACAGCGTGATCGGGACGGTGAACCGCATCCCGCTCTTCGGCGGCGCGCCGACGAAGCTCGTCGAAGATGCAGACACCGCCGCGAACGCATCGGCGGACGGCACGTCGATCGTCTTCACACGCGACGTTCTCGAGCGCGGCGAGAGCCGCGTGATCGTCGCCAAGAACGACGGAACGAATGAGCGCATCGTCGCCGCATTCCCGCTGCCGCGTCGCGCCGTGTCGCCGGTGTGGTCGCCGGACGGGAAACGCATCGCCGTCGCGCACGGCGCGTCGCTCTACACGATCGATCCGGCGAAGGCGACGAAGGCGAGAGTCGTCACGAACAACTGGCGCGGATCGGTTCGCGATCTCTCATGGAGCAGCGACGACACGCTGCTCGTCAGCGGCTCGGACGATCGCACGGCCGGACATCTCCAACTCTTCAGCATCTCCCTGCCCGACGGCACCGTGCGCAACGTCACGAATGATTCCGACGACTACTTCGAGCCGCGCCTGGCCGGCTCGTCGATCGCCGCGATTCAGGCGAAGCGCCAGTCGACGCTCTGGTCGACCGATGCACACTCGTCTCCGCTCGCGCTCACTCGCGGACTGGCCAGCTCCGACGGCCTCGGCGGCGGCGCGTGGACGCCCGATCGCCACATCGTCTACACGTCGTCGGCCGCCGGACCGGTCGATCTCTGGATCGCGAACGAAGACGGTTCGTCGCCGCGCCAGCTCACGCACGACGACGCGCTCGAGTCGGATCCCGCGGTGACCGCCGACGGCGCGTCCGTTGTCTACCTCACGCGCTCGCGCACGCAATCGGCGCTGTGGCGCATCAACGTCGACGGTTCGCAGCCGCACCAGCTCGCGACGTCGCCGTCGATCTTCGCGTTTGCAATAACGCCCGACTCGAAGCGCGCCGTCTATGCGTCGTGCGATGACAAGAGCGGCTGCGCGCTGATGAACGTCGCGCTCGACGGCGGCGCGCCGTCGGTGATCACGCCGACCGGCGTCTTCCTGAACTACGTTCACGTCACGCCCGACGGCACGCGCGTCGTCTTCGCCGCGCTCGCCGACAGGAAAGTGAAGCTCTTCGCCGTTCCGATCACCGGCGGCAAACCGGTGCTGATCTTCGACGAGCGCGCCACGAATCCTTCGATCTCGCCCGACGGAAAGCAGATTGCCTGCGTGCACGAAATGGGAGAGAAGGGGGCGAACCTCGCGATCTTCAACATCGACGGCGGCGCGCCGCCGCAGATCATGAAGCTCGAAGGAATGCTCTACCGCTGGATGCCCGACGGCAGCATCGTCTACATCAAGTCGACCGGCAACGCGGAGAATCTCTTCACATACAAAGACGGCGCGACGAAGCCGATCACGCAGTTCACCGACGGCTCGATCGTGAATATGAATGTGTCCGCGGCCGGGCGGATTCTGTTCACGCACGTCGTGGAGACGCGGGATGCGGTGTTGTTGAATCCGTAGTTCAGCGCGAAGCGCCGGATGAGGGGATTCGCGGCGGACGAGAGATTGAATTTCGAATTACGAAGTTCGAATTAAGAATGAAGAATCGGGGCATTCGCCATTCTTGATTCTTCATTCGAAATTCGAACTTCGAAATTCAATCCTTCGCGCGCACTGGCCCTCACCCGGCCTTCAGCCACCCTCTCGGGGAGAGGACTCGTTACTCGTAGCGCAGCGCGTCGATCGGATGCAACGACGCTGCTTTGAACGCGGGGTACGCGCCGAATCCGATTCCCACTGCGGAACAGACGAGCAGTCCCATGACCGCCCAGAACCACGGAAAGACCGTCGCGATCCCCATCCAGAGCGCGATTCCGTTGCCACCGAGGACGCCGAACGTGATGCCGGCGAGGCCGCCGACTTCAGAGAGCACGATGGCTTCGAGCAGGAACTGGCGGACGATGTCGCGGCGGCGCGCGCCGATCGCTTTGCGCACGCCGATCTCGCGCGTCCGCTCCGTCACGCTCACCAGCATCACGTTCATGATGCCGACGCCGGCGGCGAGCAGCGCGATGGCGCTGACGAACAGCGCGCCGACTTTGATCGTGCCGGCGATCTGCGCGAACGCAGTCACGAGCGTGTCATTCGAATAGACCTCGAAATCGTTCGGCTGATTCACGCGCAGTCCGCGCGCGATGCGCATCGCGCCGATGGCCTTGTCGAGCGTGGCGTTGTACGTCGCCTGCGACGTCGACTGCGTGGCAACGTTGATGGTGCGATTCGAGCGGCCGAAGTCGGAGAAGAACTTCGTGATCGGGACGAGAATGAGATCGTCCTGGCTTTGCCCGAACGACGATCCCTTCTCTTCGAGCACGCCGATGATGCGATACGGCTTGTCGTGAACCTGAATCGTCTTGTAGATCGGGTTCTCGCTCGGGAAGAGCTTCTTCACGATCTCGGCGCCGACGACGGTGACGTTGCGTCCGAGGTCGACGTCTTCAGGCGTGATGTTGCGGCCGTACGACAGCGAGTACGCGTTCGAGATGAGGAAATTCTCGTTCGTGCCGACGACCGTCTTCCCCTGGATCTTCGTCCGGCCGAAGCTCGCGGCGCGTCCGCCGTCGAACACTTTGAGGCAGATCGCCGACGCGTCGTTCTCCATCAGCCGCTTGTACTCATTCGCCTGCTCGAATGTGATGTTGCGGCGGTTCGCAAACTTCTCATCAGGATCGTTCTTGTTGATGACCGGATACTTCGCGAACTGAAAGAGATTGCTGCCAAGAAAACTGAGGCCGGTCTCGATCGATCCCTGGATGACGCTGAGCGCCGTCATCACGCCGATGACGGAGAAGATGCCGACGGCGATGCCGATCATCGTCAGCGCCGAGCGCAGCTTGTTCGAGCGCAGCGCGCGAAGAGCCATCGAGAAGACTTCGTGGATCAGCATGGGATCACTCGTAGCGCAGCGCTTCGATCGGATCGAGGCGCGACGCGCTCAATGCCGGCGCGAAGCCGGAGAAGATTCCTGTCATCGTCGACATGAACAGACCAACGATCACGAGCCCGACGGAGAACTCGATCGGGAAGCTCGGAATCGCCGCCGCGAGGGCGACGCACATCAGATACGACACGACCAGTCCGACGACGCCGCCGACGAGACAGATCGACACCGCCTCGATCAGGAACTGCAGCAGGATCGTGCGTCGTCTCGCGCCGACCGCTTTTCGCGTTCCGATCTCGCGCGTCCGCTCCTTCACGCTGACGTACGTGATGTTCATGATGCCGATCGCGCCGACGAACAGCGCCAGTCCGGTGACGAAGAGTCCGGCCACGAAGATCTTGCTCTTGATCGGATCGATCGTCGAGCGCAGGGCCTGCTGTTCATTGATCGAGAAGTCGTCCTTCTGTTCGGGACGCAGCTCGCGCACGCGGCGCATCGCGCCGGTGAGCTCGTCTTCGGCGGCTTGCAATCGATTCTTGTCTTTCACTTTCACGCGAATCTCGGTGCTCAATCGCTGGCTGAACGATTTCTCGAACGCCGTGAGCGGCACGACCACTTGCGTGTCGAAGCTGAAGAGACCGAGGAACGTGCCCTGTTTCGCGTAGACGCCGATGACGCGGAACGGGTGGTTGTCGATCATGACGGTCTTGTCGAGCGGGTTCTCGTTCGGGAAGAGCGCCTCGGCGACGTCGTATCCGAGGATGGTGACGTTGCGGCCGCCGCGCGCTTCGACGTCGGTCATGAAGCGGCCGCGCGTGAATTGCGCGGTCGACGTCGTCAGAAACTCGTCCGTCGTTCCTTGCGTGAAGACGGCGTTCACTTGCTGCGCGCCGTACTTCACGGGACGCGAGGTCTGCATCGTCGGCACCGCGGTGATGAGCTGGGAGTTCGGCGTCGCGGCGATGATGCGCTTCAACTCGTCGGCGTATCGCGTCTCGATGCGGCGGCGGTTGCGATAGTTCCACCAGTCATCGACGTGATGCCACGGCCACTTGTCGACGTAGAGAACGTCGTCGCCGATGACGGCGAGACTGCGATCGAATCCCGTTTGAATCGCGCCGATCGCCGATCCCATCAGCGTCACGGCGATGATGCCGATGATCACGCCGAGGGCGGTCAGGAGAGAGCGCATCTTGTGCATGCGCAGTTGCAGGAAGGCGATGCGAAAACTCTCCACGACCTCGGTGAGCAGCGCAAACATGATTACTTTCCTTGTTTCTCGATCGCGACCTTCGATCCGTTCTTCAGCTTGCGGCTGATCGCCGTATAGCTGCCCGAAACCACTTCCTCGCCGGGATTGATGCCCGACTTCACTTCCATGTACGTCGTGTCGGCGATGCCGGTCTCGACTTTGCGTTGCTCGACCTTGTCGCCTTTCTTCACGAATACCACGCGTTGGAGGCGTTCGCGCTGTTCGCGCGCTTTTTGTTTCTCCAGCGTTTCATTCGTAACATCCGCGCGGTTGTCTCCGCCGGCGCCGGTCTGCTCGCGCGACTTCTCGAGCTCTTCCGGCGACTTGTCGCTGTCCGTGCTGCGCACCGTGACGCTCTGGATGGGAACGGCCACGACGTTGTTGACCGTCGCGGTCTCGATGTCCGCAGTGGCGCTCATGCCGGGACGCAGCGCGACGTTCTTGTCCGTCACGCGAATCTTGACCAGGAAGTTCGTGACTTCTTCCTGCGTGCCGGCGTTGTTCGTCGTCGCCGTGCTGGCGATCTCGCGCACGACGCCGGTGATCTTGCGATCGGGATAGGCATCGACGTTGATCTTCGCGGTGTCGCCGACCTTCACGTTGACGACGTCGTTCTCGTTGACGTTGACCTGCGCCTCCATGCTCGACAGGTCGGCGATGCGCATCACTTCCGTTCCGGCGAACTGACTGGTGCCGACGACGCGCTCGCCGAGTCGCGCGGGCAGCGTGCTGATCGTGCCGTCTGCCGGCGCAACGATGGTCGTCTTGCTCAAGGCGTCGTTGATCGTCTTCAGCGACCCTGCGGCGCGTTGAATGTCGAAGCGCGACGTCTGCAGCGACGCCTTGGCGATCTCGTACTGCGTCTCCGCCGCTTTGCGATCGCTCTCCGAGACGAGGTGCTCCTCCCACAGATGCTGCACGCGTCTCCAGTCCTGCTCCGCTTTCGCGAGCTCGGCTTCGTGTTGGACGCTGGCCGCCTTGGCGCCGCTGAGCGCCGCTTGCTGCGACTCGACCTGGGCGCGGTAACTGTCGGGACGAATGCGCAGCAGCAGCTCGCCGCGATGCACGCTCTGTCCTTCCTTCACCGGCAGCTCGATGATCTCGCCCGACACCTCCGGGGCGATCTTCACTTCGACTTCAGGCTGGATCTTGCCGGTCGCGGTGACGACTTGCGTGATGTTGCGGCGCGTCGCCTTCTCGGTCGTGACCATCGTCGGCGCGTTCTTTTTTTTCTGAATCGCGCTTCCGATGAGCGCCACGAGGACGACGACGACCGCGGCGATGATGCCGAGGGTGATCCAGAGCTTCTTACGAGACCGCTTCTTGGGCGGGTTCGTGAACATAGACTGCGTCATGAATTTCGGCTCCGAAATGGAGTTAACGGCTGAACCGGGGGAAGGTTGCAGATTAACTGAAGTTTGCCGGGACTAGTGGCAGTCCGACAACGCCACGCGCAGCCGCTTGCGCGCGATCGACAGGTGCGAGCGCACCGTTCCTTCGGAGAGTGAGGTCATGCGCGCGATCTCGGCGTGGCGGAAGCCGTACTCGAGATAAAGCCGCGCGACGGTGCGCTGCGTGAGCGGCAAACCGTTCATGGCGCGGCGGATGCGCTCCGCCAGAAGGCGCGCGTTCGCGATCGTGTCGGGCGAGTCGAGCCGCGGCGCGGCTTCGGAGACGCGAAGTGACTCCTGCGGCACGCAGCCGCGATGCCGCAGGAGGTCGATCGCGAGATTGCGCACGATCTGAAGGAGCCACGGACCGAAACGGCGTCCCTCGATCAGATGCTCGCGGTAATCCCACGCACGCAGAAACGCGTCGTGCGCGAGATCCTCGGCGTCCATTGCGCTGCGGACGAACCGCCGCGCCGCACTCCGCGCCTTCCCCAGATACTGCGCCGCCAGCCAATCGAACGCCGCAGCGTCACCATGCCGGAATGCCTCAGTTGCGCTGATCTCGTCGAACACGAGAGCTCGACAAGGACAATCGCGATGCCAGCGCGCTGTCGAGAGGAGAGCCGCGCCGAGCGCGTCACAACGACACAAATTGACGTGTCAAAGTGACGCTCAAGGGACCCAGACGGCCTCGAAGTGCTCGGACTGCGTGTCGTGCCTCGTGAGCAGCGCGTCCGCTTTCGGATCGATCACCGACGTCGTGCGACCCGCACCTGCGAACTGCTCGATCGCCTCCCATGAGTCCCACGTCGTGATCGTGACGAACTCCACTTCGTCGTCGCCGCTGTCGCGCCGCAGCAGCCACGAGCCGCGATAGCCGTCGATGCGATGAATGCCGGGAAGGATCTGATTGCGGAGGATCGTGTCGTACGCCTCCGCGTCGTCGCCGCGTTTCGTCCAGCCGTGCCAGATGCGCATGATCATGATGGGGCGAGTGTATTCTTGATCGATGACGATCAGCGATGCCGTGCTGTGGATCGAGCTGTTGTTGGTCGGCTGCATCATCGGAGGCGGCGTCTATCAACGGACGTCGCTGATTCCCGAGTGGGGCGGCGCGCTGCCCGGCTCGGTCGTCCGCTACTTTCGCGGTACGAACGCCGCGGCTGCGATCTCTCGATTCTGGAAGACGGTTCTGCCGCCGGCCAGCATCGGGATGTTCGCCGCAGTCGCACTGAACTGGCGTTTCGTCGATCGGCGCCCGTGGGTCGGACTCGCCGGCGCCTTCTACTTCGCGAACATCGCCGCGACGGTCGTCTACTTCTTTCCGCACGGCGTGACTCCGCTGATGCTGCGCTCGGGCGAGGGGATGTCGGACGATGAGATCACACGCATGGCCAAGTCGTGGATCTTGTGGGACTGGATTCGCCTCGCCGGGGTCGTGGCGATCTTTTTCTTTTTGCTGGGCGCGATCAAAGCCTAGCGCACGCTTGCTCATTCCTCCGTCACAACCTTCACCGTTCGGCGACGCGCGCGCATCACAAATCTGAACGATTCGCGACATCGATCTGTACGCGCGGCACGACGTGCTCTCGCGCGATCGCGTGGCACCGCCGCGGCACCTCTACATGCCGTGAGAGGAGAACGTCATGCGATTCGTAACACGGTGCTCGATCATCGCGATCTTCATCATCGCCATCGCGGCTGGTGCCGCGCCACGTGCTGCCGTGCCATCGCTGACGGTCGCCGGCGACAACGGCTCGAGCGCGCTCGCGCTCGAGTCGTTGCGCGTTGACATCCTGATCCGCGGACATCTCGCGCGCACGACGTACGAACTGACGTATCGCAGCAACCTTCCGCAGAACTCCGACGGCGACTTCGCCTTTCCGCTTCCCACCGGCGGCGAAGTGAGCGACCTCGGTCTCTACTTCAACGGACGTTTGCGGCATGCCGTCGCCGTCGAGCGCGTGCAAGGCCGCGCCGTGTACGAGACGGCGGTGCATCGCCGCGTCGATCCGGCGCTCGCCGAGTGGAGCGCATCGTCGCGCGCATTTCATTTCCGCGTCTTTCCGATTCCGCCGAACGGCACGAAGGTCGTGCACATCGCCATCGATCAGGAGCTGGCGTCGTCGCCGTACGAGCTCGATCTGCGATGGGAGACGACGCTGCGCGAGTTCGAATTGAACGTCGACAGCGACACGAGCGTTACGTGGGCCGACGGACGCCACGCGCGCTTTCACGATCACAGGAGCGACTTCACGCTCGACGACGTGCTGCGCGCGTCGCGCGACGACAGCGAGACGGCACTCGTAGCGTTCTCTCCCGACGATCGCATGTGGTACGCGTCGGCGCCGGTGCGCATTCACTCCACGGCGCGCGCCATCGAGGCCGCGCCGCACGTCACGCTGCTCTACGACGTCTCCGCGAGCGCGGTGCAGCGCGATCAAGCGAAGCTGCGTGCATTCCTCGCCGCGTTTCTCGCGAAGCAAGCGCAAGGCGCGCGCATCAGCGTGATTCCGTTTCACATCGCCGTCGAATCCGCGCGTGACAGCGACGCGCCCGGCCTCGACAACACGCTGGCCTCGATCCCCGCCGCCGGCGCGACGAATCTCGTCGACGTGCTGGAGAAGCTGCCGTCGATCATCGTGTCGTCTCCCGCAGGATCGCGCATCGTCATCGTCACCGACGGCATCAACACGATGGGCGATTCGCAACGTCTCGCGCGCGCAGTGGCATCGGCCGCAAAGCTTCGTCGTCCGCTCACGCTCGTCAACGCTTCCCCTTCCGCCGACGACAACTTCCTCGGCAGTCTCGCGCGTGCGACCGGCGGCGCGGTTCTCGACCTCACGCAGCTCGACGCGAACGATGCCACGGAGAGCGCGATGCGGCTCGCCACGAAGATGACGATCGGCACGCAGCTTCCGCTGCGCGACATGCTGCCGTCGTCAGTGCTCGCCACGAATGACACCAGCGTCACGATCAGCGCGCGATCGAGCGATCGCATCAACGCGTTTCCGGTGATCCTGCCGAACGCGCGTCGCGAGATGCCGCTGCGCGAGCTCGAGTCGGCTGACGAAGCGGATCTCGTGCGCCGCGCGTGGGCTCGGGCGCGGCTTCGCTCGCTGCTCGACAACGGCGGCTCGCCCGACGAAGTGCTCGAGCACGGACGGACCTTCTCGCAGCTCACTCCGCGCACATCGCTGATCGTTCTGGAAACGTGGCAAGACTACGAAGTGAACGGATTCCCGCTGCCGACCGACTTGCGCGCCGAGCGTGATGCGGAGCTCGCGCAGCAACGCAAGATGCTGCAGTTCCAACAACAGCGTCCGCAGTCGGTCGAGATGCGCGGGCGCACGAACGAGCAGCCGCCGACCGGTCCCGCCGTCTGGTTCATGAAAGGAACGACGACGCTCGACGGCTCGCCCGTGCCGGGGACGACCGTCACACTGCGCAGCGACGACGGCGCGATGAACATCGTCACCGTCACCGACACGAACGGCCGCTTCTGGCTCGTAAGCCCGCGCACGCCGTCCTCCGATTTCATCGTGCGCGCGGAGTTGAGCGGCCTCAATACGATCACGCGACGCTTCTCGAAAACGACGCCGAAAGGCGGCGTGATCGAGATCGTGATGAGGTTCGCCTCGGTTGAGGAGGCGATCACCGTGACCGCGGCAGCGCCACTCTTCGAAGTGAACGGAAGCGCCATTCAGCCGGCGCTCGTTTCAAGGTCCCTGCGCCAACGCGACGCGGTCATCGTCGATCATCTGCTTCAGTCGCTGTCGCGCAACGCGCCGCTTCCGGAAGACGACGAGCTCGCGGAGAAGTCGGTCGTGCAGCGGCTCGAAGTCGTTGACCAGGTCATCGCGAAGTTGAAGTCGCTCCCTACGATCGACGAGCGCTTCCGCTACTACGTCGCCTCACGCGCCATCCTCGGCGGCGAGAAGTTGTTTCAGGCGAATGCGGCGATCGCGATTCGCGACGACGCACCCGATCTGGCCGTGCGATGGCTGACCGATCTCGCCGAGGCGAATCCGGATGACGCGCCGACGCTGCGGATTCTCGGACGCGTGCTCGACGGATGGGGACGCGGCGACCTGGCACGACTGATGTTCGAGCGTGCGCTGGAGATGTCGCCGCGCGAAACGCAGACGTGGCGCGAGGCGATGCTGCTCGCAGCGAAGGAGCATCGCCAGCGAGACCTCGACGATCTGCAGCGCCGCTACGCCGCCGCCGATCACGATCAGCGCATGTCGCAAACGGACGATGCGATCGAGCTCGATCGCCAGCGGCGCAGCTCGGGCGGCGATCCGCGTCGCGACCAGAACGCCGAAATGCAAATCGAGTCGATGTGGGACTCGAATTACACGGACGTCGATCTGCACGTCATCGAGCCCGACGGCGAAGAGGTCTACTACCAGCACATGAACAGCAAGCACTCCGGCTGGTTGCACGCCGACGTCACCAGCGGCTTCGGGCCGGAGACGTACACGATCCCGCACTTGATGAACGGGCCGTACAAGATCCTCTTGCACTACTACGCCGGCGACAACACGCGAACGTCGATGGAGACGCTCGTCCACGTGATCGTCTACGTGCGCGGTGAGCGGCGCGACGTATTCACGGTGCTCACCAATCGCGACGAGAATCGGGTGGTGGCGGTGATCAACCCCTGACGGCGCACATTGGACCGCCGCATGCACAGCACTCGTTGCGCATGCGGCGCACCGCCCTGCTCGCTTTGCTCCTTGCGCTCCCCGCGAGCGCCGACGTCTTTCGCGTTCTCGACGATCCGCACGACGCCATGCAGGCGCGCATCGACATGATCGCGCAAGCGCGGAGCGAGATCGACGCGGTCTACTTCCTTGCGCGCAACGACCGCGTCGCGCTCACCGTCCTTCGCTCGTTGCGCGATGCGCGCCGCCGCGGCGTTGGGCGCGTGCGCCTGATCGTCGACGCGAATTTTCAGCACATCCCGAAAGGCGTGCTGGCGCACTTGAGCGATGAAGGCGTGCAGGTGCGCGTCTACCATCCGCTCACGCTGCGGCATCCGAGCTGGATCTTTCGGCGGATGCACGAGAAGTTCATCGTCGCCGACGGCGCGCGCTACATCGCCGGCGGCCGCAATCTCGCCGAGTCTTACTTCGACATGACGAAGCGCAACTTCATCGATCGCGACGTATACGTCGACGGCACTTCGGCGATCGATGCACAGCAACACTTCGAGAAGCTCTGGTCGAGCGCCGACGTCGCCGATCTCGACGTGCATGTGTCCGATGAGGAAAAGGCGCGCGCCTCGTCGCTGCTCGAGACGTCGTCGCTCGCCTTCGACAGCGCATGCGACTGGACGGCCGGACAGCACGACGTCGCATCGGTGCAGTTTCTCCACGACGGCATCACCCAGTCGCTCGAAGAGATGATCGACAGCGCGCAGTCGTCGATCATCATCGAGTCGCCGTACGTCGTGCCGACGCAGCCGGTGATCGCGCTGCTGGAGAAGAAAGTCGCCGAAGGCGTGCGCGTGCAGATCGTGACGAACTCGATTCATTCGATCGACGGCGCGCTGCCATACGCCGGCTACCTCAAGTACCGCCGCCGCCTCGTGCTGCACGGCGTCGACATTCGCGAATACAAAGGCCCCGACACGCTGCACGCGAAGACGGTCGTGATCGACGGCCGCACGGTCTTCGTCGGCTCGTACAACCTCGACCCGCGCTCGCAGAACCTCAACCGCGAAGTGATGGTGGTGGCGGAGGATGAGACCGTCGCGCGCGAAGTGCGCGCGTCGATCGAGCAGCATGTCGACAACGCGTGGAAGATCGCGGCGCACGAGCATCACCTGCGCATCCCGGCACCGCGTTCATGGCGCATTCGCGCGTGGGCGGCGCGATTGTTTCTGCCGTTGTACGAACGTCAGTTGTGACGCGAGCGGATGATCAGCGCCCCACCCGCGCTGGCCGCGGCGATCGCGCCCGCTGCGATCATGTTGACACGGAACGCGCGCAAGAACGCGATGCGCACCGCTTCGTCGACGCGCGGATCGCGCACCGGCGATTGCGCGGTCGCGAGTTTCGAGCTCTCGCGGGCCATGGCGCGGCGCACATTCTCGTCGACGTGCGACGCGGCGAGTTGCGCGTCGAGTGAGCGCGCGAAGATCGTCACGGCGATCGCGCCGAAGAGCGCGATGGCGAGCAATCCGGCGGCGCGGGCGATCGTGTTGTTGATGCCGGACGCGGCGCCGGCGTGACGCTCGTCGTTGATCGACGTCATCACGGTCGTCGTCAGCGGCGCGACGGTGATCGCCATCCCGATGCCGAGAATCAGAATCGCGGGAAAGAACGTCGTCCAATACGAGCCGCCGATCGCCGGACGCGCCATCAGCATGAAGCCCGCGCCCGCGAGAATCGGACCGACGATCAGCGGCAGTCGCGGGCCGATGCGATCCGCGAGCGCGCCGGTCCATCGCGAGAGGAGCGACATCGTCGCCACGAACGGCAGGAACGCGGCGCCTGCCTTCGCCGGCGAGTAATGCTGCAGTTGGATGAGATTGAACGGCAGAAGAAACGTCGCCGCGGAGAGCGCGCCGTACAACAACAGGGTCAGCACGTTCGCGCCGGTGAACGTGCGCGACTTGAACAGCGACAACGGAACGATCGGATCATCGGTTCTTCGCTCGACGACGATGAAGAGCGCGAATGCGACGACCGCAACCGCCGCCGGCCACCACACGCGCTCGATCATCGAATACGTTGCCGCGCCGAGCGACAGCGTGATGAGAATCGTTCCGAGCCAATCGATCGCGCCGCTCGCCTCCGTCTCCACGTGCGGCACTTTGCGCCACACGATCAGCAGCGTCACGACCGCGATCGGCACGTTGATGTAGAACACCGCGCGCCACGAGATCGCCTGCACCAGCCAGCCGCCGAGGAGCGGACCGAGAATGATGGCGAGCGAAGTCATCGCCGACCACGTGCCGATGGCGCGGCCGCGCGTCTCGGGCGAAAAGCAGCCGGTGATGATGGCGAGACTTCCAGGGACGAGCAGCGCGGCGCCGAGTCCTTGCGCGGCGCGAGCGACGATCAACTGCATCGCGCTCGGTGCCGCGCCGCACCAGAATGATCCCGCTGCGAACATGGCGATGCCGATCGCGTAGATCCGCACGCGACCGAGGCGATCGCCGAGCGCGCCGCCGGCGAGCATGAGCGAGGAGAGGACGAGGAGATACGCGTCGACGATCCACTGCGCTTGCGACACGTCCGCGCCGAGCGACTTCTGCAGAACCGGCAGCGCGATGTTGATCACCGTGCCGTCGATGAACGCCATCGCGGAGCCGAGGATCGTCGCAGCCAGCACCCAGCGGCCTTCGCGCATTGCGGTACTCTATGGCACTCCCGCATGGAACTTCTCCCCTCGCGTGAAGAGCGAAGCTGGCTCGCGCAGTCGTTGCGCGATCTGATCGCGAGTCGCGGCATCGATGCGTTCGTGGCCAAGCCGCTGCTCGAGCCGTCGCCGGCATCGTTCCCCGATCGATGGAGCCGCCGCGTCGCGGACGTGCATCGGCTCACGCAGCGTTTGATGCATCACGCGGGACTCGGCGACGTCGCGTTCACGCTGTCCGGATTCGCCGGCGCGAGCTCGGCGTGGGATGCGAACACCGCGGGCTGGTATGCCGGAGTCGACGACGAAGGCCGTTGCTCGTTCGGCGTGCACATGAAGCAGCTCCGCGATCCCGAGTCAGCGGTCGGCGTGATGGCGCACGAAGTCGCGCATGCATGGCGCGAACATCACCAGCTCGTGGTTGATGATCGCGATCAGGAAGAGCACCTCACCGACCTCACCACCATCTACCTCGGATTCGGAATCCTCACGACGAACAACACCGATCGTTATCGCAGCTACGGCAACGCGCGCATCACCGCGTGGTCGGTCTCGTCGGCCGGTTATCTGACGCCGCAGGCGATGACGTGGCTGCTGGCGCTGCAAGCGACGGCGCGCGATCGCGTGAAGGAGTCACGCACGATCGAGAAGTTCCTCGAGCCGAATCAGCGCGCCTGCTTCGACGCGGCGATGCACGAGATGACGATCGAGCCTTCGTACATTCACGAGCTGGGAATGCCCGCGCCGGAGTCGTGGCCGCAGCCGGAGCGCTACGCGCCGATCGCAGTGCGCGAGCCGGAAGAGGATGAGGTCGACGAGCCGCCGGTCGAAGAGGAAGCGCCGCTCGATCCGCAACGGAACGCAGGCCGCACGGTGTACCGGCTGAAAGTACAGTCGGTATTTCTGACGCTGATGCTCGGACTGATTCCGGGCGCGGTCGTGGGCGCGCTGCTCGGCGCGCTTCTCCTCAATGACTCGAGCGACGCCGTGATGTTCACGGTGTTTACGGTCTGCATCCTCATCAGCGAAGTCTTCGCGTGGACGCAGATGTGGAAGGCGCGGTGTAGCGACGAGAGCTGCAAGGCGCCTCTGAAGCGCGGCGTCGCGGTCTGTCCCGGATGCGGCGGCACGGTCGGCCGCACCGTGCGCACGCCCCGCGATCTGAGGCGCGTCAGCGAAGAAGAGCTCGATCGCCGTGCGGCCGACTCGGACTTCGAAGAGTGCGCCGACTGCAAGCCGGAAGAACCGTGCAGCAAGCACGCGGCGTCGGTGCCGATCGACCCTGGGTTCTTTGGTTCGGACGACGCCGAGCGCGAGCTCGGTACGTGATCCACGTCACAACAAGCAGTCGTGGCGGTACGAAACTTGCCATGCAGCAACCTAATGCCGCACGCCATTGCGCTGGCTCCTGCTCTATCCGCACTCCCGACGCTCACGGTCGCCGCGGCAATCTTCATTCTCGGCCTCATCGTCATCGCACGTGAACGGCCGTCGGCCGTCAGTCTTTCGTTCTTCGCACTGACAGTTTCTGTCTCGACGTGGCTGATCGGCATCTCGCTCACACTGATGTCGGTCGACGCGCGCGGCGCGCTGCTCTTCTCGCGACTCGCTTACATCGGCGTCGCTGCGATTCCCGCAGCGGTGCTGCACTTCACGATCGCGCTGCTCGACGAAGTGCGCCGCCGCCGCGTCGTGCTCATCGGATGCTGGGCCGTCAGCGCGATCTTCGTCGTGCTGTTCACATCGACGAACCTTCTGCTCGCCGGCACCTGGCATTACACGTGGGGCTTCTATCCGCATCTCGAGGAGCCGAGCGCCGCGTTCCTCGTCTTCTTCACGCTCGTGCTCGCCTGGAGCCTCGAGCTGCTCGTGCGCAAAGATCTGCCGACAGAAACGGAGCGACATCGCAATCACGCGTTTCTTGCGGCGCTCGCCGTCGGCTACCTCGGCAGCATGGACTACCTTCCGGCATTCGGCGTCGCCCTCTATCCCGCCGGCTGCATCGCCATCCTCGGATTCATCGTGCTCGCCGCGCGCGCGGTGCTGCGATACCGCCTCTCCGATCTGAGCCCGGCATTCGTGGCCGCGCAGATGCTGCAGACGGTGCAGGGCGGCGTGATCGTCGTCGACACGCACGGCCGCATTCGCGTCGCCAACGCCGCGGCCGCGCAGCTCATCGGCTACTCGCTGCAGGAGATTCGCGGCGCCGATCTCCGCGAGATCCTTCGTGTGCCGATGCTGCCGTCGACCGATACCGACAGCTTCATTCGCCGTTCGGTGTCGCGCAATCGTCCGGCGGCGTGGGTTCGCAAAGACGGCAGCGAGATCGAGCTGTCGGTCTCCGCGATGTCGCTGCGCAACGGCGGCGTGCCTGTCGGCGTGCTGTATGCGATCACCGATCTCTCCGACCGCCGCCGCGCGGAGCGCAACGAGTTCAGCGCGACGCATGACGCGCTCACGCGCCTTCCGAATCGGGTGCGATTCGCGGAAGCGTTTCAGCAGATGACCCGCGACGTGACGGACACCGGCCGCGTGGCCGGGGTCTTCTTCGTCGACCTCGACGGATTCAAAGGCGTCAACGATCGCTACGGCCACGCCACGGGCGACTCGCTGCTGCAGATTGTCGCGTCGCGTTTGCGCAATGCCGTGCGCGGCGACGACGTCATCGCGCGCTACGGCGGCGACGAGTTCGTGCTGCTGCTCAATCTCGCGCGCATCACGGATGGCGAGATCGTCGCGAACAAACTGCTGCGCGTCATCGGCGAGCCGTTCCTGATCGCGAAGGAGCGGATCAGCATCAGCGCGAGCATCGGCGCGTCGTTTTTCCCGCGCGACGGCGCGGACGTCGAGACGCTGATCGGCGTCGCCGATTCCGCGATGTACAGCGCGAAGTCGGAAGGAAAATCGCGGCTTCACGTGGCCTCGCCGAAGCTCGACATCGCGCAGCGGCCGCCGTTCGGGATCGACGCGCGCGCGTGAGTTGTCGTAACGTGCGGCGCACATGATCGCTGCACTCCTTCTCGCCACGACTGTCGCCACCGGCGCGCAAATTCAACCCGCCGGCCGCACGATTGACCTCGGCAACCTGCCGCTCACGATGACGCTCTCGCCCGAAGGCGACCGCGCCGTCGTCACGCTCAGCGGATTCCACAAGCCCGGCATCCAGATCGTCGATCTCGCCGCGGGCAGCGTCGTGCAGGACATTCCGCTGCACGCCGCATTTCTCGGCGCCGCGTTCTCGCCCGACGGAAAAACGCTCTACGTCTCCGGCGCCGTCGACGACGTCGTGCACGTGTACACGTGGGAGAACAAGCAGGCCACGTTCGCGCGCGACATCAAGGTGAAAGGCTATCCCGCGGGACTGGCGGTTTCGCGCGACGGAAAGCTTCTGTACGTTGCGGAGAACGTTGCGGACGATGTCGCGATCGTCGACACGACGACGTCGGATGTCGTCACGCGCATCAAGACCGGCCACTTCCCGTACGCGATCGAGATCGCGGACGACGGCGACGCGTTCGTCTCCGCGTGGGGCGGGAACACGGTGTCGCTCATTCGCGGCAACGCCGAGGTGAAGCGCATCGAAGTGGGAAGGCATCCGTCGGCGATGCGCATTCATCGCGGGCGTTTGTACGTCACGCTGGCGAGCGTCGATCAGATTGCGGTCGTCGACGTGAAGTCGGCGGAGCGCATCGCCACGATCGATGATCGCGACGGAGCGCGCGAAGGGGTCACGCCCAACGCGGTCGCGTTTTCCGCTGATGGAAAACGGATGTTCGTTGCGGAGGCCGACGCGAATTCAGTCGCGGTGTTCGATGCCGCTACGTACAAGCGCGTCGGGAGAATTCCGGCCGGGTGGTATCCGTGCGATCTGATTGCGATGCCGGATCGCTTGCTCGTGTTGAATGCAAAAGGGCGGGGATCGTCGCCGGATCCGAAAGCGCAACATCCGGGCAAGAAGGATGATGAGACGTACACACTTTCGAACATCTTCGGCACGTTGAATGTCGTCGATTTGCCGGCGAAGGTTCGTGCAGTCGTGCCACGCTCCACATCGAAGAGACACTACCCGCCGTTCAAGCACGTCATCTACATCATCAAAGAGAACCGCACCTACGATCAGGTGTTCGGCGACATGAAAGACGGCGACGGCGATCCGTCGCTCGTCTTCTTCGGCCGCGAGGTCTCACCGAATCATCACGCACTCGCCGATCGGTTCGGTCTGTTCGATCGCTTCTTCACCAGCGGCGAAGTGAGCCAGCAGGGACACTACTGGTCGACCGCCGCGTACGTCACCGATTACACGGAGAAGATCACGCAGCCGCTGTACTCGCACAAGCGCGAGGATGTGGCCGCGGACGACGACACCGACGAGCCCGCGGAGGGATATCTCTGGACGCGCGGCGCGCAGAAGAAGATCCGGCAGATCGTGTACGGCGAGTTCGGCGATCCGACGCTCACGCCGAAAGGCTACGGTCCGGCGAAACCGTCGGTCGGTCCGTATCTGAGTTCCGATTATCCGCCGTTCGACATGGCCATTCAGGATCAGAAGCGCGTCGACGTCTGGATGCGCGATTTCGCGAAGTACCTCGAGACGAAGTCACTTCCTGATCTCGAGATCCTGCATCTGCCCGCGGATCACACGTGGGGCGCGCGCGCCGAAAAGCCGACGCCACGCTCCTACATGGCGGACAACGACTTCGCGCTCGCGCGCATCGTCTCCGCGATCTCGCATTCGCGCTACTGGCGCGACACCGTCATCTTCGTCGTCGAAGACGACGCGCAAGACGGTCCCGATCACGTCGACTCGCATCGCTCGGTGATGCTCGCCATCTCGGCCTACAGTCGCAAAGGGCTGCATCATCGCTTCACGAACACGACCGACGTCGTCGCCACCGTCGAACAGATCCTCGGCCTCACTCCGATGTCGACGTACGACACGTTCGGTCGTCCGCTCGACGACGTATTCGACACGAAGCCTGATCTCACGCCGTACGACGCGATCCTGCCGACGGTCTCGATGCACGACTTGAATCCGGCGAACACGCCGGCCGCAAAAAAGTCCGCAATGCTCGACTTCTCGAAGCCCGACGCCGCCGACGAGAACGAGGTGAATCGCATTCTCTGGTCGGCCGTGAAAGGCGACGATGTTCCGTATCCGGAAGCGCAGCCGGCATCAACTCTGATGTGGTTGTTCGGCGGGCGTTAGCGGAATGGTGAAGTGAAACGCGGCGCCGTCGCCGTCGAAGTCTTCGGCCCAGATCCGGCCGCCGTGCTGCGTCACGATGCTGCGGCAGATCGCCAGGCCGAGTCCGGTGCCGCCTTTCTCGCGCGAGTCCGATGCGTCGACCTGCTGAAAGCGCTCGAAGATTTTCTCGAGCTTGTCGTGCGGAATGCCCCGCCCGTGATCGCGCACTTCGAACTCGATCGTGCCGTCGTGCGGTTTCGCCGAGAGCGTGATCTCGCTCCCGGCCGGCGAGAACTTCACGGCGTTGCCGAGGAGATTGGTGAACGCCTGGGTGATCCGATCGGGATCGACGAACACCTCCGAGTCGCATGAGCCGCAGGTGATCTTCACGTTCGACTTGTCGGCGATCGGCTTCATCGCGTCGATCGCCTGCATCATCAGCGACTGGGCGTTGCAGTTGTGGCGATCGAGCACGACTTTCCCCTCCTCCATCCGCTCCATGTCGAGGATGTCGTTGATCAGTCGCGAGAGGCGCTCCGTGTTCGAGACGGCCACGCGCAGCATGTGCTTCGCCGGCGGATTGACGTTGACGAGGAGACCGCCGTCGAGCAGTCCGAGCGCGCCGCGGATCGCCGTCAGCGGCGTGCGCAGCTCGTGGCTGACGACGGAGACGAATTCATCTTTCATCCGCTCGACGGCGCGGCGCGCGCTGATGTCGCGGAACGTGACGACCGCTCCCGTGACTTCGCCGCGATTGTCGCGAAGGACGTTGCAGTTGTACTCGATCGGAATGTACGTCCCGTCTTTCCGCCAGAGGATCTCGCGGTCGCCGTACATCGGCTTACCCGTTTGCACGGTGATCCTGCCGGGACACTCGGCGACGTCGTACACCATGCCGTCGGCGTGATGATGGTGCACGAGCTCGTGCATGTTCTTGCCGAGGAGCTCTTCGGCGGACCAGCCGAAAATTTGCAATGCGCTGCGATTCACGAACGTGGCACTGCCGGTGGGATCGATGACGTAGATGCCGTCGTCGGTAGCGTTGAGGATCTGCGCGGTGATGGCGCGCTGGGCGCGCTTGCGCGCGCTGATGTCCATCGTCGCGCCGATCATGCGCAGCGGCGCGCCGTTCTCGTCGCGAACGACATACGCATGCGTGAGCACATCGACGTACGTGCCGTCGCCACGCTTCAATCGATACTCGGAGACCAAAGAGTCGCCTCCGGCGGCGAGCGCTTCCTGGCTCTCTTGAAGAACACGATCGCGATCGCCGGGATGAATGGCCTCCCGCCAGACGAGGTTGCCGACGTCTCCGAATGACGGATATCCGAAGTGCGTCATCCACGCTTCGCTTGCCCACGCGTCGCCGGTGCGCACGTCCCAGTCGAAAATCACGTCGTTGAGCGCGCGGCTGGCGAGATGGAATCGCTCTTCGCTCTTTCTGAGCGCCTCGGCCGCGCGTCTCTGCTCGGTGATGTCGCGGTAGAACCAGTAGAAGCCCGCAAACGCGCCCTTCTCATCGAAGGACGGCGAAACGATGATGCGTGCTTCGAAGCTGCTGCCGCCGGCGCGCAGCAGGCGCACCTCGAGCTCTCGCCGGTCACCTTTCGGAATGAGCGGCAGACAATCGACGATGGCGGCGCGATCGTCGGGGTGAACCGTGTCTGTGCAGACGGTGCCGAGGATTTCGGCAGGCGTGCGCTGCACGAGCGCGGCGTGGACCGAGTTGACGTATTCGAACTCCCCGGACGGGTTCACGAACGCGATGCCGATCGATGCGCTCTCGAATGCCGCATAGGTTCGCCGCATCTCCTCTTCGCGTTTGCGGGCCTCGCGATCTTTGATGGCCTGGCGCACGCGATGTTGACCGACGCCGGCGATGCCGAAAACGGCAAACGTCATCAGCACGACGATGGCGAAGAGATTGCGATGCAGCACCTGGACGGCGCGGCGCTGATCGTCGAGATCGCGCTGCTGCCACTCGCTGACGGTGTCGCCGATGCGGTTGAGCGTCCGCCGAAGGCGCGCGTGACCGCGGTCGAGGCTCTCCATCCGTTCCGCGGCGACCGCTCGATTGCCGCTTGCAAGCAGCGCGACGACGGCATCCGAGTCACCGGCGATCGCTTGCATCGTCGTTTTCGAGACGCTCATGGCCTCGAAAACGCGCCGCGTCTCGCCGTCGGGCATGTCGTCGACGATGACCCGTCGCGTCTCGTCGAGTGCACGATTGAACTCGCGCTCCATTTGATGGATGCGCAGCGCGCGATCGCCGACTTCTTTGGCATTGAATGCGTCGTGTACGGTTTCGTCGATGGTGTCCGCGTACGTCTCGAGACGCTCACTCGCCGCGCGCGTTCGCAGCCATCGCGCCGTCGCATCGACGGTGCTGTCGTACGTGCGGGTGGCCGTGCGATCGAAGATCAACGCCGCGGCCACACCGGCGATGACGACGAGCAGGAACGGCAGACGAAACCACCACTCCTTCTTCAAGGAAACCGATCCATGGGCCCGCTTCCCCGCAAGCGGCGAACCAATCGAGCGGCACGCGTAAGTGTCAACTGGTCAATCAGTTGACGATCTGTTCGCGCGGTGTCGCCCGTTCGGGATCGAGGATGTGACCGGTTTCCGGACGCTCAGCGCACGAAGCCGCGATCCCGCAGCATCGCCACGATGCGCGACGCGTTCTCTTCCGCGCTCGCATCGATCGTGTCGAGCGCCAGCTCCGGCGCGGCCGGCGCTTCGTACGGATCGTCGATGCCGGTGAAGTTCTTGATCGCGCCGCTGCGCGCTTGCGCGTACATGCCTTTGATGTCGCGCGACTCGCAGACGTCGAGCGGCGTGTCGACGAACACTTCGACGAAGCGATCGCTGCCGACCATGTCTCGCACGCGGTCGCGCGTCGCGCGATACGGACTCACCGCCGCGCAGACGACTGCACCGCCGTGACGCACGATCTCCGCGGCGACGAATCCGATGCGCAGGATGTTCGCGTCGCGATCCTCTTTCGAAAAGCCGAGCCCTTTCGACAAGTGCGTACGCACGACGTCGCCGTCGAGCAGCGTCACCTGGCGTCCCTGCTCGAGCAATCGGCTGACGACAATCTCCGCCGTCGTCGACTTCCCCGCGCCGCTCAATCCGGTGAACCAGACGCAGAAACCTTGTCGATGCTTCGGCGGATAACTTTCCGCCAGCACTTCCGCGACTTCGGGTCGCGTGAACCACTCCGGCAGCGGACGCCCGGCGCCGAGGTAGTGGTCACGGACTTGCGTGCCGGAGATGGAGCGCGTTTCGGCGTTCGGCGGAATCTGCGACTCTTCTTCATAGCGATCTTCATTCGCGACGTAGACGAGCTCGCGGAACGGAATCATCTTCACGCCGATCTCGGCTTCGTGCCTGGCGACCAATTCTTGTGCATCGTACGGACCGTAGAAACCGGCGCCGGGGCTGGCGTGATCGCGGCCGACGATGAAGTGGTTCGCGCCGAAGTTGCGTCGGATGATGGCGTGCCACAGTGCCTCGCGCGGACCGGCCATGCGCATCGCCAGCGGCAGAAGCGAGAGCAGCATGCGGCCGGGCGGATAGTGCTTCTCCAGCGCTTTGTATGTGCGGACGCGCGTCATGTGATCGACGTCGCCCGGCTTCGTCATTCCGACCGAGGGATGCAGCAGCAGCACGCCGTCGACCGCTTCGATGGCACGCTTCGTCAGCTCTTCGTGCGCGCGATGCATCGGATTGCGCGTCTGGAACGCGACGACGTTGTCGCGCCTGAACGACTCGAGCAGCGCGCGCACTTCGCGCGGCGTGCGGCGCAGCTCGCGGAAATCGCGCGGCGTGCCGACGTCGATCACCCGCAGCGGACCGCTGACGGCGCGGCGTCCCCAGCTCGCCATCTCGGCGACGAGCGGATGCCGCGTGTCGTTCGTGCCGAAGACGCGCAGCGCTTCGTCGTCGCGGCGCTCGAAGACTTCTTCGACGGTCATGACGGCGAGGATCTCGTTGCGCGGACCGCGAAGCGTGATCGTTTCGCCGACGCTCACGTCGTCGTGAATCGGCAGCGTGATCGGAATCGGGAAGAGCGTTCCGTCGCCGAGGCGCATCTCGTCGAGCACGCGGTCGTAGTCGGCGCGCGACATGAAGCGATCGAGGGGCGAGAAACCGCCCGTCGCGAGCAGCTCGAGGTCGCAGCGCGAGCGCTCGCTGACTTGAATCGATTTCGAGGAGGGTGTCGCGGACGCGAAGAGGTCGACGAGCTTGCCGCCGTACGGTGGGATGAGGGTCATAGCTGCGAGACCGCCTCGATCAATTTCGTGACCTCCTCCTCCGTCGTATAGCACGCGCAGCCGGCGCGTACGAGCGCTTCGACGCCGAGTCGCTCGATGACCGTCGCGGCGTAGAAGTCGCCGTGGCTCGTGTAGAGATCGTGCTTCACGAGGGCGCGCGTGACCTCTTCGGCCGACATTCCGTCGACGGTGAATCCGAACGTCGGCGTGCGCGGCTCGCTCGGCGGCGGCCCATACACGCGAACGTGTTTCGCGCGCGAGAGACCGTCCCACATCAAGCTCGCGAAGCGTCGTCCTTCTTCGTGCAGCGCTGCATACGCGCGCGCGAGGCGCTCGCGGCGCGTGCCGCCCTGATCACCGATCGAAGCGAGAAAGTCGATCGTCGCACCGATGCCGGCGATCCCTTCCTGATTCTGCGTTCCCGTCTCCGCGTTCTCCGGCGCGTCAGCGGGCGCGGGTTCGAGCTTCGGCCACGGCAGCGACTGCAGGAGATCTTCGCGCCCGAACATCACGCCGGTGTGCGGACCGTAGAACTTGTACGGCGAGCAGACGAGGAAGTCGCATCCGATTGCTTTGACGTCGATCAGCTCGTGCGGTGCGAGATGCACGGCGTCGACGAAGAAGAGCGCGCTGCCGGCGATCTCTCGCGCGCGATCGAGATCGTTGATCGTCCCGACGGCGTTCGACGCACCGCCGATCGCGAGCAGTTTCGTCTTCTTCGTCACCAGACCGGCCAGATGTTCGTAGTCGATCTGCGCGGTCTCCGGAATCATCCGCGCCGTCCGTACGACGATGCCGAAGTCGCGCTCGAGCGCGCGCCAGGGACCGACGTTGCCGTGATGATCGAGCTCGGTGACGACGACTTCGTCGCCGCGGCTCCACGTGCGGGCGAGGGCGCGCGCGGTGTGAAAGGTCAGCGTCGTCATGTTGTTGCCGAAGACGATCTCGCGCGCCGAGCAGTTGAAGAAATCGGCGCAGGCCTCGCGCGCGGCCAGAAGGATCGCGTCGGTCTCGGCGCTCGTCGGATACGCCCAATGCGTGTTCGCGTTGTGATGGAAGAGGTAGTCTGTCATCGCATCGGCGACGACGCGAGGGACTTGCGTGCCGCCCGGTGCGTCGAAGTACGCAACGCCGCGCTCGAGCGCGGGGAACTGACTGCGAAGGTTCTCTTTCTCCATTGCGCGCGACAGAATACCCGCATGCTCAGCCGCCGCGATTTCACTCGCGTTCTTTCGATTGCCGCCGCCGCGCCTGCATTGGCGGTCGCTTCCGCGCCGCGCAAGACGATCGTCAAACCCAAACGCCTATCGATCGGCGACACGCTCGGCCTGGTCTCTCCCGCGACCGCTGTCTTCGAGTCCGACGAGATCGCGCTGGCGAAGGAACAGCTCGAAGCGATCGGATTCAAAGTCGTCGTCGGAAAGCACGCGCTCGATCGCTGGGGCTACTTTGCGGGACGCGATCGCGATCGGGCCGCCGACATCAACGCCATGTTCGCCGACGACGGCGTGGCCGGCATCGTCTGCTACACGGGCGGCTGGGGCTCGCCGCGCGTGCTGCCGTATCTCGACTTCGATCTCATCGCGCGCAAGCCGAAAGTGATCATCGGCTACAGCGACATCACCGCGCTGCTCAATGCCATTCATCAGAAGACGGGACTGGTCACGTTTCACGGTCCCGTCGGCGGATCGTCGTTGGAGCCCTACTCGCTCGAGTACTTCAGGCGCGTGGTGATGACGGCGGAGCCCGCGGGGAATCTGGCGCCGCCGCCGAAGAAGCCGACAGAGCTCGTCGACCGGACGAATCGCATCATCAAGCTCGCGCCGGGCAAAGCGAAGGGACGACTCGCCGGCGGCAATCTGACGATGATCGCGACGGCGATGGGAACGCCGTACGAGCTCGACGCAAACGGCGCGATCGTACTCCTCGAAGACGTCACCGAGGAGCTCTATCGCATCGACCGCATGCTCAATCAACTCGCGCAAGGCGGCATTTTCGACAAAGCCGCCGGCGTCGTCTTCGGCCATTGCTCGCGCTGCGACTACAAAGGTCCGACGTTCAGCCTCGAGGAGATTCTGCGCGACCGTTTCGGATCGTTACCGATCCCGTCGATCTCCGGCTTGTCGTTCGGACACATCGAGCAGAAGCTCACGCTGCCGATCGGAATCAGCGCGACGCTCGACGCGGACGCGGGAACGGTAACGATCGATGAAGCGGCCGTAGCGTAAAGCTACAGGCTTCGCTTCTTCGCGCGCACGTTGCGACGGCTGCCTTTGTTCTTGCCGCCGCCACCGCCGTAGCCACCGCCACCACCGCCGCCGTAGCCGCCGCCGCCACCGTCGTAGTCGCCGCCACCGCCGCCGCCATAACCGCCGCCGCCGTAGCCGCCACCGCCGTATCCGCCGCCGTAACCACCACCGCCGCCGCCGCCGCTGCGGCGCGGACGGTCTTCCGCGGCGTTGACGCGAAGCGCGCGCCCACCCAGCTCAAAACCGTTGAATTTCTCGATCGCCTTCGCAGCGTCTTCATCACTCTCGAACTCGACGAATGCGAATCCGCGCGGGCGTCCGGTCTCTCGATCGTTCGGGAGAAACACGTCACGCACGTTGCCGACCTGCGCGAAGAGACTCTGCACTTCGTCGCGTGTCGTGTTGAAGTTCAAATTCCCGACGAATACTTTCGATGGCATTCCACTCCACTCCTTTTGTCAGCGCACTCTATCGCGAAACGTGCGCATCTGTTGAATCCATGCGAGTCTTCTGCCGTTCCGCTGCGCTCGGGCTCGCTGTCACGTCGTCGAGCAGCCGATCGCCCACCCAGCAGTTCCTCCCGGCCCGCTTTGCGGCGAACAAGCATGCATCCGCCGCATCCACCACATCCTCCCACCCGCTTGCTCCCGGATCCGCGGCCGACAATGGAAAGGCCGCGAAGCCGATGGAGCAGGTGAGCCTGACCGTCGTCTGATCGTCGACCGGGAACTCGTGATCCTCGACGGTCTTTCGAATCCGCTCCGCGATCGCCGGCGCTTCGCTGCGCGACGTGTTGCGCGCGATGAACAGAAACTCTTCGCCACCCCATCGCACGAGCGTGTCGCTCTCGCGCATGATCGTGCCGAGAAGACGGCGGAAGCCGATGAGCGTAGCGTCGCCGCCGGCGTGGCCGTAGCGATCGTTGATCTCTTTGAAGCGATCGATGTCGATCATTAGAAAGACGAGATCGGTCTTCGAGCGCAGCGACTGGCTGGTGTACTCGGCCATGGAAAGTTGCAGGTAGCGGCGATTCTTCGTGCCGGTGAGCGCGTCGGTGACGCTGAGATCGAGGAGCTGCTGATTGGCGATCGCCAGCTCGTGCGTGCGCTGCTCGACGAGCGCCTCGAGCTCGACGTTGCGGCGCCGCAGATAGGCGATGCGCCATCGATATCCGAGGAACAGAAGAAGGACGACGAGAAGCACCGCGCCGGCTTGCGCCCAGATCGTCTGCCACCACGCCGGCGGAATCACGAACGCGGCCGACACCGGCGCGCTCCACGGTCCGGGACGCAGCCGCGCGCGCGCTTCGAATCGATACTCGCCCGGCGGCAATCGCGAGAATCGCGCGTGCGGCTCGATGGCGCGCTGCCACGCATCGTCGAGCCCGGCCAGACGCGTTTCGTATTCGATGTTCGCCGGCTTGAAGAATGACAGCGCGGAGAAGGCGACGTCGAAGTCGCGCAGTCCGCTCAGCTTCGACTGCGTGATCACCAGCGGCGGCGCTTCCAGCCGCGGCTGATCGGCGCGCGCCACGAAGCGGCTGAATCCCGAGCTCGTGCCGATGAACACTTCGCCGCGCTCGTCGCAGAGAAACGCTTGCGCGTCGGTATCGTCGCCGGCCAGGCCGTCGCTCGCCGTGAAGTGATCGACGCTGTTCGCGCCGAAGACGTCGACGCCGGCGCCGGTGCCGATCCACTGGCGATGCTGCTTGTCCTCGCCGACGATGAAGACTTTATTCAACTCGATGGTTGAAAGAATGTGCAGCGAGTCGCCGACCGCGCGGACATGCGCGAGGCCGATCGGCTCGAAGTAGGCGACGACGAGGTCGCCGCTCGAGGCCTCGCGCAGATACGCGACGTGATCGCGCGCCAGGCCGTCGCGCGTCGTGAAGCGATGCCACGATCCGCCGGCGAACCGCGCCAGCCCGTACTGTCCCGCCGCCCAGATCCGTCCTTGCGAGTCTTCGATGATGTCGCGGAAGTCCTCGTCGATCGTGCCGTTCGGAATCGATGCGCGCGTGAATCGCTCTTCGTTGATTCCCTTGTGCAACACGCCGCCGCCGCGCGTCGCCACCCAAATCGCGCCGCTGCGGTCGCGCAGGATGCGCAACAGCGTGCGCGCCTGCACGCCTTCGGCGAGCTCGTATCGCGTCACGACGTTGTTGCGGCGGTCGATGCGCAACACCGCCGGCGGACTTCCGCCCGCCCACAGCACGCCATCCTCATCTTCGGCCACGCTGCGAATCTGCGTACGTTCGGTTCCCGGGACGACGCTCCAGCCTTGCTCTTCCGATCGCGCCAGTCCGAGGTCGGTGCCGACGAGGAGATGGCCGTCGCGGTCCCAGTGGAAGCACCACGTCACTTCATTGGGAAGTCCGTTCGCTCTTCGATAAATCGTGAACTCGCCGCGGCCGAGCATCCGATGCACGCCGAGGGAGCCGACCCAGATCGAGCCTTCGCGATCTTCGAGGACGTCGCGCGCCCAATCGGTCGGCAGGCCTTCTTCGCGTCCGAGAACGCGCCAGCCCTTCTCGTCGTGAATGCCGATGCCCTGATCCGTCGGCACGTAGAGATTGCCGCGCGCGTCGAGCGCGAGATAGCCGTTGTTGCTCGTCGCGGGAAGCACGCTCGAGTCGTCGCTGAACTCCGCATCGCTCTCGCTCTTTGACCAGAGATGCGCGCCCGACCGCGCCCACAGACGTCCGTCGCGATCGATGGCCAGCGCGTCGATGCGATCGTGGGCGATCGGCATCCACTTCCATGCGCCGCGCGCGAATCGTCCGATCGATCCGTTGACCGCGGCGAGCACGTCGCCGTTCTTCGCGCACCATACCGACGTGAACTCGCGCGGCTCGACGCCCGGCGCGAGCGCGAAGCCGCCGTCGCGCTGTTCGACGAACAGTCCCTGCGGCGTCGCCACCCACAATCGATTCGCGTCGTCGATCGTGATCGCGTTCGCGTTCACCTTCGGCAGATCGTTCGCGACCTCGAAGCGGACGCCGTTGAAGCGCGCCACGCCGCCCGCAGTCGCGGTCCAGACGACGTTGTCGCGTCCCGTCGCCAGCGAGGATGCAAACGTCGACGGCAGTCCCTGCTCGAGTCCGAATCGGATGAAGCGGTTGCCGTCGTAGCGATAGACGCCGTCCTGCGTCGCTACCCAGATGAAGCCGGTCGCGTCCTGCGCCAGCTTCATTACCGACAGATTGCCGAGGCCCGACTCCGCGCCGTACGTGCGAAACGGGTACGTCCCCGGCGGAAGAATGCCGGCGTGCGCGTGCAGCGCGACGAGCACGACGCCGAGACGAAGCAGCTTCATGGATGGGACGATGTTAACGCCTTCCTTGCATTTGCGCCGCGACGCGCAAGCGCACAATGATGCGCACAACGAAGGAGACAATCGATGAAACATCTCGCGACATCCCTCGCAATGGCACTCTTTGCATCCGCGGCGCTCGCCTCGGGCTCGGGCGGCGGAGGCGGCGGCATGTCGTCGTCGCCGTCGATGCAGCCGCGCGATCCGCACGAGCAGGCGGTCGGGTATTACAACTCCGGCGAGCGGCAGATGGAGAAGGCGACGAAGGCCAATGCCGACCTGAAAGCGAACACCGACGCGTCGAAAGTCGATGGACTGAAGTCGCGCCTCAACAAGTCGCTCGAAAACGCAGCGGCGGACTTCAATCGCGCCATCAAGGCGGATCCGAATCTCTATCAGGCGTACAGCGAGCTGGGATTCTGCCTCCGCAAGCTCGGACACTACGATGAAGCGCTCGCGACGTACGACAAAGGTCTCGCCATCGAGCCGCGCTGGGCGCCCGCCATCGAGTATCGCGGCGAAGCACTCCTGGGACTCGGCCGCGTCGACGACGCCAAGGCCGCTTACACGTCGCTCTTCGACGGCGACCGCGCGCGCGCCGACATTTTGTTCGACGCCATGAAGGCCTACTCCGCGGATCACAAGGATGACGCCGCGCTCGCGAAATGGGTCGAGGAGCGAAGCGCGATTCACGCGCAGACCGCAGCGTCGACGCAGGCGTCGCGCGACGGTATTCGATCGTGGTGATTGCCGCGGTCGCGCTGATCGAGCTCGGGCGCCTGCTGTTCTTCGATCCGCGGCTCTCCGCGAATCGAACGCAGTCGTGCGCGTCGTGCCATCAGCCGGAGCTCGCCTACACCGACGCGAAACAAGTGGGCGTCGGATCGACGGGCGAACATCACACACGCAACGTGCCGACGTTGACGAACGTCGGCACGCGCGGCATCGACCTCGAGCATCAGGCCATGCGGCCGATGCTGCGAACGCATCCGATCGAGCTCGGCGCGCGCGGGCACGAGCGGGAGATCATGATGCGATTCGCGTCCGACGCGCCGGTTCGCGATCTCTTCGCCCGCGCGTTTCCGAACGAGAAGCGGCCTTACACGCTGCATAACGCCGCGCGCGCGATCGCAGCGTTCGAGCGGACGCTCTCATCGAAGGCGCCGTTCGATCGCGCCACTGCCGGCGATCACGATGCGATGAGCCACGAGGCCTGGCGCGGACTGCAAACGTTCTCCGCGCGCGGTTGCGCGTCGTGTCACTCCGGCTCGAACTTCTCTCGCGATGACACCGTCCCGACGTTACGCAACGTCGCCGTCACCGCGCCGTATCTGCGCGACGGCAGCGCGAACACACTCGACGACGCCTTCGATCGCCACGCGCCGCAACTGAGCTGCGACGAGCGCGGGTCGATCACGGCATTGCTCGACGCACTCTCCGCTCCCGTCGTGAGCGATGCACACAAGCCACAGCCGCTCCTCACCGCGCCGCCGCGATGACGTTCAACGCCGGCGTCCTCGC